>ERZ777306.4586-NODE-4586-length-12350-cov-5.178365_pt1 | contig 12350 bp, 12 predicted proteins | sample MGYA00374966_ERZ777306 | MGnify/ENA primary metagenome ERZ777306 (study PRJEB29329, sample SAMN06343882) | mouse gut metagenome | isolation source: Mouse cecum | place: Austria: Vienna | collected 2014-11-15 ...
CGCCACAGACACCCGCTTCGGCGAGGCCCACGACCTGATGCGGGAGATGGAGCGGATCTGCGGCCGCCGGGTGATTGCCACCATACGGGACGCGGAGCCCATCGGGCCCAAAAAGCTGCTGGATCTGCTGATTATCGCCCCCTGTACGGGGAACACCCTGGGCAAGCTGGCGGCCGGGGTCACCGACACCTGCGTGACGATGGCGGCCAAGGCCCACCTGCGCAACGACCGGCCCATTCTGCTCGCGCCCTCCACCAACGACGGGCTGGCCGGCTCTGCCGGCAACCTGGGGGCGCTGATGGGGCGGAAAAACCTGTACCTTGTCCCCTTCCGCCAGGACGACCCGGAGAAAAAGCCCGCGTCCATTGTGGCGGACTTCTCCCTGGTGGCGGAGGCGGCGGAATGCGCCCTGGAGGGGCGGCAGCTCCAGCCCGTTCTGATGGGACCGGCGAGCTGATTCCGTTACACGCCCAGGACCTCCGGCCCGCCGGAGGTCCTGTTTTCTGCGTATTTGGGTAGACTTTTGTCGAATTTTCCAGTAAAGTAGAAGGGAAACATGAAAAAAGGAGGTTAAACGCTTGGCAATCTATGGGTATGTCCGGGTCAGTGCGAGGGATCAAAAGGAGGACAGGCAGCTGATCGCCATACGGGAGCTGTCCATCCCAGAGCAGAACATCTTCATCGACCGGCAGTCGGGACGGGACTTTAACCGCCCCCAGTATCGGGCGTTGGTGGGGCGGCTGGAGCGCAGCGATTTGCTGTACATCAAGAGCATCGACCGGCTGGGACGAAATTACTGGGAGATCCAACAGCAGTGGCGGGTGCTGACCAAGGAGATTGGCGCGGACATCTGCGTCATTGATATGCCGCTTCTGGATACCCGGAGCGGAAAAGATCTGTTGGGGAGCTTTATTGCGGACCTGGTGCTGCAAATTTTATCCTTTGTGGCCCAGAATGAGCGGGAAAACATCCGGCTGCGGCAGGCGGAGGGTATTGCCGCAGCCAAGGGGCGCGGGGTACGGTTTGGCCGTCCCCCACGTCCGCTGCCAGGAAATTTTCATGCGGTTCACCGGGACTGGCGGGAGAAAAAACTGAGCCTGCGGCAGGCGGCTCAGGCCTGTGGAATGCCCGCGGGCACCTTTTATACCAAGGCCAGAAAATATGAGGCGGGCCATGGAGAACAGTAGGGATTTGCAAAAGTGTACTTTTGCAAATCCCTTTTTGTATTCTCATTTTAGCACAGGATATATCGCTTTGCAATAGTTTTTTCTTTATTTTCTGAATTTTTTGTAGGTTTTATACATTTTAAAAAATCATTTTTAAAAGTACACTTTTTCGAATTTTCTTTTTGTGCGGGATGCGGCTCTTCCCGGCGCGGCGTAATCTCTACCAACCTTCGTTACGCCGCGCCGGGAGCCGACTTCCACATCCGTCAGCCTGTGCGCTTCGCCGCGTCCGGCGGGGAGGCGTGAAGAGAAAAAAGGGGGAACCGTAAAACATGAAGGTGAAGGAAAAATATTTGAGCTTTTACTACGCAAAGCAGCCGGAGGTGGCCGACCCGGTTATCGACCCGAAAAAAACGGCGCTGCTCCTGGTGGACCTGCAAAAGGAGTTTGTCTCCCGGGAGATCGGGGACGCGGAGAAGCTGAAGGCCGCAGGGGACTGGGAGAGATGGCTTCCCTTCTACGACCGGCTGGAGCAGGTGGTGGTGCCCAATAACAAAAGGCTGCTGGACGTGTTCCGGGCCAACGGCATGACCGTCTCCTACGGGCGGATTGCCTGCCTGCGGGAGGACGGGGAGGACCGCTCCCCGGTGCAGAAGTCGGAGGGATGGAACGGAATGCTGGTCCATATCGACAGCGAAGGGGCGCAGATTGTGGACGAGCTGAAGCCCATGAAAAACGAGATTGTGGTCAACAAGACCACCGACAGCGTCACCACAGGGACCAATTACCTCCAGCTGCTGCAGTTTATGGGCATTGAGACCGTCGTGGTGACCGGCATCGTCACCGACCAGTGCGTGGCCAGCACAGTGCGGGGTCTGGCGGACGCGGGCTTGAAGGTGATCTGTGTGGAGGACGCCTGCGCCGCCGCCTGCATGGAGCTGCACGAGGCGGAGCTGAAAATCATGAGCGTGATCTACTGTGACGTATTGACCACGGAGGAGACGGTGGCCCTGATCCAGCAGAGCATCGGCCGCGCCGAATAGAAAAAGGGAGGGTCTTTTTATGGGAGACACCAATTTAAAAAAATCACTCAGCCTGCCCAGCATGATCGCCATCGCCGCCGGCGGGATGATTGCCGGCTGGATGGTGGAAATCAAGCAGTGGTTTGCCATTGCCGGCGGCGGCGCGGTGATTTCGTTTCTGCTGTGCGCCCTGATGGTGCTGCCCCTGTGCCTGATCTACTCGGAGATGACCGCCATGCTGCCCTACGCCGGCGGCGAGGTCATTTGGGTGACCAACGCCTTTGGGTGGCACAGCGGCTTTGTCACCTTCTGGCTGCTGCTGCTGATGTACATCATGGCGATGCCCACCGTTTCAATGGGCATTGCGTCCATGCTGCCCTACCTGCTGCCGGTGACCTCCGGCCAGATGAAGGTTCTGGCCGCCGTGATTTTGATCCTGTGGTACTTCCTGACCAATTTCGAGCTGAAAACCCTGGCGAAGCTGCAAAACGTCTTTTTCTGGGGGACGCTGATTGTCTCCGTGACGGCGGACGTCATCTTTATCTTCAGCGGGAAATGGAGCTTCAGCAACATTGACTGGTTCCCCTTCGGGTTTTCGGGCTGCGCCGCCGGCGTGGGGCTGCTGATTATGAAGTTTATCGGCTTTGACCTGATTCCCCAGATGGCGGAGGAGAGCAACTTCCCCCAAAAAGACCTGTGGAAGGCCTTTGTCGGCTCCCTGGGCTTCACAGTGCTGGTGTACGCCCTGGCGGTCATCGGCGTAGGCGGCGTGGTATCCATGGAGTGGGTGGCGGAGACGGATATAGTGGACCCCCGGGTGGCCGACGTGGTCGGGATGCACTGGCTGGGCGTCGCCATAGTCGTCATGGGTATGCTCACCTGCATCACGACTCTGTCCGCCTTCTGGCTCAGCGCGGCCCGGACCCTGTACGGCGCCGGCCAGCAGCATCAGATGACCGCCAGGCTGGTGAAGCTGAACAAGCACGGCCAGCCCACCCTGGCCAACATTGTGGTGGGCCTGCTGTCCCTGTACTTCATGGTGTTTGCCCCGGAGGACTGGCTGAACTACGTCTACGCGTTCTACGGCCTGGTGGCCGGCCTGCTCTACCTGCTGGTGGTGCTGTCCTTCATGAAGCTGCGCAAGACCCGGCCCCAGTGGGAGCGGCCCTACCAGGCGCCGGCGGGGATGGTGCTGACGGTCATTGGCGTTATCTTCTGCCTGTGGGTCATTTGGACCAACGGCAACGCCATGGACGGGGCCTCCTGGATGATTTTCCTGATCTACCTCGTGGCGGGTGTGCTGGTTTGGGGCTACGCCATGCTCCAGCAGAAGAAAAATCCCAAGGACTGGGCGCCTGTGGTGATCAATCCCGATACGGCAAAACCAAAGAAAAATTGACGCGAACAGCCCGGAACCTCCCGGTTCCGGGCTGCTTTTTTACACATATCCGTACATCCCCCGTACCGAGACCTCCCCGGCCATCAGGGCCTCCCGGCTTCCGTCGGGGAACTCCACCACCAGGCGGAACTGCCCGTCGATCTCAACCGCCTGGGCCTCCCGGCGCTGGGTGGGGGTAATCAGCTGCACCGGACGGCCGGTGGTCAGGCAGTCCTGCCGGTAGCGGTCCAGGTACGCGGCCTTATTTTCCGGGAAATTCTGGTACATCCGGTCCAGGGCCTGGATCACGTGCCGGGCCAGCTCCACCCGGCGCACCGGACGGCCCAGTTCCAGAGCCAGGGAGGTGGCCATATCCCGGATTTCCGGGGCAAAATCCTCCCGGCGCTGGTTTGTGTTGATGCCGATCCCGGTGACCAGATAGTCCAGGGAGTTGGTCTCACTTTCCAGGCCCAGCTCGGTCAAGATGCCGCACAGCTTTTTGCCGTTTAATACAATGTCGTTGGTCCACTTGATCTGGGGCCGGACTCCGCAGCAGGCCTCTATCCCGTCGCACACCGCCACCGCCACCCAGGCGGTGAGATTGGCGACGGTCTCCGGGGCCAGCCTGGGGCGCAGAAGGGCGGACAGATACAGCCCCGTCCCCCTGGGGGACTGAAAGGACCGGCCCAGCCGCCCCCGGCCCCCGGTCTGCTCCTCCGCCAGCACCACCAGACCGTCCGGCGCCCCGGCCATAGCCTGGCGCTTGGCCTCCGTGTTGGTGGAGTCGATCTGCTCCAGGCACAGCAGATGGCTGCCGACGGTGCAGCCCGCCAGAGGACCGGACAGCTCCCCTTCCCGCAGGCGGTCCGGGGCCTGCTCCAGCCGGTACCCCCGGTTGGGAGCGGAGGAGATGGCATAGCCCTCTTGGCGCAGGGCCTCGATGGCCTTCCAGACGGCGGCCCGGCTGACCCCCAATTCCCGGCTCATGGCTTCGCCGGACAGATATCCTTCCTGGCCCAGCAGCAGGGATAAAACGCGCTCCCGACTCATGGCGGCGCCTCCTCTTTTGTGTACTGGCCATATTATAGCGCAAAGAAAGCCGGAATTGCAAGTGTGGAAAATTGATACCAAATTGTAACTATTTTTTACCAAGTCGTAACGCATTGGAGAAGAAGGTTACAAATATTTTTGCTATACTGAATACAACAAAAAGGAAAGGGGGGACCTGCTATGAAAAAGCGGCTCCTGAGCATTTGTTTGACGGTACTGTTGGTGTTATCCCTGGCCAACGCGGCGATGGCCGCCTCCCAGGCGGAGAATTCGTTCATTCCCGGGCACGTCCCCGCCGAGACAGATGCCCTCCAGTCGGTTACCCCGCCCATCCACGCGCTGGTGCTGTGTATGGCGGAAAACGATCTGGAGTACAGCAAGAGCGATCTGTTTACTTGGAAGTGCCTGTACTATATGCTCAGCCTGTATGGCCAGATGGACACCCGGGCCGAGCTGACGGATGATACGCTGATTCTTCCCGCTGAGACGGCGGCTGATTATGCCTGCGCCCTGTTCCCCAATTTCCAGGGTCTGCCCAAGGTTCCCACCGCCCTGGCCGGTCATGTGGCCTACGACGGCCAAAGGGATGAGTACCGTCTGGCCCGGGGAGACGAAGGGCTGGCGGAGACTGTGCTCACCGGCAGCCGGAGTCTGGGCGGAGGCCGCCTTTTGGTGGAAGGCAAGCTGACGGACGTTGCTGACAGCAGCACCCTGGTGCGCTTTGAGGCCACCCTCATGCCGAACGACGGGATGTTTGGATATGCCGTGGCGGATCTGAAGCTGCTGTGACAAGAGAGGACAAACGCGTCTTTGCAGGGGGAACTCTGTGAAGGCGCGTTTCTTTTTACAGAAGAAAAAGCCGGCCCGCATGGAAGCTTCTCCCGGCGCATACAGTAAACAAAGCCAACAAAAAGGGGAGGGGACAGGCCGTGAAGCTGGAACTGGACGGAGGCGGAAGCCTCGCCTGGCAGGAGGACGCGCTCCGGGTCCGGCTGGAGGTCCGCCGGAAGGACGATGGCCGGGGGCTCTACAAGGCATTTGTGTCCGGCCGGGAGGGAGAACTGCCTCTGGGCACCCTCCTGCCGGAGCAGGGGGCCCTGACCCTGCGCCGTACCCTGTCGCTGGACGCGCTGCGCCGCCAGGGCTGCTGGCCCATCACCGGAGGGCGGTGTGCTCTGGCCTTCTCCTTTCAGGAGCCGCCCAAGCCCCCCGCCCTGTGGAGCCTGCGCCGGGACTGCGCCGGGCTGCTGGCCGACCCCATTCTGCAAGCGAGCGCCAGGGGGTGGGGAGGCTTTCTCTGGCGGCCGGAGGGGGAGGGCTTCGCCCTGGCCGCGCCTTTGGAGCACCACCGGCCTTTCCCCCTGCCGCCCCTGTTCTGCCTGGGGCGGGTGGAGGAGATCCAGGGGCGGACCCATGTGATTTGGCGGTTTGACCGGGAGGGAAATCCCCTCCTGCCCGCTTGAGATGAGGGATTATATGCGCTACAACAGGATAAAAACCGGGCTTTTTCAGGCCCGGCCCAATCGTTTTATCGCCCATGTGGAGATAGATGGAAAAATTGAGGTCTGCCACGTAAAAAATACAGGCCGCTGCCGGGAGCTTCTGGTGCCCGGAGCGGCCGTTTATCTGGAGGAATCCCAAAATCCTAACCGCAAAACCCGGTTTGACCTGGTCGGGGTGGAGAAGGGAGCGCGGCTCATTAACATGGACGCCCAGGCCCCCAACAAAATCTTCCAGGAGTGGGCCCAGGGGGGACACTTCCGAAAAAATTTGACTTTGCTGCGGCCGGAGACGAAATTCGGCGCCTCCCGCTTCGATTTCTACTGGGAGGCCGGGGAGAGGGCCGGTTTTGCAGAGGTCAAGGGGGTAACCCTGGAGCGGGACGGGTATGTCCTCTTCCCCGACGCGCCAACCCAGCGGGGGGTGAAGCACCTGGAGGAGCTGGTCCGGGCCCGGGAGGCCGGGTATGAGGCCGCCGTGTGCTTTATTGTCCAGATGGAGAATGTGGGCTGGTTTCAGCCTAACGACGAGACCCACCCGGCGTTTGGGGCGGCGCTGCGCCGGGCCCGGGAGGCGGGGGTGGAGGTGCTTGCGCTGGACTGCCGGGTGGGGCCGGATTTTTTGGAGGCGGGAAAATGGGTGGAGGTGCGCCTTTAATCCTCGTTCCGGAAGGGGTCCAGCGCGATGCAGATTACCCCGCACAAAATGCCGCCCACCGCAAAGAGCCACCAGGCGCTGTCCCACTGGTTCTGGGCCAGTCCCAGCCCCACGTAGACGGCGGTAATCAGGGCCATCAGCCCGCCGCACAGGGCGGCTATTAAATTTTGCCGGGCCTTCTGTTTGGGGGTGGGGTTGTTCTCCAGGTTGTAGCGGGCAATGTCGTACTTGTCGTGCTGCATCCCCGCGTAGACGAAGGCCAGCACCGCACAGGCCACAATGGTCAGAAAGCCGCACATGATGTAGATTTCCTGGGGCTCCTGGTCCTCATACCGGCTTAAAAACAGGAGCAGCAGGACTGTCCCGAACAAAATAGCCCCCACGCCGCCGGAGATCAGCCAGACAAATTTCCGCTGAAACGCGTCCTTTTGGTCCTGGGTGTAGAAATCCGCCACGGTGGGGAAGCGCTTGCAGAACTGGTCGTACTGAATGCCGCTGGCCACCAGCACCACCGCGGCCACGGTGATAATCAGCAGCAGCACCGCCCCGCAGATTTCCTCCGGCAGCCCCCGGGCCTCGCACAGCAGGGACAAAACAACCCCCATCAGAATGCCAAAGACCGACAGGGACACCCGCCAGGTGAAGCGGTTGCGGAACTGGTCGTACCGGGCGGTGTCGCTGACCTGGCTCTGCTCCAGGCTGCCCCGGAGCAGGGTGTCCAGATTCACGTCATAGAGGTCGCAGAGCTTTAATAGGGTATCCATCTCCGGGAAGCTCAAAGAGCTCTCCCATTTGCTCACAGACTGGCGGGTCACATCCAGCTGCTCAGCCAGCTGCTCCTGGGTGAGATTGTGCCGGGCGCGGATGTATTGCAGGTTTTCCGAGAGTGCCATAGTAATTCCTCCTTGTTTGGGATGGCTCCATCTTACCGGAACACCCGCCGCAATTCCAGGGATTTGGCGTTGCGTTTGGGTATTTTTGTGTCAATTTTCGGTTGCGGGGTCGGTTTTGACGTAAACCCGGGCCACCCGGGGGGATAAAGCCGACGTGAGGCCGCAGCCCTCGCTGTCCCCCGCCAGCAGCGAAACCTCCTGGGAGGAGAGGAAGTGCCCGTGCCGGTCCCAGCCGAAGAGGGTGACTTCGTCGTCCACATGGCAGGGCAGGCCGGTCACGTCAATCATGGCCTGATCCATGCAGCAGGCCAGCAGGGGGACCCGCTGGCCGCACACCAGAACAGGGCCGTGCTTTTGGACGATCTCCTGGCTGAGTCCGTCCCCGTAGCCCACGCCGATGGTGGCCACCGCCGTATCCCGCTCCAGCCGGCAGGCCCCGTTGTATCCCACCAGCTCCCCCTTGTCCAGATGGCGGATATTGGTAATATAGGTGCGCCAGGTGGCGGTTTCCTGAATTTTGCCTGTGGGCTGGGTGGGGTGGTCCCAGTTCAGCCGCCGGCCAATGCGCACGGCGTTCAGGTGGTACTGGGGGTACAGCTCCGTGGCGGCGCTGGCGGCGATGTGGCACATGGGCAGGGTCAGCCCGCCCTCCTCCAGCTGGACCGTTCCGGCCAGATAGTCCTCAAACTGCTTCTGGGTGCGCTTTTTGTCCGACAGGTAGGCAAAGTGGGTAAAGGCCCCGGTGATGCGCAGCAGCCGCTGGCACCGGGAGAACTCCTGCAAAAACAGGGACAGCTCCTCCCCGGGGAGCAGGCCGGTGCGGTGCAGGCCGGTTTCGATTTTGACCTGAATCCGGGCGGTGGTCCCCAGCTTGGCGGCCAGGTGGGCCAGGTCGTGGGCCAGACCCAGCCGGCCCACCGCTGCGGTGAGCTCATAGTCCACCGCTGGCCGGAGCAGCCGGTTGGGGATGCCCCCCATGACCAGGATCTCCGTCTTTTGGTCCACCCCCGCCCGGCGCAGAGCAACCCCCTCGGAGACGTGGGCCACCGCCAGGGTCCGGATGGCGGGAAATTCCAGCAGAGTTTTGGCGACGGGCAGCAGCCCCAGGCCATAGGCGTCGTCCTTGAGGACGGGCACCAGCTGCACGCCCCGGGGCAGCTCCCCCAGGAGATAGTCCACGTTCTGGCGCATCCGGTCCAGGTCCACAAGAAGATAGGAATTATAATACTTCGTATGCATAAACAGGGGCCCCCCCGAACATTTTTCTCTATTATAGTATAAACGTGTATTGAATAGCAAGACCTATCCATGCTATAATAAGCCAGAAACCGGAAGCATTCGCGTTTTATATACAAGAAGGAGACTATTTATGCTAGAATTACAGCATATCAGCTACGACGTAGAGCAGGATGGCGACAACAAGGGCATCCTGCGGGACATTAACCTGCGGATTGACGAGCGCTTTGTGGCCATCACCGGCCCCAACGGGGGCGGCAAGTCCACCCTGGCCAAAGTGATCGCGGGGATTCTGACCCCCACGGAGGGCCGCGTCCTTCTGGACGGAGAGGACATCACCGGCCTGGACATCACCCAGCGGGCCCGGAAGGGCATCAGCTTCGCCTTTCAGCAGCCAGTGCGCTTCAAGGGGCTCACCGTCCGGGACTTGATTACCCTGGCGGCGGGGCAGTCCATTGGCGTGTCGGAGGCCTGCGCCTATCTGTCCGAGGTGGGACTGTGCGCCAAGGACTATATCGGCCGGGAGGTGGACGCCTCCCTGTCCGGTGGCGAGCTGAAGCGCATTGAAATTGCCATGATTATGGCCCGGGGGACCAAGCTGTCCGTATTCGACGAGCCGGAGGCGGGCATCGACCTGTGGTCCTTCTCCAATTTGATTCAGGTGTTTGAGCAGCTCCACACCAAAATCAACGGCTCGATCCTGATTATCTCCCACCAGGAGCGGATTTTGAACATCGCGGACCGGATCGTGGTACTGTCCGAGGGCCGGGTGAAGGAGGAGGGCAGCCGGGAGGAGATGCTTCCCAAGCTGCTGGGCGAGGTTGGGGGCGTGTGCAGCGCCCTGAGCGAAAAAGTGCGGTAAGGAGGCGGTTTTTATGGACGCAATTCAGAAGAGCCTGCTGGAGCAGGTGGCCCAGCTCCACGACGTGCCCGAGGGCGCGTACAACATCCGGGCTAACGGCGCGAAGGCCGGCCGGAATTCCACGGCCAACATCGAGATCGTCTCCAAGACGGACAAGGACGGCATCGACATTATTATCAAGCCCGGTACCCGGAACGAGAGCGTACACATCCCGGTGGTCATCAGCCAGAGCGGGCTGACCGATCTGGTCTACAACGATTTCTTCATCGGGGAGGATTGCGACGTATCAATTGTGGCTGGCTGCGGCATCCACAACTGCGGGGACCAGACCTCCCAGCACGACGGGCTTCACCGGTTCTTTGTGGGGAAAAACGCAAAGGTCCGGTATATCGAGCGCCACTACGGCGAGGGGGAGGGCTCCGGCGAGCGGGTGATGAACCCCCAGACGGTGATTGAGATGGAGGAAGGCAGCTATATGGAGCTGGAGACCACCCAGATCAAGGGCATCGACTCTACGGTGCGCACCACCAATGCCAAGCTGGGGGATGGAGCCACACTGATTATCCACGAAAAGCTCATGACCCACGGGGATCAGGTGGCCAAGGCGGATTTCACCGTGGAGCTGGACGGCGAGAACGCCCACGCCAACGTGATTTCCCGGTCGGTGGCCCGGGACCGGTCCAGGCAGATTTTCCTGTCCCGGATCAACGGCAACGGCAGGTGCTACGGCCATTCAGAGTGCGACGCGATTATTATGGACGAGGCGGTGGTGTCCGCCATTCCGGAGGTCACCGCCAACAGCCTGGAGGCCAGCCTGGTCCACGAGGCGGCCATCGGCAAGATTGCCGGAGAGCAGCTGATTAAGTTAATGACCCTGGGGCTCACCGAGCAGGAGGCCGAGGAGCAGATCATCAACGGATTTTTGAAGTAATGAAAGAACCCGGCCCGGAGCATTTGCGCTCCTGGCCGGGCTCTTTTTCTACGTTTGCTTTAAAACCTTCCCCCGGAATACCAGGCTCCAGAAGTAATTCACCCAGATCCAGCCGATGCCCGTGGCCACCGCCACTGCCCGCAGCCCCAAGTGACGGGCCAGGACCCAGGACAAGATAACCCGCATGGTGATGTGGGAGGTGGCCCCCAGCACCGGGATGTTCAGCCGGCCAATGCCCTGGAAGTATCCGGCGAAGGAATTGCCGGTGAAGCACAGGACGTAAAACAGGGAGATGGTGCGCAGATAGTCCACGCTGTAGGACAGCTCCAGGCCCTCCCCGATGGGCAGCAGCAGTTTGGAAAAGAACTCCGCCCCCGCGAACATTACCACCGCCATCCCGACGCTCAGCCCCGCCAGCAGCTTTACCGCGGCAAAATAGCCCTTCCGGACCCGCTCCAGCCGGCCCGCGCCGGTGTTTTGACCCACGAACACGGACAGGGCCGCCGCGCCGCTGTCTCCGAAGGAGTTGGCGAAGCCCTCAATCCGGCTGGCGGCGGTATAGGCGTTGATGCCCGGGGTGCCCAGGGTGTTCACCGCCCCCTGGACCAGCATTTTGCCCAGATACAGGTTGCAGTGGTGCAGGGCAGAGGCCGCGGCAAACCGGATTGTGCGGCCCAGCAGGTCCCGGTCCATTTTCATGTCCGCCCGCCGGAACAGCAGCTGGGGGTAGCGCCAGCCCAGATAGCCCGCCGCCAGGACTGCCGCCAGGGTCTGGGAGACCACCGTGGCCCAGGCGGCTCCGGCCACTCCCCACCGGAATCGGGCGACGAACAGCAGGTCCAGCCCCACGTTGGCGGCAATGGAGATCCCCAGGGCCAGCAGGGCCGCCAGGGTGTCACCCGCCGAGCGCAGGGAGGAGGCGCTCAGATTGTAGGCAAAGCATACCAGCAGCCCCCCGAAAATCACCCGCAGGTAGTCCACGCACAGGGGAATCAGCTCCGCCGGGGTCTGAATCAGCCGCAGCAGGGGGCCGGTCAGCCCCAGGGCCAGCAGGCTCAATGCCACGGAGAAGAGCCCCCCGAAGGTACAGGAGAGAAAAAATTCCCGCCGGAACCCGACAAAATCCCGGGCCCCGTACTGCTGGGAGAAAATGACGGCCACTCCGGCGCACACGCCCCCCAGCAGAAACAGAAACAGGTTCATCAACGTCCCCGCCACCCCTACGGCGGCGAAGGCGTCGCTGCCCGCCCAGCGGCCCACGATCACCGCGTCCACCGTGTTATACAGCTGCTGCAGGATATTGCCAAACAGCAGGGGCAGAGCCAGCCGGATCAGGGCCGGGGCGATGGGCCCGGCGGTGAGGTCCGCCGGTTTCGACACAGTTGACATAGGAACAACCTCCTGGCTAGCTTTCTTTGTCTAGTATAGCGGAGGTTTGGTCCGTTGTAAAATGCCTATTTTGCTGATATAATATGAGTAACTTATTATATTTTGAGAGGGGGCGCCCCGGTGACCGACCAACAAATCCAATGCTTCCTGGCGGTGGTGCGCACCGGGAGCATCTCCGGCGGGGCCCAGGCCCTCTATGTCACCCAGACCGCCGCCAGCGGATGCGTGCGCACCCTGGAGGAAGAGCTGCGCTATCCCCTGTTTCG
>ERZ777306.4592-NODE-4592-length-12341-cov-3.655624_pt1 | contig 12341 bp, 13 predicted proteins | sample MGYA00374966_ERZ777306 | MGnify/ENA primary metagenome ERZ777306 (study PRJEB29329, sample SAMN06343882) | mouse gut metagenome | isolation source: Mouse cecum | place: Austria: Vienna | collected 2014-11-15 ...
ATTCCATGAGGTTGGGGAAGTCGACGAACGGGTTGCGGTTGCGCTGGAAGGTTTCGACGTCGTCGTTGCGCCGGGTCTCTATCTGGTCCACCGGATCCTGCTTGGCCCATTGGATGTACAGCTCGGAGGCCCAGGATTGCAGTGTGGGGTAGGCTCCGGTGGTCAGTATGATCTTTCCCTGGTTGTTTGTCCAGGTGAAGTCCTGGTAGGCCGTGGCCATGTACATATAGCTTCGGGCGAAGTCTCCCTTCCACTTGTCGGCGGGCTCCCAGTAGTTGTTGCCGTCGTCGCCCGAGCCGACGCGCGTGCAGCCGTTGTCGCCGCTGGGGGTCGTCCTTAGCACTATCCCCATCGGGTAGTTGCTCTTGGTGGAGTTGATCTTTATTTCAGATGGCATGAGGTTGAACAGGTCCTTGTAGGCATTGTTCTCCGAACCTCCCCACCAGCTTTTGGGGAACGAGTGTTCGATGTTCATGCCGGAGGGGGCGTATCCGCGGTCGCCGAAATATCGGACGTCGTTGGAGTAGCGGTCGCGGGCCGAGCCGTCGTCGCACTGGTCGGTCACATAGAACCCCCACCAGGTGGCGTTCTTGCCGCTGCCGTAGTCGAGCATGCTCACGTTCTCGGTGAGTATCTCGTGAACGGCGGTTTTGAGCGACGCGCCTTTGAGCCCTTGCAGGCGGCTGTAATAGTCAAGGTCGATGACTGCCGCGGCCTGGAATGCCGCTGCTGTGCCGGCGATTGCCAACAATATTGTTTTTCCTGATATCTTCATATGCGGTGAGTAAGAAATGTTGTTAATGACTGTGTGAGGCTCCTCCTTGGCGCCGCGAGGCGGGGGAAGCTGACAAATTTACAAACATTTCCTCTGACCGCCAATCGAATTACGGGGAAATTTCGTAATTTTGCCAAAACTTAGCGCCCTCCGCCGGCGCGTCACGATATATGAGACAGGAACCCAAACCGAAAACAATCTACGCCCGCGGGGCCGACGACGGCCTCTGGATGGGGCTGTACATCACTGCCGCGGTGGCGCTCATCGGAGGCTCGGTGGCGGTGCCGGTGCTGAGCATCCCCGGTTTCGCGGCGGCTCTCGGCGTGCCGTTCCTGACGTATTTCTTCCTGCGGCGCACCCATGTGGCCGCGCACGGTATGACGGTGTTCTCGGCTCTGTGGATGCAGGGAATAGTGATGTTCGCCTGCGCGTCGCTGATTTTCGGGGCGATAGCGTTTGTCTACCTGCGTTACGTCAATCCCGGCTTTGTGGCGATGGTGTTCGAGTACCTCGCGGACTTTTACCGGCAGACGGGCGACGAGGGTGCCGGAGCGCTGGCCGACGAGCTGCAGACAGTGATTGACAAGAACGCCTACCCGCGCCCGGCGGTGATCGTCATCGGAGAGATGTGGTCGGTAATGTTCAGCGGCTCGCTGCTCTCCATGGTTGTCGGAGCGCTCGCCCGCATAAAGCGGGTTCCGGTGAGCGGCGGCATGTGACGCGCTCCCGGGCTTATTGATGAAACTGAATAAAGAGAGATGGATATTTCGATAGTCGTACCCTTGTACAACGAGGCGGAGTCGCTACCCGAGCTCCAGGCCTGGATAGAGCGCGTCATGCGGGCCAACGGGTTTACCTACGAGGTGATCTACGTCAACGACGGCTCGACCGATGGATCATGGGAGGTGATACGCTCGCTGGCCGCGGCCAACCCGGCGGTGAAGGGGGTAGCCTTCCGACGCAACTACGGCAAGTCGCCGGCTCTGAATACCGGCTTCCGCAAGGCCCAGGGCGACGTTGTTATCACTATGGACGCCGACCTCCAGGATTCTCCCGACGAGATTCCCGAGCTTTACCGCATGATCAAGGAGGAGGGCTACGACCTCGTGAGCGGCTGGAAGCAGAAGCGTTACGACCCGCTGTCGAAGACGATTCCCACAAAGCTGTTCAACGCGACGGCCCGCCGCGTCAGCGGAATCCGCAACCTGCATGACTTCAACTGCGGTCTGAAAGCCTACCGCAAGAGCGTCGTGAAGCATATCGAGGTCTACGGCGACATGCACCGCTATATTCCATATCTGGCGAAAAACGCCGGGTTCGGTAAAATCGGGGAAAAGGTCGTCAAGCACCAGGCCCGCAAGTTCGGCAAGACGAAGTTCGGCCTCGACCGTTTTGTGAACGGCTACCTCGACCTCGGCACGCTGTGGTTCACCGGCAAGTTCGGGGCCAAGCCCATGCACCTCTTCGGACTGCTCGGCTCGCTGATGTTCCTCATCGGCCTGGTGGCGGTGATGGTCGTGGGCTTTGGGAAGCTGTGGGCCATGCACCACGGCGATCCTTACACGCTCGTGACGAATTCCCCGTATTTCTACATAGCCCTGACCATGATGGTGCTGGGCACACAGCTCTTCCTGGCGGGATTCGTCGGGGAACTCGTGGTGAGGAACTCGCCGCGGCGCAACGAATATGAGATCCGAGAAGAAATATAAGGCTCGCCGCGTCCTTCCGGTCGCCGTCGCGGCGCTGTCGTTGTCGGCGCTTCTCCCCGCGTGCAACAGCCAGGGGTGTACCGACAACCACAACGCTCTGCCGCTGATGGGCTTCTACGCGGTCACCACCGACGACGGCGGGAAACTCCGCGAGGAAGCCATCGCTCTCGACTCGCTGGATATAGGTGGGGTTGGAGCCCCGGATGACTCCCTTCTCGTTGCCTCCGGGCAGCGGGTCGGCTCGCTTTACCTGCCGTTCCGCTACCATTCAGAACAGACCGCTTTCTTCTTCCACTACAATTATAAGTCGCAGGGGCTTGACAAACCTGTTTTCAACGACACCATAACTTTCACCTACGATTCAGAGCCGTATTTCGCCTCGGAGGAGTGCGGGGCTATGTACCGCTATATGGTGCGGAAGGTGGTGTATACCCGCCATCTGATTGATTCTGTGGCAGTGTCGGATTCTGTGATCACCAATGTCGAGCGCGAGCGGTTCAAGGTGTTCTTCCGCGTCGGCAACCTCGGCGAGGGACCCGACAACGGCATTCTCGAGGTGCCTGACGACCCCGACCGTTTCGGTGAGATCGAACTGTCGAAAGCCGCCCGCCGCGGGAAAGGGGGTGGGCGATGAACGGTCTGCGCCTGCTTCCGGCAGCGGTGGTCGCCATCGCGGCCATTCTGGGCGTTAGCGCGCAGCGCAGGGTTACCCCGGTGACAGCCGCCTCGCAGGGAATAACGGGCGTCAACGAGAACAAGATTCCCGGCGATTCGGTCGACCGCTCCGGATTTGTCGAGATCACCGACGAGAACGGCCGGAAGATCATGGTCGACACCATAAACGGCCGGGAGGTGCCCGATTCACTTATGATGCTCCCCGACACGGCGAAAGTACCGAAGATGATCCAGCCGCTTGTTTATTCGGCAACAGTCGGCGTGAACCTGTGGGACCCGTTTATGCGCGCCATCGGGCAGAAATACGGCCTTGTGGACTTCTCGGCCGAGTTTAACTTCCACAACCGCTACATAGCCGTGCTGGAGGCCGGTGTCGGCAACGCCGATTACACGCCCGACGACAACAATTATACCTATAAGGTGGGCTTGACCCCGTACTTCCGCATCGGTGCCAATTATAACTTTCTATACAATTCAAACCCCGACTACTCGGTGTATGCCGGACTAAGATACGGCTTGTCGCATTTCAAGTACAGGCTTACCGACGTGACGATCGATCTCCCGTACTGGGAGGAGACCGCCAAGGTTGATTTCCCGGAACAGCGCTCGACGGTGCACCACATAAAGGTGCTTTTCGGATTGCGCGTGAAGGTATTCAGGCAGTTGTCGCTCGGCTGGGAAATCAGCTACCGGGGAATATTGAAGCAGACGAAGCAGCCGGGTGGCAACCCTTGGTACATTCCCGGCTACGGCACGTCGAACGGCCACCTCGGAGCCGCCTTCTCCGTCTACTATACTTTCCCTCTCGGTAAGGAGGGATACCAGGGCAACAAGACCGAGGCGGTGCCTGAGAAATAACAGCTTACAAAACCCTCAACATAAAAAAATGGATAAGCGAAAAATAGCTCTTTGCAGCGACCACGCCGGCTACGAGAAGAAGGAGATGATCAAGGGATACCTCGAGGCCAACGGGATTGAGTTTGAAGACTTCGGAACGCACAGCACCGAGTCGTGCGACTATCCCGACTACGCCCATCCGGCCGCGCTCGCGGTCGAAAGCGGGGAATGTGGCCGCGGCATCGCCCTCTGCGGCTCTGGCAACGGCATCGCCATGACCCTCAACAAGCACCAGGGAATCCGTGCCGCCCTCTGCTGGCTTCCGGAGCTGGCTTCGCTCGCCCGCCGCCATAACGACGCCAACGTGCTGGTGCTCCCGGCGCGCTTCATCGAGCCGGAAGTGGCCCTGGAAATAGTCAACACCTATCTCAACACCGAATTCGAGGGTGGTCGCCACCAGCGCCGTATCGACAAGATTCCCGTCAGGTAAGTCGACAGGCTGTCCGTATGGGTTGTTCCGGTAAAAAGGGCGCTTTGCCGGTTTGTAACGAACTTTTCACATCCTACGTTTGGGATATAGGCCGAAAGTGAGTATTTTCGCGTCTTAAAGCCAACATACCCCATACACTTCCAACCATTTATGAAAAAACTCGAGCAACTCCTCGCAGAAAAGCTTCTGAAAATCAGTGCGATCAAACTTCAGCCCGACATGCCGTTCCGCTGGGCTTCGGGGTGGAACTCGCCCATATACACCGATAACCGCAAGACGCTTTCCTATCCGCAGGTGCGCACCTTCATCAAAACCGAGCTTACGCGTCTCATCCTCGAGAACTACCCGATGCCCGACGTGATTGCCGGGGTAGCCACCGGGGCTATCGCCCAGGGAGCCCTCGTAGCCGACGCTCTCGGGCTGCCGTACATCTATGTGCGCTCTGCTCCGAAAGACCACGGGCTGGAAAACCTGATCGAGGGTCACCTCGCTCCCGGCCAGAAAGTCATCGTCATCGAGGACCTGATTTCCACCGGCAAGAGCAGTCTGAAGGCAGTCGAGGCCGTGCGTATGGCCGGTGCCGACGTGGTTGGCATGGTGGCTATGTTCACCTACGGCTTCCCCGATGCTGCCGCCGCCTTCAAAGCAGCGAACGTCAAGCTGATGACCCTTTCGAACTACGACGCTATGCTCAAAACCGCGCTCGAGACCGGCTTCATACGCGAAAGCGACCTCGACACACTCCAGCTCTGGCGCGAGGATCCCGGCAACTGGGTGCCTGATTCCAGCTCAAAGCGTGACCTCTGACCATCCCTCCACCGTTTAAAAATCCATTCACTGAATGTCAACATACAAAAGCAAGCCCACAGTCGTTGAAAAGCCGGCTGCGGAACTCTTCGACCGCTTTTCCGACATGACCCGCTTGCAAAGCGCTCTCGAATCACTTACCGAAGAGCAGCGGGCGCAGATCGGCCAGGTTGAGTTCACCGCCGACTCGATCAAGATCGTGACGCCGCAGGTTGGTGAAATCGCCTTTTCGGTTATTGAGCGCCAGGCACCGTCGAAGATTGTGTTCGGCACAACCTCGTCGCCCGTGCCTCTGACGATGAAAGTCGACCTTAAGCCACTTTCCGACAGCAGCACGGAGGTCGAGACGGTTATCGACGTTGACATCCCCATGATGCTGCGTCCGATGGTGGGCCCGTACATGCAGAAGGCTGCCGACAAATTCGGCGAACTTATCAGCGGTCTCACCCGTTAAATATCTGTGCGGGGCATCCCGCACCGGAATAATGAACAGGCTTCTGCGAAACATACTCATAGCGACAGCCGCGGCCATCATGGCAGCGGCTGTCGCCGCTTGTGGCTCCAACGACCATGTGCGCACTCCGCCGGCACCGGTTTACCTTCGTTTCGCGACAGTGAACGAATGGCAGCAGTACGGCCCCGGCGCCAATCCGCTCGACTATGACTATTACATCAAGAGCGAGCGGCTTCCGAATGATTTCCCGTATCTCGCCACCAGCGAGACAGGCTATGGCGGGGTGCTCCTCGCCGTAGCGTTGACAGGGCAGCCCGTCGCGATGGATCTCTCGTGCCCTGTTGAAAACTCGCAGACGGTAAGAGTGTGCGTCGACGGGGCTACCCACGAGGCGGTCTGCCCCCGTTGCGGCAGCCGCTATTTCGTGTTTGAGAATTACGGAAGGCCGGTTTCCGGTCCCGCCGCCGAAAAGGAGCTGGAGCTGCGCCGCTATAACGTGATACCTACCGACGACACTCCGCTTCACGGCTATATTGTAAATTGACCCTCCCTATGGATACCAGACTGATAACAGAGCGCCTGCGCGAGCGCCACAACATCACCACGCTCAACGATATGCAGCGGTTAATGGCTTCATCGACAGCTGACCGCGTCATCCTCCTCGCCCCCACCGGCTCGGGCAAGACGGCAGCGTTCGCCCTCAGGCTGCTCCGCTCGCTCGGCACCTCCGACGGCAGGACGGTGCAGGCGGTTGTGGTCGCCCCGTCGCGCGAGCTGGTGATCCAGATTGCCGATGTGATCCGCCCGGTCGCGGCCGGGCTTAAGACCGTGGCCTTTTACGGTGGCCATAACATGGCGGAAGAGGTGAAATCCCTCTCGCCGCTCCCCGACATCATCGTGGCCACCCCCGGGCGTCTGCTCGACCATCTGCTGCGCAGGAACCTCGACCTTGCCAACTGCGGCGCTCTTGTGCTCGACGAATACGACAAATCGCTCGAACTCGGATTCTACGACGAGATGAAGCGCATCGTGGGGAAGATGAAGAGGCTTAAGCTGATTATCCTGACCTCGGCGACGCGCCTCGCCGAGATGCCCGACTTCCTCGATATGGGAAGGAAGCCCGAGATTGCCGACTTCACCCGGCAGGGAGGCAGGAGCCGGTTGCAGACGGTTATGGTGCCCTCGCCGGCGAAGGACAAGCTCGACACCCTCGACGAACTGCTGCGTTCGCTGCCCGACGGCAAGGCCGTGGTGTTTGTAAACCACCGCGAGAGCGCCGAGCGCGTTTTCCGGCATCTGAAAGAGGAGGGTTTCCCCGTGGGACTGTACCACGGGGGGCTTGAGCAGCGCGAGCGCAAACTGGCCGTTGACCTTCTCGACAACGGCACGACCCCTGTGCTCGTTTCCACGGATCTCGGCTCGCGCGGCCTTGACATCGATTCGGTGAACTACGTTATCCACTACCACCTGCCTCCCACAGCCGAGAGCTGGACCCACCGAAACGGCCGCACCGCCCGCCAGGGAGCCGACGGAACGGCATACATTATCGTCAACGAGGAGGAAAGCATCCCGGAATATGTGAGCTGGAATCGCGAGTACCATCCCCGCGCAGTCTCGGAGGACGGCATCCGCTCGGAAGTGGCCACCATCTATATCAACGCAGGACGCAAGGAGCGCATATCCAAGGGGGATGTCGCCGGGTATGTCATGCAAAAGGGCGAACTCGCCAAAGAGGAGGTCGGCAAGATCATCGTTGACGACCACAGCTCCATCGTGGCCGTCCCCCGCGCCAAGGCCGGAAAAGTGCTGGAGCTCCTCGCCCCCCACAAACTCAAAAACACCCGCGTCCGCGTCTCCCTGCTGAAATAACCATCGGCTCCTACTTGCCGCCGTATGGCTCGGGCGGTTCGGCGGCTTCCCGCAGGGGGGCATCCTCGCCGTATGTCGCCGGGCGGCGTAATGATGGCGTTTCAGGATAGATGCCCGGCTGGATGTCGGCGGGGAGATACCTGGGGGCTGAGAGTGAATTGAACGAGGCGAGGTGGTCGAGCACCGCGCGGAGGCACACTCCGGGATTTTTCTTGATGTCGGTTTCCCAGAAACGGAGCACTTTCCATCCGCGGGCCTCTAACTCCGAGGTGACCCGGCGGTCGCGTTCGATGTTGCGTTCGATTTTGGCTATCCAGAAGTCTCGGTTGCGGTGGAAGCGGTTGTGCTCGCGGTCGAAGTCGCGGCCGTGCCAGAAGTCGCCGTCAACGAAAATGGCGAGCTTGTAGCGTTTTATCGAGAAATCGGGACGCCCGGGTATGCCGCGGCTCTGCTTGCGGTAGCGCACCCCGGCACTCCACAGCAGCCGGGCGAAAGCTCGCTCGGGCCTGGTGTCGCGGCTCTTGTTGGCCTGCATGCACCGTCGTCGCTGTTCCGGGGTCAGTACGTCCATATCATTTTAAACATCCGGCTACTCAAAACGCCCGCGCAGCATGTCGAAGTGGATTATGTCATCGCTGACGCTGCGCGCTCCGAGGATGTTGTCGCGCAGCGCCGGGTCAACGTCGATTGTGTCGCCGACTACCTCTTGGGTGTATGACGAGACGGCGAATCCGGCCACTGGGGCGAGCATCGTCTGCCCGAGCCCTTTCCACGGGTAGTCGTCGAGGCCGAGCATCCCTAACAGGGTGGGGTATATGTCATATTGGCCCACTACCTCGTCGACCTGTCCCCCGACCGGGCTGTTGAGGATAATCAGCGGCACGAACTGCTTATCCGACACGAGATGGAGCCTGTCGGCCGCCACAATCTCGTCGCGGTAGTAGGCCAGCCCTTCGTGGTCGCCCGTTATCACTACGAGCGTCTCGTCGTAGTCGGGGCGCGATTTCAGATAATCGATTATTATGTGGAGCTGTGCGTCGGTATAGTGCGCCATCGTCGCGTAGTCGGCGAAGCGCTTGTTGAGGTCCATGGCGTGCAGGTCGAAGTCCGGGTCTTTTTTCTCGTCGGGAAGTAGCCAGGGGTTGTGTCCCGAGTATGATACGAACGTCAGGAGCCGCGGCTCTCCGTCGGGCCAGAGATCCCCTTTGCGGATCAGGTCGACCGACTGGCGGAAGAACGACTGGTCGCTGAGTTTGGCCGGTCTGCCTATCATATCGTCGAGATTCCACGCATCGCGGCTGTACATCGCATCGTAGCCGAAGGCGGGCGAGACGGCCTGCTGGTTCCAGGTTATCGGGCGGTCGCAGGTGAAGATGTAGCTCTTCGTGCCGTATTTCTCACGGAGCGCCTTGTTCAGGGTCGGGTAGAAGTTTGCCGGGTGCTTGGTGCTGAAAATGGTATGAAGCCGCGGCAGGAGGCCGGTGAATATCAGAAGCTGCCCGTCGATCGAGCGGCCGGAACTGACCTGCGAGAGCACCCGCGGTGCGAAGAATGTAGCGGAGTCTTTGAGAAGCGAGTTGATGTATGGGGTGATTGGCTTCCCGTCAATCTCGTTCTCGGGGAGCCATCCTTCGAACGATTCCAGCAGGACGACCACCAGGTTTTTACGCGGTGCCACGGAGTCAGGTAGCCCGACATAGGGACGCAGGCGCTCTTTCCCTTTCAGCCATAAGTCGACGCGCGCCGCGACCTCGGGAGTCAGCTCGTCCTCAGTCTCCATGGCGGTATATGCCAGGTAGCCTACGGGGGTGTAGATCTGTACCGGGGTGGTGTTGTAGTAGCACGATGACGATAGTTTGCGCATTACTTTGGAGAATCCCCCCTTGGCGAGAAGTCCCGCCGCGATGACGAGGGCGAGGAGGCCGAGGGCTATGAGATAGGCACGCCAGCGGCGGGGATACCGGGCACCAGGGAGCCTGGCGGCGAGCCATACGGTCGCAGCCAGGAGCAATGGGAATCCGAGGTCTAACCAGTGGAGCGAGTCGGTAACGCTGGCGGTGAAGTCGCCGAGATTGCCGACCATGAGGTAGCTTTCGGGAGGAATCGGGGTAAAGTATGTGCGGCGGTACATCAGGTTGGCGACCAACGCACAGTCGGCGATGCCGATTGTCAGCGCCTGCGCCCATATCTTCCGTGTGAGCATGTAGGGCAGCATCAGCACCAGCGCCAGCAGGGCGTTGCTCGCATACAATTCCCAGAACGACATTCCGCGGAATGTCGTCTGCATCGACCAGTCGATGCAGAAATAAATCAACGCTAAAAACGTTCCGGCGTAAAGCGCCGCGAACCTGCTTTTCAGGAATGAAAAATTAAATGACATCGCGTCGCGGAGAATCCGATGTTTGGGTCGTGTGTTAGTTAAAGACTGATGTATGTGGCGGGTTATTTACATTTCCCGCACGAAATAAACGTACATTCATCGTAGGGACATGCCTTTGGCATGTTTTAGGGCTTTATGTCTTGTCGGTCATTCCGGATTTCAAGGCGAAGTATTTCCAGAGCGGCGCGGCCATAAGCGACTGCTTCACTTCGTCATGGGCGAGCATGCCGTAGACCTCCTTTTCCGTCAGCAGGCGTACCGCGACGTCTTCTGTCGCGTCGAGATGCTGTCCGGCAAGTTTATCCACGCCTGTCGCGAGGAAAGAATATGTGAGGTTGTCAGTGGAGCCGGGGTTCTGCGAGAGCACCGTCAGCAGTTCCCAGTTTCCGTTTCCGTATCCGGTCTCCTCCATCAGCTCCCTCTTCGCCGCTTCAAGGGGCGCTTCTCCCTTTTCGGCAACCCCGGCGACAAGTTCTGTGAAAATCTCGTCGAGGCCGTGGCGGTATTGCTCGACCATGACGAACTTCCCGTCTTTGGTGATGGCGATTACGTTTACCCAGTCGGGATATTCCAGAACGTAGTATTCCGGGTGTATCGTGCCGTTTGGAAGCTCGACTTTGTCGCGCCTGGCCGTGAGCCAGGGCCGTTTCACGATATACTCGCTTTCAAGTGTCTTCCATTTTTCGATTTTCTTTTCCATAGCCTTTGCGGGTTGTCAGATGGTTCCGCCGAGTTTTTGCAGGAGCGATTTGGGCTTGGTGGCCTGGAAATCCTTGAGGTAGGCCGGCACGCTGTATGCCAGGTCGAGGAAGCGGTTCTCGCGGAACGCCTTGTCGGACAGGGCGAGCATGTCGGTGGCCAGCGGGTTTACGTCGGCGATATAAGACGCGCCGGGGTGGCGCTCCATCAGTTCCCTTGCTTTCGCCGCTCCGTTGCCGAAGAAGAGCGCCTTGCGGCCGGTCGCGAGGATTTCGGAGTACGAGCCGTCGTCGAGAATCAGAGGCTGCGGCTCCATAAGCGGCGACAGGGAGAAGTCGTAGGCGGCGGTATAGACCTCCATGCGCCGCGCGTCGATCATGGGGATGAATATGGCGTCGGGATCGAGGATCTCGTTGTTGAACATTACCCCCACAGCCATAAGCTGCAAGGTGTCAACCCCGATGAGTGGCACGTCGAGGGCATACGCGAGCCCTTTTGCCTCGGATAGTCCGATTCTAAGGCCGGTGTAGCTGCCGGGGCCGATTGAGACGCTCACGGCGTCGAGGCCCATTTCGTGGTCGCGCATATGGTCGAGGCAGCCTTTTATGAAGTCGCTCAGCACGGTGGCGTGGTTGCGGCCTGAGAACTCCTCGAAGTGGGTCAGTATGGCGCCTTCCGAGGTGAGCGCCGCGGAACATACCCCGGTGGAGGTTTCGATGTTCAGTATGGTGGGCATACCGGAATGGTCTTGGCGGAGAGGCGGCAGAGGGGCCGTCTCCCTTATTTTTTTCGCAAAATTACTGAAAATTCGGCATTAATTCGCTACTTTTGTCAGACCAATAGCTGATTCTCATATGCTACTATCCATGACAGGCTTCGGCAGCGCTGTTGCCGAATGTGCCAACAAGAAATTCACTGTCGAGCTTAAATCCCTAAACTCCAAGCAGCTTGACCTATCGATGCGCTCTCCGGCCGGTTACCGCCTGCTGGAGGCTGATATGCGGTCGATGGTAGCCGCGCGGCTCGAGCGCGGGAAGGTGGAGCTGAGCATGGCCGTGGAGACTACCGGGGGAGAGGGGTCGGTGGAACTTAACGTGCCGGCTCTCGAAGCATATTGCCGCCAGATCCGCGAGGCGTCGCGGACGCTCGGCATACCCGAGCCACAGGACTGGTACTCGGTGCTTATGCGTTTCCCCGACGCCGTGAAGGGAGAGGGCTCCGCTGAAATAAGCGGCGAGGAGCGCGACGTGCTGCTCTCGACGCTTTCCTCCGCCCTCGACAGCATCATCGAGCACCGCGCCGCCGAAGGTCGCAGGCTCGACGAGTTCTTCCGCGTTAGGATAGGGCGCATCCGCGACCTGCTGGCCGAGGTGCCGCGCTACGAGACGGAGCGCGTGGCGAAAATCCGCGCCCGAATGCTCGACGCCCTCTCATCGCTCCACCAGGTAGAGTATGACAAAGGACGTTTCGAGCAGGAGATGATTTTCTACATCGAGAAGCTCGACATAAATGAGGAGAAGCAGCGCCTCACCCAGCACCTCGACTATTTCCTCCAGACCCTCGACGGGAAGCCGGGCCAGGGGAAGAAACTCGGCTTCATAGCGCAGGAGATGGGCCGCGAGATCACTACCCTCGGCTCCAAGTCG
>ERZ777306.4594-NODE-4594-length-12340-cov-4.419617_pt1 | contig 12340 bp, 1 predicted proteins | sample MGYA00374966_ERZ777306 | MGnify/ENA primary metagenome ERZ777306 (study PRJEB29329, sample SAMN06343882) | mouse gut metagenome | isolation source: Mouse cecum | place: Austria: Vienna | collected 2014-11-15 ...
GGTATAATAGAGGCAACTGAAAGTGTCGTATTTTAGCTTTAAGGCGAAAAACGACGGGGAACGCCCCCTCTGTCCCTGCGGGTCATCTCCCCCAATGCCGCGTTGCGGCATTGGGGGAGGGTAGGGAGGGGGGCAAGGAAACGATAAAAAACAATAGGAAAAGAACAGGAGGGTTTTATGAAAAATCCGAATAAGACGAAGAATGGCAAGAGAGGACTTTGGTTGAAGGCAGTTCTTGCATTTGTTATGACCGCTTGCGTGGTGACGGGCGGAGTTTTTGCTTTGCAAAATTTCTCTACGCGCGCGGGCGATACCAATATATGGGAAAACGGAAGCGGGTCGGCAAGCAACGTTTCGGTTTCGGGCGGATACGAAGCTATCGATAAATACTACACTCTCAAAGCGGGGAGCATGAAAACGGATTGGCAAACCGCAATGAGCGATAGTTCGCTTGTTGGAAAAACCCTTCACTTTACCCTCAACGACGATTGGAATTTGGATAACGGATCTGACGCGCTCGGCGCGCCTTTTACCGTTCCCACGGGTTACGACGTCATTTTAGACTTAAACGGGCACACGATTTCCCGTCAGCTTTCTGCGGCGAAATCTTACGGGCAGGTTATTCACGTTAATAGCGGGGCAAAGTTTACTTTAAACGATACCGTAGGAGGCGGTCAAGTTACGGGGGGTAAGGTAAGTTCTTACTTAAAGGAAACCGGCGGAAGTGCAGGCGGTATTGTTAACCAAGGCACGTTCACAATGAACGGCGGTACGGTTACGGGCAACTCCGCTCCGTTTTCAGGAGGCATTGAAAGTTATCATTCTTTTACGCTTAACGGGGGTAAAATAGAGGAAAATATTTGTACATTAGCTAGTGCTTATTCGTCGAGCGGAGTCGGTATTTATACGGGCTCTTTTACGATGAACGGCGGTGAGATTACAAATAATACGATGTCGGGTACGACGAGTCATACTGCGGCTCAGCTTAATTTATTTGGCGAAGCAAAACCTAATCAGTTGCAAACTTACACGATGAACGGCGGTAAAATTTCGTGCCCGAAGTATGACAAAGCCGGTATCGTCCTTTATGCGGGCGCAGAGCTCAATATATACGGCGGAGAAATCACACAAATAACGAATTGTCCTCTTTCCCTTTACGAGGTCAACAATGCGGAAATCGGAACTCCTTACAGGGCAACGGGTACGGGGTATTATCAGTCGGTCGGAAGCGTCGTTAATATGTACGGCGGTTCTCTTCATCACAATATTACAAATGGGCTACCCATTATGATGTGTGCCGGCGGTAATGTTTTCCGTATGTACGGCGGAGAAGTCGTAAATAACGATCCGTCCGCTGCGGCGGTACTTTGTGCGTCGATAACGGGTAGTTATACGCCTGTGATGGAAATTCACGGCGGTAGAGTGGCTGACAACGAAACCGATTGTAACAGCGGTGGAATTTTATATTCTGACAGCGGAACTCTTTTGATAGACGGAGGGGTGATTGAAAATAATACCGTAACCGCAGGGAGCATAATTTTTCCTTTGGGAAGCACTTCGATCTATTTATACGGCGGTATTATTCGGAACAATCAAACTCCGTTTTATGCTATCGGTAATGCGGGCAACATAACCATTCACGTAAAAGGCGCACCGCAAGTTTACAACAACGGAAGCGGCGATATTTTAGTGTGGAAAAAAACAAGTTCCTGCCCTTATCCGATTACGGTTGACGGACCTTTGGAGGATAACGGCGCACTTGCGCGCGTCGGGGTGTATATGAACCCTACGGACATTACTACTTCGGCGAAACAGATTTCTTCGGGCTATGTGGCAAATGCAAGTGAAGGCATAAAGGTTAACTATCATGTTTCTTGCGGCTATTTCTTTCCGAGCGATTCCAGTCAAGTTGCATGTATCATGGCTAACGGCGAACTTGCAATGCAAAAAGTTAGCAATATAGTTAACGGTGCTTACCAGGATAACACTCCCAATAAGTATTATTATAAACTTTCCACCGACCCGAATACTTGGATCCCCGTCGATAATAGCAGTATCGTGGAATTGACCTACGGCGAGGGCGACGTAATTGCGGTAAAAGGTGAGATTACAGGACCTAACGGTACAACGAGCAGTGCAACAACCGTTTCCGTAACGATATCTACCGAATACAGTACGGATAATGAAACGGCGCTCACTTATGCGTGGGATATGTATTCGGATCCTACCACCAACGGAACACAGTATCGCGGAACATCTGCAAGCAGCCCGAGTCCCGTTCCTTCTACGCTGAATATTCACGACGTTGGTACTTATACCTTTGGCCTGTACGATAACAAGCGCGTAATTTATACTTGGCTTCCCAATTATCACGTTAAATTTATCATTAAGCCGCGGGAAATTAAAGTCAACTTGAAAACGGGCGATAGGTTGGAGTATGGGAAGAATGCTTCCGAATTGGACGCTTACGTAAGCGGACTTTTGGAAGTAGACCCTTCCACGCCCCTGATGGCGGGAGATACGATAGAGAGCTTAGGAATCCAAGTTGTCCGTTCGCTCGGTACTGATACGGGCATACATCGTTTAACCGCAGTATTGAAACAACCTACAACGCCTCAGGCGGGACTGATTGTATCCAACTGCATGAACAAGAATTATCGTGTGACGCTCGGAACGACGAATTCTTCATTCGAAATCGAACCGCGTCCCGTGACGGTCATTTTAAACGACGATTACAGCACTTACGGCGACACTTCGAAAAAAGTTCAGCAAACGACGGTGACGGACGAAGCCGTTAACGGCGGGAACAGCATTCTGAAGAAGACGGAAAACGAAAGCGAGAAGTATCAGAACGCGGAAGGGGAGGACGTAACGATCGGTTCTCCTTCGACGGGCGTAAGCGGGACTGCCTATAAGGGCGGTTGGTACTACTCTACGGATATCGGGGACGGAACGGCGAGCCAAAAATTCCTTGCGTTCGACCTCTCTACGGAAGACCGTTTTCCGTTCTCGTACAAATTCGGCACGCAGACTTCGGACGTTTGGAGCGGCGACGGTGACAAGTGGTTGCTTGCCAAAGACTATTTTGTTACCGTAACTACGGCGAACCCGAACTATACCGTTACGTACAAAAACGCGCAAGACAGCACGCGGACGAATTCGTTTAAGTATACGGTACGCAAAGCGGACATCACAATAGACGAAACGAAGGCGGAGGACAGCAACACTGACGGGGTTGCCGATTTCCGCGTAAGCGATTACGACAACAACAATAAGACGATCGCGTTCCCGTCGGAAGCGGTGGTGAGGAAGGGTGCGTACACGACGGCGCCCATTCCCGATCCGCTTCCTGCGGAATTGAATTTGAGCGTATTGTTTTGGAATGCGACGTTCAGCGACGAGGAGGTAGCCGATTCCGGCTTTACCGCACCTGCGCTTACGGATACGGGTTGGACGTCTACCGTGCCGACCATAAAGGACGCGGGGAAATATCACGTGTACGTAAAGATTTCTGCGGCGAATCACAACGACAAGCTGTACAAATTTGTTTACGAAGTGAAGCCGCAGGAGCTCGATTACAAAATCGTATTAGAGCGAAAACCGAACGCGACCAGTGCGGCGCAAACGCTGAGCAAGACGAACGGCGCGTACAGCGAAGAATACAACGGACAGGCGATCGTCGCAAGGGTCGAAATTGTTTGGGGGAGCAACGGGAAGCCGAGCTATTTCGACAACGATCCCGGGAAACCCGTATTTACATTCTATTATAAAGGTACGGGCACCAACGATTACGGCAAGACGAACGCGGATTATTTCCCCGACAACAGCGGAAACGACGAGAACGGGAATGCGCGGAATCTCGGAAATTCAACTGCGCCGATCAACGGCGGCGGATATATTGCCACCTTCTTGAATACGGCGACAACGCAGAACTACGTATTAAAGACGGGCGGCGGATATGCGACGGCTGAGAGCTTTACCATTACGCCCAAAAAAGTGACTGCGCCCACCGCGCCCACGGCGGTTACGTACGATGCGACGGTCAAGTCGATACAAATTCCCGGTTTCAACAAAGACGAAATGACGTTTGTTGCCGATAGCGCAAACGGGTACGTGGAGGATGCCTCCGCCGCGGGCAACACCGATCCGAATTTCGCGAACGGCGAGAAGCTTACGTTCAGCAAGGAAACGAAATCGGTACGCGTGAAGAACGCGGGCGAATACAAAATCAAGTTTAAGGTAAGCGACGAACGCAACTACGTCTGGGACGGCGACGCGGCGAAAGAACGCGAGGTAAAAGTTACGGTAAACGGCGCGCCCATTTTCGCGGAGTGGACGAACTCGCTCACGAATACGCCTTGGAAGTGGGAATCGGGCGAAGCGGTGGATATCACGTACGAGGTGAAGTTCACGAACAACAGCGGGGCGGCGTACGACAGCGACGGCGACGGCACTGCCGACGACGTGAAGGTGAAGCTGTATTGGAAGAAGTCTACCGACGACGATAATGACAAGAGCGCGTGCTCGGGGGTCAGCAACAATACGTTCTCCATTACTGCGAGCGACACGAACTTCCAAACTGCGGGCGGATACGTTCTCATTCTCGAAATCGACGGTAACGATGCGGAGAGCAAGAACTATGCGTTTGATCCCAACAAAACGGATCCCGACCGCAGAAGCTTTACGATAGACGCGGCATCGGTGAACACGAGTTCGTTCGTGTGGGAATTTATTTCCGACAAGACGGGCGCAACCAAAGCGAATTGGACGAACACGAGCGAGATCAAATTCGAGTTTAAGGATCAAGACGCAACGAGCACGGACGTGAGCGGGCTCACGTATACCTTTAACTTGAAAATGGGCGCTGCGGGGCTTGACGGCTACGCGTATATTAAATTAGATACCGCGCGCGCGGGATTCACGAACGGCTACAAGCTCGAAAAGAAGGACGCGAGCGGGAACTGGGTGAGTGCGGCCGCGATTTCGGAAGTGGGCGAGTACCGCATTACGGCGGCGGTTTCCATTGACGCAAGCGATACGGAGCACAGCTTCGTGACGATCGTAAACGGACAGGAAGTGAAGAGCAAAGACGGCGAAGCGGAGCTTCTCATCGAAGTCAAGAAGGGCGAATTCGACCTTTCGAACGTGAAGTGGGGCTACGTGAAGAACGGATCGGAAGTAGCTTACACGCAGGCGTTCGAGTATAACGGCGGAAACCAGAGCATACAGCTCATCAACCTGCCCAAGGGCTTGACGATCACCTCGTCGGGTTATTCCAACAATAAAAAGTCGGCTGTCGGCACGTACAGCGCAAGCGTTACGGCCGCGGGTATTTCGGTGGATACGACGAAGTTCAACAAGCCCGTAATTGCCGATCACGAAGACGTATTCAAGAAGGATTGGGAGATCGTAAAGGGGAAGATCAAAGCGGAATGGGATACCAAAGAACAGGGCACGGGGTTAATTTACTATCTGCCTATCTTTAAAGATTCTTCGGTAACTTGCGTAGAGGTCAAGTATTACGAGAAAGACGCATACACCGCAGACCCGAGCACCGCGCCCGAGATCACGGTGGAAAATATCGTAAACGATCCCGAAAATCCCGTAACATACATTGCGGTGATGTATATAAAGGATTCGGAGAAGGGAAATTACGTGCTTGTAAACGAAACGGGTGCGGAAATCGACGGTACGAATCCTGACGAAACAGCGCACAAGTATGAATTCACGCCGGGGGACGGGAAAACGCCCGTGAAACTCGAAGTGTCGCACGTGGACGGCGTGGATACCTACAACGGCGAGCATCAGTTAAAGATCGAAATCAAATGCACCGATTCCACGATCACGATCGATAAGTTCACGGTAGAAATTTACGCGTGTACGAACGAGGCGGATTTGGGCTCGAACATTACGGGCAACCCGCTTTGCGTGTGGGATTCTTCGAACCCGAACGACCCCGTAGGCGTGGGCAAGTACGTGATTGCGGTGGCGTTCACTGCCGACGTTGCGAACGCGAGCGACTTCGCGCTCATGAGCAATAAATTCCTGTTTGAGATCAAGAAGGCGAATTTGAGCGGGATCTTGGGCGGAGTCGGCTGGGGCTTTGTCGAGCCGAAGAAGGACGAAGAAGGCAACCCCGTGATCGGCGAAGACGGCAAGCCCGTAATGGTGGAAGTGCCGTACGATCCTTCGAAGGAAACGGAATATCAAGTAAAGAAAGGGACAAACGGGCTCGAACCCGTTACGCTTACGCCCGTGATCATCGGGCTTCCTACGACGGAAGAGAAGTTGCAGGACCTCAAAGACGCAGATCTCGTGGACGAGGACGTGACGCTCGAAGAGGTCGTCGAGATTTTGAAGCTGGTCGGCATTTTGGACGGTAACGGCAATTCTGCGATCACTTCGGGAGTTGGCGCATCCGACCGCGGAACGCACAGCACTACGTTCGGCTTGCCTACGCTCGATACCGACAACTTCGAACCGATTGCGGATATGCTTCCTCCGGGGCTTGTAGACGCGACGGGTACCCCGATCCCGCTTTCGTGGCAGATCGGATACAAACAGCAAGCGCGTCCGACCGTCCCCACGGACACGCCGATATACAACGGTTCTGCGCGGAATTTGCTCACGATCCTCGGGCTCGATCCCGCGGACGAGGGTATCTATTATAAGGTAGACGGGTTCCGTTATTTCGACGGGGTGGATTGGGTCGAAGCGAGCGATTTCGACTATACCGCGATCGAAGGCACGGGCGAGTTCGAGCTGAGGATCAACCTTATCGATTCGTCCAACGTGCAATGGGCGGGCGAGGGCGCGACCTCGGGTGTGATCACCGTGCGCCCGAAGATCGAAAAGGCAACTCTTACCGTGGAATGGGTGGAGGACGGCGAGAACAGGCCGTTCCGTCCCGTGATCAAGGATGCCAACGGGAACGAAGTGGAGCTGTCCGATTACTTCACGCAGATCCACCGCGACAGCGACGGCAACGAGATCACCGACCTCGATTTCTGGTCCGATCCCGACAATGCGGGCAGAACGTTCACGCAGGTTTTGAAAATCAAGGACAGCGAGAACGTGACGGTGGTCGATCCTTCCATGCTCGAAAAGGAATTCACGACCAAGGAAGAGGAGATCCGCGACCTTGCCGTGCCCGAAATCACGCCCGAATCGTTAGAGTTCATCGACGGCGGCGTCGGCGTGACGATCAGCACGCTCGATTCGCTTCTTACGCTCATCGAACGCGGTTACGTGTACGCGTATTTGGACGACGTAAAACTTACGAAAGACGATTTCCCGCTCGTAATCCAAAAGGCGGGCGATCATACGATCCGTCTTGAAATCCAGCGCACCTACCAATGGGTAGGGAATGAGGATCCGAGAAAACTGAGCGTTTCGTTCACGATCGAGAAAAAACAGCTTGCAGTGCCTGTGTTGAAGAATTTCTCGTTCACGGGCGTGACGTACGGCGACGCGGAAGCGTTGATCGCGCTGGGCGTTTTGGAAGGATTCGACGTCGAGAAGATGACGCTTGTAACCGACAAGACTCTGCGCAACGCGGGATCGTACGCGGTGACGATCGCCATTAAAGACGAGTATAAAGACAATTACGAATTTGCGGGTGAAAGCGCGCAGTCGCTTGCGGTAGCGCTCGACGGCGAAACGGACGACTTAGCGACGCTTGTTGCGGAAGAATCGACGGAGATATCCAAGAAGTTCAATCTTACGGTATACCGCGCGAAGCTCGCATCGCCCATGGAAGCGAACTGCCCGAATATCGTGTACGGAGAGGACGGGACGCCGACGTACGTGTTGCCTGCGGAGTATACGGAGAACGGCGCGAGCGTAGAGTTCGGACGGACGATCTACGACAGCGCGACGAGCACGAGCGCGTTGGCGGACGGCGCGGAGATCGAGAAAGACAGAGATTACTGGTACGTATTCAGTATCGGCGGAGCGGACGCGCAGAACTTCGAGTTCGACGGCGGAAGCATCGACAAGAACGGACTTGCGTCGTCGACGCGGGAGTACAAGTATGCGTTGCCGTTGTCTGGCGCGGCGGCGTTCTTCAAGAACGTGACGAACTTCTTAAAGAGCTGGTGGTGGATCCTTCTTATCGCGCTGATCGTATTGCTCGTCATAATCATCATCATCGTAGCGGTAAAGAAGAAAAAGAAAAAAGCGATGTTGCTCGAAGAACAGCGGAAACGCGAGTTCGAGGAAGAGCGGATCAGACAGGAGCAGATGGAAGCACAGCGCCGCGCGGACGAAGAAGCGCGCGAAGAGCGCAGACGCGAGGAAGAACGCAGGCGCGAAGAGGAGCGGAAGGAAGAGAAGCGAATGGAGCGCGAGGAGCGCATGGCGGAACTTCGCCAACAGCAGATGATGAATATGCATCAGATGCAGCAGCCTCAAATGCCTCCGCAGATCATTCAACAGCAACCGATGCAGCAACAGCCTCAGATGCCGATGATGCCGCAAATGCCCATGATGCCGCCTATGATGCCTCAAATGATGCCTCCCATGCTTCCTCCTATGGGCGGAGGCGGTGGCGGCGGCGGTTCGCGCAAGAGCGAAGCGCTCCGCATAGCGGAAGAGCGTGCGCGTGCGGCGGAGGATCGGGCAAAGGTAGCGGAAGAAAAAGTCGCCCGCCTTGCCGAGGACGCGCAAGCAAAGGCGAATCAGCCCGCACAGCCCGTTAATCCCATGTACCCGCAAACGCCCGTCATGCCGATGAACGGAATGTATCCCGCGGGAATGCCGCAAATGCCGATGCAACCCATGCAGCCGATGATGCCGCAAATGCCTGTGGTGCAACAGCCTGCGCCGCAACCTGCGCCTGCGCGTGACACAACGGTGAAAATCACGGAGAACGCGGCGAATATGCTCGGCGAGGCGATCGTATCTTCGCTTTCCAACATGATTTTGGGCAAGAACAATGCGCCCGCGCAACAACCTGCGCCCGTACAGCATCCCCAACAAGCGCCCGTAACGGTGCAAGTGGTACAGCCTGCGCCCAACGTGCAGTACGTTCCCGTGCAGCCCGCACAGCCTGCGCAACCCGTAGCTCCCATGCAATCGGGCGTGCAGAGCGGCGACGCAAACGGTTCTGAAACGCAGGGCGAAGCTACAAATCAACGCCGTACAAGGCTGAGATTCTGAAATTTATGTGAAAAAACGCTGTTTATACGGCGTTTTTTCTATTTTTATGCGGAAAACTGTTGAAATTTATTTTCAGGAATGATATAATAGTACTGTATAAAACTGTCGCATATTAGCCTTTTGTGCGAAATACAACAGTTTTTAGGCTTCCCCACGGGGAATGCATGAAAACAATTTTAACAAAACGTGGAGGTTTTTATGAGAAAGACTGAGTTAAATAAAATGAATGGGGGGGGGTACACTTCTAAGAAGCGGAAGATAGGTATTATAATTCTATCGCTCCTTATGGCGGTAGGTCTCTCCTTGGGCGTCGTTTTCGGCGTGCAAGATCTTTCGCGCGCGGGCGACTCCATTATATGGGGCAATCACAATAACGGTTCTTCGGGCGCAAATTTGGGCGATTTGGCGAACGGCGACGTAGAAACTTACGACGAGAAATATATTTTAAAAGACGGCGAGTATTCCGACGCGCCTACCAAGAAAGACGTTTGGAACACCAAGGTGCTTGCAACCGCAAACAACGGAAAAAAAGTATTGGTAACAATGGGGGAAAACTGGGTTGCCGCAGGCGGCGCGACGGGCTATCTCGGTACGGGCGCAAGCGGTGTTTTAACGATTCCCAACGGCTTTGATATCACGTTCGATTTGGCGGGCCATACGCTCGATAGAAACACGGGCTCTTCTTATGTGGACGGCGCAAGGCACTTTGCCGTTCAAGCGGGCGGCGCGCTCACGATCAACGATACGGTCGGAACGGGTGTGGTTAAAGGTGCAAGAGCGAGTTTGGGCACCGCGGGCATCGATTTGAGCTCAACCGCTTCCGCAACGGCGAAACTCACCATTAACGGCGGTACTTTTACGCAAAATTACGCGGGCGACGGATTCGGTACGCTTATCAATGCCCGCGGAATCTTTGTTATGAACGGCGGTATCATAACGCAAAACGGTGAAACCAATTCCGGCAGCGCTTCGGGTGTGATCGGCGTCGGCGGAAGCAATTCAAGCATTGTGGGTAAATTCACCATGAACGGCGGTGAAATCAGCGATAACGTTCATATTGGCGGCGCTGTTTCCGTTGGCTCCGTATGGCGGAGCGGTAGCACGGCAACAGAACAAGAAGTCGGCGAATTTATCATGAACGGCGGTACCATTAAGAACAATAAAACCCGTGATTCATCCCTTATCACCGAAAGCACCATAATATCGCGCAACTACGGTCGCGGCGGGGGCGTTAATGTTGCTACGTCTAAGTCGAAGTTTACCATGAACGGCGGTACGATAGAGGGAAACAGCGTTCCTTTCTGCGCGGGCGGCGTAAGTAACGTCGGCACGTTTACCATGAACGGCGGTACCATTACGGGCAATAAAGCGGGTTATTATCCCGACGGTAGCACCAGCACGTATAAATCTTATGCCGGCGGAATTTCAACGCTCGGTACGTTTGTCATGAACGGCGGTTCGGTTTCAAACAATACTTCACGCGTATACTGCGGCGGTATCTATTGTTCGGGCGTGGGTGCGGGTCTTGCCGCAAAGGTCGCATTCAATGCCGGTAATATTTCGGGCAACAAAGCGCTCGGCTCAGGTTCTTCGGGCGGCGGCATTTTCCTTGACGCCAATAACGACGTTACGATCAAAAATATCGTTGTAACAGGAAACAGTTTGCCCAATTCCATGTCTGCCGGCGGCGGCGTTTTACATACCCCGAATACAGTGGTTAAGTGGGAAGGCGCATTTATTTGCAGAGATAACAAGAATCAGAACGGCGAAAGCAATTACGGTCTTCACGATTTAACCTCTTGGAATAAAGACTTATTGCAATTAAACGGTCCTCTTGTTTCTAACGGGCAAATCATGGACGTAGGAATTCATGTCGTAAAAGCCATGAGCGATACCGAACAACGCGCTATCATGAAAAACGGGGTTGGCTCTATTGGTTGGACAGGAAGCTATCTCAATCCTGACGCCGGTGTGAATTACACGATTTCAGGTGATAAGACAACTTTAAAGCTTTGGTATAGAAAAACTCAGTTTATCCCGGGCGATGTGGCATGGAGATATCTTGAAGAGGTAAACGGGGTTGCAACTTGGAAAGACCCCGGAACCGAAACGGTTGGCTCTTACACGATAACCAAAAATACGCTTACATTGCCCTATAACCCAAACCGTAAGATTACGGGTATTTGGGCGAAATATTTACCGAACGGAAATACCAGCGGGCAAGTTTGGAATTACGCGGAAGGCGACGGAGTTGTAGCAACGCCGCCCGCTGATTCTTCGTATACCTCCGGTGCGCATTTTATTAACTATACGGACACGCATGGCGGAACGGGCGTAACAACGATAAAGGAACCGGGTGCATACGCAGTTTCCTTCGATCATTACTGTAATCAATTTAGTCAAAGCTCGAATTACTTGCGAAACAGCACCTTTCACATCGAAATCCTACCCGTAGATGTTACGGTGACTATGAATGACATTTCCGGTATCTACGGCGACAAATTAGAGCTTGGAAGTGCAAAAACGAATTCTCAACCTGCTGTTGCGGCAAATGCAGATTTATCCCGAAAGCTTGCTACGGCAGACAACGGCATGGACGTAGCCGATTTGGGAATATATTATATAAAATCCTATGGTACAGACGCAGGCGACAAAACTGTCGTTTTGCCTTTGGGCTGGACGAACAAAAAATATAACGTCACCTTTGTCGGGTCGGGCAGCTACACGATCGGCAAGCGCCCCGTTACCGTGGTTTTGAACGACGACTATATCACCTACGGCGACAAGACGGCAATCGAGGGGAACGTTCAAAAAACCGCGCTCAACGGCAGTAACAGCATTTTAACGAAGGGCGTGAACAGCACGACCAAGTATCAGGACGCAGACGGCAAGGATTTCACCATTTCTTCCCCTGTAACGGGCGTGAGCGGGACTGCCTATAAGGGCGGTTGGTACTATTCTACCGACGTAGGCGGAGGCAAAGCGAGCGCGCAGTTTATCGCGTCCGATACGCCGAGCAATACTTTCCCGTTCGAGTACGAAATTACCAACTACACGGCGTCTACCGATAAAATCGCGGGGGACACGGGGAATTTCATCAACGTTAAAAAGTACACGGTAACGGTTAAGAACACGAATTCGAACTACAACGTTACTTTCGTGAACGCGCAAACGGGCACGA
>ERZ777306.4596-NODE-4596-length-12332-cov-5.928484_pt1 | contig 12332 bp, 5 predicted proteins | sample MGYA00374966_ERZ777306 | MGnify/ENA primary metagenome ERZ777306 (study PRJEB29329, sample SAMN06343882) | mouse gut metagenome | isolation source: Mouse cecum | place: Austria: Vienna | collected 2014-11-15 ...
CACTCGCGCGCCAGCGCGAGTTAGTTCCCCTCGTACGGAGCGTCGAGCGCAGGCCCGTCGGGTCGGCCCACCCTCTAGAAAACCTGACATTATCCCCGTCCCCTTGTCATGGGGTTAGGCGACGAGGCCGGAGGATTCCACTTTCTCCACGTACCAGTGCATGAACTTTGAGAGCGGGCGGCGCAACACCAGGCCCAGAATGGCGGCGGGAATCAGGAACAGCGCCAGCAACCCCATCGAGTACCAGAAATCCATGCCGGTGGTGCCCATCATGGCAGCGCGCATGGCGTTCACCACATGGGTTGCCGGCAGCCATGGGCTGAGCACTTGAACGAAATTCGGCAGGATTTGCAACGGGAACGAGCCGCCGCAACCGGTAACCTGCACGATGAGCAGCAGCACGGCAATGGCCTTGCCCAAGTTGGCGAAGGTGGCCACCAGCGAATAGATGATGGCCGTGAACACCAGCCCCGCCGCCCAGAACACCAGCATCAGCAGCAGTGGATGCACGTGCTGCACGTTCAAGAAGAAGATGTTGCCCAGCCCCATCACCGTCGTTTGGGCCAGCGACAACACGGCCACGGTGCAGAAGCGCCCCAGGAACAGCTGGCGCGGCTTGGGGTTCGCAAGCCCTTCCTCTTGGCTGCGCGACAGGGCCGGCTTCACGGTCACCAGCAGCAGCAGCGAGCCGATGAACAGGCCCAACGTGGTGTAGAAGGGAGCCATGGCGGAACCGAAGTTCTCCACCGGGTACAAGGCTTGGCGGTCGATGGAAACCGGAGCGGCCAGTGCCTGGGCCAGGGATTTGGCGTCGCCGCCGAGAATTTTCTGCAGCTGCTCCATGTCGCCGGAAGCCAGGGCGCTGTCCACCTGGTCGGCCAGCTGGGCCAGCTCGCCGGCGGTGGTTTCCAGCTTGGCGCAGGCGGCCTCGATGCTCTCAGCGGCATCGGCCATGGTGGATTTGGCGGAATCGGCCGAGGAGGACAGTTCGTCCACCGCAGCGGCCAAGCGGCCGTCTTCCGTTTGCAACCGCTCCACCGCGGCGGCCGTTTGCTCGGCCAGCGTCTGCAACTGCGGCTTCATGTTCTGCTCGTAATCGTCCTTCGCCTGGGCCAGCGAGTTTTTGGCATCGGCGATTTGGGCCTTAACCTGGTCGCGGGAGGCGCTCACGCCGGAAGCGTCCGCCTTCAGCTGGTCGCCGGCAGAAGAGAGCCCGTTGCCCGCCGCCTCCATCTGGTCGGCGGCGTTGTTCATGGCGGCCACCGCGGCATCCAGGGCGGGGCGGTGCTCCTCCGGCAACTGGTCGCGGAATCCGCCCAGCTGTGTGGCCAAGTCGCGGTAGCGGGCAGAAGCGTCTCCCACATGCCCCGCGAGGGTTTTCAGGTCATCGCCGCCCGCGTCCACATCGTTTACCGCCGCATCGAAGGCAGCATCGGCAGCTGCCGCCACCGCGTCCATGTCGTTCGCCGTGCTTTCCATGGCCCCGGACAAATTGCCCGCGGCGCCCTTCAGCACGTCCACCATGTTGGAGGCCGACGACACCGACTTGTCGATGGGCCCCTTCGCCTCGGCCACGGCCCCTTGGGCATGGGTGAGCAGGTCCACCGAGCCGGCAACGATGCCTTGGGCGCTATCCACCAGCCCGCTGTACAGGGCCAGCACCTCTTTGGTACGGGTAAGGCCGCTGCCCACTTCGCGCACCCGCTGCGAAATGCGCCCCAGGTCGCCTTGCACGTCGTTTTCATCGGCGTATTGGGAAATGGACTGGGCCACCCCCAGCGCCACCTCGGCCATGGTTTCGGCAAACACCTCGTTCACCTGGTACGACACCGTATCGGCCCCTTGGTCGGTGATCTTGGGCGCCACCGCCGACTTCTTCTCGTTCGAGTAATAGATAATCTGGGCGTGCTTCATATTGTCGGAATAGAAGGTGAGCATGTCGCGGCTGAAGCTTTCGGGGATTACCACAGCGGCATAGTAATGGCCCGATTTCGCCCCCTCCACCGCGTCTTCCTCGCCGGTAAACACCCAGTGTATCTGGTCGTTGGCCCGCAACGCCGACACCACCTTATCGCCGATGTTCATGTCGATGGGCACGATATCGCTCTTGTAGCCCTCGTCGCAGTTGGCCACCGCCACCATCAGGTTGCCGGTGTTGTCAAAGGCGTTCCAGCAGGCAATCACGTTGTACCACGAAAAAATCGAGGGGATGAGGATAAGCCCCAGCGTGATGATGATGCACACGGTATTGGAGAACAGCCGCTTCATGTCGGCCACGAAAATGCGCCAGATGTTACGCATGGCGGCCTCCTTCCGGCCCGCGGGCCCCTTCCCCGTCCGGCGCCCCGGCGCCTTCGGCCTCTTCTGGCGCCCCGGCGCCTTCCGCGCTTTCCGGCGCGTCGTACGCAGTAACGCTCACGGCCCCGTTCGCTACCGGCACCGCCACCCCCGCGCCACCGGCCGCCGGCGCGGTGCCCACCGGCTCCATCTGGTTGCGATGGGCGTACAGGCCGATGATGCTGGCATCGCTCATGGAATCCAACCGCAGTTGCCGTTCCAGGCTGTAGCGCAGGCTTTCCAGCACCACCAAGAACACGAACTCGATGCACACCCAGCCCAGCCAAAGCGTTAACAGCACCACTTTCTCCAGCGGCGAAACGGCGAAAACCACCGCCAGCGCCACCGGCACCACCACCCCTAGCACAATGGAGCCGCGGATGAGCTTGGGGTACCAGCGGTTAAAACGTTGGATGCGTTGCAGCAGCTCGTCGCGGTACACCTCCTTGTCGGCCAAAGCCCGCACCAGCTGCGACATGCGGTACCGGCGACCGGGGATGGTGACGTTCTCGCCGTTGAAGATGCCGCCTTCCCGCACCTGACGCGCCACCATGCGGTTCACATTGGCCAAAAACGGGCGCACCAGCAGGCCCAACGCCATGAACAGGGCGAAGAACAGCACCAGCATCCCCAGCATCTGCAGGTACTGGGTTCCATAGAAGCCGCAGATGGCCTCGCGCATGGCGTTGATGCCGTAAGTGAAGGGCAGAAACGGGTAAACCGCCTGGAAGAAGGCGGAAGTCATCTCCACCGGGTAAATGCCGGTGCCGCCGGGAATTTGGGCGAACACCAAAATGACGCAAATGCCCTTGCCGATGTGCTGCAGGGTAACCGACAGGGCGTAAATGATAGACAGGTACGCCAGCGCCGTGACCACGGCGGCCACGAACAGCGCCGGCGCGCTAACGGTTTCCACCCCTATCACCAAAATGCCGGCGATGCAGATGACCGCCTGCAGCGTAACCATGATGGCCAGCAGCAGGAATCGGCCCAGGTAACGCTGGCCCAGCGTGAGGTTTTTGATGCCGGCACTGTCCACATCCTGCTTCAGCACCACCATCAGCATGAAGGCGCCAATCCAGAAGGTGAGGTTCAAAAACAGCGGCGCCATGGCCGAGCCGTAGGCGTTCAGCGGATACAGCTCCTCGGTTTTCAGCTGGGTGGGCGAGCCCATGAAGTCGGCGATTTGGGCGGCGTCCACCCCGTCTTCGCCGAACAGCTTCACCAAGATGTTGGAGCTCAAGATGGCGGAAACGTCATCGCGGGCGCTGGTGAGGGTGGTTTGCAAATCCCCCAGCAGGCCGTCGGTTTGCTGAATAGCCTCCTTGAACGAGCCCAGCGTGGAATCCAGCTGGTCCAGCAGCAGCGTGGTTTGGTCGATGAGCGACGTTTGGCTGATCACCGTGGAAGAAAGCGAGGCGGCGGCCCCCGACAGAGTGGCCAAGTTGCCGGAGAGCTGGGGCAAGGTGGTGCCGAACAGGCCCGTGGACAGGTCGGACGCGCTGGCAGTGGCCCCCTGGGCGGCGGTGTCCAGCTTCTCCACCGCAACGGAAAGGGCATCGGCGGTGGCGTTGGCGTCCCCTTGGGCCACCTGCAGGGCCTTCAGCAAATCGTCAGTGGCGCTCACCTGCCGTTGCAGCTGTTCCACCGCCTGCCGCAACGGTTCCTTGGCCGGCGAGCTGTCCGGCAACCCGTCCAGTTGCCCCTGCAGCGTTTCTACCAGGGCCTTGTTCTGCTGGTTGATCTGGTCCATCCGCGACGCCACCTCGGCCATAGCGCCGCGGGCGTTGCCCAGCGCCTCGGCAGCGGCTGCCATGGCGGCGTTGGTGTCGGCGGAGGCCTTCCCCGCGTTGGTGATGGCCTGGCTGACCAGCGGCATGGCCTTGCCGGAGAACAGCTGCACCTGTTGCTGCAGCTGGTCGGTCAGCGACGCCACCGCCCCCAGCGCCTCGGCGGCCCCGCCGGCTTCGGTGCGCGCCTCCTCCAGCGAGCCGCGCGCATCAGCGGTTTTGCCCATTGCCTTGTCGGCGCTCTCGGTCAGTTTTCCCAGCGTAGAGCGGGTTTCCTCCAGCGATGTGAGAACGGCGGACATCTTGCTGGAAGCCTCGTCCTTCGATTCCTCGATTTGGGTTTGCGACTGCGAAAGGAAGCTGTCCAGCGCCTCGGTGGCCACGTCGCTTACCGTGGAGACGAAGGTGGAGTTGATGGTGCGGTCCAGCGTGCTGGCGCCGGTGTCGGTTATTTTGGGGGCCACCGGCCCCGCCTTCTCGTTCACGTAATAGGTGATCTGCGACGCTTCGAAATGGCCGGTGGTGAGGGTGAGCAGGTGCTCGGTGAAATCGGAGGGAATCACGAAAAAGGCGTAGGCCTCGCCGCGTTCCACCTGGGCGTAGGCGTCGTCGTAGTTGGTGAACACCCAATCTAGCTGGTGATTCTCTTCCAGTTTCTCCACAATCATGTCGCCCACGTGCATCTCGCCCGTAAGCTCGCTGCTGCCGCCGGCGTCTTCGTTCACCACGCACACCTTCAGGTGGCCGGTGTTTTCGTAAGGGTTCCAGAAGGCCACCACGTTGTACCAGGTGTAAGCGGAGGGCAGCACCAGAAGGGCGAACACCACCACCAAAGCGGCGGGCGTTTTCGCCAGGCGCATAACGTCGCGCCCCAGCACTCGGAAAACGTTGCCCATAAAAGCCCAAACCCTTTCTCGCCCGCTGGCCCTCGTACCCGGCTCTTTAAAGGCCCTATTATGGCAGTAATTTGGTGAGGGTTTTACTGAAGACAGCAGTTTGTCAACAACTGTCCAATAAATGTGGATTTGCGCCGCCGCGCGCCTCCACCCCGGAACGCCGCCCGCGCCCGCTCTCGCTCGCTGCACACCGCCCGCCCCTGTCCTCGCTCGCTTTCTTTACTTTATCGCAGTAGAGCGTTATAGTGACGGCGCATTTCAAGCACCACCCGCGCCAACCCAAGGAGTCACCATGAGCGCACCCCTCGACAACAACAACCCCGCCGCCACCCCTGCTTCCCTGCGGCGCCAATTCGGCCTGCGGGAAGCCATCACCATCACCGTGGGCACCGTCATCGGCGTGGGACTGTTCACCACCGGCGGCAATATCGTGGGGCTCATGGGGCCGTCGGTTATCGTGGCCACGCTGGTGGCCATGCTGGTTTCCATCTACCCGGCCCTGCTTTATGCCGAGATGGGGGCCGCCCTCCCCTACGCCGGCGGTACCTACCAGTACGCGGGCCTGGGGCTGGGGCGCCCCTTGGGGATGCTGGCCGGCTGGAACTTCATCATCTCGCTGGTGGCGGTAGCCGGCGGCGAGGCGCTGGCGTTCGCCTACTACTTCAAAACGGTATTCCTGGCCGTGGGCATCACCCTGCCCATCCCCGATGTGGCGCTGGCCTGCATCGCGCTGGTCATCTTTATCGTCACCAACGTGAGCGGCGTTAAAACCACCGGGCGACTGCAAAACGGCTTCATGTTCTTCTTCTGGGGCGTGGCCGTCATCTGGTTCTTCACCATGATCCCCAACGTCAACCTGCCGGTGTTCGTCACGGCGCCGGAATTTTTGGGCTCCATGGACAGCTTCGGCTTCATCGCCGCCGTGGCCATGATCTGGTGGTGCTTCGCCGGCTTTGAAACCTGCTGCGGCATGGGCGAAGAAATCCGCTTCCCCTCCATCAACATTCCCCGCGCGCTGAAGCTTTCTCCCTTCATCATCTTTGCCGTGAACGGGGCCTTCCAGTGGTTTTTGGTAGGCATCACCCCGGTTGACGCCATCCCCGCCCTTGCCGACGCCAGCGCCCCCTACGCCGAGGCCATGATGTCGGCGGGCATCCTGGGGCTGCCTCTTTTGCTGCTGGCGCTGGGGGTGGCTTTCGGCGGCGACTTCTCCACGCTGAACGCCTCCATCGCCGTGCCGCCCCGCTACCTGTTCACCATGGCTCGTGACGGAACCATGCCGCGGGTGTTTGCGAAGGTGCACCCCAAGTACCGCACCCCCTATGTGGCCATCATCGCACTGGGGGCGCTGTCCATTCTGCTGGTGGCCACCTCGACGCTGGACTTCATCGCGTCGCTTTCGCTGTTTGCCGACTTGTTCTACTACATCATCGGCATCGCGGCCGCTTGGGGGCTGCGCCGCCGCATGCCGCAGCTGAGGCGCCCCTTCAAAGTGCCGGCCGTGGCGGTGGGCGTACCGGTTTCTATCGTCATCTACGTGGTGATGATGAGCCAGCTGGGCACAGAGGCCCTGGTAGCGGGCGCCCTGTGGTGCGCACTGGGACTGGTGATTTTCTGCGTCTGCCAAAACCGCTACGGAAAGCCGGCGCCGCAGTCGGCCGCAGAAGCGCTGCCCGGCGCCGATGAGGTGCCCAGCGCTGACGAGCAGCGGAAGATGGACCGCGAATACCTCATCTGGAAGGTAGTGGTGGCCTCCGCCGTTACCATCGTGGCCCTCATGTACCTCGTGCCCATGGTGCTGTAGAGCCGCTTATTCGCCCTTACAAGGGGCACGCACCTCAATCTCTGGGCTTTTCACGCCATCAGCCAACCCGGCCTTCCGCCGGGTTGATGCGCCCCCGATATTCAATTTCGTGTACAGCTTGTACACGAAATTGGAACTTAGCCCCCAAGCCCACCTGGCATGCTTCCGAAATTGCCACATCCTCGTTTTTGTGACAGCCAGTGTCACGTTTTTGAGGATGTGGCAATTCCGGACCTCTGTTTTTGCCACATCCTCGTATTTGGTGCCGGATTCTGCAGAAAACGAGAGGATGTGGCATTTTTCCCCTTGATTTTTTGCCATATCCTCGGATCTCTGACAACAGCCGTCAAAAAAACGAGGATATGGCAAAAATGGCGCAAGCGCGGGCGGGCGCGGGGCGGACGTAACCGCGACACGGACAGCGCGGGCGGGGCGATGACACAGCCGGGCGCGGGCCCACGAGCCCGACACGGACAAAAGGCGCTGCTAGTCTATCCAGGCTTCCACCAGGTTAATCAGTTCTTGCTGAGTGTGCACATCCAGCTTGGCGTAGATGTTGCGAAGGTGAGTTTTAGCCGTTGAGGGAGTTATCACCAGCGTTTCGGCGATAGTGGCGGCCGTGCGGCCACGGGCCAGCAGCAACAGGATTTCCGACTCGCGCGCCGTAAGGCCGTACTCTGCCGCCACTCGATTACAGGCGGTGCGCAACCGGTTCATGCGGGCATGCTCCGGCGCTGCGACAACATTGGCCACAGGAACACCCAACTCACCGGCCTCAGCTCCGGCAGCGTCTAGCGCGCCGGTGTCGGCCCTGCGGCCTTCGGCTCCGACCCCTTCTGTCCCAGCATTCTCAGACCCGAAATCCTCGCCCGTGACCCCAGCGGCATCGACCCCGTAGCTCCCGGCCTCAGCTCCGGCACCTTTGCCCCCGGCCCCAGCGCCCTCCGGCCCACTGCCACCGCGTGCGCCACCGCCCCGCACCGCTTCCGCCGGCTCGCCCGGGGCGGCCCCATGGCGGCTATCCCCCAGAAACGCAGTGGCCGCCGTGCACACGAACAAAACCCCCAAGGGCAGCACCGCCCCCACCATGAACAGGCCACCCTCAGGATTGCCGATAAAACACTGACTGAGTCCCTTGCCCACCTCGAATGACAAGCACGTGAGCCACCAGGGCCACAGATACCGGCTTTTCTCCATCACCAAATACGGCGACAGCATGATGAGCACCATGACCAGCTTCTGAGTGATATTCAGAAACACCAGGTAGCTGAATACCCACAGGCCCTCGGAAAACGAAGAGAGCCACAGGGAAATGAGCACGGTGCCCAAAAGCAGCAGCTTCAGCAGCTCAAGGCAACGGCGGTTCCACAAATAACGGACGAACACCAGCGCCACCACGCCCGCCACCGCAGTACCCGTGGCAGCGCCCATCTGCACCAAAAGCGACATGGTGCCGTTGTCCTGCAGCAGCACCCACAAGCTGTGCACCTGGCCGAACAGCACCGCGAAGCACACCATGGAAATCATGAGGGTGATCAGGAAGAACAGGCGGCCCCCGCGTTCGCGATCGGGCGGCACGATAAGCGAGTAGTCGGGAAAGGCCACGCCCGTTACCTGATTGTCGTAGGGAATGCCCTCTTCGGCAAAGCGGTTGCCATTGGCCTGGGCAGAGGTGGTGTCGGTGGGGTACAGGCACCGCGCCCGGGCGTTTTCGCGAAAAAAGGCCAGCAAGCCCGCCGAGATAACCGGCATCACCGCCACCAGCATCATGGCGGCATCCGGCTTTAAAAACGCCGTCAAGCAGTTGAGCAGCGCCAGTACCAGCAAGCTGAAGCCGCATACGTTGCACACCGCCGCCGCGCCGAAGGCGAACAGCTCCACCATCCAAAAGTACATGAACAATACCGGCAGGATATCCAGCGCACAGCGGCATACTATTTCCAGCCATGCCGGAGCTCCCACTTCGCTCTGGCCCATGCTCATCACCAAAAGCAGCGAATAAACCGCGCCGGCCACCACGATAAACGCCACCGGCAGCCGCAACGCCCCCTTCAGGCGCTTGTAGGCCAATGCCACCAGAGTCAAAACAACGAGAGACACCACCGCGCCGATGAGGCTGGTAGACGAGAGCAAGTCGCCCACCCGAAACACTGAGGAGAGCCGGAAGCCCTCCATGGCCAAAAGGGTGCAGGCGAAGCCAACCGTCGCGACCGGAATGCCCGGCATCAAGTTGAAGCGTCGGCCAGTGCGGCGCGCCCGCGGCGCGCCCGCGGCGCGAGCCGCAAACGCTTGCCCGGCGCACACGTCCTCCCTCGCGGCCCCCTCGGCAGCAACGCGCGGCAGCGAACCGTCCTTCCGCTCAGCCAATCCTTCGCCCCCTTAGAATTCTGTGCTGGCTGCTCATTATAAAGCAGCCGGCCGGCTCGTCACCGCACCGCGGCCCCCAAACCGCCCCCTCCCCCAAAGATACCACTCTGGGTAGTAGGCCCCTTCCCCTGCTCCGGCGGCTCTCCCCATGCGCTACCACCGTAAGTTCCCATCCTGAGTGGGTGTCGCCCTCTCCCGAGAAACCGCACCATGAAAAGCGCTTGAGCCGCTTATGTCGAAAGCTGCAGGCGATCCCCATGGTTGGGAGGCGCCCCCTTCGGCAAGTGTTTGAGGGAAGCACATCGGCAAAGCGGGGGAAACCTTTGAGAAGAGGAGGAAAGTATGCTTAATTCAAGCGAAAGCATGCAGGCAACCGCAACGGGAGGGCTGGCCCACAAGCTGGACATATCGCGCCGCAGCTTCGTGAAGTTGGCCGCTGCCACCGCCGCTGCCACCGCCGCAAGCGCCGCCTTCGTGCCTCAGGCACTGGCGGAAGACCACAATTCCGGCTCGCTTCCGGAAGCAGGGGTGCAGCGCATCCGCACCATGTGCCGTGGCTGCGGCAAGATGGAATGCGGCGTGTGGGTGACTGTGGAAAATGGCCGCGCCGTGAAAATCGAAGGCGACGAAAGCTCGTTCGCCTCTTCGGGCAACAGCTGCTCGAAGAGCCAGGCGTCGCTGCAGGCCTGCTACCACCCCGACCGCTTGGCCTATCCGCTGAAACGCACCAACCCCAAAGGCGACGACGATCCCGGTTGGGTGCGCATCAGCTGGGACGAAGCACTGAAAACCGCTGGTGAGAAGTTCTTGGAAATCGAGGCGCAGCGCGGCCCCAACTCCATGTTCTCCATGTGCGGCACTTCCCGCATTTACTGCATGTCCTCGGCACTGGCCGCTCAGGCTATCCTGAACACCGCCAACACCCACCAGGCCTACCAGATTTGCAAGGGCCCGCGCCACGTGGCCACCGGTATGGTGTCTGCCCGCGCCTACAGCTGGATGGCTACCGTCGACCGTCCGAAGGTGTATGTGCAGTGGGGCGGTGCTTCCGAGCTGTCCAACTACGACGACTCCTGCCGCACCACGGTGGATGCCGCCACCAAGGCCGATCACCACATCCTGGTGGACCCGCGCATGACCAACATGGGCAAGGAGGCCGACATCTGGAATCCGCTGCGCCCCGGCACCGACGGCGCCATCGGCCTGGGCTGGCTGAACGTGATCATCAACAACGATTTGTACAACGACTTGTGGGTCAAGCGCTGGACCAACGCTCCCTTCTTGGTGTGCTACGACATCGAGCCTTCCGGCTGGAAGCAGGGCGGCATGGGCGGCAGCGAGGAAATCAAGACCCGCCTGCTGAAAGAGTCCGACGTGACCGAAGGCGGCAGCCCCAAGAAATTCATCGTGTTTGACCAGCTGGGCAACAAGTTCACCTACTTCGACGCCGAGACCGGCTACTGGGAAGGCGAGACTCCCTGGGAAATCACCGGCAAAGAGGCCGCTCAGGAAAACCTCATTCCCGGCATGACCCAAGGTTTCGTACCGGACATGTCTCCCTTCAACCCGGAAATCGATCCGCAAATTTGGGGTGAAGTGGAAGTGACCCTGAAAGACGGCCGCACCTCCACCTGCCCCACCGTCTGGCAAGTGTTCAACGACTACTTGGCAGACTTCACGCCGGAAAAGGTGGAAGAAATCACTTCCGTTCCCGCTGCCGACATCATCGAGGCCGCTACCACCTACGCCACCCCCATCGATCCCACCACCGGCTACGGCAACGGTGGCATCCAGTACATGCTGGCAGTAGAGCATGCCTGCAACTCGGTGCAGAACTCCCGCATTTGCGACCTGATTGTGGGCATCACCAACAACTTCGACACCCCCGGCGGCAACCGCGGCGCCACTTCCGCCACCTTCGGCGAAGAATTTGCCATGATGGGATCCGGCCTGGGCATGGGCGCCCCAGAATTGTGGGACAGTGTGCTGGGCGTAGAGGATATTCCTCTGCTGAAGCACCACAAGATTTGGGCCGACTCCACCGCCGTCTGGGATGCCTGCAACAACGAAGGCTCTCCGTACCCGCTTTATGGCGGCTACTGCCAGTCCGGCGACGTCATGAACATGTCCAACGCTCTTTGGGGCTGGGAAGGCCTGAAAAAGCTGGACTTCTTGTTGGACATCGACCTGTGGCACACCCCCACCTCCCAGCTGGCCGACATCCTGGTGCCGGCGCGCCATTGGCTGGAAGTGGACTGCCCGCGCCGTTCGCAAGGTTCCGGCGGCATGGAAGGCAGCCACTGCAAGTGCGTGGAGCCCTATGCCGAAAGCTGGTTCGACGTGGACATCATTATCCAGCTGTGCAAGGCCATGAACAAGCCTTGGAGCGCCGACCCCGAGAATCCCTGGCCCGACTCCATCTACGAACTGGACGCCGCCGCTGCCCCCATGGGCCTGACCTGGGAAGAGTGGAAGAAGGAATTCCAGGAGAAAGGCTTCCGCGACTGCAAGAAGGAGTACCCGGAAGACTGGGGCACCTACCGCCGTTACGAGACCGGCCACTGCGCCGGCGGCCGCGGCGTCTTCGTACCCGGCCTGCAAACCCCCACTCGCAAACAGGAAATCTGGTCCACCTGGATTGAGAGCTATCACCCGGACGGGGCCCACACGCTGCCCATGTACAACGAGCCGCCGGAGAGCCCTATTTCCCAGCCCGAACTGGCCAAGGAATACCCGCTGATCATGACCACCGGCCGCCGTATTCCCGTGTACTTCCACAGTGAGCATCGCCAGTTGCCCTGGTGCCGCGAGCAATGGCCGGTACCGCGCGTGGAAATCAACCCGGCAGACGCCGAGGAACTGGGCGTCTCCCAGGGCGACTGGGTGTGGATCGAAAGCCCGCGAGGCAAAATTCGCCAGGTGGTGGACCTCTACCACGGCATTCGCCCCGGCACCATCAACTGCGAGCACCAGTGGTGGCTGCCGGAATTCAACGGCGCCACCAAGGGCTTCGACCTGGTATCCATCAACTGCCTGGTGAACAAAGACCTGCGCGACCCGCTGTGCGGCTCTTCCTATGCTCGCGCCTATTTTTTTTTGAAGGATACGGCGACCACCGAGAACAGCCCGTTTGGCAAT
>ERZ777306.4604-NODE-4604-length-12316-cov-4.678819_pt1 | contig 12316 bp, 7 predicted proteins | sample MGYA00374966_ERZ777306 | MGnify/ENA primary metagenome ERZ777306 (study PRJEB29329, sample SAMN06343882) | mouse gut metagenome | isolation source: Mouse cecum | place: Austria: Vienna | collected 2014-11-15 ...
CTTCTCCCTGGCACTCGGGACAACGTCCTCCGTCCATATTGAAAGAGAAATGGGAAGGTGTGAAACCGTTCAGCTTGGCATACTGCTGCTCAGAAAGAAGTTTACGTATGTCGTCATACACCTTAAGGTATGTCACAGCATTTGAACGGGAACTTTTACCGATAGGATTCTGGTCCACATATTCCACCTGCGTAATCCTGTCAAGATTTCCGCCAAGTTTGCGGAATGTTCCCGGAGCCGAACCGGTCTGGTTGATATGCCGGAAAAGAGCCGGATACAGAATATCTCCAACAAGGGAAGACTTGCCGCTTCCGCTGACTCCGGTCACAACCGTCAGCACACCGAGAGGGAACTTCACGTCTATATCCTTAAGGTTGTGCTCCATCGCCCCTTCCACGCTGATATGATAGTTCCATCTGCGCTTTGTCCTTGAATACCTGCCGCGGCGGCCCGTAAGATACTGGAAAGTAAGAGACCTGTCCATCACCTTATCATCAATACTGTCTCCTATACGTCCTTTGAACACGACTTCTCCTCCATAGATTCCGGCCTTGGGACCTATGTCTATCAGAAGATCCGCCGCACGCATTATTTCCTCGTCGTGCTCAACCACAACGACAGTATTTCCTATATCACGGAGGCGTTTCAGCACCTCGATCAGCCTTTCGGTATCACGCGGATGCAGTCCTATACTCGGTTCATCAAGAATATACAGAGAGCCTACAAGCGAACTTCCGAGAGCCGTCACAAGATTGATCCTCTGGCTCTCTCCTCCTGAAAGGGTATTGGAAGCCCTGTTCAGAGTAAGATACGAAAGCCCGACATCCCTGATATACTGAAGACGCGAAACTATCTCTTCTATAGCCTTGGAGGCTATGCTTTTCTCATATTCAGTCAGCTGGACATCCTTAAAGAAATCCAGCAGCTCATCCACATTCATCGACAGGAGTTCATTTATATTCTTTCCTCCCACCTTCACATACAATGCGTCTTTCCTCAGCCGGCTTCCTCCGCACTCACGGCAGACTGTCTTTCCGGAATAACGGCTCAGCATATATTTGTACTGGATCTTGTATTTGTTAGATTCCACCCAACGGAAGAACTCATTAAGGCCGATGATCGATTCGTCCTCAGTCTCAGCCTGATATCCTGTCCATATAAGATTTCTCTGCTGCTCCGTCAAATTGTGTGAAGGTTCAAATATAGGTATTCCATATCTTGATGCGTTCTTGACAATCTGATCCTTGAACCATCCCATTTTGTCACCCCTCCAGCATGCAATGGCACCGTCATATATGCTTTTGCTTTTGTCCGGGACCACAAGGTCTTCACTTATGCCTATGATCTTCCCCAGACCGCCGCACACAGGACAGGCACCGAGAGGACTGTTGAAGCTGAACATATATTCGTCCGGTTCACTGAAGCTCATCCCGTCAGCCTCAAAACGGTTGACAAACCTCTTCATCTCCGTACCGTACACGTACATAGTGCCCTTTCCCTTGTCAAATGCGGACTGTACGGAAGAATGCAGACGGGTATTCATATCTTCACGCGCAGTATCATCCATATCAGAAGCCGCAGGAATCCTCAGGCGGTCAATCAGAAGATAAAGTTCATCAGGAAAATCCCCTGAGCCGGACATCTTCATAATCTCCTCTATCCGCACTACCTTATCGGTAAAGAAACGGGAATACCCTTCCTCTTTCAGTCTCAGCATCAGCTCCACCTTGTCTTCCCTGTCCTTCCAATCCAAGTCTGCAAGCAGATATACGGTATCACCGGCTTCGCTGAAAATATATTCCATCACGTCATTGACGCTATGGCATCTGACTTCATCTCCGGATACAGGCGAAAATGTACGTCCTATTCTTGAGAATATGATTCTCAGATAATCAAATATTTCAGTAGTCGTGGCGATTGTGGAGCGCGGATTTCTCGTATTGACCTTCTGCTCAATGGCTATTGCAGGAGGTATGCCGTCAATCAGTTCTACATCAGGCTTGGACATCCTGCCGAGAAACTGCCTTGCATAAGAAGAAAGGCTTTCGGCAAAACGCCGCTGTCCCTCCGCAAAAAGAGTATCAAACACAAGAGATGATTTTCCCGATCCGGAAATTCCGGTCACCACGACAAATTTACCACGAGGGATTTCTATCGTGATATCCTTAAGATTATTGACTTTAGCCTTTTTTATCAGAATATTTCCTTCATCCGCCATATATCATACACATTTCTAAGCATCATACAAATATAGCAAAAGCTGAGAGCAAAACGTCAAGCTTGCTTGTAAGTTTTGCCGAAGTGCCAGCGTATATATGTCCGTCAGGACAAATATAGCAAAAGTCGAGAGCAGAGACCAAATTTATTTAGGCTATGCCGAGACCAGAGCGTATATATGAGCGCAAACTCAAATATACGAAAATTTGCATTTCATATCATCATCTATACTCAAACATATTGCCGAAGACAATTTTTCAGAAAAACATAAAAAAACTCAACAAAAATTTGGAGGTTGAAAAAAAATACGTATCTTTGCATCCGCAATTGAGAAACACAGTTGCCTTTGACAAGACTGGTGCGGTAGTTCAGCTGGTTAGAATACAGGCCTGTCACGCCTGGGGTCGCGGGTTCGAGTCCCGTCCGCACCGCTCAAATCCCTTCAGAAATGCTTTCTGAAGGGATTTTCTTTTGTACCCCTCGGACCATCAAACCGGTATAATAGCTCAACACGTAAAATTCGGGGTGTTTTGTGTTTTTCAGTCCTGTCTGCAAAAGCAGATTGAACGACTCCGCCCATATCTGCCACCTTCAGCAGCAATAGTTTGATAATCAATGACAATACACTTAAGGCGGAGAAAACAGGCGTACACATTCAGGTACAAGAACCTGATAATCAACATAAATATACTGAAGGTGGCAGCAGGAATATATGGGTTTCTACAACGTACTGTCTGTCAAGCAATTGCAAAACGGTATAACCTATATAAGACATACTGTTTTGTAACACACTGATATTCACCTCATTGCAGGGACCCACCTGCCGACATTCTCCTGAGACGCATCGTGTGCCAGATCAGCCATATCAAGACATCCAATGACAGGCTGTACTGGATAAAAGAGCTGGAAAAATGGCACGAGGAGTATTAGGAGTTTCATCAGGCAGAAGTCCGTCAACAAATAGACCGGAGAAATGACATATACGCACGACAACATCAGGCGGGCTTATATACATCTCCATAGAGCAATCCCCAATATGTTCAAATACATTAATGGATGACCCCGATGTGCCGAACAACACCAACAGTCTGGAATCATTCTTCGAGCATCTGAAGGACAACCTCAGGATACACCGGGGACTGTCACGGGAACATCAAAAGAACTTCATCAAATGGTATCTCCACTTCGCCGATGAAAAGAAGAAAAAGAAAGGCTGAAATGGTCTTGCCGATGAGTCGAAAGTGGTTGGCAGCAGTGTACTGCTGCCAACCACTTTTGTCACTGTCACCAACCATTTGTGTCCACATTACCTCTTTTTGTGCCAGCTCTGTGTCAGGGCTGCGGCTTGGGCTGCAGGGTGCTTGGAATCGGCAGTAAAACCACTGTGTCAAATATTTTTCTTTGTGGGCATAAAATATGGACGTCTAAAAAGTAAAGACACCTTTCTGAGAGTTGCCGTCCCGTCGTACTCCGTGCCCATCGGACAGAAAAAGGGCCGATGGGAACACCAGCCAAAAGGTAACCGCCTTATAATCAACCATAAAATAAAAAGCGATGTGGCCATCAGACGGAAAAATGTCTGATGGCCACGCTTCGGCAAGAATACAGTTAATATAGACACATACTTTTAATGATGATCCGGAATCGGGCTCAATGTAAAATTATGGTTGTTTTGTGTTTTCCAGTCAGGTCTGCAAAAGTAGATTGAACGCCCTATCCACATCCGCCACTTTCAGTCGCAATGGGGTGATATTCAATGGAAATATACTGAAGGTGGAAAAGAATCCCATCCAAATCAGCAGTAAAACCACTGTGTCAAATATTTTTCTTTGTGGGCATAAAACAGGGATGTCTAAAAAGCAAAGACACCTTTCTGAGAGTTGCCGCCCCGTCGTACTCCGTGCCCATCGGACAGAAAAAGGGCCGATGGGAACACCAGCCAAAAGGTAACCGCCTTATAATCAACCATAAAATAAAAAGCGATGTGGCCATCAGACGGAAAAATGTCTGATGGCCACGCTTCGGCAAAAATACAGTTAATATAGACACATACTTTTAATGGTGATCCGGAATCGGGCTCACCGTAAAATTCGGGGTGTTTTGTGTTTTTTCAGTCCGGTCGGTAAAAAATGTATTGAATGGTTCTTCCCATATCCGCCACCTTCAGTCGCAATGGGGTGATATTCAATGGAAATATACTGAAGGTGGGAAAAACCAGCATCCACCTTCAATTGCAAATGATTGATAATCAGCGTAAATTTACTGTAGGTGGTGGCCCGAATCTTCCACCTTCAGTGACAAATCCAGGATATACGTAGCCTGATCAAGGATGACAACTTAAGGTGGAGAAAACTAGTGTCCACCGTAAGTCGCAAATAATTGACAATCAGCATAAATTGACTGAAGGTGGTAACTGGTAGTATGGAACAGATGGGTCTCCGCAACACACTGTCTGTCAACTGGTTACAAAACAGTATGGCCCGTATAAGATATACTGTTTTATAACATATTGATACTCATCAAATTACAGAAACCCACCTGCCAGTTATGCCATTCATCGGCAAATCCATCATATATGCATTCAGATTAAGGCAGACAACAAAAAAGGGACGGCAGATTCAGCCATCCCTTCAACTGTACGCGGCACACAAAGACTAAACGGTGAGTTTTTTGTGTGAATGGGCTTCCACCACATTGATTACATAGTCACCGAGCTTCTCACAGTCACCGATGATATCCATATAATTTACGCCCATCTGATAATCATATTTCTGATCGTTTATATCATTGATATTTATCTCTTTGAGCTGGGTCCTGTAATTGTTGATCTCGTGTTCTATATTCAACGACTTGACAGTCTCGGCCTCAGGAACCTGCCCGTTGAGCTCCTTTATCATCTGCGCAAGGGCTTTTTCACAAAGCTCGAACATCTGGTTGATATGCTTGTACTGCTCTTCAGTGAAATCCTCCTTGCCCTTATGCTTACGGTCAATTGTCCTTGCAAGATTGTAGCAGCTGTCGCAGATGCTTTCCAGCTCAGAAATCTCTCTGAGCATAGAACGTATCGTGTTCTTGCTCTCAGGGCTCAGACGTCCCTCGGACACCTTGTTCAGGTAATTGGCTATCTCTATCTCCATATTGTCGCTTATGCCCTCATACTTCTCAATACGGGAATAAAGCTTGTTGAACTCATTCTCATCAGTGATTTTCAGCAGCTGGGGAACAAAGCCGAACATCCTCTTGCTCCTTTCAGCGAAAAGATTGATTTCTTTGCGCGCCTCGAACAATGACAGCTCCGCAGTTGACAGCAGACCGCTGGAAATGAATTTGAGCTTGCCTTCCTCATCTTCAGCCTTCTGAGGTATGGCCTGGCTGACAATCCGTTCGATCGGCTTGACAAACCATATAAGTATAAGAACATTGCAGACATTGAAAGCGGTATGGAAAGCAGCCAGGACATAGGTCAGCCTCACTCCTGTAGCAGCTATGTCCTCTTCAGTGACAGGAACGAATGTCTGGTCATATCCGACAATGCGACAGACAAGATTGACAAACGGCCTGAACACCACAAGAATCCATATAACACCGAACACATTGAACAGCATGTGGGCAAGAGCGGCACGCCTGGCCTGTGTACTTGCACTCATCGCTGCTATATTGGAAGTCACCGTAGTACCGATATTCTCTCCCATCACCAGCGCGATACCGTGATGAATCGGCAGCACTCCGCTTGAGCACAGAATCATAGTTATGGCCATAATGGCTGCAGAAGACTGGACACACATTGTCAGTATGCTTCCGAGCAGCAGGAACAGCAAGGTTGATCCGAATCCCCATCCCCCGCACGAAGCAAAGAAATTTATGACTCCCTGATTGTGCGCAAGATCCATATCAAGGGCATTCTCCCTCAAAGTACACAGTCCAAGGAACATAAGTGAAAATCCGAAGATAAACTCTCCCAGCGACCGTGTAGAATTCTTCTTGAGGAATATCATTACTATGGCCACAGCAAACAGAGGGAATACCACCTGGCTTATATCAAACTGGAAACCGAATACGGACATTATCCATGCCGTCGCCGTAGTACCGATATTCGCTCCCATAATGACGGATATCGCCTGTGCAAGCGACAGAAGCCCCGCATTGACAAAACTGACGGTCAGAACTGTAGTAGCCGTAGAAGACTGGACGGCAGCAGTGACAAAAGCTCCTGTAAGGATACCTGTAAAACAGTTGTGAGTCATCGCTCCCAAAACTGAACGCAGATGCCCTCCTGTAAGTTTCTGGAGAGCCTCGCTCATCGTCTTCATTCCGTACATAAGAAGCGCGAGACATCCCAGGAGCTTAAGAAAAGTGAAAATTGTCATAGGTTTATATTCTTCGCCTTTTGATTTGCACGCAAAAATAATCAAAGAATTAACAATTTTATAACAATTCCACCATAAAAATCAAAAAACTTATATGTCACGAAGACGCCCTATAAGCTCGTCGCCCAAGGCTGTTTTGACTTTGATATGGTTAAGGGTCTCCAGCACGAAAGGATTCGAATCGAACTGGCAGCCTCTGACCTCCATAAAATCCCTGTTTTTCTGTTCACTGTCACCGTCTGCGCCGAAACCTGTCATTGAGCCGAGAGAGAATTCCTTACGGGCATCCTCATATACGAGCCTGTCAAGCCCTACGACAGAATCTTTCCACTGCTCCACAATACGTATGACATCTTCCGCCGTGATCATCTCCGGATCTGTTCCATAGAAAGGCTTTATAAGATTGTACGCCCAGGTCCACTCATAATTGTAATAGTCGGAATGGATCGAAACGAACCTCTGATGCAAAGACCTGACATCTGCTACTTTTCCGCTTTCCACATCATCCAGCAGAGCTTCCACTTCACTTTTTGGCGCAATCATTCCGGACACGTCAACCCACTGGCCTTCCCCGGCACCGCAATCAGGACGGAGACGTTCCCTTATCCGGTCATCCGAATCAAACCGGAGGTTCTCCAGTCTTTTTATTATCGAGTTCCCGAGAAATTTGTTGATAGCCATCTCATAATAGCGGATTCCGTTCTTGAGGGACGAGTTCTTTATCTTCGCGCTCTGAAAAGAATATGTGTCCGAAATTTCTCCCGACACCCTCTTCATCTCATTGAGGATTTCCCTTCCATTGAGCATCTTCTGTATAGTATAGGGGCTCAAAAGATTGTAGTTGATGCAGTCCAGCCTGTCCGGATCAGTCCTCCTGTCCCTTCTTGGCCATTTCTGCGCATCCCTTATTGTTCCGACACTCTTAAGGTTGACACCGGGGAATATATATGAAGTATTCTGGTTCTCAATCAGATAAGAAAATGGAAGATTGGATGTGTCCTGATGGCTGACGTGCCTTCCCATCACAAGCGAAAAAGCACCAACCTTGGCCGGCCACAGCAGGTACGAATCAGAGGACGTCTTGGCTCCCCTTTCCATAATTCCCTGATGGATAGGTCCCAATTTATACATGTGGTTGCTCTGGTTGGATCCTGAACCGGCATTCATAAACGAGAACATTCCGGCAATCAGAAGGGTGGATTTATGGTGAGTAACCGTAAAAGGGCCGGCAAATACTGCGCAGGCTTCACCGTTCTCACCCTGGCAGTTGCTGAAAAACAGCGAATCTGTCGCCGAATACGTATGCCCGAGATGACAGGCCTGCCCGATGAAGCATCTTGAAAAAGTGACACCGTCCTCTATGGAAGAGCCGCTCGACACAATGAAGTCATCACCGATGACACCGACTCCGATATGAACAGGAGCAGCCGCATTGCTGTTGATGCTTCCGTTCTTAAGCCTTGCCGTACCTTCTATCTTGCAGCAGTCCCCTATCTTGACATTCTTGATGTATCCCGCATCTGCAATCACAACATTAGAGCCTATTGTGCCGATACAGGACGATACCGTCCCCACGTAATTCCCTATCATCTCCTTCATGGCCGATATAAGGGCAGGCCTGTGCCTGTACAAAGCCATCACATAAGCCTGCTGGGCGGAAAGGGAATCGTATATCATCACCTCACGTCCTCCTGTCTCATTGAGCACGGATACTTCCACACCATTGCCGAAACTGCTTTCCCCGTCAGTAAGAATTATATCCACGTTTTCTATGAAAGTATCATTGCCTATGTCATAGTTGGCAATATAATTCTTCACATTCTCTATACAGCAGTCATTGCCTACCGTGACGTTGTGAAGAGTAGTATGATAAAGCCCAGAATGCTTCTTCATACCTCCGGCAAGGGAGAACTCCTTGTTGAACACGCCTATCCTGACTTTCCCGGAAAAACGTGTGTAGTAAACATATTCAGGGCGGAAGTCTTCCGCCACTTCTATCTGTGACCAGTCAGCAGCCGTACACATACGTGATTTCAGCAGCTCTATTTCGGAAGAGGTCAGGGGACGATAATTTTCCATATTGTTTCCTATTACATTCTGTTCAAAAAGCAACGGCCGGGATATAGAAAAGGAGATGTCATCTGACGGACATCTCCTTCTATCTATACCGTTTCAAGCATCTTTCATACCACGATTATGACAAGAGCAGGAAAGATGAGAGAACAAGAGCGACCAATAGCAATGCTCCAATCCTTTTAAGCAGTTCCAAGATCAATTTTCTCATAATAAAACGGCAGCTAAAACATTGCACTATAGATGCAGGACAAAGTCAAAACGTTGCAGCCGTTCCATCAAAAATCTCTTGATTTTCCAATAAATTTCCAACAGCCTCCAATGGCTCAATCTGAAACAGCCTTGGAGCGTATATACTCATCAATAGCCGCGGCAGCACGGCGTCCTGCACCCATGGCGAGGATGACAGTGGCGGCGCCGGTGACGGCGTCGCCGCCGGCGAATACGCCGGGGCGCGAAGTCGCGCCGCTGTCATCCGCAGCGATACACCCGCGCCTGTTGGTCTCAAGCTCCCCAGTCGTCCTTGCAATCAAAGGATTCGGAGAAGTGCCCAGCGACATTATCACTGAATCAGTCTCTATCTCGAATTCAGAACCCGGCACAGGTACCGGGGACCTCCTTCCGCTCTCATCAGGCTCCCCGAGCTCCATCCTGATGCAGCGCACGGCACGTACCCATCCTTTCTCATCACCAAGCACCTCAACAGGATTGGTCAGCATAGCAAACCTTACACCTTCCTCCTTCGCATGATGGACTTCCTCCCTTCGCGCAGGAAGTTCAGCTTCCGTACGCCTGTACACTATAGTCGTATCACTTCCAAGACGCAAAGCGGTCCTGGCCGCATCCATAGCGACATTTCCGCCTCCGACGACCACAACTTTATTTCCCGTCATCACAGGAGTCATATAATCCGGCCTGTAAGCCTTCATAAGGTTGTTTCTTGTCAAGAACTCATTTGCAGAAAAGACACCGTTCAGGTTCTCGCCTGGAATCCCCATAAATTTGGGAAGCCCTGCACCCGAACCGATGAACACCGCACTGAATCCTTCCTTGTCCAGCAGAGAATCGACTGTCACCGTCCTTCCGACCACGACATTGGTCTCAATTTTCACTCCGAGGGCTATGACATCGCCTATCTCCTGTTTTACAACCTTGTCCTTAGGAAGCCTGAACTCAGGAATACCATATTCAAGAACTCCACCAGGACGGTGCAGAGCCTCGAATACAGTAACATCATACCCGAGTTTTGCCAGATCTGTAGCACAAGCGAGACCGGCAGGACCGCTTCCGACTACAGCAACCTTATATCCGTTGGCAGGAGCGGCAACAGGTCTGACACCTCCGTTCTCCCTGTTCCAGTCAGCGACAAAACGCTCCAGTTTTCCGATAGCCACAGGTTCGCCTTTCACTCCCAATATACAGCTGCCCTCGCACTGTGTTTCCTGAGGACACACCCTTCCGCAGACAGCAGGCAGCGATGAATCCTTTGCAATCACCGAAGCCGCACCGGCAAAATCACCCGCATGCACACAAGCGATAAACTCCGGAATCTTCACGCTGACAGGACAAGCCGCGACACAGCGCGGATTACGGCAGTTCAGACAACGGGAAGCCTCCCTTACAGCCTCCTCCACATCATATCCATAGCAGACTTCCTCAAAATTGGTAGCCCTGACCTTGGGATCCTGTTCTCTGACAGGTACTCTCGGTATTCTTTCAGCCATTACTTGCCCCTCCCTATTTTACATATATGAGGCTCCGAAGCCTGTTCGTGCCCACGATACATTCCCTGACGGCGCATAGCCTCGTCAAAATCGACTTCATAACCGTCAAACTCAGGTCCTTCAACACATGCGAATCTTGTCTTGCCGGCAACGGTCACCCTGCACGCTCCGCACATTCCTGTGCCGTCAACCATAAGAGTGTTAAGGCTCACGATAACAGGAATACCGAGATTCCTGGCTGTAATGGAAGCGAATTTCATCATAATCATAGGACCGATAGCCACCACCTGAGTATATTTCTTCCCTTCTTCCTTTACAAGCGACTCGAGTCTGGCCGTAACAAGTCCTTTGAACCCTTCCGATCCGTCATCCGTACATATATACAGATTGTCGCAGACACGGCTCATCTCGTCCTTGTATATCATCAGTTCAGAAGACTTTGCCCCGACTATGACATCGACGGCAACTCCCCTGCTGTGCAGCCATTTCACCTGAGGATAGACAGGGGCGGCCCCGACTCCTCCTGCGATGAAAACGAAACGGCTGGACCTCAGCTCCTCATCACTCATATTGACGAACTCAGAAGGGACTCCGAGAGGACCGACAACATCCGCAAAAGATTCACCTTCTTCAAAAGCACATATATCACGGGTTGACGCACCTATCATCTGGGTGACAATGGTAACTGTCCCCTCTTCCGCATCATAGTCACTGACCGTCAGAGGGATACGTTCTCCGCACTCCTCCGCCCTCACGATAAGGAACTGCCCCGGATACACAGAAGAGGCAAGCCTTGGGGCTTCAACCTTCATCCTGCACACCAGCGGGGTCAGCATTTCCTTTGAAACAATCCTATAATTACTGTTCATTTTGAATTGATTATTCCTGCCTTTTGCCCTTAACTTCGTATCCGAGCTTTTCAATCGCGGCAGCAAGCTTTGTCTCGTCCGTCTTTGACGCATCGTATGTCACCTTGACAGTCTGATCCTCAAGAGAGACTTCCAGAGCCTTCACCCCCTTCTCGTATGAGATGTTTTCCTTGACCTTCTTCACACAGCTTTCGCAATGAAGATGGACATCAAATGTAACTGTCCTGTATTCCTTTTTAGGCTTTACGGACACACTACCTGTTTCACCCGCAAAGTCGGATGCCACACACACTGAAGACGCAAAAGAAAATGAAATTAAAGCTGCAATGCAGCAGATGATTATTTTTTTCATATCGTACAAATTTAATTATTTTTTCCCAACTAAGAAGATATTTTTGCCGTATAGGACACATCAGGCCTTTTTCCACAGCGTGAACCTTACGCCTGCGTACACCTTGATTCCCATAAGAGGTCCCCATATTGCACTTGCGTCAAATGACGCATAGCTCGGAACGACATTTCCTGCAGCGTCCCTTTTGCTTCCGAGGATGACATCCTTCTGCCTGAAATTTGTCAGGTTCTCCCCTCCGACATATACGTCAACGCCTTTGAATCTTTTTGTAACCTGAAGATAAAGAAGCGGATAGACAGGAGTAAGGCCTTTCTTATAGATAATGTTTCCATTGTCGTCCTCCATCTCGGCCATAAAATCATAGACCCTCGACGGACCGTTTACGGACGCAGTGAAGTCAAATATCCATTTGTTAAGATTTGTCGCATACTGGAGATTCAGCACTCCCTTGTAACGGCTCGTCATAGGCTTTTCTACCAGCCCTTTGCCCTCCAGCTCAATCTTCGCCTTTGTATATCTGAATGTGGCGGTCACCGTGAACCTGTCTACAGGCTCTATGGAGAAATCCAGCTGATAGTTGTCCGTGAAAGAACGTCTTCCGTCAAGGTTGTAGAAATCAATCGCATATGCGGTATGCTCATAATCCACCACCATCTGCTGTACAAACTGTGTCCGGAAATAGTCAAAGCTAAGATAAGTGTTTGACAAGCCGCG
>ERZ777306.4605-NODE-4605-length-12315-cov-4.343312_pt1 | contig 12315 bp, 10 predicted proteins | sample MGYA00374966_ERZ777306 | MGnify/ENA primary metagenome ERZ777306 (study PRJEB29329, sample SAMN06343882) | mouse gut metagenome | isolation source: Mouse cecum | place: Austria: Vienna | collected 2014-11-15 ...
TATCATTATTATGATTTTCATGAGAAAACCTTAAAATAATATTCTTTAATTCAGTGTTTTCAGCGGACAGTTTTTCATTCTGCTGTATAAGCGATAGATATTCATTGTAAAACTGGGAATCAGATTTTACAGAACTGCTATACTCATTGGAGAAGCGTTCAAGCATTGATTTTAAATCCTCCTGTTGTTTAAGAATATCCTCTAAATTATAATCTTTATGATTTTTCCTGTTCAGGAATAAAGCAGCTGCTAATCCCAAAAGGACTAACAAAATCAAGATATATATGAAATCAATCATATGAACCTCCTTAATAATTTTTAATAAGCACTTCAATGGCTCATATAAATTCGCCATTGGCGAATTTATAAAGAAATAGCCTGATGTTTAGAGGAATGCTGTAAAATAGGATTTTGATTTTTCTGAATATCGTTAATAGCACTGCGAATGGACGGTTTTTCAGTTAATTGAGTTATAGAGCGTGTTTCATGTTCTTGAGTATGTAAAAATTCACGCTCCTTAACCAATGTCAACAGTTTATCAAAGGATTTATTTATAGTTTCACGTTCTGTACCACGAGGAAAAGCATAAATAATTTTCTTATCCTCAGTGACGCTAAAATCGGATTCAGCATGACCACATAGATAATCTGAGCGTTCGGGTTGAAGTTTATCTGCAACATAGCAAGCAAAAGCTCGTGCAAACATTTCAATATTGCTTCTCCAATAACCCTTGTCACATTTACTATAAAGTTTATCCATTTGAACTGAATCATTATAAAAGTCAGTATGCACCATTCTGCATTCAGTATTGCTGTTTTCATTCATGTATGCATATGATTGAATTAAATAAAAGTTTAAGCTGTAAAATTTCATAGGCTTAATATTCATCTTAACAGTAAGAGCATTGAGGATATCATGAAATTTAAATTTTCCTGAAGAATCTAAATTATATTGAGATTCGTCGAATGTAGAGATACATTGGCTTATTGCCAAGTCAATATCTGATTTTTCATTATTGGAGCGGTTAGTATAATCAAACATATGCTTAACTTTATCAGTAAACTGGTTTTGACATTTTTCGGAGAGTTTCAATTGCAAAGCTTTGTTTTCCTCCGGTGAGAGTTTTTTCCAAATCATAGAATCAATAACAGGTTTAATCAAATCATCATTACTTTGTGAAGCAAAATGAAAAGGAGTATCAATTTTAGAAGCCAGAAAAAAATCAAATGCATGACCCCATTCATGGGCAAGAGAACCAGCCCCTTTAATTTTAGTCAAATTGATGACATTGCGCATAGGTTCGAAGTGGGCTAATGCATTGCCTTTGCCTCTTGCACCGAATGCAATGGATAATTTTCCGTTCAGAGAAATATCTGAATCCTTAATGCCGAGCGCTGCCGCCAAATCACGGAAAGCTTCATAAGAAAAATTAAGATTCTGCTGCCTTTCAATCTGATTTTCCCAATTTCCAAACTCACCGCCGTAAAAACCGAAAGTTTTCAGCATATCATCACCGGATATATCCTTACCGCAGCGGTAATCAGTACCTGTCCGTATGACATTTTGCAGTTGTTTAGGAATGAGAGACCTTTTTCGGCTTTTTTTCTTTGGTTTATCTTTATTTGCGGAGAGTTCCTGTTCTCTTTGCAGTGCAAAAGATTCAGCATTTTCCAAAGTGGAAAAATTGTTTTCAAGAATCGAGTGTGATTTTGAAACAATAAAGTATGTATTATCAATCCATTTTTCCTTTTTATTATATTGCATATCATAAAAGTAATGTTTTCCGTGCTTAACATGTACTTCCAGTCGATTAGCTTCAAAGGCAATGTTAGAGCCGTTATAAAAGTAAATGCAGTAATTTGAAAGAGCCTTTTGTTTATCAGTATAAAGAAACTGCTTTTTACTAATTTCTTGTTCCAATAAGTAAACAGTGTTTTTGGTGCGTATAAATTTATTGGTAAAGCAGCCATAATTTTTCTTATTGTTAATGAGATAATCGTTTAAAATACCATTAATAAATGTACGTACATCTTTTTCAGTTTTGATCTGCAATGCTTTGTCACGAATGTCAGAAATAACAGAAATATAACCGTTTTGAAAATCTTGTGTATTAAGTGCGGGTTTAGCAGGGAGATTGTCATGTACAAGCTTAATAAAATAAACTGCATATAAAGGGAGACCGTCATCGAATAATTTTTGATAATCGGGAGCTTTCCAAATGTTATTTTTAGTTATATATTTTTCTTTTTCTATTTCTGTCCAATCCGTAATATCGGAAAGCGTTAAGTATTTGGTTTTCCAAATATCCTTTTTGGCACCTCCAATTTTTTTGCCGAAATCTTCGATTTTATCAGACTGTTCCTTTACTTCAGTTTGTGTTATTATTTCAGGAAGGCTTACAACTGTATTCTCTGCGGTATTATAAGACTGTTCAAAGGTTTTACTTTCCTCTGTTTTTACTGAAACGTCGGGATCGGTATTTTCAGCTGATGGCAGGGATTCAGCGACTTTAATATTCTTTTCATTGTCTTTGGAATTAATATATCTGTTTTCTGCAATAAGAGTATCTATGCGCTTGGCAACCTCACTCCATTTCATATGGATTTTACAGTCAATGTTAGATAAGGAAACGCCTTTTTGATATGTAAGACCGTGGGAATCGTAATTAATACTAAAACCATTGTCAATGATTCCGCTGAATCCATACTCATTTTGTAGAAAATCGGTCTTTTCTTTCACTGTATGATTTTCAGTGAAAAATCTTACAATACGGGATTTTCCGCCTTCAACCCCGCTTCCCCGCATAAGAAGCTTGTCCTTTTCGTCTTCAGTAATAAAGAATTTAGGTTTAAATTGAAAGTTTGGATTTACTGTAAATTCCTTTCTTGGAATCTGCAAATCCTTTAGTCTATGCAATATTTCATTTGGTTTATGGAAATGAAAACGCAGAATATCCCTGTTGTCCTTGTACTTAATGATAAAGTTATTCATATTATCAATATATTTCTGCAAGGAATCGGGATTGCCAAAACTTAGTTGTACACGTTTTATAATGTCAGGAACAGTGCCGTTCATTATTTCTTTAGAAAGAATATAATTGCTGCCGTAATCAATGTCTATATCACGCTCAAGCATACAAAGTCTTTCTGCAATATCATGAACTTCATGTTCAGCTGCACGGTCAATTATATCCTGAGAACAGTATTCTCCGCTGTCAAGAAGCTCGCTGATACGCAGTGAAGCCTGTTCCCAAGTCAACAGGCTTGAATCGTAATTAAAGGCAGTATTGCCGATACGGTATGTAATGCCGTTATTATCGAACCATGCCGAAATCCTGCACATGGAATTACTATCATCTTCGGTAAACATATAACCACGTCCGTCAATGGTGAACTCATTGCGCAGAAATTCAGCATTTTCAGAGGTGGATTTGTTTTTCTGAAAATGTGCGACGATTCTTTCAAGACTTTGATTTGTGTTTCCGCCGCATTTTAGAATATGGTCGATAATGTTCTGATTATCCGACATAACGATGTCTGGTTCAGTATCCGTATTGCCAAAAAGCTGAAGCTGCTGAAAGTCTTGATTTACTGCATGAGCTGTTATTTCTGAAGATAATTTTTGTAAAGAGTGATGTACTTTCAGTGAGGAATCTGTATCTCCTTTTCTTTCCAGAGTTTTTCCTCTGTCAGATAATAATGTTCCCGTTCCTCCGGTGGAAGAAGACCGTACTCTGCGTTTGTCAGACCGTGTTCCGTTTTGAAGATTTTCGCCGCTGTTTCCGACTGATGAGCTTGCGCTATGACTTCTTCCCTCATCTTCTGAGTTATTTCTTCCGGCTTCATCTCCCTGAACGCCAGTAAGTGATACCGAAACTTGTTTTCGTCCAGTATCATCGTCATTCCGTTTTCCGTTATCAAGTCCGGCAGAAATTCGTTCGTTATCGGACATTTCACGTGACGTATTCCGTTGATTATTTTCGTTTCTATGTTCATGGCTGTTACTCCTTATATTTTCAATCAATCTGCGTTTCTCTGATAAAATTATAGATTCTATATCAGAAAATACTTCATTTACTATATGATTGACTGTATTTATCAGCGTATCTGCACTGTATTTATTAAGGCAAGAAAGATTCTCAGTGCAGGGTTGAGATTCATTCTGACAGCACCGATATTTTATACAGTATGAAGCTGATTCATAAATAAGCTTGAAAAAGTCAGAGCTGTCTTCTTTCAGGTATTCGGTTGTTTTCTTACGGCATAACTCAGACAGACAATCAGGCAGAGCGGCAGAAGAAAGGCTGTGCTTTTTAATTAGTCCGTCTTTTACAGCTTCATCATAGCTTACTTTAAGGGTGGTGTCAAACAAGTTCCATATCCAGGGCATTTTTGCAGTTTTGCCGGGAATAGGACAGGTCTGGGATATATCATATAAGCATGAGGTTGTGTTATCATCTGTAAGAACCTGAATGCTTTTTCCGCCGGCGACAGTTCTGTTAAATTTATTTTTCCAAAGGTTAGCATCTGCGCAGGCGGTGGAATTGGGGGATTGGGTATGTATAATAATCTGCGCAGCTGAACTGTGCTTGTAATGTCTGGACATAGTCTGAATAAATGAAATCCAGTATTCACTTTTAGAAATGATCTTATTTTTCTGCACTGCTAAATCATTTTGCAGAAGTTCATTTTTATTCAATGTAGACCTCCTTTTTATCTGCTTATGCCTATATTTTGACTTGATTTAGTTTGTGTTGTAATTTGCTGAGAGGGGATAAGCTGAGGATTATTTTTGGATGTAAAGTCAGCGGCAACATCAGCGGCAGCCCTGCGCAGTGCAGGAAGATCCTTTTGATCGACAGTAAAGGTAGTAAGCTTAGAATAAATCTTTCCTGAAAACTGTATGCCTTGTTTTTTAAGCTTGTCCGATATAAGGGGAGCGAAGGTGTTGCTGTACTTAAGATAAGCCTTGTTGTTAATGTTTCTGTACGGCGTATTGCCGATTATGGAGGAGTCTGAAACAGTTTTTTTAGTAGGTGCAGCTGCATTTATAGATTTAGAGGTGATTTTTTGTTCCGTGTGTTTTTCCTGCCTGTATTTAAGAACGCATTGCGCAACATCGGCGAAATAATCATGGTATTTACCAAGAAATTTCTTAAACATACTAATTGGCTTTCCGGATAACATAGAATGTTCATTCATAACAATTTCGAGGTTATTAAGAACTGTTTTGGGCATTGATTCTTTATGCTTCTGACATATGCCTGAATATTCCTTAAGCAAATTTCCGGTTTTGTAATAGTGACTAATGATTTCCTGTTCTATCTGATGAACACGCTGAGCAATATTTGAGAAATAATTATTATAGTCATTAAGAAATTCCTTGCGCTTGCTTAAAGGCTCGTTTGACATTTCCATATGCTGTTCCATAACAAAATCAAGTTTTTCAATGTTATGAAGATATTCAATAAACCTTTTATCAGGAATTTCAAGTGAGGATTTAGGGGCTAATTCCTTGTATTCCCGGAGAGTACGAAAATACTTAATTAGCAGATCAGCTGTTTGGTTATAGCGCTGCTGAGTTTCCATTCTGTCCTTAATAGCGGTCTGAGCCGCCGTAACTTCGCTTACAGTCGGTCTGCGGCTGACATCAATGCCAAGATGGAAATCCTCATTGATTTTATGAGCAGCGTCTAAAGGGTTCTCCAGACCGAAAAGCTTCTGAACAAATTTAATAGTATCCCCATGTTCGCCGCAGCCGTAGCAGCAAAAACCTTTATCATGAATTTTCATACTGGGAGTTCGTTCTTCGTGAAAAGGACAGGAACACATATTGCTTCTGTTAAGCTGAATACCATAGCCGGCAGCAATATCATATAACGGTATAGTTTCTTTTATTTCCTGAAATATATTCATTTTGTTATACCTTTGTTTCGATAAATTGGTCAAGAGTTACTTTGAATGGCTCCCAATTTTCATTATCAGGAAGCAATTCAGCGGACAGTGTGCTGATTTTTTTGACAGACGGGGGTGTATCGGGTAAATCGGGTAAAGTATTAAAAATCCATATATCTGTAAAATCGTTAAATTCTTTTATATCTGATAAGCTGCGGGAAAGCCAAAAATCCTTGCCGGCAATTAACAGGTCTGCGGGCAGAGATTCAGGGGATATGGGATCAATGCATGGCAAGCCGTCCAATTCAAGCTGATGGGATAATGCAATAAAATCGCTGATGTCAATCTTGAATTTTTCATTTCCTATCCATAAAATATCGTCAAGCTTTTTTCCGTTTGATTCAAGGCATTTAATGGTGTAAAATAATAAGTTCATGTTTATACCTCCTGATTCGCCAATGGCGAATTTAAAATTCGTCTGGATTCAAGACTACAAAATCGTAAGTTCCGGTAATATCAGTAACAGTGATGAGTAAAAAGCTTTTACTTTTGTGAAATATGACGCTTATATTAGAACACTCAAAAACCAGATGATAATTTTTGCAGTCAAAAACTGCTGAACCCTGCTCATAGTTGACAAATAAAGTTCCAATTAGTTTTTTATCGTCAATCTTATTTTGAAGAATAACGCTGCTTGTTTGTATAAAATGGACATCATTGTATATTTTTTCTAAATATTTAGAAAATTCGCCAATGGCGAATTAATTGAATTTGAAAGATAAGGAAAAGTCATCATTCAGAACCAAAAAAGCGCTGAAAGTGCCGCTGCCGTCCTTTTTCTTAAAGCCTTTGATTTTAGGTGAAATACCGAATTTAATAAGCATTGAAACAGCCTTTTCAGAAATGGTTATACCTGAAATATTTTTCCAAATGACAAAACCGCAGCCGTTTTTACCGCTTTCACAGCCATAGCCTTTGAGAAATTCAACTACGTTTTTACCGCATTTAGGGCACTTGCCGATGATCTTTTTCTCAGCTTTAAAGGATAAGTCTGTTTTATTTTTGCCGTACTTTTCAACTATTTCCGAGACAAAGGCGGTTATTTCGGCAAGAAACAAGTCCGGGGAATACTGTCCGTTTTCAATGTTCCTAAGCTTATCCTCCCATTGAGCTGTAATCATGGGTGAACGAATTTCCTCCGGAACAGCTTGTATAAGACTTATGCCTTTAGATGTCGGGACAAGGTTTTTGCCGGAGCGAAGAACCAAACCACGTTTTATTATCGTTTCAATAATACCGGAACGTGTTGCAGGAGAGCCAAGACCGTAATGCTCAGCTTCAAAATGCTTTCCTGCGTTTTCCATGGCGGCGATGAGAGTATCATCAGTGAATCTTTTGGGCGGAGAGGTCCAGTGTTCATTCAGTTCAGAACGGATATTTTCATAAACAAGACCCTGAGCAATATCAGGAAGCAGTATATCATTTACGGAAATGAACTTGTCCGATATTTCAGAAATGATTTTTTGCTGATATTTTTTCCAGCCCAGGGAAGCAATACGTTTGCCTTTTGCAGTAAATTCATAACCTGAGCATTCAAGAACCGCAGTTGTATTTTCATATTCATAGGCAGATGATACAGCATAAATAAGCTGTGCACATATAAGGTACAGTATTTTCAGTTCAGATTCCGGAACCTTGTCAAGAACATCATCATTAGAAATTGAAAGTGTGGGGAGCAGTGCGTGGTGATCCGTAACCTTAGAATCATTAATGACAGCCTTAACATTGGGAATAAAGTCAATATCGGCGGCAAAGCTGATGTTGTCTTTTACGCAGTCAAGAAGCTGATATATTTTATCCTCCATGGAATTAGTAACATAACGGCTGTCGGTTCTGGGATATGTAATCAGCTTGCTTTCGTATAAGCTTTGAGCATAGTTCAAGGTCTGCTGAGCAGTATAACCGAAAAGTCTGTTTGCTATTTTCTGCAAGGAAGTCAGATCTAAAAGCTTAGGGGGAGCGGCTTTCTTTTTTTCAGTACAAACAGACCTGATAAAGGCAATGTTGTTTTCAGCAGCTTTAAGAATCCTGTCAGCTTCTTCATAATTTTCAATTTTATCAGAATGAGCCTTAAATTCACCGCAGTCAATAGTAACGGTGAAATATTTCTTTTTAGCAAAGGAGTTAATTTCATTTTCCCGATTTACTATCAGGTTAAGGGTAGGAGTCTGAACACGTCCGACAGAAAGAAAACTGCTGTAAACAGCTGAAAAAAGGCGGGTAAAATTCATGCCCACAAGCCAGTCAGCCTGAGCACGTGCATATCCTGAATCGAAAAGCCTGTTGTAATCGCTGTCATTTTTTAGATTCCGGAATCCCTCACGTATATCATCATCTTCAACCGAAGAAATCCAAAGCCGCTTGACGGGCTTACGGCAGCCGGAAACAAAATAGATATATCTGAAAATACATTCACCCTCACGTCCTGCGTCAGTTGCACAGATAAGCTCGTCAATCTCAGGAGAGTTCATAAGTGATTTAAGAACTGAATACTGCGATTTGGTTTTATCAATAACGGAAAACTGCCACTTATCAGGAATAACAGGAAGTGATTCGACCGTCCATGGCTTCTGGGCATAAATATCTCCGTAAGCTTCAGGAGTTGCAAGTTCTATCAAATGACCGACGCACCATGAAATTATGTATTGTCCGCCTCTGATATATCACTTTTTTCTTTTGGGCGGCATTGAGCACTCTTGCAATGTTTTCTCCGACTGAATGTTTTTCAGCTATGACTAATTTCATATAAGGCTCCTTTAAAATTCGCCATTGGCGAATTAATTTATTAATAAAAATGCTGTACACAGTATTGACAAAGTAATACGAATTGGGTATAATATAAATAAGGAGTTGATTTTATGGCACAAACAACAATAAGTGTACGACTTGATAGTACTGATAAAAAAAGATTTGAGGAATTTTGCAATGAAACGGGAATGAATGTTTCGGTAGCAATAAATATGTTTGTAAAGGCTGTATTAAGGGAAAATAAACTGCCTTTTACTGTGGCAAGTGATAATCCAAATCAGCTAACTTTAAAGGCGTTTGCTGAAGGTGAAAAAATGTTGCATGATCCAAATACACAAAGATTCAGCAGTATAGAAGATTTATTTGAGGAGTTAGACAGTTGAAATATGAAATTCAAAGAACATCGCAGTTCAAAAAAGATTACAAATTAGCTGTTAAAAGAGGACTGAATATAAGTAAACTAAAATATGTTATAAGTATGCTTGCAGAGGGTGAAGAACTACCGGAAGAATATTCAGATCATTGTCTTAAAGGAAATTATTCAGGTTATAAAGAATGTCATATTCAGCCTGATTGGCTTTTGGTTTATAAAATTGAAGAAGATTTATTGATATTATCATTGTATAGAACTGGCACACACAGCGATTTATTCAGATAATATGATTATTATTTAAAGATTCAGGAATGTCACCGACCCTAAGACTTTCCTGAATCTTTTTTAGCTCTGAGCGCAGGCTAAAGGATTCTGCCTTATTTTCTGTTGTTTTTTCTGGAAAAACAGTAACAGATTTAAGGTTATAAATATTTCTGAGACTGTCAGAAAGTATTTTACTGTCCAGTCCCTTGTATTGGGAGTAGTATTCAAGTATTTCATTCCGAATGTCGGAAGGCAGGGAATTTACCTGGCCTTCCGATACTCCGAGCATATCTGCAACTTTTTTAATTTCAAAAACAGAATCAAGTTCATTCTGTAAAACGGGAATGTATTCCTTAAGTTCAGATATAGCATTTATTGATATTAAAGGTTCGTTTTTCAGAAGCTCGGAATAATTTATGTCCTGTGAAAGTTCGAGAGTTCCGTTATTGAACTGAATTAAATCAATAGCCCCCGTTCCGTCCGGTTCAAGGTTTATGTTGTCTGTAATAAAATTTACACCCATGACAGCGCTTATGTGAATGGGAACGGAAGTTACTGCTTTTCTAAATTCTTCTTTTGCCGAATTAAAATCAAGATTCAAAACCGGAGATTTGAAGTTTTCATAGTTCTGAGAATCAAAGGTTATGACATAGAAATTGAATTTACATTCTAAGCCCTGAGTATAGTTATAACTGTTCATAAAATAATCCTTTCTTAATTCGCCATTGGCGAATTTTTTTATACGTCATAATTTTCTTCACTATCTTCGTCCTGATAATCATACATATCCGGTATAGGCTGAGAGATTTCTGCTGATTGGGTGTTATCTATCGGTTCAGTATTTTCAGCTTCAGGAGATTGGAGTTCTTCGGTATCGGAATCCTGTTCAAGTACCTTTTCATTGATCTCCTCGTCATCAAAGTCGTCTTCATCAATGAAATTATTGCGCTTTGGCTTGATTTTAAATATGTAGTAAGCAATTCCGGCTATAGCTGCGGCAATAACCATAACAATTATGTTTCTTTTGAATCCGCTTTTCTTTTTATCAGGCTTGTCCTTTTGTTCTGATGAAGGAGTGCTGTCAGAAGTTTCGGATTGAATGCTTTCCATTTCCTTTATAGCCTTATTGTCTGACTTTTTGCTTTCAGAAGAATCAGAGAGCATAGCAGTCAGGTCGGAGGTATCAACGGAATTAAGGAAGAAAACCGAGCCGTCCGAGCTGTTTATAATAAGGTAGAAAATATCGCCGTCCCTTGTGGTAATGGTGTACATACTTTTGTCAGTGTAGTCTATAACGCTCTTGTCGATAGTCAGTGCGTTATTGCTGAGATTTTTGTCAAGATCATCGGCGTTTGTGCCTACATATTGAAGTATTTTGTCATACTGTTCATTCTTATCTACTGTATCGGTAATGACTGTTTCTGTAACAGCTGTTGTATACGTCTGAGGGGCGGTAGTTTCGGCTTTAGTGGCAATCTGAGTAGTTTGTACAGGCTGTGCAGTTTCTGATGTTTCTTCTTCAGCGCTGACAGCTGCCGGAATGGCAGCAGATAAAAGTAAAATGCTGAAAAAAGACCAAATAAATTTTTTCATTATGAATTAACCTCCTGTTTCTTATCATCTTTAATAAGGCTTATGTATTCGATTACTTCCTCCAAAGGCATATTAAGCTTATCAATAGCAGTAAGAATTTGTGAATTTTGAATTTCAGTGCGCTTTTTCTGCAAAGCAGATATTTTCTTTTTAAACTGAGCAATTTTATCCTCGTACTTTTGAATATCTGCGTCTATCTGTTCAAGGCTTTTTTGGCTCATGATAACCTCCTAATTTGTACTGATATAAAACAGCGGATTCTGAACCTCGCCGTTTTGTATAATTTCAATATGCAGATGACTGCCTGTGCTGCTGCCGGTAGTTCCGACGATGGCAATAGGCTCTCTCATTGAAACAGGCTGACCGATCTGCTTGTAAACAGCAGTACAGTGAGCGTAGCGAATGATAGTTCCGTCTGCTGTTTGAATGTCAAGGTTATTTCCGTAACCACCGCCGCAGCGGCAGAGATAGTCGGAATTATTGTGCGTACAGCCGTTATATGAATCAATAACAGTACCGCCCGAAACGGAATAAATAGTAGTTCCCATAGGCTGAGCAATGTCAAGACCCTTGTGAAATTCTCCGGGTTCGTTGGTGGTAGGATCAATTCTGTAACCGAAAGGACTGGAAATGCTGTTTTCCCATGGAAAGTCAAAGGGATTTCCGTAGACTCCTGAGCCGACCTCCGGATTAGTTTTGTATTGCAAAATATCTTTATAGTATTCCTTTTGTGAATCATCTAAGTATTTATCTATAATATCCTCCCAGGAACAGCGTTTTTTCAGGTTATATTCCAAGGTATTTATAACCTCAGATTCTGTCTTTTCAACGATGTACTTAATTCCGCTGCTGTCCTGATAATAGGAAGTTATTTTCCAATTTTGGGGAAGAGGAGAGGGAAGCTCTTCGGCAGAAATTGTATCAAGGGTTACCTTATTCTCGTTTGTGCTCACAATACGGTAATCGCAGAAATACTGCTCATTAAAAATCTGCTCGATCAGCTCCTGTACAGGAAAGTCAAAAGTCCAAATGCCCGGAGTACCGTTGTAGTAATAGGCGCTGATGAAAGAGATAAGCCGATGAGAATTATGTTCAATATAAATATACTTAGGCTTCTTTTTCTGCCATCCTGTCACATTATTAGGGATATTCTGAAAATCTTTTATGAGGTTGCTGGAAAGCTCAGTCCAGTAAAGATCAGCACGGGTAATATCGGAATTATCCGCAGGATAGGCAAATTTAGAATCTGCCGCCGCTGATTCGGACGAAACGCCGGAAATGAGCAGAAAGAAAAGCATTAAAATACATAAGAATACTGTTGAAAACAGACCTAAAATTCCAAATACAATTATTTTTGCCTTGCCGCCGGCTATTTTCTGAAAA
>ERZ777306.4614-NODE-4614-length-12288-cov-5.767351_pt1 | contig 12288 bp, 10 predicted proteins | sample MGYA00374966_ERZ777306 | MGnify/ENA primary metagenome ERZ777306 (study PRJEB29329, sample SAMN06343882) | mouse gut metagenome | isolation source: Mouse cecum | place: Austria: Vienna | collected 2014-11-15 ...
CGTTTCCGGGTTTATACAATGGTTTGATAAACCTTCTCCCGCTTCCTTTAACAGCCCCATTATAATCAACATTGTTATGGCTGTATCGGCCATTACATCAACCCCGCGATGCACCCTTGTACGCGTTTGACAATCTATTTGCTCCTGTGTCAAACCCATATCACGCCAAATTTGTTCACGCACCGTCTCATACGACACAGGATGCTTCGCATCATAAAACGCCTTCAATATATTATTGCACCAATGCTTTGCATGCGGGATAGGCACACCGTACCCATCATACATTGTAAGTGTCTGATAATTCGAAGGCTTTGATGCTTCTTTCATATTATCATCCTATTTTGTCTCTTTTGCCTTTGCTTTGGCATCTTGCTCCACTTTCCAAGTTTCATATTCTGGATTTGGAATCTCGGAAAGTTCACCACCCAAATTAATAATCGTTCTTTCTCTGCCCACAGCAGTCGTATATTTATAGGTACCGTCATACACTAAACACGTTGCATTTTCAGGTGTTCTCAACTGCATTCCTTCTGCAAAACTATTCCACGGTTCTTTACTTGTATCAACTTTAAAGAAGGCATCTGGTCCAGGGCAGTGCCATATTCCCGTATACGGTAAATATTGACATTCTGACAACAAGAACCCCTCATCAACGACTTGCTGAATTTCAAAAACACCTTTAATGCATTTTGAATTCGGTATTGTTTTTGGTGGAATTGATACAATGCATCCAGATAACATCACAGACATCACACATATTATTCTTTTCATTTTATTACCCCTTTGTTTAAAAATTCATCCAACTCTTTAATCTTTTGCCTTTTCCAAGCACCTTTACCAACAGAGAAGAACTCCATAAAGGAACACTAAATATTACTACTTATGCCTCCCTAACGCTGCCCGTGATAGTGGCGGTTTGAAGAACACGCAGATAGTTTATAACAATACGCCCTCTACATTCGCGTTGGTAAGCTTACAGTATTCCAATATCTCTGCTGTGGTTGCGCCCTTGGCTTTCCAGGCATAAAACTGCGTATCGGACAACAAGGCATAAGACCATTCGCAATCCATTCTGTCTTCGGGCTTTAATTCATTTATCTTGCCTATCCAATCCAAAGCACCACGCTGTTTGCTTTGAACATCCGGATTGCTCATTTTATCATTACCCTTGGTTTCTACCACATATATCTTACCCCCTATTTTTATCATAAAATCCGGATAATATGTAGCCAGCATGCCGTCAGTACGCAGATATCTGAAACGGGCAAAATTGTGCTTGTGTTCATTGATTTTAATTATCTTTTGAACCTGGGTGTCTGCATCCGCAAACTCCATAAAATCCCGTTCAAGTCCGCCCTTGTTTGATGGGTAAAAGGTCTGTTCATATATGGATTTTACTATATCCAAGGCAAAGTCCTCGCGCCCAGTCAAAGACGCAACCTGGCTAAACCATTTCTTTTCAACGACCGCATCATCAGTATTTATATCCATTTGCATATGATATATCGCCTTAGAGAATTCATTGACTATATGGCTAATAATATCGCCTTTTAATACCAACAGTATCCGCCAGTTATTTTCCACAAACGGGTCAAATGGCTGATTAAACAATTTGGTACGAATATATTCATCCAGCGCAGAGACTAGAACGATATTATCTATCTGCATTGTCGGCAATTCACGCGTATGCCCATTTGCTGTTGTCTTGGCCATATTCACAGTTATGACATTCAAAATCTTTTGCAAGAACTCATTATAGGACTGAGCATTGAATATATCACCGCTGACCTTATATTCACCAAACCTTGTGCCGACTTTGACTTCTTGCGAATAGAATGTGTCATCGGCATCTTTTGGCATCATGCGCTTCAGTTGTTCCAGATTGTACCGTTCCAAAGGCTGCAGCCGATCTACCGGTATATCTGCACCTTTTAAAGTTTCTTCCTTTTCCTTGATTATATAAGGGAAAAACATATCGTATTTTTCATAATCTGGTTTTAACCCAACCGTAATGATGTCACCCAATGGCTTTGCAGTTCCCGGCTTGGATTCCTCTACCATAAGATCTTTGTACATATCTTCATAAAAATCCGCGAATGCCGGATGCTCTACGACAAACAACGTATCCAGATAGTTGATAGGAGCCTGCTTCAAATTATACAAATTATGGCGATTTGCTGCTTTGGAATCTTTAAATTCCGGTTCACGGAACATCAGTCGCAAACCACGTCCCAATGTTTGTTCTAACAAAATCGGCGCCTGGGTAGAACGCAATGGGACAATTACGCAAATATTGTTCACATCAAACCCTTCACGCAACATCAAAACAGACACGACAACTTTAGGTTGCTTTTGCTTATCCAGCGAGAACAGAACCTGCTTATACTTTGCCCAATCCTTTTCGCCCAACTCCTGCTTTTTACCAGAATCAATATTCATAATATCAGATTCCGCCAGCCCTTCTTGCTGCAAAAATCTGACCACCTCTGGCGACACATTGGTATCTTCACAGACAACCAACATCTTTGGGTATTTAGGCTTTTCTAGCTTAGCGAATGCCTCTTCCAGAATCTTTAACTTGGACAGTCCAGCTCGCAACAATTTTCTTTGCCCTTCGGACAAGGCCAAAACATTACGATTATCATCTCTAACGGCTGTAAATTCAATATCTTCATCAGATATGGCCGCAAATTCCTTGCGCTTGTCCATAACCCAGGATTTAACCAAGCCGGCACGCATCGCGGTCGACAAATCAAAATCAACGATTATATGCGGAAAGTGATTCTTGGTACGATTGCGTCCACTGCCTGTCACGTCATACGGTGTGGCCGAAAAGTCAATCTGAATAAAGTTGCGCCCCTTGCCTTCTGATATTTTATCCAATGACTCTTGCCACTTAACATCATTTGTCTTGCCGCCAGATTTAGTTTCGTGTATATGATGCGCCTCATCATTGAAAACACAAATATCTGGCAGACCTGCTAAGTACTCTAATGTTCCGCCACGGAAATATCTACTATCCAGGGTATCCAGTGCATTACCTGCCGCAATACCCGGTGTCAAGGGCAGCAAATCACTAACAATAGATTTAACATCATCCAAGTCTGTTCCTTGAACTGTAAATTCAGATTCTGCCGCTTCTATTTCTTCCTGCAACGCATGCCAATTAGTAATTGCGATTAAACCATCGGCGGTCGTTTTATCCTTTATATTGGATTTATCCGCGACAGAATTGCAGACAAAGGCATAAACATCATCCCTGTACCGATCGGGCAAAAACAGTTCCTCATTCTGCTTTATATCGCTTGTGTTAAAATCCCTTGTGCCATCTGCATTTTCTTTACCTAAAAACGCGTCCAGCAACCGTTCATAAACAATCAACCCCGGTGCAATAATAAGGAAATTCTTGGTAAATTTTACAGGTGCAAATGCCGGATCATAATATTTAGCATTCAGATATTGCCAAATCAGCAAGGCATTCAGAACCCAGGTTTTACCTGTGCCGGTCGCCATTTTGATGCACATCTTTGGATTGTTGTACTTCGGCTTGCTGATTTCATTTAACAATCCGGGGCTGGTTAAACTCTCAACTGTTTCCTGGGCTAATATAGCATAGGTTTCCGACACCGATGGAGATTTCAACACCTCATGCACATAAATGGCGTTCAATATCGCCTGCCGTTGCCCTTGATGAAAATTTCTGTCGCGTTCGGTTGTAAAGCTTTCTTCGAACCACCATTTTAATAAATCCGCAGTAACCGGCGTCACCTTGGTCAGCATATTGCCATTTTCCCATTCACGGTTGACAATAGCCGTCAATTCTTTGGCAAACTTTAATGGCAAATCCGCCGTTCCGGTATTTGTTCTATTAGCCATTTTATAACCCCTATTTTACATCAACCACACACTGAGATTCAAATCCAAACACATCTACCGCCTTGACACATATTTTGCGATTTTGAACCGGCGGAACGGTTAATTTGGCCAATCTGACAACTCGCAAGCTGTCACCATCATTGGCTGTGTTTTCACGATAGTCCTGCCATACACTGCGGAATGTTTGCCCATCATAATTCGGATCAATAGACCAGTATTCAATCAAATCAAGCGGATTATTGGCAATCACCTGCTGTACCGCCGCCTTATTCTTTTCATCCAACGGCAATACGTCTGGCGATAACAAGACGTAGTTGTCCAGTTCAATGGTTATGTCCTGCTTGTCCGGTTCGGTCACAGATTGAACCACAATGGGCTTTTTCACAGTCAGATATTGCAGTGATGCAAATCTGACTTGGCCGGATTCAACCAAATCGCGATAATCTTTCTTTTTTAGCAAATCCAACAAATCTGGTGGAATAACCAACACTTCTACCTGGGACTTATCTACCCTTTGCAGTTTGTCAGCAATATCAAAGCTGAAGTTCCACCCCAGGATAATAACCTTGTTCCATGGGCCGCCCATAAAACTCTCTTTAGCCTTTAACGCATTATTAACTGTTGCGGCGCTGGTTACCTTGTTCGGCGACTCAACTATTACCAATGTCCGTCCAATCTGACCATAGTTAGCTGGTATTCCATCGCCAACAAACGGTTTGGCGCCGTACAGATTCATAACAACACGCGCCAAATCAGACACACGTTTTAAGTTATGACTTGCTGTAAAGGCCTCGCGCTGATAATCACCAATTGCATGATACAGGAACGGCTTGGCGTCATTGTCAATCATCCGTTTACGCATAATCATCGTTGCAGGCTTGCCAATATCAGACGTAATCCAACGGCGTCCCAGTTTTTCAGCAACAGATGCTGTTGTGCCAGAACCACCGAAGAAATCGGCAACAATAGAATTTTCATTAGTACTCGCCTTAATAACTCTCTCTAATAGCGCCTCCGGCTTTTGAGTGGAATACCCAACCCTTTCTCCCTTATTTTTTGGATCTACTGCTTTAATATCCCATACAGAATCAATGGTATTACCCTCAATTTTTAGAATAACATCTTGTGGGCCAGGTTTTCGATGATGCTCTTTAATAAATCTATCATAATATCCCTTAAACCGGGAATCTGTTTCTGGATAATTTGCACCTGTAATTTCATTGTTTTCATTAAGGAATTGATTCCATCTAGTAAAATCAATCGTTTGTTCTGGATTATCATCTTTAAGCAAGTGAAATATAGGATTATTTGTTTTAGAATAAATGTATATACTATCATGCTTTCGAGGAAAATATGACTTTGTTTGGCCTTGATAAGTTTGATAATGCCAAACAATCTCATTTCTAAAACAAGACTTGCCAAAGATTTCGTCTAGCAATAACTTCACATAATGTCCAACATGCCAATCAATATGCACATATATTGACCCATTGTCAGATAACAAATCGCGCATCAGCATTAATCGTGGATATAACATTTCTAAATAGCTGACCGTCCCATTTTTCCAGGTATCGGAGTACGCAAACTGGTCTATGACAGCGGGTTTGGCTTCTATATCACCAGTCGGCAGGGTTATTTTCGTTCTATAATCAGCCTTGGAATCAAATGGCGGATCAATGTAAATCAAATCTATGGCGCCACGCATAGACGGCAAGCCGGTCTTGGCATCACCGTTCAACAATGCCTGCATCACGAATATATTATCACCATATATCAGACGGTTTTTCCATTCTTCGGTATCAGTTCGTTCTATCTTGCCTTGGAACAACCCAGATTCATCACGCGCCGGCAGCACATATTCATTCGTTTGCAACAGCATTTTATTATCGGATTGCAGACGCTGCATAATACGTTCGTATTCTTTGCGCCCCTGCTTAACGATTTCCGGCAATTCTTCTATTAGTGACTTTCCCGCCATAACATAATCCTTTGGTCTTTTGTTGATAACTATACTTTGCTCTCAATTTGAGTTCAAGGATTATTTGATATCAAAATGATATCAATGAACAACAAGACCATTTTTGACCCAAAGTACAAATCAATGATAGAGTCATTGATAAGACTGCGAAAAAACAACGGAATTACCCAAAGGGAACTAGCCCTTCAAATGGGGGTGGCACATTGTTATATTGGCCGGGTCGAAACTTGCGAACGCCGCCTGGATATAATGGAACTTATCCGAATATTAAGAATATTTAAATTATCAGATAAGCAAGTCTTAGACTTTTTAAAGCAACTATTGTAAAGCCCCGTCTAGTTTTACTTGACTATTATCTTCTAATTGAGCTCCAAATAGCGCCAAACATAAAACAATGTATAATCGAGTCTGCCGGCTCCATCTTTTGTTACAACATACATAAACACATCTTGAAATTTGTAGATTTTTTTGCTAAACATATTTCGTACGATTGCCGCAATTTAACACACTGTTTAACCCGGGAAGCGCCAATGTCGACCACGAAATGTTTTTCTGATTGGATACGAATAGATTTACACATACATACCGACAAAAGCAAAGAAACCAAAAACAATGATTATTGGGGTACTTTTTCTACCACGACATTAAAAGACAAATTAAAAGAAAATAACATATCAATATTTTCTCTTACAGATCACAACATCATAAACGTTGATGCATACAATGAATATATAGATAGCTATAATAGCGATTTAGACGACCCATTTCCTATGCTTGGGTTTGAAGCAGATATTGCCGTTGACGCATCAGGTGTTCCAAAAACATATCACGCTTTGGTTATATTTGCCGAAGATATAACCAAGAACAAGTCTGCAATTAATGCAATTTCTCAAAAATTGGAGACCGCATATCAGCATATCACTGATAAGAAACAACGACAATTGAACTTTGAACAACTAATTGACGCTTTTGATACCGATGAATTTTTACTTATTGTACATTCAGGGAGTCATAAAAGTATTGTCGAAGCATACCGAGGAGATGTTAAGACAGCACAGAAAAAAGTATTGATTCTTGAAAACATGGGTGTAGAACAGGGAAACGCTGAAAAAAAGCGCATTTTTAATGAAGGTTTTCAAAAATATCTAGAACATTACCTACGAGCAGAAAATTATGTACCTTATTTGGATTTTTCTGACAATCATAATATTGAGCAGTACCCCTGCAAACATAGCGGTACCGATAAGGGAATACATGCCTTTTATTATATTAAAGGTATTAAAAATTATGAAAGTTTGCGCTTAGCGTTTATTGATCCTGTCGCCCGCATAAAAAGCGAAACTGAACTAGATACAATTAGACGCAGTTTGACCGAACGCACCACAATAAAAGAACTACGCATCGAAAACACATGTCTTGAAGGAGACAAAAAGACAACGATTAGTGAAACTAGCCTAAAATTTAGTCCACATCTAAATGTAATAATTGGCGGGCGTTCTAGTGGCAAAAGCTTACTTATTGATATCTTAGGGAGAAAGTTTACAGGATTGACATCACGCGACCTTGCTGGGAATTACACATACGATACAAATAAACATAAGATAAAATCAGATAAAGACGATGATTTTATAAATCAAGCAAATGTACCGAACAGCAGTTTAATTTATATAACACAACATAAAATAGTAAATTATTTTATGAACAATAATCTAAAAGATTTGGCCGACAAGTCAAATAAAGGCGATGAATATGATGACTCTATAAGAAAATTTGACCTAGCACAGCGATCCATCAAAGATCTTGCAGACAATTTATCCGCTATATACTCAAGGCTAGAACCATTAAAAAATTCACAATATACGATACACCAGGTTGACATAGACTCAATAAAACTTGACGGTTGGTGCTTTAAACCCGTAAACATCAGCAGAATTTCAAAAGACTTTGATTCTATTGAGCAAACATTATCTAACTTAAAACAAGAAGCGAATTCATTTAAAAATAATTCACTGATAGATTTTTCTTCTGACGAACTTGCTACAATCACCGCTTTCCAACAATTATTAGAATCTAAACATTCTTTGATACACAAAGACAAGAAACACATTACTGCAAAGAATAATTTTTTGGACGTGATTGAAACAATACGAACTACATCCAATGCTGGAATAGATTTAAAAGCTCAACGCAAACAGCACGCACAACAATCAATTGATTCTATTGTAGAAAGCGCAAAAAACACATTCGCTGAATTTTATGCCTTAAAACAAATCTGTAAACAAGTAGAAAACAAAAAATTATTTTTTGAAACTTCAATAGAAATTGATAACGGTATTAAGTTAACCAAAGAAACACTTGGTATCAATAAAGAATCAACTATGGACAAGATCATTTTAGAAGATGTATTTTTAAATGCTGGGACCAAATTATATCCGGCGATGATTACGTTCCCTTCCATAAAGCATGGATTAACATTCACACGCAAACTCTCCAATGCCCTGAAAGACACCTATGATATTTACGCCTCACCTAAGGACTCTTTAGTATACCCAGACGGAAGTTCTTCTAAAAGCAATAGTCCAGGACTTAATTCTGAACAATATTTAAAAACAATACTTTTGAACAATAATGTACAGATTATTGTTATTGATCAACCAGAAGACAATTTAGGAAACACCTTTATTTCTGGGCAACCTGATAGTCTAGTAGATCTTATCCGCAAAGAAAAGCTAAACAAACAAATATTTCTATCGACTCACAATGCATCTATTGTTGTTTTTGGGGATGCTGAGTGTATTATCTTATCTAAAAATCAAGACAACAAGATTAAATATTCTCAGATTTTAATGGAAGATTCAGAAAACGCAAAGAAAATAATTTGTGAAAATTTAGATGGTGGTTACGAAGTTTTTGATAACCGTAGCCGTAAATACAACATTAAAAAGATTATAAAACAATAAGGGTATATAAATGATACAAATCTCCTATGAGTTCATTCAAATAGATAATAAAATTACTTTTGATTTCACGGATGGTTCAAACCGCGACTCTGTTGATATAATGTATTCTGCCGACGTAGATCTAAAAGAACTTGTTACGCGATTAATAAAATATATCGATAAAGAACAACAGGTCGAACTATCAAGCCCATCTATTGAGGAAAATTTAAACGATAAAGAAAAAATTATTAACAGCACTATAAAGAAAATTGTAGAAAACTTTAATAATATAATAATCCAACAAACACCATCTTCTAACGAAGCCGAAAACCCAAATGACAATATACCATTCTAGGCTTTACCTAAAATTGTTCAATATCCTAATTTTTTAACAGTTTTTTGATTGCGAGCATGTCGGTTTCGTGTTTTTTTGAACCAACACCACGCTTCACTTTCTGGTAGAAAGGCCCCCGATTTTCAAATAATCAGACAAACCTAATCTACCCCATCACAATTACACAGCTCTTATTTCAAAGCTGCCACGTACACATTCTTTCTCATAATCTTGAGCCTTTGTTATTAAACCCAAAGGAATCGTATCTGCTGACCTTATGGCCATACACCGCGGGCTGCTATAAATCACCACACAGACTTTTTACATTTTTGCGATCAGCATTATTGAATCCATATGCTGGATCAGCGTGTAATACACATATGGCATATCTGCGACAGCACCAATAAATTGACGCATATCATTTGCTTTTAGCGCATCCATCGCCACCAGCATAGGGCCCTATGTATATAATTTCCTTGCTCGTTTCAAAATTAGTTTTTATAAGCGCCTTAACAAACGGTAAAAGCTTTGCCTCACCACCGTGATCTCTTAAGGGAGAATAATTATTGCTCGACATACCATGTTACATACACCTTACTGCCTACCAAGGTATAACGCCACAACAACAAACATATTTCAATTATTTAATTAAATTCTATTCCACTTGACTCGACTCGGTTTGTAAGCATTCATTGCACGACCATAGGAGTGAATGACATGGCTTATAAAAATCCACCAAAGAAAATGCGGTTTAGGCCCGGGGTGTCGGGCAATCCGCTGGGACGGCCGGCGAATATCCCGGATTCTGACGTGTTGTACCTGGTGCGGGCGTTGCAGGTTATTCTGGCCAAGGCCGCCGCACAACTGCGAAATGACGCGAAATCAAAGGCTGACAAATGAAAGCGTTCTTTATGTTGCCCGAAAGCAAATCCGAACTGGAAAAGATGGACTTTGAACAAAAATCCCTGTTGTGGGCGCGATATAGCCCGTATCCATATCGCCGTCAATCACGGGCATTATGGTACTATATCCAATGCGAACGCGCGCACGCCACCATCGCCGCAAAGCATGTCACAATGCTGCGCAAATATATGAACGATCCGGATGAATGCCTGAGCCGTGTGCATAAAAATAAATACCATCTGAACCCGGGCAGCACCATCACAAAAATATTCCGTGGATTAGAATTCAAAGTGACTGTTGGTGATCGGGGCGAATTCACATACAACGACAAAACGTACCGCACCCTGTCCGCCATCGCCAAAGAAATATGCGGGCACAAAGTGTCTGGGAATGACTTCTTTGGATTAACCAATAAAAGGCTGAATCATGTCAAAGATTAAATGCGCCGTCTATGTTCGTAAGTCCACCGAGCACGGATTGGAACAAGAATTTAACAGCCTGGACAATCAAGAACAGGCATGTCGCGCATACATCGCATCACAAGCCTTTAATGATTGGGAATATTACAAGACCTATGCCGATGGCGGTATATCGGGTGGCACGATGGAACGGCCGGCATTGAAACAAATGCTGGACGATATGGCGCGTGGGTTGGTCAATACCGTTGTTGTGTACAAGGTTGATAGGCTGTCCCGTTCAATCTTAGACTTTCATAATATGATGCGATATTTTGATAAGCATAATGCGAACTGTGTATCGATTACCCAGTCGTTTGATACATCCACATCGATGGGTAAATTAACGTTGAATATGCTGCTGTCATTTGCCCAGTTTGAACGCGAAGTGTCAAGCGAACGCGTGCGTGATAAACTGCGTGCCAGTAAAGCCAAAGGAATGTGGATTGGCGGATGCCCGCCGTTGGGATACGACATTGTTGATAAAAAGTTGGTTATCAACCCGACCGAGGCCGCACAGATTCAAACAATATTTGAGCTATATCTGCAAATGAAATCAGTTCAAGATTTGGCGCGCTATTTGCCCACCATTGGAATTATGGCAAAGCGGTGGACGACCCATGGTGGGCGCACAATCGTTGGGAATCCAATCAAGAAAATGGCGTTGCACAGAATGCTGCGCAGCAAAATATATCTGGGCTATGTTGAATGCAAGGTTGCCGGAACAATTGCCAAAGGCGAACATGCCCCAATCATAACCCAGGAATTATTTGATGCCGTGCAGGCGGAATTGGCAAACAATGCAAATCACAAATCGGGGCGAACATCTGGGTCGTCCAATTTATTATCCGGGCGACTATATAATGCGGACGGCACGCGTTTCACAAACCAAAGCACCGTGCGTGTGCATCGTCCCACAATTTATTACTATGCCGGGGCGGGCGAATATTTGCCCGCGCGGGATGTTGATAAATTGGCCACCGATACGATTGTTGAATTCCTGAATTCTGATTTAAGCACCCTGCCCGATACTTTGGCACACATCCTGAAACAGATTGATTATGGCGGGTTGGCCTACATGGCGCGGCGACGCCTGGTTCAAACACTAATCCGGCGGGCAATTTATGCACCGGGCCGAATAACGTTTTTCATCAATACAGATGCGGATAGCCTGCGGGCATTTATGCGCCCCGATTTTATCAACACACAAAATAACAAAATAGATTTTATGCGTAATGGCGATGATTTAATCTTGGCGCGGCCGGTGATTTTGAATAAATGGATGGGGAGCAATAAGTCCAGCGCGGGACGCGGTGGCCTGATGACACGGACCGACAATCACAATATGATTGTGCGGGCATTTGCGCTTGCGTGGCGTTACCGTATGGCATATGAACAAACCGGCGATTTAGAATCTGTCATCAAATCTGAAAACACATCATGGCGCAGTCTGTACCGCTATTTAAATCTGGCCTATATGAATCCGGAAAAAGTAAATAATATTCTGTCTGGCAAAGAGTCGTATAGCATGGACGAGTTGTTTACTATCGCCCCGAAATATCAACTTTAACCCCAAACCTACTGCCAGGCCGAAAAAGACCGAAGTATAGAAAGCCATGTTTATTTGCAGATTTTTGAAAAATATCGCTATACACTGGATGACACGCATTAAAAAAGCCCCGATTTCCCGGGGCTTTTAACGTTGTATGCTTTTATATTCAAGACATAACTGATTACTGGCGGATGGGGAGGGATTCGAACCCCCGGAGGGCTTGCACCCTCAACGGTTTTCAAGACCGCCGC
>ERZ777306.4617-NODE-4617-length-12281-cov-4.764927_pt1 | contig 12281 bp, 10 predicted proteins | sample MGYA00374966_ERZ777306 | MGnify/ENA primary metagenome ERZ777306 (study PRJEB29329, sample SAMN06343882) | mouse gut metagenome | isolation source: Mouse cecum | place: Austria: Vienna | collected 2014-11-15 ...
TTCGGAACGCCCATGTCCATGGAGAGAAGGAGGTACGAGAACTGGGCGAGTACCTGCTGTATATCCACTACCAGGCGCTGCAGATGGCCAGCCCTCTGTGCATGCCCTGTATGTATGGAGTCTCTACCACCAACGAGTGGGTTGTCCGGGAGTTCATCCCTGATAAGGAGGGAAACCCCTGCATCTATGAGGGACTCCCGCTCCACACGGAGTACCGGGTGTTCGTGGACTGTGACAGCAAAGAAGTTCTGGGTGTTGCCCCTTACTGGGAACCGGAGACTATGAAGCAGCGGTTTGGGCATCAGAAAGATGCAAATGACCCGCAGAAGGTCCATGACTACATCATCTACAAGGCTCATGAGGAAACTTTGATGGGTCGGTTTGAGAAGAACAAGGACCGTGTTGTGGAACATATCAAGGAGATCCTCCCGGGACTCAACCTGACGGGCCAGTGGTCTATTGATGTCATGCAGAACGGAGATGAGTTCTGGATTATTGATATGGCCGTGGCGGAGAGTTCGTATTTCTATGATGGCTATGTACCCAAGGAACTGCGGCGGCCGGTGAATGAAAACTGGATGCCGCAGCTGCCGGAGGGATAAAGTGAATATGGTCAGAGGCCAGAGGAGGGGGTTATCCCTTCCCTGGCCTTTTGCTTTGCATGTATGGGGAGTTGCCTGTTTTGCTGGTTTTATTTTGCATCCGAAATGATTTGGCGTATATCGGCGAGAACCTTGTCCCCTGTCGCATGCTTGTGTTCTGCAAGGCTTTCTACTTTGGTATACAGCAAATCATCGTGTACCGTTGGACTTGTCAAAACATTCTCTGGTTGTGTATTTAACGCTATGCCCATCTGAACGTTCGCATTTTTCATGTCCATCCTTTGCCCACTCCGCCTCTTGCACAACCGTTGCACGATTGGACGCAGATGTCAACCATATATGCGGCCACTGCATTTTGTGTCAATAGGTTAGAGGTCCTCTTTTTTGGTGGATACAGAGAAATGTTGCAGGGGAAATTTTCTGAGCTGTACGCCTACGAATTCTGAGCTGCCATACCGATCGATGGTATTTGGATAACCTTCTGGTGCCACTGTGTCGTTGAAAGTTTCTGTGTTGAAAACAACGAGGTATGCGGCTGTCTATATAGATTCGTAAAGTCGGAAACGAGGAGGCAATACCCAATGAATGGGATGATATCCTGGATGGCTTGGGTAAAGATAGCTCTCTTTGGCATTGGAATAAACAATATTTCTGGGGGCAGGAAACGACAGTAAATGAGGCGTTCTATTGCGCGTGTCGGGGCGTCAACGTTGGTTTCCGCCCCGCCTTGAATCCTCTATCCCCTGAGCTTCTGATTTCCAGCTCTCTGATTGGGACCGGGCTAAAAGTCTACGGCCCTGATGTGGATGTCGCTGGCGAGCTGGTGGAGGTTACCGACTACGACCTGGTCATTGAACTTCCCAGGATCCTATCCGCAAGCGCTCTCAATGTACGGAGGTTGGAGGCCAATGGCAGTCAGTGGGCGCACAGGGATGGCTACCGGCTGACCATAAACCGTTCAGCAATCACCTGGATGGAGAAAATAGACTGACAAAATACAGATGGGGTAGGGGTTGTTCCTGCCCCATCTTCTGTGCTGTTTTCAACATAGAGTTATTTTTGGACAAAAAGAATGCCCGCCATAGCGGCAGGCATTTGTGTTTAGATGATTCCCTGAGAATGCTGCCCACAATATATGCAGGTTGAAAAAAACGATTCCAGAGATAGGATGAAAATGACGGACATCTCACAAAAATGAAATAAGGGCAATTCGCATATCATCGTAGTATCAGACGATTAAGGAGGGATATATATGGAAATAGTATACAAAGGGACGATGAGAATTGATGGGAAGCCCCGCATGCCTGGAGTGGAGTTGAATGGCCGCCATGTCTCTTTTGGAGACACTGTCGAGGGCTATGCTTTCCCCTTTGTCTATTAGCGCAATTTGTTGGTTGGTGCATGCTGCGCCTGTGTTTCATGCAGGAGACAAGAAATCGACATGGTGGGATTCATCGCCGGAAAGCTGATTCTGATTGACAACGAGCTCTTCCTGTGCCGCAGCCTCAAGGTTGGCGAAAAAGAAGGCGACCCTAACGAATGGGACGACATCCTGGATGACTTGGGGGAAGACGATTCCATTTGGCACTGGGACGAGCAGGGTTTCTTCGGACAGGAGCAGAAAATGGACTCGGAGGGCTGTCTGCTCCCAGTAGTGAGAGGAAAGGTTTCTGCCCGCGCCTATTTGGATGAACGGCAGGTACAGCTATTTACGGTTTTGGGCGGACTTGGGTTCCGCCCTGTCCTGGAGCCATACGGCACCTCCTGTCCCATCTCTGAGGCCCTGGTTGGCCAGAAGATAAACCTTCTCATTGGCGATGGGGTGATTTCGGGCACACTGAAGGACTTTAGTGACTACGATCTGACCCTGAATGTCTCCTCGGACAGCAACCCGGATGTGGACAGCGCATGGATGATTGTTTGTGACAACGGAGATGTCATCATTGATCGGTCGCAGATTCGTCAGAGCTGTCTTGTGAAGGAGGGGTTAGGATGAAACCGAGAATCGTCAAGCTAGGAACCCTGCTCTTGAACGGACAGCCCGCCAGTATTGATGCCAAATGCCGGGGTGAGAAAATATCCTTTGGGGACTCCAGATTAGGAGACTCTCTCCCCTTCCTGGATACAGGAACCTTCCTGGTTTCCTCGCGTGTCCTGTGCCTTGGTGTAGAGTGGAATGAGTTGAATGCCAGTGGGTTCATCAGTGGCCGGCCTGTCTGTATCGATGGGGCACCATACCTGTGCCGAAGCCTTAAGGTTGGCGTTATGGACAGTGTCTGCAACGAGTGGGATGCCCTGCTGGACGAATATGGGGAGGATGACTCCCTGCTGGAATGGAACACAAGGGCCTGCTGGGGTCAGGAGGGAAGCAAAACGAACAACCTCTTGAAGATGGTCCGGGGAGGAGCCAGCCCAAGGGCTTGGCAGGCGTGCAGTGCGAGGAGCAGGTACTCCATTGTGGGGTTCCGTCCAGTACTGGAGCCCCTCTCCCCTGCTCCGACGATTTCTAATGAGCTGATAGGCAGAGAACTGACAGTGTATGGCCCAACGGGGTATGTCCAAGGATTCGTACTGGACATCACCGACTATGACTTGATTCTCGACCTCAAAAGAGACTGCAAGACAGGCCCTCGATGGGGATGGATGACTATCATGAAGAGACGTGTAGCGGCCGTGGATCGGAACGCTATTGTGTGGATGCGGGAAATAGAGAACGATTGACAAAAATGCAAGGCGGGTTGGGGATGGATTCCCCGGCTCGCTTTCTTTGTTGTTTTCAATATAGAGTTGTTTGGCGACACAGTGACGCCAGAAAACTGACCAAATGCCATCGATCGTTGCGGCAGCCTAGAACACATGGCCCTGGGGCAAAAAACTCCTGTCACGTTTCTTCGTATCCACCCAAAGAGGAGAAGGTACTATACAGGAATACCTAGCTGTTGTTTTGCCCAGAAGATATGCGGTTTACCTTGGGTCTATTTCCAAAATATTGGGGCAAACCTTCTTACTTGCCTTATATCCCCCATGCCTAAAGGCAGGGGATTTACGGCGGTTTCGTTAAATCGAATGATGCTGCCATCGTATGCACACATCTTTTTTTTCAATTCAAGAGAGCAGCCCGTTTGAATGAAATCCATCCAATTTGCATATCATCCTCCCATAAACCAATTTGGAAAGGGTTTGAATACATATGGAGAATACAAAAAAGAAGAAACTATTCGCAAGCATATACCTCGATGGCGTCTCTGTGCCACCCACCTGCAGATACGGCGGCGAGCCTATAACCATTGGCCCTGGAATGCGGAACAAGAAAATCAAGTGGGTTGAATACAACAATCTTCTCATTTCAGACCGTGTCCTTTGCCCAGCCATCCCTTGGACCGAGCTCAATAGGGCTGGCCTGATTTACGGGCGGCTGTTCGACATTGAGGGTGCTGTTTACTGGTGCCGGTCTCTCAAAGGCAACGAGTGGACTCAGGTTCAGGAGACGATTCCAGAGGGGGCAAAACAATGGAAGAACGACCGGCTCTCCTTTTGGGGGCAAGACGAATCTCCGGATAATTCCTTGGATGATACGACAGACCTCAGGCGTATTGTGTATGGGTGGCCATACACTGAGACACAGACTTTCTTCCCGGAAACCATGGGCCTAAACGGCGTCGGTTTCCGCCCAGTCCTGGAGCATCTCTCCCCTTCCATTACGGCATCTGATGCCTTGATTGGCAGTAGGATTCGGGTATTTGGAGAGAATGGTTCCATCACAGGCACTCTGTCAAATCTCTCCGACTACGACCTCATTATTGAGACGATCGTAGACAAGAGTTTGAGCACAGACGTCCACTGGACATATATCCATGGAGACTCCGCAGTCATCGACAGAAGTGCTATCCAGTGGCTGCAGAAGGAAGAAGGTGAAGAAAAATAAACTGGGGAACATTTGAAATGGGCAGCCTGTATCTTAATGGCCGCCCAGCAGCTGTAAACTCTGCATATAAATCTGGCCCCCTGTCCATTGGGGATACCAATCCCAAGAAGAAGCTCAAGTGGGTAAAAGTCAACGGGCTGCTGATTGGGAACCGAACCCTGTGCAGGGGAGTCAGCTGGTGCCAGCTGCATGAGGCTGGCCTCATTTATGGCCATCCCATAACAATTGGAGGAACCCGCTACCTCTGCCGGTCCCTAAAGGGTGCAGAGGAGTGGAATGACGCCCTGACCGCAACTGTCGACTTCCGGAATGAAAATCCATGGTTTGTTGACACAAAGGAGTTCTGGGTACAGCAAGCTCATCCCTCAAAAGAGGACATCTATTGTACAGCGGACTGTTCCGGCTCTCCCAACTATTATCATGAGCGTTTTCAGTCAGAGGGAATTGGGTTCCGCCCCGTACTGGAGCCCCTCTCCCCTGTCGTAGAGCCCACCAGTGATCTGATTGGGCTTGAGGTGCGGGCATATGGCCCTACCGGATCCATCGCCGGAATCATGAGCGATTTCTCGGACTACGACCTCATATTGGCTTCCAACTGTGCTGTCACAAATGCGCACAGCGCTTGCTGGGTCAAACCAGATGGAGACTTTGTCATTATCGACAGAGCTGCTATCAGCTGGCTGCAGAGAGAGGAGGGTTGATTCTGTGGCAAATGTCATCATAAAAGGAACGCTTCTCTTTGATGGGGCTCCTGTCTCATGGGATACTACCAACATGGGCGAAGAAATCTCATTCGGGGATACTCACTTTCGCGGCAACAAAGTGGTCTTTGTTGCTGTCAACAATCTTCTGATTTCAACGAGAACCATATGCCGCAATGTCAGCTGGGACCAGCTGAATAAGCAAGGATACATCTATGGCCGGCCCATCACCATCGACGGGACCCAGTTCCTGTGCCGGAGTCTTCATGTTGGTATGGAACCGGGAGCCTCCAACGAGTGGGATGCGGCCTTGAACGCTATTGGTGAGGACGATAGCCTCTGGCACTGGTCGGCCGCATATTTCTGGGGGATGGAACAGGCAGGAATTGGTAGTGCGCCGAACAGCCGCATTGTTCGTGGTGGGAAGGAAGCACGCTTCTTTACCAAACAATATTCGGGGAAAATGATTCGGTCAGTTGGGTTTCGCCCTGTGCTGGAGTACCTCTCCCCGGCAGAAAAAATCTCAAGGACCCTACTCAAGAAGAAGGTCAAGGTCTATGGTCCTGGCGGCTATATCACTGGTTTTCTGAAAGACTTCTCTGACTACGATTTGGTTTTGACCAATGCGGAGAGTTACTTAGAAACTCCCAAGAACCTTCGCTGGGTGTGTTTTATGGGGCCATCCAATATGGTCATTGATCGAAGCGCAATCATATGGGTGCAGGAAGGATAGTGCCCAACGTACAAGAAGGCCTGTCGCAATGTGCGGCAGGCCTTCTTGCGTCGCTGTGCCGCAAAAGCCTGAAGGTCTGACTGCTCCCACCCCTCACAGAGTGGGGTTCCGGATTCCCTTTTCTGTGAGACCAAGTCAAGGATGGGGAAGATGTTGGTTAGATACAACAGAGATTGAGAGAATTGCCCAAATACCATCGACCAGTGTGGTAATTCAAAATGCATGGACGTGCAGTCCCAAAATCTCCCCACCACATCTTCTCGTATCCACCCCCAAAGAAATTTTTCTATAAAGACAAAATAGGCCTCCCAAATAAATATAGGCCAATACTCCTATGAACAAAACCACACACGCAAACACCCTCGTTTGACTAAGTGGGCTACCACATGCCTAAAGGTGGGTACTTCTGGAAATCCAGAGCCGCCTTCTCTTATGCCTGTTCAGTGTTTTCCTATCCGATACAAAATATACCCCTATATGACCGCATAATATAAGACAAAGCACATTATTGATTTTCTCGCCGACTTGTGCTAATCTAACTACAATGGGGGGATATATGTCATGACTGAACTCTCTACAACCCAAGCCCAACAGCCATACACCGATTTCGAGAACAGCACATACATGGTTGTCTCCAAAGTTGCCTATATGCTCGGAGTCCCAGCATCTATTTTTGAGAATATTCATGAGCCTCTCCAACTGGATTGGCTCACCAAACTGGACCAAGACCACAATACCAGAATTATTCGAGACCTGTGTATGCTCAGAACAGCCCTTCTGAACAACCACCAGGCCATCAATAGCGAGATCAAGTATAACCTCAAGAATCTGTATTCCCTCCCACACTTGGTTCCCGCTGCCGCCATAGAACGCCTGAGCAAAGACGGTATCACAATCGTCAAAGCTAACTGTACAGTCGATGAATACCTCCTGACCATCAATGGCCACATCCAAAACCGTATCAACAACTGCAAGAGTATCTTCCCTATCTGGCTCAACTGGCAGTATATCCGTACTCTGTTCATCATGCCCAATGGAGCCAAGCTCCCAGGGCTACGTGATGCTCAGACGGAGTTTTACCGGAATCGCTCCTACTACCCCTATCAGGTCTACCTCAACTGGCCCTCTACGTTGAATCATGGCAACATCTTATACAACGATAAGAAATTCGTCTCCCTCCTCTACGAAGTCAACTTCGACTGCTTTTACGACCTGAGCAAAGTCTCTGATGCAGGCAATGTGACCAAGAGCGGAGTGTATCAGTTCCTTGAGCAGAGCCAGAGAACTGCCATTGTGGTGGATTGTGAGAATGTAGACCCATACAAGTTGTATGCCACACTGAATAATCTGAACCAGGCGGCCCTTCTGGACAAGGTTGTCAAAATCATTCTGTATGATGACATCCACACCTCCACCGGCTGGCAAATCCTCAATCAGTTCACTCAGATTCCAATTGAGCATGTTATGGTGGATCGGGTTAAAGAGGACAAGTCCCTGGTCGATATTCGACTTACCACGGGCACCTGCCGGGAGTTCTTCCAGAATCATACTGACTCCTTCATCCTTGCGTCCAGTGATTCCGACTACTGGGGCCTCATCTCCTCTATGCCGGAGACACGCTTTCTTGTCCTTGTGGAAGAAATCAAGTGTAGCCCAACCGTCAAGCGGGCTATGGAGGACGCCGGGATCACCTACTGCCATATGGATGATTTCTGTACCGGGAACAGTGACGCCATCCGAATCCAGGCGGTCCTCAATGAAGTCAAATACGCCATTGGGGAGGCGGTGGATTTCAATATCAATGACATTCTGGAGGATGCCTGCACAGTCGCTAGAGCCAACATGAGCGAGGCTGAGAAGCGATAGTTCTACAGCAAATATATCAAATCCATGAGGCTGGTCGTTGCGGAAGATGGAGCCGTGTCTGTCAAGCTGGGTGGGGAGTGAGTTCCCTGCCCAGCTGAACGTGGAACTTGCTTCATTCTGACGGTTCTAACCCCTCATAGAGCAAGTGTTCTTGCGGCTATTTTGGTAAAAAAAGAGTACATCAAGCGTGAGGAGATTATCGCCAAAAAGCACGAGGAAGGTATGCAGGGCCTCGCAAAATTCATGACTGAGAACAATATGTCAGCTGCCCAGGTTATCGCTCTTATCTCCCCCTCTATTGTATAAAATACCGCTCAGGTTTGCCACTAACACAAGCCTAAGCGGTATTTTTTACTGTCAAGTAGGTAGCAATTGTGTTTATGCTGATGGAAACCGGCAAAACCCTGCTGAAATTATTCCAAGTATTTCGTGAGCTAGTCGGGAATTGTACATATGCCTATCCCATCTTTACTCTCTTTTGTAGCAAATTCTATCTTACCGCTTGCTCCGGATTCCAATAATACCCGGTCAAAATCGCTCTGATAAAGCTGGTCTTGTTTGACACGATACTTTTCAAACTCACTCAACGCGTGCTGCTCCGCAATTTTTGCAGAAATCGTTCCAGCATGAGTTAAAATTTCTTTTCGAGACAGCCGCAGCATATCCTCAAATTGATGCGCCCAGTCCTCCATAGTCATTGGAACCTGCTCCTCTGCCCTCAATTCTGCCAGGTCCAAGTAGGCATTGACTATTCGGGCCATGGCCGAAATCTCCTGTTCAGTTAGGTAATTTTTGGCCACAACCACATCGAATTTTTGAATCTTCCCTTTAGGGGCATCTTTCCACGTGGTCAATCCCATGTGTTCTTTCTCACTATTTGCACGATGATAAATGACCTCTGCGGCCGTTTCACCATGGATTGCCCAATGCAACTGATTCTGTACTCGGGCAAAAAACAATTTGGTCGTTTGCGCCTTTGCATCATAGTCAATGCTAGTAGCATAAATATCAGTAACTTTTTGATAGAATCTACGTTCAGAAAGCCGTATCTCGCGGATACGCTCCAGCTGCTCTTCAAAGTAGTCTTTTGTCAATATTGTGCCGAAATTTTCCAGTCGCTCATCATCTATTGCAAACCCCTTAATGGTATACGACTCGATAATTCCATTGGCCCATTTACGGAATTGCACTGCCCTAGGGGAATCCACCTTATTCCCAACTGCAATGATGGCGCTCAAATTATAGTGATTGGTATCATAGGTTTTCCCATCTGAAGCAGTTATTCGAAATTTTCGAATAACTGCCTCTTCCTCTACCTCACCATCTGCAAAGATTTTCTTCAGGTGATAATTGATGGTATTTACTCCAATATTGTAGAGGACACCCATCATTTTCTGCGTCAGCCAGACATTCTCTTCAAAATAAACTGCGTTTACATCACTCTCGCCTGTAGATGTAATGAACGTGAGATACTCCGCAGCAGAAGACCGCACGATGTCAATTTTAGTTTTCCTCTTCATGTTTTCTAACTCCTAGATAAAATCTATATCATATGCTTCACCTTGAATTTGGGATAACCGGCGTATGGGCCTTCCCCTGATGTATTTTTGAAGAAACGCTCAAACGCTGCATTGAGGCGCAACTGTACGTTAGACAGAGCTGGGGATCCATGCCTTTAAGCCATTCAAGGCTAGGAACCTTTTTATAACTGGCCGAGGCAGGGATGAAGAACTTCTCTCCAGCTTCATACCGGGCCTGGATATCCGCCAGTATACGATTCCAGAGGAAACGGCTGCTGCTAGCTATCTGACTCAGCATATGCGCATGGTCGCTGGTAGGCATACCACAGAAGCGATAAGCCATCATGGTTACCGAGTTGGTCTTTGATTGATAGACCTAATTTCATGATGGATTACCCTCCTTCCTGGGAAGTCTACAAGGTCTGTATACCTTTAGTGTATGGATAGGGAGCCTTCCTGTCAACCAGTTTCGAAGTCTCACTATACTATCCACCTAAATGAATTTGTATAGCTGGCGCTTTCATCCCGGATACAAGTAACCGGGATTTCCCGCGCCGATTATTGAATTCCTGTTTCATTATACGACAGATATCATCTACGTTCAAGGCAAATTTACTCATTTTTACAAAAATAGCCGCGGGAAAGTCCGCTCCGTAAGGGGTGGGAGCAGTCAGACTCAGTGAACCTCCCCAGGGCTAAAGCCCTGGGCTTCTGCTTAACATACATCCTCTATGCAGGGGTTGCATGCCAGTTCAGAAGTTCCAACGAAGGCTCACCTTTGTTGGTTGACAGTCAAAGACGGGGCTCTCAGGACGGCATCCCTTTTCCCAGTTCCAAAGGGACTGAAATCCGTTCCGATGATTGAGATCTTCCGGAGGAATTGCACGGAAGACGCCTTTGGCTGGTGTTGCAGGGATGTTGCTTTCATCTGTCCCCGGGACATCATCCTCTGGTGAATGCAGCCGGGTTCCAGTGCAACTTAAGGGGTTATGCAGTAAGAGCCTCCTTCAAAGCGGTCATGGTTTTGTACTTGCCGTAGTCAATTTTTTCATAGAACTTGCAAATGGGAATACTTTTCAGCGGGGTTGAAACACTGGCCCACTGTGCCCAGCAGTGAGAATCTCTCTTCTTTGGTGGCATCAGATGCTTGAAACAGTTTGGGACCCGGTCTTTGAAGCCCATAGCCCGACGGCCAATCACATAGGCGGCCGACTCATGGATTGACAGACCCATGGCTCCCATGTACTTTAGCTTCCCTATCTGGGAGGTGTATGCTGGATTTATAGACCTCACTGCCAGAGCGTATTTTTGCGCTTTGCTCTCAGCCAGCATTTCAATCTTTCCATAGGCAAACTGGCTGATTTTCCGATTTCTGGTCCCGTTTCCATACACAAGCTCCTTCTTCAAGTTTTTGATGCGCTCCATGGCAATGGGCTTTTTGACATTGACGGCGTGCTGGAACACAACCTCAAGGGCCTCGGAAATTGCGTTGTCTATCTGGTTGGAAGTCCGCCCATCCATCCGGAACGGGATCACAAAGTGATTCATCAGCTGGCCATATTGGTTGAGTTCTGCTACAGCCAGGTGGTCATAGTTCATGTCGATGGACACACAACCATCATCGAAGCAGCTGTTGATTGTCTGGGTAGATTGGACTGAAATCATACATTTGACTTGGAAGGTATTTCCGCAGTCTTTGATGGCCCAGGTTACAGGCCCTGGCTCCCAACAAGGGATTTGTTTATCCTTGGGCAGTTTCTTATTTTGCTTCGTGATACGGGAGGCGCTAACAGCTGCGTCAACATCCTCCTGCCCATATGGAAAATGGACATTGGGGAGGGTTATTACTGTTCCACTGATTGCCGTGTACGACAGGGTGCGAGTTGTGCAATCATACTTCACCATGAAGTTGCCCTGGGTTGCGTCATGTCGGCCGACAAGGAGCATTTCTCTGGTGCGCCGGCGAGTAAATGCATCGTGCCAGGCGTTGACATCCACAACTGTACTCCGCTGCCGCATCAGCTTCTTGCCGCCAAAGCAGATATGATATGCTTTTGAACCCATATCCCGCTTCAGCTTAGACAACTTCGTCTCCAGATTGTGGATTCGACCCTTGATTTGGTTGATACGCCGCTTGCGCTTTTTGATATAGGGGTCTACATACAGTATCTCAAAAAGATATTCGTTCGCAAAGAAAAGCGGGCTGCGTTTCCGTTTGCGGTTCTTCCCTCGGTAGAAATCAACTGTGAAGCTCAGCCCTCCATCCTTAGCAGGTTCCGGATAGATGGTACTGCCAAAATAGTTAACAAACTTCGGGATAGGAGTTCCAGCCTTACGGGCCTTGTTTCTGGTAATCAGAGAATCCTTGATTTTTTGCATATTCAGAATCTGATACTCCAGCTGCTCAATCTTCTGATTGGCCTGTTTGATGCGCCCTTCCTTAGTCTCAATATCAAGAGCCAAGCATTCCTTGGCAGAGTCGCGAATGCCGCTGGCAGTGCGCTCCATACTTGTAACCATATAGTCAGATAGTCCATAATTTTTATACTGGACATGGATTGTAGGTTCGTCTTTGCTGTGAGGAAGGCCAAGGTCTCTTACCATACTCCTGAGCATGGTGTTGTACGTGAAAATGTCAGTCTCCAACTTAGCTGCCATACTCGAAGCCATGGACTTCTTCTTTATGTATGTTGAGCAGTATGTTTTCACACTAAGGCATCCTCCCTTCATTTGATTTATTATATGCCAACTAATCTATATTCATTGACAAAGTTCAATTGAAATAGCTTCTGCCAGTTCACTTACGAATATATTATACAATCAAAGCAGGATGTTTTCAAGAAATCGCCATCAAATTTGGAGACGGACTATAGGCTATATAGGGAGTACTCCGCAACCACAAACCGCAAGGGATTCAAGCGAAAGGGACGGAAA
>ERZ777306.4619-NODE-4619-length-12280-cov-4.878528_pt1 | contig 12280 bp, 9 predicted proteins | sample MGYA00374966_ERZ777306 | MGnify/ENA primary metagenome ERZ777306 (study PRJEB29329, sample SAMN06343882) | mouse gut metagenome | isolation source: Mouse cecum | place: Austria: Vienna | collected 2014-11-15 ...
AGGTGATACCATGATCAGCTAATGCTTGTTGAAATTGTTCAGGATTCATTTATTAGGTCTCCTTTCGTGAAACATTTTTTGTTTCACGTTCTCTACTACTGTACCGTAATTTTGCCATTGTTGCAACCGGATTACGTGAAAATTGGAGCGCAAAATAAGGGAGCAAGATATCAGTCACGAACGACTTTTATCTTGCTCCCTTTTCTAAGTTTTCAATACTTAATCTTAATGCTTCAGAAAATCTGGATCCATGAAGGCCGGATGGGGATAATTATAAAATCCTTGTCCCGATTCTTTTCCTTCGTGCCCTTCTTGAATCATTTGTTCCATCTTATCGGCAATTTCTTTATGACTTTCATCCTTAGTCTGGGCATAGGCATTCCGTTCAATTTGCGCTGCCGTCCGTAAACCAACCATATCTAAAATACCAAATGGTCCCATTGGTGCACCTGTCGAAATCATCCAATCCTTATCAATCATCGCTGGATCAGCAACTCCTTTAGCCCATAAGCTAAGACCAGATGCAAGTAACGGAATCAAAAGGGAATTCAGAATATAGCCGTGTTGCTCTTTATTAAGGATAACAGGAACCATCCTTATTTCCCGAGCAAACTTTGTAGCTTCTTCAATCACCTCTGGACTTGTTTGGGAGGTGCCCATAATTTCGACCACATTAAATTTCCAAATTTGGTTAGCAAAGTGCATATTAAGAAATTTTTCTGGCCGATCAGTATAAGGAGCTAGTTGGCTAGGGATAAATGTAGAGGAGTTGCTAGCAAAGATTGTTTTTTCAGGGGCTAATCCTGAAACCTCTTCGTAAAACTGCTCCTTTAATTCTAACGATTCTGGTAAAGCTTCAATCATTAAATCAGCATCTTTAACCGCGGTCGCAACATCATCAGTAATTACTTTAATATTATCAAGGCCTTGTTGAAATTCCTTATCAGTCAAATGCAAGTCACGTTCATAATCACTTTTCAGTGCCTTAATCCGTCGTTCAGCGGTATCAATATGGTGGTTATATACACTAACATTAAAGCCAGATAAAGCCGTTTGATATGCAATCTGACTACCCAATACACCAGCGCCAGCAATCATAATATTCTTCATTTTACATTTCCTCCTTACTTTAACTACTGTTATTATATCGTGAAGCGCTTACATAAGAAAGTAATAAAAAGAGCCGAAAGCAAGCTCTCAGCTCCCAGTATCTTATTTCATTTTGCTTACTTCTTCTAAGAACCACTTATTGAAGTATTCAGCATCAATGTCTAAGCAAACTTTTGCGTTGGTCTTACCATCATGATAAGCAGCACGAATGTCACCAACAGTAGCACCGATGGCCGGACCATCCGTTTGAATATCAACCCACATATCCTTTGTAGTAAATGCTTCTGGATGAAGAAGGTAGAAGATAGTATTAACATCGTGCATTGGACGCCCTTGATCATTACCATCATTATAGTGCGTGATTAATCCATGCAGCATTTCACCAGTCTTATTAAGACTACCAAGTTTCTCAATCGTATCCGCAGTTAAGAGCGCCTTTAAGGTAACATCCAATCCAACAGTTACAATTGGAACACCCGCATTGTACATAATCTTAGCAGCATCTGGATCAGTGAAGACGTTAAATTCAGCTACACTGGTCATGTTACCGCCAGAGAATGAACCACCCATCGCAACGATTTGCTTAATGTGACTCTTTACTTCTGGGTATTCACTAAAAAGTAATGCAATATTAGTGTATGAACCAGTTGGAACCAGAATGACTTCATCTTCAGCCATGATTGCGTCATGAAGTGCTTCAACAGCAGTCTTATCAAGAGGCTTACCATAATTGTCACCAAAGTCATAACCAGGCATTCCCGATTCACCATGAATTCGGGCAGCATCTTCAAAAGGCTTAATCAATGGTTGCTTGGCACCTGCTGCAACTGGAATATCCTTACCGAAGAAGTGAATAATCTTCAAAGCGTTAGCGGTGGTTTTATCAGCAGTAACATTACCGGCAACTGTTGTAACTAATTTCAAGTCTAATGATGGATCATTAATAGCCATCGTTAAAGCAGCTGCGTCATCAATACCTGGGTCAGTATCCATAATAATCTTTGTAGTCATAATTTTATCTCCTTTTTATCGTGCAAGCGTTTTCGGATTTAATGTTGAAAAAAGCAGCCTTGCCAGCTGCTTTTCCATTTCTACCAAACAAAGAGACCAACAAATGCGGCTGATAATAATGAAACCAAAATACCAGAAAGCATTAAGTAACCAATGTTTGAAGCAATGTAATCGTTGTTTTCCTTGTCAACTAATCCTTTGAAGGCACCAATAATCATACCTAAAGTACCGAAGTTGGCAAATGAAGTTACGAAGACAGTCAAGACAGCCCGCAAGTGAGGTGCGTAACTGTTGATTTCACCAGTAACTTTACCCATAACAACGAATTCGTTAGTAATCAATTTCATACCCATATCTTGGGAAAGCATCCATGCTTGGTGAACAGGTAAACCAAGTAACCATGAGAATGGGAACATGATAACACCTAAGATACTTTCAAGTGAAAGGTCCTTCCAGAACAATGCTAAGATAGCATCGATCAAGGCTGCCAAAGCAACGAAGGCAACAACGTTAGCAATGATGATAAGGATTAACTTACCAGCACCTAAAATTGAGTCTCCCAAGAAACTGAAGAATGGTTCACGCTTATCAGAGTCAACTTCAGCACCAACCTTTTCGATGGTGTCATCTTCAGCTGGAACCTTAACAGGGTTTAACATACTTACAGCAATCAATGAGTTAATAATATTAATTGGAACAGCAGTCAGAATATATTGTCCTGGCATCATTTCAATATATGCACCAAGAATTGAAGCAGTAACACAAGACATTGACATCATGGCAATCGTCAAATTACGTTCCTTGTTCATGGCACGTAATTGCATACCAGAAACAGCCAAAACTTCGGTGTTACCTAAGAACATCATTTCTACAGCAAAGAATGATTCAAACTTAGGTTCACCAGTAATGAATGAAAGTCCACGTCCGATCCACTTAATAATCCATGGTAATACACCAATGTAGTTTAAGATATCGAACAATGGAACAATCATAAGGATTGGCATCAATGCAGAACAAATGAAGTTAAGGTTCTTTGGTGTGTACCAATCACCTAAGGCAAACACAGTTCCTTTTGCAGAGACATTAACAATCCAAGCAAAACCATCAGCGGCCGCTTTAACCCCAGCACGACCAGCTGCTGAACTTACTAGGAACCATGCTAAAAGTAAGTTCAATACTACCATGATTCCTACAGTCTTCCAGTTGATTTCCTTTCGATTCTTGGAGAAAAGCCATCCAATTCCAAGAAAGACAATCAACCCAATAATGTTGATAATAAGATACATAGACATGGCTGTGTACCCTCCTTAAATAGAATATTCGTTAACAGCCGTTCCAAATTAAGATAATATAATTGCAATTGTGACGAGTTAACTACTTAAGAATATCTTTAAATTTGATTCCTGTAAAGAGCTGTTTTGTAGACAATTTGTGAATTTTTATCATTTTTTAAATTATAATTTTACAATTCATTTATTTTATTAACTTTTCAGCTTTTTAAAATTTCACAAAGTTTTTTCAGAACTTATGAAAACGTTATCATATGTTAGTAAAAAGAAACGGAAAGTTACACGTAACAGATCGTCTTTGCTACGTGTCTTTCCGTCGCCCCTGCCAAGGTTTTCTATTATACTCAATAAAAACCAATTGAGCAAATGTTCAAATATTTAAAGAAGTAATTTACAGTTTCACTAACTTTATTATTTCCCAGGAAATAATACGAAATCTTTAGGGTTTAAACTGGCAGAAGCCCGGAACGTTTATCGATATAACATTCCGAGCTTCTCAACCATGAAGAAGTGGGAAGAAAGGCCGAGCATTATTATTTTTAATTTTTGGTAACTTATCTATCTGTTTAATACGAGGAACTTAAGCTTATCATTATAGGTTCGTTGTAGATATGGCCACTAATTACTTTTAGCTAACATACTTTTTACGGAAACTAAAGCGTTTCATGTGGAGTGGGGTGTTGGTATTTTCATGCAAAAAGTCTAATTAACGTACTTCAAAGTAGTTTTATTATGAGAAGATGTTTGTTAAATTCGGCCTTCTATCTTTCCACACTTTCAGTATAATCCCTCCCCAACAAAAAGACAACAAAACCGCGTCATAGCGGGATTTGCGCCCCCCTTATAATTATTAAACAAAACCTTCTTTTCTATTACTTTTTATCACTCTCTTAAACTAATAATTATCAAATGCAAAAGAAAAGAGACCCAAATTTTTTCGAGTCTCTTCCAGATTTTTAATTTTTCTTCTTCAAAAATCCATAACCATAAGCGAGCAGTGCGAAAATGACAATTGAAAGGATTAATGGAATTCGTGTTGAATCAATAAATAGTAAAATCACTAGGACTGCCAAGAAGAAAATAATTGTTAACCAACTAGTAATTGGATATCCTGGCATTCTGAAGTTTGCAACTCCCTTAGGATTTTGTTGTCGGAATTTAATGTGAGCAACCAGTATAATGATCCACGTAAAGATAAAAGTAATTGTTGAAATTCCAGCAATCACATCGAATATTCCCGCTGGCATAATATAATTCAAGATAACTGTGATAAAAAGAATCAATGAAGAGAAAGTTAATGCATGATTAGGAACTGCCTTTGCGCTTAATTCACCAAAACGTTTTGGTGCGTTTCCGCTTCGAGCTAATGAGTAGAGGGAACGACTAGTACTAAAGATCGCACTGTTAGTTGCAGACATTGCAGCCGTCAAAACCACAAAGTTTAAAATCGCAGCTGCTCCTGGAACACCGATTGCTGCAAACACTTGAACAAACGGGCTAGAAGTAGTCTTAATATGGAACCATGGGTAAATTGACATCATCGCAATCATTGATCCGATATAGAACAAACCAATGCGGACTGGTAAGGTATTAATCGCTTTTGGAATATCTTTATCTGGATTCTTAGTTTCTCCAGCTGTCAAACCGACCATTTCAATTCCCACAAAGGCAAAGACTACCATTTGGAAAGACATTAAGAAGCCCATCGGACCAGTAGGGAAAAAACCACCCTGGTTAACTAGGTTTGAAAGAGTTACCGGCCGTCCTTCAACATGACCATGCATCACAAGTAAGACCGCGCCAACTGCTATTAAGGCTAAAATTGCAATCACCTTAATCATGGAGAACCAACTTTCTAGTTCACCAAACAGCCCAACGTTTACCATGTTTACTAACATCAATAAAATAACAATAATTAACGGCCCAACCCATTGTGGTAAATTCGGAAACCAATATTTCAAGTAAATACCAGTTGCAGTAAGGTCAGCCATTGCTAATGTCAGCCAACATGCCCAGTACATCCATCCAGCAACAAATTCCATTCGGTCACCAAGATATTCCTTAACCGAATCAATAAATGAATGTTTTGAAGTATCAGCTAAAATAAGTTCCCCTAACGCCCGCATCATAAAGAAGCAAAAGATACCGACGATCAGGTATGAAAGAATGATTGATGGACCTGCTTGGTGAATAGCTGTTCCTGATCCAAGAAAAAGACCGGTCCCAATAGCCCCACCAATAGCAATCATCGTCACGTGACGACTTTTAAGCGATCGTTCTAACTTCTGTTGTTGTTTTTCGTCCATAATATGCCTCCTTAAAAAATTTAGTTAATAACAAAAACGTTTTCTTAAACAAATAAAAACGTCTCTGGTAATCAATATACCAGGGACGTTTTTTAACGCGGTTCCACCCATCTTTATAGCTCACATTTGCGAACTACCTCTCGGTTGATAAGGAAACCACTCCATTTCAAACGCTCATGCCATTTAATTGGATCCAGCTTTCAGCAAATACTGGACTCTCTGTCAACCAATTATTGGAAGTTACTCATTATTATAATGATTATCCTAACTTTGTCAAATTTAAATTACTAAAAGTCAGTCGATAATTAAATATTTAGCACTTTATCCAAGAAATTCTTCGTATCTGGATGTTGTGGATTATCAAAAATCTCTTCTGGGGTGCCTTGTTCCCGAATATCACCATTATGGAAGAAGACCACCCGATCGGCAACCTGCTTAGCAAATCCCATTTCGTGAGTTACCACGATCATGGTCATTCCCTCTTGCGCTAACCGTTTCATTACTTCCAAAACATCCCCTACCATTTCAGGGTCAAGAGCACTCGTTGGTTCATCAAAGAGCATTACATCCGGTTTCATTGCAAGTGCACGGGCAATCGCTACCCGTTGCTTTTGACCTCCAGAGAGCTTGGTTGGATCCGCTCCTGCTTTATCAGCTAGTCCAACTAAATCAAGATAATGCATTGCGTCCTTTTCTGCCTCTTCCTTGGTCATCTTTCCAAGTTGAACAGGCGCCAAAGTGATATTCTCCAAAACATTCATATTTGGAAAGAGATTAAAGTGCTGAAAAACCATCCCGATATTTTCCCGAACCTTATTAATATTTACTTGCGGATCAGCAATATCGTAGCCATCAATATAAATATGACCGCTATTTGGTTCCTCAAGCTTATTAATGCAACGAAGGAAGGTACTTTTACCCGAGCCTGATGGTCCAATCATGCAAACCACCTCATTGGGTTTTACGTCCAAGCTAATACCCTTCAGCACCTCATTACTTCCATAACTTTTGTGCAGATTCTTTACTTGTACTTTATAGTTTTTATCCATATTAACCCATCCTCTTTTGTATGTAGTTTGATAACCAAGTCAACAGGGTAATGATGATGATATACATCGTCCCAATGATTAACCACATCTTAAATCCTTCCATGTTCTGGGAAATGATGACAGTTCCTGTTTGTGTAAGCTCCATTACACCGATTGCAGAAAGAATTGAAGTATCTTTCAAGGTAATAATAAACTGGTTAACTAACGAAGGAATCATTAACTTAAATCCTTGAGGAGCGATAACCTTAATCAGGGCTTTACTATATGGCAACCCTAAGCTCCGCGCTGCTTCCCACTGTCCAATATTAACGGATTCAAATCCACCTTTAACAATGGCTCCAATATAGGCCCCTTCGTTAAAAGTCAGCGTTAAGATTCCTGCTAAGAATAATGGAACTTTATGGCCAATAACATTTGGAATCCCCATGTAAATAAAGAAGGCTAAAACAATCATTGGAATACCACGGAAGATATAAATCAGGGTACTAGAAACAGCATTGGCAAATTTGTTTTGTGCAATACCTAATACACCTAGAATTACCCCAAAAATCATCGCAAAAATAATGCCGACAACAGTTAATTCAATTGTCATCCATAATCCACGAAGCAAGGCTGGATAATTGGCACGGATTAATCCCAAAATTGTCCGATCAGTCGCGCTGTCCTTCGTTGTTTTGTCACTCTTAGTATATTTATCAATGATTTGATCCATTTGGCCAGTATCTTTTAGCCACTTAATCCCATCATTCATCTTTTTCTGTAATTCTAAGTTCTTGCCCTTTTGGTATCCAACGGCAACTGGTTGTGCATCAATTGGCTTCTTTGTCACAACCTTAAGTGGAACACCTTCTTTAATTCCGTATTCAAGAACAGGGCCATCATCAAAAGTAGCTGCTGTGTTCCCAGTCTTCACATCATTCCACATCGTATTTGAGGAATCAAAGTAGCGAATTTTGTAACCATATTTCTTTTGGTTGTTCTTCAAAAATAATGCCGCACTCGTTCCTGACTTAGCCGAAACTGTTTTGCCTTTTAATTGGCTCATCGACTTAATATTGCTATCTTTTGCAACGGCCATAACAACCCCACTAGTATAGTAAGGGGTGGAAAAATCATACTTTTCTTTTCGTTCATCAGTAACGCTCATTCCGGCAATTACTGCATCAACTTGTCCTGCCTCAAGAGCTTGTAAGTCACCATTAAAGCTCATTGGCTTCAATTCATACTTAAAATGCTCATGCTTGGCAATTTTCTTAAGCATTTCAATTTCAATTCCAGGATTTTTTCCTGAATAACCACCTTTACTATCTTGAATTTCAAAGGGTTCAAAGGTGTTATTAGTTGCAAACGTATAAGTCGGTTCGGCAGCAGATACCTGCTGAGGTTCGACCATTTGCCACCCCACTACAATTCCAAGAACTGCAACAATGGTGATGATCATATTTTTTATCTTGCTGCTATGCATCTGCACCGACTCCTTTTTAATCAAATTTTAACGTTGATACTACTTTATCATCGCCAGAAAATAAAATAAATATTCTTCATTAAAGTTTGTGTTTATCTAAGATGTCAGCGCTTTAAACAATCATTTTTAAAGATAATAACCAACAAAAAGTTAATTTTATTAAGTCTATTTTATTTGTTTTCGATCTTTTCTTAGACTTTTTTAATCAAAAAAGAAGCTCAGATTTAGCACTCCGAACTTCTTTAGCGAAAAATATTCTTCTATTCTTATTTATTAACTTTATTACGGAAAGGAACCGCATTTTCCTTAGTAATCTTAGTAACACCATGCATGTATGGTACCAATACTTCTGGAATTGTTACGGAGCCATCGGCGTTTTGATAGTTTTCCAAGATAGCTGCCACTGTCCGCCCAACGGCTAAACCAGAACCGTTAAGCGTGTGAACATATTGTAATTTACCATTCTCATCCCGGTATTGGGTGTGCATCCGTCGTGCCTGGAAGTCCAAGCAGTTTGAACAACTCGAAACTTCACGATACTTATTTTGTGCTGGCATCCACAATTCAAGGTCATGTGTTTCAGATGCCGTAAAGCTCATGTCACCAGTAGTTAAGGTAATAACATGGTATGGCAAGTTTAACTTCTTCAAGATGTTTTCAGCGTTAGCAGTCATCTTTTCAAGTTCATCCCATGAGTTTTCTGGCTTAGTATACTTAACCATTTCTACCTTATTAAATTGGTGCATCCGGATCAATCCCCGGGTATCACGACCCGCTGCTCCCGCTTCAGAACGGAATGATGGTGTTAAAGCAGTAACGTAAACTGGTAATTCTTCAGTTGGGATAACTTCGCCACGGTAGTAATTAGTCAATGGAACTTCAGCAGTTGGGATCAAAGTCATATCCTCACCGTTAACCTGGTAAACCCCTTCTTTGAACTTAGGGAATTGACCAGTACCGTACATTGACTCAGCATTAACAATATATGGTGGTAAAACTTCGGTATATCCTTCCTTCATGTGTTCATCAAGCATGAAGTTGTAAACTGCCCGTTCAAGCTGAGCACCAAGACCTAAGTAGTAGACAAAACGTGCACCAGAAACCTTACCAGCGCGATCAAAGTCTAAAATACCAAGGTTTTCACCGATATCCCAGTGATGCTTAGGTTCAAAATCAAAGTCCCGAACCTTACCGACTTTCCGTAATTCAACGGCACCGTCTTCCGTTAAACTAACTGGAACACCATCATGCGGAACATTCGGGAGGTGAGCCATCTTATCATGGAGTTCAGCATTATTTGCTTCAACTTCAGCATCTAATTCCTTGATCTTATCACCAAGTTCACGAGTTTCCTTAATGGCTGCATCGGCAGATTCACCATTCCGTTTAGCTTCCCCGATCTTCTTAGATGCTTCATTACGTTGTGCCTTCATTGTTTCAGTTTGTTGGAGCAATTCCCGCCGCTTTTTATCTAGCGCAATAACTTCATCGATTTCTTCTGGTTTTACACCACGCGTAGCTAACTTTTCCTTATAAAAATCAGGTTCTTGGCGAATCTTTTTAATATCTAACATCGTATTTCCTCCTAATTATATAAAAAAGAGCCATTCCATCCTTTATATTTTGGGACGAAATGGCTCTAGTTCCGCGGTACCACCCAAGTTTGACTATCTTTAGTCACCCTTCGAAGTAGATAACGGCTACTATCCGTGCAGAATTACCTGCCCACATATTTTTGCACCGGAGTTTCGGCTGACAGCTTTCACCACCCGCTGCTTCTCTGAACAACCTACTTGAAATGCATTCGTGTTTTCTATTCTGCAATTATCTTATTACACTTTTTCTAATTTATCAATTGAATTTTTATTTAAACCAAAAAAGGATTTTCACTTCTGAAAATCCTTTTTTGGTTAGTTTACGCACAACTAACTTTGGTGATAAGTCCACCATTCAACATTTAAAACCTACCACCAAGCGGCTTACGTTACAGTAGGTTAGCACATTTACCATACTGTTGTAATTTCCGTGCCGACTTTTGAGGTATCACTAGTATTATGTGTACTATTGAATCATTGTTTAGCACAATTGTCATGAACAGTAAAAAACTTTTTGGTAGCAAATACACTTATATGATAAAACTAAACTGTTATCTGCTTATTGCTGTTGGCGTAGACAATAAGACTTTTAAGTTATCTGGGGGAGATATTGCTACCTATGCTTAAAGTTAAGTATTCGGGGGTTTCTTATAAGCATTATCAGTCTACCGTTTGACATATTTATCTAAACAGTGTTCAGACTTTTTATGATACCTGCTATATAAGGTTATAGACCTTATATCTATTAGGGAGTAGTAGTCGCAACAAACAATGCACAAAAATTGTTGCTCAACATTTAATAACTTGACTTTACCACTATCCAGTCAAGCGACAGCCACCATTATAATTAGCCCAAACAGGCATCGGGGGTCGCCTCTTTAAGGTTATTATAATAGCCTATATCCGCCAGTTTGAAAGGAAATTATCCCAAGCCACCTGGCACATACTTACCACTATCTTTTGGAATAAGTTAAGTCATTCAATAAACCATTTTATAAATAAAGGTAAAGTACTCCTTGAGATAAATAGTAACCATAAAGATCACTACCAGGTGGCATTTCATCTGTAGCTGTCGACCAGATGAATGGTGGCACCTGCTGGCAAGTTACAACCAATCATTTATTAAATAAGTGGCTAAACCAGCAATTTTTAAAGCCTTCATTTCATTAAAAAACCGATAATTAGATAATGATTAATCACTATCTTTTAGCATCAGCATTTTAATAATAACTTTTAATTGTCATTCTACACTCTTAGTAACTTTTTTCAACTGATTTATCATCAAAAAATTTACTTTTTTAATAAAAGCCAAACGCCAATGCTATTATATCAACTTTCAAGAGCGGTAATCACATAATATTTTCTTTTTTATTCACCTTTTATAAATGAAACATTGATCATATGTATAAATAGACTTCTCTTATTCTTTATCATTTGATCATATCTAGTCCACCAAGTACGCAAAAAAGAAGTGCAAGCACTCACCATTTTGATGAGCGTTCGCACTTCTTTAGTTCAGCACTTTTAATTAAGTTATATCTTTCAGGGGGGAGAGAAATGATGTTATCTTAATTATTTATCAGCTTTGCGTTTCTTATCGTGACCCGCGAAGCCGAAGAGACTTGCGAAAGCAGCAAGACTCAAGCCAGCTAATGCACTGAACTTAGAAGAATCATTACCAGTTTGTGGCAATGTCTTCGCTGGTTGCTGGCTAGTACTGTTAGTTGCACTATTTTGTGTTTGACCAGTTACGTTTTCGATTACTGAACCGTTATTAATTTCAGTACCGTTTTGATGATCAATTGAACCATTACCGGAGTTCGTGTTTCCGCCATTATCGGGGTTTATAGCATCTACATGAACATTAACAGTTACTTCATAGGTAGTTCCGTCTGGGAAGTGAACTTCAACTACACCAGTGTGATCACCAGGAGTAGAAACATCAGGCTCTTGCTTCCAAGTGTAAGTTGTTCCATCTGGCATCTGATCCTTGTTCTTAATTGCATCTGCAGGGTTAGGGAGTTTACCTTGATCAGTTGTAATATTTTGTCCCTCAGGTGCGGGAACATTAACAGTTACTGTAACCGTATCTTCCAAACCGTCTGGATAACGAACAGTAATTGTTTCAGTATGTGAACCAGGCTTCTTGACATCTTGTGCTACTTGGTCTGGGTTTGTCCAAGTGTACTTGGTGCCATCGGGGAGATCAGCCTTGTTCTTAATACCGTCTGCTGGATCTGGAACCTTACCTTCCGGAGTAGTAATTGGTTGCGTTTCTGGTGTGTACTTATCTGCATCTGTTGTTGGGTTGGTTACGTGGATGGTTACTGGTACTTCGTCCTTTGAACCGTCTGGGTAAGTTACCACAATCGTAGCTGGCTTGTCTCCGGCAGTAGTTATATCTGGAGTGTCCTTCCATGTGTACTTAGTGCCATCTGGTAAGTCACTCTTGTTC
>ERZ777306.4623-NODE-4623-length-12268-cov-9.090559_pt1 | contig 12268 bp, 10 predicted proteins | sample MGYA00374966_ERZ777306 | MGnify/ENA primary metagenome ERZ777306 (study PRJEB29329, sample SAMN06343882) | mouse gut metagenome | isolation source: Mouse cecum | place: Austria: Vienna | collected 2014-11-15 ...
TAGCATTTGAGCTAGGTCTGTTAAGTCAATTCCAATTTGAGATAAATCTATTTCAATTTCACTAATATCAAGGCTTAATATTGTATCATTTCCATTTACAAATACTAATTCTGATACTATTCTCTCATATACATAACTCTTACCACTTAAAATAAATTGTTTAGTTTTTCCTAAAAGAGCAACTTTAATTTTTTCTCCGCTTTTTACTAATTTATTTATTAGTTCTGTACTTTCTTGTAATTTCTTTTTTCCTTCATTTATATTTGATGTTATCAAGCTTTCATTTATTTCATCTATACTAATACTTGACTTTAGAAATTCATTAGCCATTTCAACAAAGTCTGTGTTTTTACATCCTTGCACCATAAAGATTTTGGAATCTCTTTTGCCTTTCTCATTCTTAAAATTTAATACAACTTCATTATATTCACTTGGAAATTTTACAAATGATTCTATATTTGAAGTAATATATTCTTTATAAGGCTTTTCTTTTTTATAAATTATAAAAGCTTCTTTTGAAAGCGAATACATTAATTTTTCTTTATCTCCTTGTTTGTATAAATTTAAACAAATTAGAAGCAATATTATTGAAATTATTTCCAGTATCCCCCAAATAAGCCAAATTTTAGATAACACTGACATTACCATTCCCAAAACAATTGCTATTGTAAATAATATAATTGATTGTTTTAAAGATTTTTTATCAATTTTTCTGTATATTTTTATTTCGTTATTTTCAATTTTCAACATAATTTTATTTTCTCCTATATAATCTAATCAAATTATACAAATAATATTTTAAATTTTCAACACACTTTTTAAATTCACATAATATTGTTTTCTTCTAAATAAAGTGATATAATATTTCAGTAAACCTTATAAAAATTTACCACAACATGAAAGGAGAAAACATTATGACATCTGCAATCATCATGGCACTCATTGGAGGATTTTTCTGTACCCTGTTCATCAACGCACACTTCATCAAGCAGTTTTTCAAGGGACTTCGGCTTTGCTTTGCCAAAACTCCACCTGATGACAAGAAAAACACTACCAAGTTCGATTTCAAGTTCTGGAACAAAAGCGATGCGATTACATTTCTGGTTGTACAGGCAATAATTTTTGCCATCGGCTTTGGAATTTTATTCGCATGGTACTATCTCGCAGCTGCTGATCGAACAATTTCGCAGTTCATTATCTCCACTGGCTGGCTCATCGGTTTGATTCACCTTGTCAATTTTCTCATAATTCTTATGATTGATGACTCCAGCCGTATGTTCAGGGACTATGAGGTTCCGAAAGGATTCTGCAGTTCTTCTCTGATTTTGTCTATTGGACTTATTGTTCTCTCTATTGGATGTGGCATCGCTGGTTCTTTATATAATTTCAATAACCAGCAGGAAACAAACACATTTATCCAAGAGGAGAAAGTTCCAGTAATCAGTGTAGATACTCTTGAGACATTGAAAAAAGAGGTAATTATTGACGGTTACACAACAGGCAATGCTCTTTACCGCAATGGAAAAATTATTATTCCTATCTCTCGGAAAGGCAATGTATCTTATGCAGGCTATGTTGTAATTGAAAATAACGAGCCTCATATTGTTCGTAAAACATTGAGATACACCCCTGAACATGATAGTTCTAATAATCCATGCATGGTAGCAAGAAACAATATGCCAACAAAAATTTTCTTTGGCAACTGGAGTTTCCAGCTTAAACCAATTGGAAATGATGAATACGAGATATATTATGTTTGTGCATATGGGCATTACAGATGGTTACGTGCAGGACGTGTGGTCGAAGGTCTGGCTTTTGTGAATGCAGAAACTGGAGAATTCTCTACATGCACAATCAATGACGTACCTGGATGGATTACAGGTATTTCTCAGTAACAAAATGGTAAATTAAGTAAAAAATTTTTTATTTGAAGTAAAGGAAAAAGGCCGAGAGCACATTTGCTCTCGACCTTTTCCTTTTTTTGAAATTTAAGAAGCGTCCCTAAATTTCATTCTCCTTTAATTAAAAGAGAAGTTTTTCTAATTCTTTTGCAATTTCCTTTTTTGTATTACATTCTGTTACAATACCACTATCGTTTAATATCATTGCCCAGTGCTTACCACCGCCAATTTTTGCTAAGTCATTGGCAACGATATAGTCTGCATGGTTTTTGATTCTTAATCTATCTGCCACATCAAACAGTTCCTCTTTGCTGACACCTTCCAAAAGCTTAAATCCAACCAAAGTCACATCAGGCGCCATTTCCTTGATCTGGCTAATAACTTTAGGAGTAAGCTTCATCATAGTCATCAGGTGAGGCTCATAAGATGAGATTTTGGTACTATCATTGCAGACAGTCGCAGGATTTTCAAAAATACTCATAAGAGTTTCTTTGCTAATATCCTTTTTCTTTTCTGCGTTTTGAATAGTTTCCCAAATTTCATCTACCAATTCTTCAGCTCTGATCGTGTACTTTCCTGCATAATCACCCACAGCAGCAGAATGAATTATGATATCAATTTTCTTTGTAGCAAAAATTTCTTTAAGAGCATCAATCAAGTCTTGTGTAGACTCAACTGTTACAAACTGCACTTTATCGCTGGCAATTCTTGGCTTATAAGACATCTTAGTCGAAATATAATAAATAGTATCAATTTCGTTTGCCTTATCTTCTAAAAATGTTTCAGCAACAACATTACCCAGTGCTCCAGTAGACATATTTGTGATTTTCATCACTGCATCAATTCTTTCGTTTGTAGGACCAGATGTAATAATAATGTTTTTTTTCATTGTAATTTCCTCCTCTTACAAATTATTTACAACAATGTTTCTAGGGTTATTCAAATACTTATCGCTTCTGCCAAATCTACTCAAATTTTCATAAACAATAAATTCTCCATAGACATACTGAGCAGAGTCTTTCGATAAAGAAAGTACATGACAAGCATTCTTTTTACTTTCAATTCCATCTTTTACAAGCCACTCTTTTTCATGAATAGAAACTGGTCCATAAATATAACTTTTTCCGTCTCCATAGTTTTCACCTTTATATGTGCTTACGCAGTTTAAAGTAAAAGTATACAGGTTTTCATTATGATTATGAATACATACAGTCTCTTCTTCAAAAACATGTGTGTTAGAATTTGAGCAAATTGTAAAAATTCCAAACAGCTTATTTTTAATTTTTTCATCTCGTGCCATATAATAAGCTGTATGATAATATTCCATACAATTGAGAATATAAATCTTTTTTCCTTTCACCCAAAATTCATGACTTTTCAGCTTGGACTTTAAAAATTCTTTTGGAGAAATGAAGGTAATTTTCCTTGCCATAGGTTCTGCACCTGATGCATAGTCTTTGGCAAGTTCACGTTTTTCCCCATTTGCAAAAACAACTGTCGTGTTAATACCATTTTTGTAATAACTTCCTGCTACAATAATTCTTGATATCGATAATTCTTGATACTTTTTATCATATCTTTCCAGATAAGTCATTTCTGGAAATAAAGATATGTCTGGTTTGAACTTTTCTATAATACGAAAAGCAGATTCCATTTGCATCAAAGTTTCTTCTGTCTCAATCAAATATTCATCTTGACTATTACAGTCTAAATTAACTTTGAGTTGAAACATGCATACCGACAAATAATCATTCATCCGCATTATTCATATACTCCTTTCTCTTTGATGATTGCATTATATAACCTTTCATGTTATAATTCAAATATATATTATTTATAGTTATTATAATGTGAGGTTATGATATGGATATTAATTACGAATCTTATAAAATATTTTATACAGTAGCACTTTATGGAAGTATCACAAAAGCTGCTAATTTCTTATACATCTCCCAGCCAGCTGTTACTAAGTCTTTACAAAAATTAGAAAATGAACTTGGAATTACATTGTTTAATAGGAGTCCTAAAGGTGTTACTTTAACTGAAAATGGAAAGATATTTTATAAGTTTATTAAAAATGGAGTTGAAAGTTTTACAAACGGAGAACATAAACTTACTTCATTAAAAAATTTGGAAACTGGTACTATAAAAATTGGAGCTAGTAGTACAGTAACAAAGTATTTTTTAGTTGAATACATTGCCAAATTCCATAAAGAGTTTCCAAACATTGATATTTCTATTACAAATGGATTAACACACAATTTAATATCAGATTTAAAAAAAGGAAGTCTTGATGTGTTAATTGTAAATCTTCCTATGAGCGAAGATGAAGATTTAGAAATTACACCTTGCAGTAAATTACATGATGGGTTTGCTGGAAATTTAGAATATAAAGATCGAATAAAAAAACCAATATCACTTAAAGAACTTGTTTCAAACTTTCCAATTGTTACTCAAAAAGAACCTTCTAATACAAGAACTTTTTTAAATACTTTAATGATAACTCATAATGTAAACTTTCATCCAAAATTTGATATAGTTAGTTATGGATTAGTAAAAGAATTTGCAAAAATGGGACTTGGAATTGCTTATATTACAAAAGAATTTGCAAAAGATGAATTAAATAATAATCAGCTTTTTGAAATTCCAATAAAAGAAAAAATACCTGTAAGAGGTTTAGGAATTGTTTTACCCAAAAACATGATTACAAGCTTTGCAACAGAAAAATTTATTGAAATAATTACAAATTAAAGACATAAATAAAATTGGGAAAATTTTCCATTTATTTATGTCTTAAAATTGATTATTCACTTCTTAATGCATCAATCGGATTTAGTTTTGATGCCTTCATTGCTGGTATTATTCCAAAAATAATACCTATTACCATAGAAAATACAACAGATATTATTGTTGCTGGTATGCTAATTGAAACTGGAATCATTGATATTTTTGAAAGTACTTCTGCTATTATAATTCCTATAATAACTCCTAGAATTCCTCCTATACTTGTAAGTACTGCTGCTTCTGTTAAAAATTGCCATAATACACGTTTTCTTTTGGCTCCAATTGCTCTTTTTAAACCAATTTCTTTTGTTCTTTCAGTTACAGATACAAGCATTATGTTCATAACACCTATACCACCAACAACAAGTGAAATACTTGCTATCATTATTAATTGGTTATTTGTTGAAGAACCTAGCTCTTGCAATTGTTTTGCTTGTTTTAATAAATCATCATTTTTATAACTTATTTGATTATTTTCATCTTGATTAACAATTCTATTAGATAAAATTTCTGATGTCTTCTTTCCAGCTTTTGCCATATTATCTGTATTTGTAGCTTTTACGACAATATTTTCTGGTTCATCAAAATTGTATAATATTGGCCAATTTGAAATTGGTACAAATATTTCTCCATTTGATTCTTCCATATATGTCATATAATCTGATATACTATTGATTACTGGTTTAAATTTTATGTTTTTGTCTGCTACACCAATTACAATATATGGCTCATTATTTATTTCAATTGTTTTTCCAATTGGAATTTCACTTTCAAATAAAGACTTTGAAGCTATTGAATCTAGTATTGCTACTTTTTTATAAGTCTTATAATCATCTTCTGTAAAATTTCTTCCATATTGTATATAGTAATTATATACATCAAAATATTCTTTATCAATTCCAAGTAGTGCTCCTGAATAAGATGTATTTTGATAGAAAATACTTTCAGAATATCTTCTAGAATTATATATTGAAGCATTTGCTACTTCTTCTAAATCTAGTATTTGTTTTTTTACATCATCTGTTATTGTAGGAATTCCATCAGGAACTGGATTGTATGTAAATTCTAATTGCATATCACCTTGATATAATTCTATTTTTACTGCATCTGTTCCTGAACCTATTAAATTTTGCTTTATTTGCTCATTTGTTCCTTGGATAGTTGAAACAATTGTCATAATTGCAGCTATACCAATAATAATACCCAACATTGTAAGAAATGAACGTAATTTATGTCCCCATATTCCTTGAAAAGCAAGCATTATATTTTCAATCAATTTTATTCACCTCAATTCTACATTCCACTGTATAATTCTTCAAGAGAACCTTCTACTACTGGAGTTCCTTCCTTAATATTTTTTCCATAAGGGAATGCTATTCTATCATCCATTGTAATTCCACCACGGACTTCTAACATACCATGCATATTTTTTCCAATGTTTAATTCTCTTTTTTCTAATTTGTCTCCTTCACCTGCGATATACACATAATTTTTTCCATTTTCTGAAAGAATAAATGCAGATGTTACATAAAAAGAATTTGTTTTTTCCTCTTCGAAAATAAATTCTAATGAAGCATATTCTCCTTCTTTAAAATTAACACTATCATTAAGTTTTACAGTGTATGGATAATATGAAACATTGTTATTTCCCATTCCATTATAGTAATTTCCTGTTAAAGGAATATCTGATATTTTTTCAATTGTGCCTTCATTTGAATTACCACTTTCGTATGATTGAACATTAACCTTTTGTCCTACTTTAACCTTGTTCAAATCAAACTCTCCAACTCTACCTTGTACATAATAACCCCCACCACTTGATACAACAATAATTGGTTTAGTTTTTGTAGTTTCATCTTCTGGATTTAAAGCAGTTTTTACAATTCCATCTATCTTACTATAAACAGTAGTATTTTTAGCTTCTTCTTGTAATTTTTTCATTTCGCTTTTTGCAACTTTGATATTTAAAACAATATCATTTATTTCATTTTCTTTTTCAATACTCATTTGTTTTAATTCTGCTACTGTATATATAGGTCCAACCTCTGGAATTTCTGGTATGACTGGTTCTACTGGTTCATTTGCGCTTTGGTCATTTGGATATAATGGATCGTTTTCATCTCCAGTCCATGCTCCTAATATTGAAAAACTATAATTATCATCTTTTTTAGTAAATTTAATCTTTGAACTGCTTATTAGATTACCAGTCATGCTATTATCTTCTCTAATCATGAATAAAGCAACAGCTTCTGTTTTTCCAGTTCCTGCTCTTTCAATTACAGCTTTCATAAACTCTTGATTATATTCTTTATTTTCTTCCCAAATAAACATGTAAGGCTTATCTTGAGTTCCTTCACCTGTAAGTGGCGCTGGTTTCATTTCATTTTCAGCTGATACAACTGGTGTAGGAGGAGTTATATTGGGTACTGTATCATGAAACTTAGGCTTTTCTTCTGGAAGTTGTTCTTCTTCTGGTAATGAACCATATATAGGTTCTCCTGGTTTATAAGTTTGAATTTTAGCTAATTCTTTTTGAGCTTTATCTAATTCTAATTCTTGCTTTTTTATTTCGATTTGTTTTCTTTCTAGTTCTAAATTTGAAAGAGTTGTATTATATTTTAAAAGTGGCTGTCCTACTTTAACATTTTGACCTTCTTTAACTAAAACTTTTTCTACTTTTTGAGTAGAACTTAAATATACAGACTGCATTTTATCTTCTTTTATCATACCTTGTGAAGTTGAATTATTTTCCCAATAATTCTCATTTCCAACATCTCTTACTGAATAAACTGGTACTTCTGTTTTTTTACTTGTAGCAAAGAAAACAATTATTCCTGCAATTATAGCAATTATAATAGCTACTATGATTACAATTTTAAGTATTTTTCTACCTTTTAACTTAGCCATCTATTTTTCCTTTCTAAGCATTCCATCTCTTATATAATAAATCTTATTTGCATGTTCTGCGATTTCTTGCTCATGAGTTATCATAATTATTGTTGCACCTTCATCATTTAGTTTTTTAAATAATTCCATAACTTGCTCTCCTGATTTTGTATCAAGAGCTCCAGTTGGTTCATCTGCTAAAAGTAATATAGGATTTCCTGCAATTGCTCTAGCAATCGCCACACGTTGGCATTGACCACCAGATAATTGATTTGGCATAAACTTTTTTCTTTCGCCAAGTCCAACTTTTTCTAATGCTTCTGATGCAAGTTTCATTCTCTCTTCTTTTTCGTAACCTCTATATAGAAGTGGTAATGCAACATTTTCCATTGCATTCAGTTTAGGTAATAAATGAAATTGTTGAAAAACAAATCCTATTTTTTCATTTCTTATCTCTGACATTTTATCATCATTAACTTTCGAAACATCTTGTTCTTCTAACAAATATTCTCCAGATGTTTGTATATCTAAACATCCAATTATATTCATTAATGTCGTTTTTCCTGAACCAGAAGGTCCCATTATAGCTATATATTCTCCTTTATCAACAGAAAGATTTATATCTTTTAATACATTTACTGTCATTTTTTCTTGAACATAATCTTTATTGACATTTTTAATATCTACAATCATTATTATTCCTCACTTTTAATATTATTGAATAGCATCTGATGATGTTTGTGGTAAAATTTCTGGCACAGCAGTTCCTTCCTCTGGAGTAACTGTTCCATCTTGAACTACTGGATTGTTTAAATCAACATTTTCTTCTACCATCATATTGTCAGTTGTCATATCTATATTTACTGGAACATCTAATGTATCAAATTTATTTACCTCTAATCCTTCTGCTAGACCTTCTTGTGGAATTGCAATATAATCTTCGTTTGTTAAGCCTTCTAATATTTGATATTCGCCACTTTCTTCATTTCTATCCCCAACTTTAATTTTTCTTTTCTCTAACTTATCTTTCTTATTAGATGTCCAAACAAAATATTCACCGTTTTCTTCTGTTATAAAATAATTTGAAAGCCACATTCCTTCTTTTTTTTCTGTTTGACCAATATTTTTCTCTATATAAACATGTTGACCCATCATAAGACCATCCATAGAATCTAATGTTATATAAAAGGGATATTTAGAAGATTTATTTGAACCATCATCTCCCATAACCATATATCCATATCCATCAGAATTCTTTTCAGGATTTGATGTATCTATACTTTCAATTGTTCCTGTCCAAGTTATATTTTCATCCACTCTTGAATGGATAATAACTTTCTCGCCTACACTAATAGAAAACATATTTTGTTCATTAATTATTCCTTTAATTCTATATTGTCCTGTTTGCATGATTGACATATATGAATTATCTTGTGTATCTCCCATTCCCATATCGTTTGTGTCTGAATGTTCTGAATCATTAATACTTTGAACAATTCCATCAATTTCTGATTTTATAACTGTATTTTGTAAAGATTTTCTTAATCTTTTTATTTCATTATTTTTTGCAGTTATATTATATTGTGTTTGTTTAATTTCATTTTCTTGGGTTTGAATCTCTAAATTATATGAAGTATGGTCTCCGCCTGGATTTTCTGCTTTAGCAGCATTGATAGACTCAATTTGTTTCTGTGCATTTGCAATAGCATTTTGCAATTTTTCAACTTCTAATGTTTCTTGATCAATTTTTGCACTTACTTCGTCCGTATCATATTCAAAAAGCTTATCTCCTGCTTTTACAGCTTGCCCTACTTCTACATATACTTTTTTTACTGTTCTATTTTCTTCTTTTTGTAATTTAATAGTTTTTTGTGAAACTACTACTCCTGAAAATCTATTTTGAGAATTATCTGCGCTTCCTGTAAGTATTGAAACTAATTGAACTGCAATTTTATTTTCATCATTTTCAGTATTTCTATTTACTTTTTTAAACACAAATAATCCAATAGTAATAATAACTACTAATATAATAAAAATTATTAAAAATTTTTTCTTCTTATTTTTTTCTTTTTTTATACCTCTTGACATAACACATTTTCCCCTTACATTATAAATACATTATTTTACTGTATTATCATACCACTATAAAAAACATATAACAATAGAATTTTTTTATCTTAATAATTTTTTATTATTAAATCCCAGAAAACTTTTCTGGGATTTGCAAATATTTTAATTATTAACTTTTATATCTCCACAACTATTTGAAATAGTTAATGTTATTTCTGAATGTCTATTATTGTTTTCTATTTTTTCCTCTCCTAAATCTGTTTTAGAATCAATAAAAATATCATTTGTTTGTTCTATTTTAATATTACCTAAGTCATTTTTTATTTTTGAATTTTCATTTATTTGAAGATTTTCTATTTTTACATCTCCACAACTTAAATCTATGTTACATTTATTTGATATAGAATTTATTTTCACATCTCCATATGAAGATTTTATTGTAGCATTCCTAACTGTCTGTATATCTATATCACCACAATCTTGATCTAAATCTACTAAAGTATTTTCAAAATTTCCGATTTCAATATCTCCATAATCACTTTTTACTTTTATTTCCTTTATAACTTCTTTTGGAGCATAAATAACTATATCATTTGTAGAAAATCCAAAATTTACAAATTTATTGCTCATTCCTCGAATCTCATATTTTAAAATTCTATCCTTATTTGAAAAACTTATGTCTTTCAAACTCTTATCACTTTTTCCATATATAGTTACTTTAATATTATTTTCTGAAGTTTCAAGAATTTTAATATCTCCACAATCTGATATTATATCAATTTTCTCTATATGTTCTGGTTCATAAGTTTGCTCTAATATTACTTTTTTAGCAATTACTTTACTATTCATAAATAAAGGAAGTTCCTTTCCATATATACCAAATATTAAAAATATTGTTAATAATATAGCTATTATTGATAAAAGTGTAATTAATGTTATTATTAAAGTTTTATTTTTCATCATTTTCTACCTCCTTTAATAAAAAACATAATTTAACAATTTCAGTTATTGCAGCCCCTATTATAAATAATACCCAAGTGATGTACCATGCCATAGTTGCAAAACTTAAAATTATATAAATAGCTGTAATTAAGCACCATATAATACATTTTATAGATTTTAATATTTCCTTTTTTTCATTTATAACTTTTTTTACTTTAGATTCTTCTTTTGGCATAGACATACATCCTTTTATAATTCTAGCTGTTGCATATGCACAAGCAATTAGAAGAAGTCCTACTAATAAAATTGCATCTATATTAGTGCTTGATACAATAACAATAAATACTGCTATTGATACAATGTAAATAAATATTGATGTACTTATTTCATTGGCTGATTTTCTTCTAATCTCATCTTTGTTCATATCTTTAGTATCAGCTTTTAATTCTGTGCCATTTTCTCCCTCTTCACTTTTTTCTTCTTTCTTTAACTCTGCTTTTTTACCTCTTAATAATTCGTCTGTACTTATTTCAAATAATTCGCATAATGGTACAATTTTATCAAAATCTGGTGTACTTTGGTTTGTTTCCCATTTAGAAACTGTTTGTCTTGTTACATTTAATTTTTCTGCAACTTCTTCTTGAGATAAGTTTTTAGCTTTTCTTAATTCTAATAATTTTTCTCCTAAATTATCCATCTTTTCATTTCCTTTCTTTTGCTTTCTGATAAAATTATACTTTTTTCATTAGTTGCATTCTACCAATTTGAGTTTGAAATTTTGTCAACTGAAATTAACATTTCTTGAAATTTAGATATGTTTAAAGAGTTTTAACTTAAATTTCAAAATACTTTATTTGAAATTTTGTTCCAACATTTTCTTTTGAATCTACAATTATATAGCCATTATTTTTTTCTATAATTGATTTTGAAAGTGCAAGTCCTATTCCAATACTTTCACTAGATGAATTTTCACCTTTATAAAATCTTTCAAAAATATGAGGTAAATCTTTTTCTGATATTCCAGTTCCATAATCTTGTATCTCTATTTTTGAATACATTTTATTTTGCTGATAATTTATATCAATTTTACAATTTTCATTTGAATGTTCTACACAATTTTTCAAAATATTTGTTATTGCTTCAACTTGCCATTTAAAATCACAATAAATTTGTCCCTCTTCATCTCCACTTAAATTTATTGTTACATTTTTTAAATCACATAATGCACCTACATTTTTTATGCTTTCATCTAATATATCTTTAATATATTCTTTTTTATTTATAAAATTTATACTACAAGCATCCAGTTTTGATAACTTAAGTAATGATGCTACTAAAAAATTAATATTTATAATTTGCCTTTTTATATCTTTTATAAATTCATTTCTAATAGTTGAATCCATATTAGGATTTTCTAATATATTATCAAGCATGATTGTAATTGATGTTAAAGGTGTTTTTAATTGATGTGAAATATCTGATAATGAATTTTTCAAATTTATTTTATCCTTAATTGAATTTTCAGCATTTTCCTTAAGCATTACTGTAATTTTATATATTTCGTTTTTTAATATTGATAATTCATCTTCAGTATTTTCATCAATATCAAGCTTATAATTTTTATTATTCAATTCTTCAATATAATTAGTTATTTTCTGTAATTCCAGATCGGAAGAGCACACGTC
>ERZ777306.4624-NODE-4624-length-12261-cov-4.574635_pt1 | contig 12261 bp, 14 predicted proteins | sample MGYA00374966_ERZ777306 | MGnify/ENA primary metagenome ERZ777306 (study PRJEB29329, sample SAMN06343882) | mouse gut metagenome | isolation source: Mouse cecum | place: Austria: Vienna | collected 2014-11-15 ...
AAAACCTCCGCCTGCGTTGCCGTATCCGGCAAATAATGCGAAAAAGAACGGATACCGATTTCCGAACAGCCTTTGATTTTGTTTTTCACGTACACCTGAGACGCGGGATCTTGCCCGACCAATACAACGGCAAGCCCGATTTTTTTGCCGCATCTCTCTTCGAACGCGACAGCCCTTTCCCTTAATTCGCCTCTGATATCCGCGGCAATCTTTTTTCCGTCGATCAACGTCATTGATTGATTACGCCTCCCAAAACGCCGTTTACGAAATCTGCGGAATTTTCCGTGGAGTATTTTTTCGCCAACGCCGCCGCTTCGCTCACCGAAACGACAGGCGGAATGTCGTCAAAATACTTTATTTCGGCAAGCGCGACAAGCATGATCGCTTTGTCGACCGCATAAATTCTGTAATCGGCAAACCGTTCGACGCGCGCGGCGATACAGGCGGAAAGCTCCTCCCGCCGCGCGGAAATCACCGCAAACAACTTTTCCGCGTATTCGCGATCCTCTTCGTTCAGTTTTTCCTGACGGTAAGTCGCCGATCGGAACGCCGCCGTACAATCGTCATGGAACAGCGTTGCGAACGTAATTTTAAATACCGCCTCACGTGCATTTTTTCTCATTGCTTCCTCTTTACGATAAATTCCCCTTCCCGTTTTCGGGAAAGGGAACGATTCTCAACTGTTTTTCTGCTCGTCGGATTCGTCGGAAGAAGTTTCTTCCGGCGTCTCCGCAACCGGCTTCGATTCGGGGAACACGACGCCTTGTACGTGAACGTCCACCTTCGCGATCTTGTACTTCGTCATGGATTCCACCATCTGTTTAATGGTCTGCTGGATACTGTAAGCGAGTTCCGGCACACTGTAACCGTAATGCGCGATCACGGAGATATCGACGAACACGCCCTCTTTTTCAAAGCAGAGCTTGATCCCGTTGCTCTTGGAAGGAACCAATTCGATTCCCTCCGTCTCCCGAAGACTGAGTACGACGATCCCGCTTACGATATCCGAATTATATGTGATTTTTCCCTTCTGACCGTTGGGATTATACTTTACGCTTGCCATAAAATTCTCCTTCTACGGATTCATTATAGCACAACTTTCGTGAATTTACTACTGTTTTTTCTTAACTTTCCGCGTAAACCGGCATAATTATGATATTTCCTTCCCGCACCTGCTGCTCTACTTCGAGCGCATAGTGGATTTTCGTGAGCATTTCGGGCGTAAGTTCGTTGGAATTGATAAAGATGTTGATGTTGTCGGAATCGCCGATCGCAACCGCCGCATCGGAGAAGCCCATCGCCTTCAAAACGGTCTCCATGACGAGTTCGTCTTCCATGAGTTCGACAAGTTCCTGCTTTCTCTGAACGGCAGCGGTGTATTCTTCGGTATCGTTGCCGTAAGCCGCAATCACGCTGTCAAGCTGGATAAACTCTTCGCTGCGCGTCGTATTGCGTTCCGAACGGAAGGTGGTAAAATAGTTCACTTTCACGTTTGCGCCCGCATCGATGGACGGCGAACCGGTGCCTGCAAGCAGGAAGTTGAATACCGCGGTAACGGCAAGCAGCAATACGAGGGTTGACATGAGTGCGATTTTTTTGGTGTTAGACATAATTTATCTCCTTATTTTAATAAGTTTTTCAAATTCAAGCAGGGTAAACAAGCACCCTGTTCGGATCGATCGCCAACGCATTCGCCGTCACTTCGATCACGCGCATACGGGTCACAAACCCGTCCGCGCCGCTGAATATGACGACCGCGTTGACCGGCGATCCCTTTTCTTCTCCGATCATGACGGTCGTTTGCCCCACGCCCTCGATTTGGGAAAGCAGAGCCGAAAGCCGCAATTCCAACTCGGTGGGAACATAACCGTTGACGGAATAAGTCTTTTGATCTTTTACGAAAAACACCCTCCATACGGCGATTAGCAATAATAACGCTGCCAAACAAATCAGCACGATGCGAACGGTTTTATTCCGTAACAACTCTTTAAGATTCGTTTTCTTCACAGAAAACCTCCGCCGTACAGCCGAATTCTTTTTCAACCGCTTCACGTATTCGGGTCATAGTATATATACGCTCGTCTTGTCCGAATATTCCGAAATCGGTTATTTCGATTATGATTTTTTCCCGAGGAAAATTTGCTTTGATCGAGCGCCGCACGCTTACGTTCCCGCTTACCGCAAATTCTTTGGACAGATACGATTCCACAAGGACTCGATCTTCTTCGCTCAGCATCTGCGCGCACTTTTCGAGATAGATTGTATCCTCGGCAATTTCCACGGTCGGAATTTCAAAATTCTTTCCGAGAAACATATCGGTAAACGGCGACACGAGAACGACGAGCACAAACAAATTCATCGCGCCTTTTATGAATTTCCCCATCTTCCCGCTCGGAAGAATGACCGATATGACCGCTGACAACAGTACCACGCCCGCAACGGACAAAATATAGGTTTTCATCAGAAAATCACCCCGGACGAACAAACCAACAATAACAAGGTAAGGAAGTATAAAAAAGCAACGCACAGCAATCCCGCAAGAAAATATCCGCTGTCGGTTGCAAGCCGCGATAAAAACGACGATATTTTCCCCCCCACGGGTTCCGTAGCCGCCGCGCACAAGCGCAAAAACAGCTGAAACACAAGAATCAGCAACAGCGGACGCAACAGCGTGCCGACCAAGAGAAACACCGCAAACGATCCGACGGCGTTTTTGATGATCGCGCTGCCCGCAAGCACGACGTCCAATCCCCCCGACAAAAAACCGCCTACGATCGGAACCGAACCGGATATCACGTATTTGGCGGCGCGCAGAGACAATCCGTCGTACTGCGCCGACGAAATCCCCTGAATCGTAAGAAACAAACTAAACAGTCCGAGCGACAGTCCAACGATCCATTTATTGAAGCTTTTAAACAGTTCTCCCAAACGCACCGTACGGACGTTGGCGGAAAGATTCCCCACAAACGCCAGCACGACGACGGCAACGGAAGTAGGAAGCACGACGGAGGTAAAAAGATTGGTAATACCCCCGCTCATAAAGGCAACTGCGGGACGGAATACACCCGCGGACACGGTTCCGCCGCTCGCCGCCATCAGCGTAAGCAGAATGGGATAGACAATGTCCATCTGCTTTTTCATTCCGCTAATCGATCCGAAACCCGCTTCCAAGACGCTGATCAAACAGGACAGGACCACCGCGCCGACGGACAAATACCCTGCCAATTCGATTATTTCGGACAGCGTGCTGTTCAAAAAACTGCTTTTAGCCGAATTAAGCACACCGCATAACACGACCACCGCCAGAATCACCGCAAATGCCGGAAGCATGATCTTTGCCTCTTCCCACACGAAAGAGATCACGGAATTCATCAGCGAAGAATAATCGAGCGAAAAATCTCCGGTGACAAGCCTGCTCAACTTTTCTTTGATGTCGATTCCGCGGAAATCGGAAAGCGTGTCGAGATACTTCTGCAACTCTTCGGTGTCCAGCGACGCAATCAAGTCCTCGATCACTTCTTCCAATTTTTCTTTGGCGTCCGTTTCCGAATCTGCGGAAGCGCTCGCGCGCCTGTCTCCGCTCAGCTCCGAAAACAGGAAAAATACGGCAAACACGATCAGCAAAAACCCGATTGCCGAGAGGAATTTTTTTCTCGCTCGCGTCATCCGATCAGCCCCAATAATTTACTCACAAGAGAAAGCACGCTTTCTAATATAGGAATCGCCAGAATCAGCACAACCGCTTTCCCGCAAAACACCAGCTTGTCCGCAACGGAATTTTGCCCGAAATCGTTGAGAATCCCCGCGCTGAATTCGACGAGATACCCGATCCCGACCATTTTAAGAATGATCTTTACCATGGAAGATTTAATACCCGTCGTCTCGGCAATCCGGTTAAAGATAGAAATACTGCCGCGGAACAATTCAAACGCGAAGAGCAAGAGAATGATGCTCCCCGTTACGGTAACGGCAAACGAAAGTTCCGGCTTAGTCTCTTTCAGGAGAAGCGCCGTAACCGCCGTGATGAATGCAATCCCGACCAACTGAAATATTTCCATTTCAGTATACTCCGAATATTTCCTGTATGGTTTTGAACAAATCTCCGATCATCGTTACCGCAACCGTCAGCGCGATCACAAGCCCCACGATCGTTACGACGGTGGATATATCGTCGCGGTCGGATTTTTTGAGAACCTGACACACGACCGTGATAATAATACCGATTGCAGCCAATTTAAAAATTATCGAAATATCCATTATACGATTAAAATAACAAAAGCCAGTCCCGCGAGCAAACCAAGCTTGATGTACAACTCGTTCCGAGTTTTGCATTCCTTTTCGCAAACCGCTTTCTTTTCTTCCAGAATCGCTTTGCGGGAGGAAAAATAATTTTTCTGCGATACGGTATCCCCTTTTCCCAGCATGGAAAAATAGTCGCCGTATTCCTTCCATTCTTCCTTCGTTAAATAATTCGGCTTTGGGCGTTTTTGCCCCCTGTCTTCCGACACGCCCTGCAAGCCCTTTGCAAAATCGCCGTCGTAAGTATAGTCTTCGATAAATTCCGAAAGCGGTTTTCTCGAATAACACAGTTCCGTGAGATACCGCTCGTTAAACGCCGAAAACTGCGAATAAAATTTAAACCGCGCACGAAATTTTCCCGCGGCGAGATAGCCGAGAAAGATACAAAAGCCTATGATCAGCCCGCTTAAAAGAAACTTAATCCACATTGTTCCCCCGCGCGTCGCATACGCACCCGATCTCTCCGATACGGTTCAACATGACGTAACGCGCAAAAAGTTTTTCCGGCACGCTTTCAAAACCCGTCAGATGGGCGGACGCATATACGCAAATCCCGCTTTCAACCGCTCGCCTGACCGCGGCATAATCTTCCGTCAACAGCTCGTCCGTCACGATTATATCCGGACGCATGGCGCGGATGCCCGCCGTAAACGCCGTCAGTTTGTCCGCGTATTTGATTACGTCGCTGCAAGCCCCCAGATCGCCCGCGGAAAGCTCTCCGCGCTCGTCCGAGACCAGAATGTTCAGCCTCTTTCGCTCGCTCGTCAAACGCGCCAGATCGCGCAAAAGCGTCGTCTTCCCCAAACCGGGCGGAGACAGTATCAGCAACGAACACGTCTCTTCCGAAAGACAGCGCCGGTAAATCTCTTCCGCGCAACCGCTTACGGAATGCGGGATCCGAATACAGAGCGAAGTGACCGAGCGGATCGAGAGCGGTTTTCCGTTCTCGTAAACATACGAGCCAGCGATTCCGATCCGTTCCCCCTCCGCGCCCGTTACAAACCCCTGCCTGATCTGATTTTCCACCGCGTAAACGGAATAACCGCTTGCGGCAAACAGAGTTTCTTCCACCTCTTCCCGCGTCGGAAGAAGCGCATTTTGCGCAAGCGCCTCCAATCCGCGTTCGCCGAGGTACGTAAACTCCCCCGCAAAATTGCACCGCAACGGTTTGTCCGCACGCAGTCGCAATTCGTACAGCCGATTGATATTGACATGCCGAACGGCGGCAAGGAGCCGTACGGGAAGGAAATCAAGCATCTGTATAATGTATGAACCGCAACGGTAAAATATGAAACCCCCGCGCGATTGCGCGGGGGCTTCCCGTTCCGAAATTTTATTCGATTACGAAAATATTGACGCTGTTGTTGCGAAGCGTTGCATGAAGCACGCCGTCTTTCACGTCCGTTTCCGATTCTACCGGTTCGATATGGTGTTTTTTGCCGGCGCAAACGCCGATTTCGTTGATGACCGTCTCGTCTTCATGCCAAAGCGTTATGACTTTCGCTTTCCGCTTCTGCGGGAAACCTATAAGTTGCGCGCTCATCTGCTCGTCTTTTCCGGACACGTTCACGACTTTTAAATAAATTTTCCCGTCGTTTCCGACCGTCACGCTCTGGAAAACGCGCTCGTTGACTTTCCAGATATGTTTGTCGAGCACCTCATGCCAAGCCCCGTCTTTGTGAATGGAAGCAACAAAACGCTTTTTGGTATAGACAAGCCGAAGCGCGTTGCCTTCGGGACTGTAACCGAGGAATTTGTCCTTGCCCATCATTTCGCAAACCGTACGCATGAAATCTACGCGTTTATCGAACGAGACGTCGTAGCCCTTATGGTTTTTACCGTATTGACAGCATATCGAAAATCCCGCGCTGTCCATTGTCCCCGCATCGCGAACGTCCGCAACCCCTACGCCGGCAATAAAGCTCTGCTCGCCCGACAACCTGCGGAATTCGATTTCCACTTCGCAATCGCCGAATTTTTCGCCGTCGAAATAAAATCCGTTGAACGCGTCGCTCTCTTCGATTATCAGTTCGCCGTTCTCGATATGCCCGCCGCGGCAATTCGGATAGACTTTCCAGCCACCGAGCCCCTGTGAAAATTCGTGCGCATACAAAACCTTTTGAGATGCGATATCCTTTACGGTCACCTTTCTGACGGCGCTCGCGGTACGGTGTCCGCCGATCAGCAATCCGCCGGCATTTTCCTCATCGACTTCCCCGACGTCCGTCAGCGTATAGTTCCCCACGTTCTCCGCAAACATTTTTTGGACGAAATAATTCGGCGTCAGCATGACATCCCGCGCATTGAACCATATAAGATCGGGCGTCCACCGATAATTGTAAGTAGACGCAAACAGCGGCGCGTAACAAGTCATCTTCACAACGTCCGAATTACGTTCGCATCCGGTGAGGAACGCCGCTTCCGCCAACGCCGAGCGCAGATTATTGTCGCCGTTCAGTCTGCCGCGCCCGTCCGACATCGTGTGCATGGCGTATTCTCCCATAAACACTTTTGCGCCGTCGCGATCGTAACAGTCGTAACGCTTCGTATTGTCGATAAACCATTGATAGGAATTATAAACGTGTTCGTCCACGATCATATCCCTGTATTTCTCGTTGATGATCTTCCAGGAATCATTGGAGTCGGAAGGACGGATATCCACACCGCACGTCGTAACCACGGTGATGCCGAAAGTTTCAAGCAAATTCGTCGCTTTTCCTTTATATTGGTACTGTTTAACCCCCAAAAGACAAGCGGCAAAGTTATCGAAATATTCGTATCCCCAATTTTCGTTTCCGATCCCGATATATTGCAACGCAAAGGGTTCGGGGTGTCCCATATCCGCGCGGATCTTCGCCCAACGGGACTCGTTTGCGTCGGAAGACGAAACGTCCCCCTTTGCAAAATAGATGAGATCCGCAACATTGTCGATCACTTCCCGCTGGAATTTTTCCGTGCCGGGTACGATCCTCTGATATCCCGTTTTCCGCTGTTCTCCCATTCTGATCTGGCAGAGCAAGCCGCAATGCAAGACCGGCAACGGCGTCGCGCCCAGATCCTCGCACAATGCAAAATATTCGTAGAACCCTACGCCGTACGACTGCATATAACGCCAGAGATTGGGGATCTGTTTCCGCTGTTCAAGCGGTCCGACGGTATTTCTCCATTGATACTGATACTCGAAGGAAACGTCTCCTTCGACGACGCACCCGCCCGGAAAGCGCAAAAAAGAAGGATGGCAGTCTTTTAATACCCGCACCATACGGGGAGACAGTTTGCCGTTGCGGTATTTGTTCGGATCGCCCCACGTCTTTGCTGGCAGCAGCGAAACGTAATCGATACCGATTTTTCCGTTTCCCTCAAAGACTACGCAGAGCCGCCCCATCGTCTCTTTTTCGGCGGTAATTGAGGTAGAGACTTTGATCCAATCCCCTTCCGTCCCCTCCGGAATTTTAATTTCACCGACCGTCGTATGTCTTCCGTGCGCGTTGCGGATATAAACTTTCGCAACGCCCTTAAATCCGAGGCGTTTCACCCACATAGAAAACAAGTACGTTTCGCCGTTTTCGATCGGCATGCCGTAAGAATCGTAGGCCCCCGTCACATAATAGCCGGAATTTTCGAGATGATAAATCCCCCCGACCTGCAAATACAGCCATGAAGGATTATTCGGATTCATTCCCCCCGTCTTTTTAATAGACTTAGGACCCGCGCCGTAAATATCCCAATAAAAACCGTTGTTGCGGCGCGATTCGACCGCGCTTTCGCAATTAAAATCATCGTATGAAAAATACTCGAACTCAAATGAATTGTTTACGACCAATTCGGCATTCAAACCGCCGTCCGCCGACTGATTGATATCCTCGAAAAAAAGTCCGTACAAATGCTCCGAGACATCGACCCCCCGCTTCTTTGCATCCAAAATATAACGCACCATTTTACACTCCTCCGTTTGAATCCCCCGCAGATTCTTGCCAATATCATAGCAAGCTTTTTTTGTTTTGTCAATAAAATTTTAAAATATTTTATGAGAAATTAAAGTAAATATTTTACCGTCAATCACGCAAATAAAAAGCCCGACGAATACGTCGGGCAGACCGATCTGTTACCGTTTCGGATCGTCGTTCTTTTTTACGCCTTTTTTAACGATATCGCCGTTCGGATTAACGACTTCCAACGTGAATTCGTCTTTCTTTGTTTTGCTTTCGATGCGGGTTTCCCGATGAAACTTTTTTTCGAACCATCCCAAAATCCGATCCGACTTTTTATAGAGTACGACAAACAACCACGCAACCAGTGCAAACAGAATGATCCAAATCAGGATTCCCCACCAAGTGTTGAGCGGAATTAAGGTAATGGAATAGCTCGTCGTAAAAATCGCAAGAACGCGGGAAACGAGAATAATGCCTAAAAACAGCCATAAGGACATAGACGAGATTCCCGCGACGAAACACAGAATATCGTCGGGAAAGACCGGAAGTAAAAACATTGCCGAAAGCAACAGCTTATCCTTCCCTTTAATTTTTTTCAGCCATTTGTCGAGCGTCTCTTTTCCGACCATCCATGCAACCACGGGATATCCCGCATATCGCCCAATCAAAAAAGCGACAAGGGATCCGATCACGATACCGATCAGGCTGTATACGCTTCCCCAAAACGCGCCGAACAGCGCGCTCCCCGCGACAACAGTTACCGTACTCGGAATCGGCAGAATCACCACCTGTAAAAACTGCAACGTAATAAACATCACGGTCATGAATCCGCCGGTGCGTTCCAGATAATCCTGAAAACTGTCTTTATCGCGGATAATTTCCAAAAAACCCGTTTTCAGCAAAATATAAAACGTAACGGAAAAGAAGATCAGCATGACGTAGCACGTGATGATACTTTTATATACGACTTCTTTTTTTAAACAATAGAAGACAATGTCGACCGTTAATAAAGCGATATTCAAGACCGTTGCGCCCACAAGCGCCGTAATATATAGCGGCGCGCTCCACTCTCCGCGGAAGAAAAAGAGACACAACAGCAAAAAAAGCTGGGTCACCCCCGCCGCAAGCGCCATACAGACGATATGCACGATTTTATTCCGCGTTTCCGTGATCTCATCCTCCCCGAAAAACGGATCGCCCCGCGTCCCGTTTTCGCTCTTTCCTAAACGTCTTCTTCTATTATATACCGTTTTTCGAAAGAATATCAACCGCCGTCTCTGATTTTTTCGACAGCGCCGCGCGCCAACTCGTCGCAACGGTTGTTTAAAGCGTTGTCCGCATGCCCTTTGACTTTGTGGAATTCCACTTCGTGAATTTCCGTCAGCGAAATCAGTCTTTTCCACAAATCGGCGTTCAATACGGGCTTTTTATCTGCTTTGCGCCAATTTCCGCGCTTCCAACCGGAGACCCAATCCTGCATAAAAGCGTTTACGACGTAAGCCGAATCGCTGTAAACCTCCACGCGGCAAGGATACTTCAACCGTTCAAGTCCCGCGATCACCGCCGTCAGTTCCATACGGTTGTTGGTCGTCTCAGGTTCTCCGCCCGAAAGTTCCAACCTACTCTCCCCGAAAATGAGGACGCATCCCCAACCGCCGATCCCCGGATTTCCCGAACACGCCCCGTCGGTATAGAGCGTAACGCGCTTTTTCCCGCTCATTCCGCAAGCTCCTCCGCACGGCGAACGGCGGCGGCAACGGACTGCCGAACGCATTCTTCGAACCCGCAACGAGAAAACTGTTCCAACGCCGCAACCGTCGTCCCCCCCTTGGAGGAAACGGCGGCAATCAAATCGCTGAAACCGCACGGAGAACTATCCGCCATTTCCGCCCCGCCTTTCAGCGTCTGGACCGCCAAAGATCTTGCCTGGTCTTCGCTCAGTCCCTGCGCGATTCCCGCCGAAACGAGCGCTTTTAAAAAGAGAAACACATACGCGGGTCCGCTTCCCGAAATTCCCGTAACGGCATTCATCTGCGATTCCGTTACCTCCGTAACTTTCCCGACGGAAGAAAACAACCCGACGACAAACCGATGCGCTTCCGAAGAAAGATTTTCCGCAGAGACGCCGGAAGCGCCCATTCCGATACTGCTCGGGAGATTCGGCATCACGCGGGCGATCCGGTCGAATCCGCCGAGCGCGCGGCCGATCGACTGCTTTGTTTTGCCCGCCATGATCGAGATGATGACCGAAACGTTTGCGTCTTTGATTTCCGAAGCGACCGCGGAATAGTTCTGCGGTTTCACAGAAAGAAGAAGATAATCGGAAACGTCGGCAACCATACGGTTATCCGTCACCGCGTCGATCCCGAGCCGAGAAAAATATTCCCGCTTTTCCCCGTCCGGCTCGCTGACGACGATTTCCCGCGGAGAAAGAAAGCCGCTTTTGACCGCGCCTTCGATAATCGCTTTCGCCATAAAGCCTCCGCCGATCGCTCCGAGGACAAAACTTTTCTTCATAAATGCATTTCCTTTTCCGTTTTTTCTTTTTCCGACGAAAAATTCTTGACGGATCAAAAATATTATTATATAATAGACAGCGCACAGGGGAGTGGCTCAACGGTAGAGTAGCGGTCTCCAAAACCGTAGGTTGCGTGTTCGAATCGCGTCTCCCCTGCCAATACGCTCACATCACAGAAACTGTGATATGAGCGTTTTTTTATTTTTAAACCGTTTTGATTTTATCAAATTCTTTTATGAAAGTCAATCCTATGTCGTAAACCCTGAAAATGTTTCATCAGAAAAACACTTGAATTTCCGTGCTTTTTGATAAATCTGAATATTTTCTTTCAGTCCTCCTTGTCAAGTTTTTTGCGTTCTTTCCATAGTTCTTCCGCCCAATATTTCGGCGGCATTCCCACTTTTTCTCCGTCTATTTCCGCTTCGCATAATAAATACAATCGAGATAATTCAAGAAAATTATGAATCCCCGAATACCACAACGCAATCTCCGCAATATCATATTCATACAGCTCCCCGTAATTGTATTGACACTCCACCGTATGCACAAATTCATGTATTCCTATTGTTATTACACTATCCGTGATTCTGTTCTCATAACCCTCTCCTTGCATTACCTTTTCCGCTACTGTCTTGTTCTGGAATACGTTACTCATAAGATCTTCCAAATATATTGAGCCATGTCTCCACCCGGCTAAACCTTTAACTCCGGGTTCTTTAAATTCGTTTTCATAATCGTTCATATCGAAAAAGGTTAAATAACTGTCGTAATTATCATAAAGATACTTTACTTCCTTCATTCTGAAAACATCAAGGTCATGATTGCTATAACCGAAATCTTCCGTATCTACCGCTTGCGTTGTGAAGTATGTATCTATCTCGAATCTTACTCCTTTTTTCGCAAACCATTCGTTCAGATATCCCGACATTCTTCCCGCTATCTGCTTGCACAATAGTCGCTCGGGCATCGTTATCTTATGGTGTACCTGTTTCAGCTGCGTATAATCTTCTCGCAGTTTTAACGTCGCGTCTATTTCATCTACAACTACTACAAGTATCTTAAAGACCGACGATTGGTCGTTCGGGTCTGCCCATCGCGCATATAATGTATCCGTTTCAAGCGTAACCGTATTATATCCGTACATCAGTCCGCCGTTTTCATCAGTTACTCGCGTCGCATAATTTTCGTCCGCATACCATCCCACGAAATTATAGCCCGTCTTTTGCGGCACTACGAATTCGCTTGCTTTGGGCTTATCTCGCCGCACTGTGACTGTCCGTATCCTCGCGTTAGCCGTCGCTCCGCGATAGTCATAACGGAATACTTTTTCCAACGGCTCGAAGTACGCCGTCATCGAGAAATCGTTTAACAAATTCTCATCGTTGCGTTCTGCGTCCGTTAACCCGTCCGACCAGCCCGTAAACACATACCCGTCGTTCGCCACCGCTTTGACGGCAGTTGAATCATGTCTTTCCAACAATGCCTGCTCGGTCTCGCCCTCGATTCGTCCGC
>ERZ777306.4625-NODE-4625-length-12259-cov-5.354884_pt1 | contig 12259 bp, 6 predicted proteins | sample MGYA00374966_ERZ777306 | MGnify/ENA primary metagenome ERZ777306 (study PRJEB29329, sample SAMN06343882) | mouse gut metagenome | isolation source: Mouse cecum | place: Austria: Vienna | collected 2014-11-15 ...
CCCCCACCCCCCCCCTTCCCCCCCCGCCCCCCCGCCCCCCACCTCCCCGCCCCGCCACCACCCCCCATGCCCCCGCACCCCCCCGCCCACCCCCCTCCCCTCTCCCGCGCTGCCACCACGCCCGTCGCCCCCTCCCCGAAGACGCACGCAACCCCCACCCCATGGCGGAACTAGCGGCTATTCCCGCCAGAGGGAAGTCCAAGACGGATGGGGCGAGGGGGAGGTTAGGCCGGGACGGCCGGGGGCTGGGGCCAGGGCCCGGGCCGTGGCGGAACCAGCGGGCTATTCCCGCCAGAAGCCCCAAACCGCCCCTCCCCGCCGGGACCCGTGGCGGAACTAGCGGGCTATTCCCGCCAACGCGAAGGCAAAACCGCCCGCGATTCCGGGCCGTGGCGGAACTAGCGGGCTATTCCCGCCACGGACATTGCGCGCGGGCGGCGCCAGCGGCGCCCCCTCCACCCACCATCCTGCAGCGCGGGCAGTCGGCCGGCCCCGTCCTCTTCATCACAGCGCCGACCAGCGAGAGCCCCACCGACAAACCAGCAGCCACCCCGGCCAACCGGCCACCGCTCCAGCCAACCGGCAGCTGCTCCCCCAGTGTTGCCAAACCCAGAAACCCATCGGCCAACAACGCTTCGCCAGCACCTCGGCGCCGCTTCAAAACCCGGCTCCGCAAAGAGTGTTTTGCACCGACTTTTAGACCCCCTTCTTTCGCGTGAAAACCGAGCCCGGGTCAGCTCTGGATCGCAGGGGCAAAAAGATTTATTTCATTGGAATACAACAGGGATAGCAGCACTCAAACAGTCGTCTAATTTCGTGCAATAATTATTAGACTTTCATCATATTCAATCCCAATTCCAGCTTTTTAGGTTTTAAAACCATAGACTACATCTTAAATAAAATTTCTTCTTTTCATTGTAATTTATAATTATTTGGTTTTATATCTCCAAAATTTACTTCGTATATAAACATTTTTGGTTTTATAAAACCTATATTTCTTGAAAATCGAATTATGATCAGCAAAGCACCCTCAAAACGATCTTCAGTTTTTCTGATTTTCCCACCCTATTTTTCGCCCCGACATCCTCTGCCAAGCGGTTTGGAAACTCAAAAAAGAAGGCCGGAAGCAACTCTGCTTCTGGCCTTCACCGTGTCTAAAACAAGACATCGTACTTTGCTCAGACGACCCCTTCAAAGCCCCCTTGCCGCAATGGCGGGAGCCACCGAATCGAACTCCGCTGAGGGCCTATCGCGAGCGCTTCCGAGCCTGCGCTTGAGCCGCCCGATGGGCTCGTCCGGGACGCATATCCGGCCTCCCCGCGGTCGCAACACCCTTCGCTTTGCGCCCTGCGGCCGCCGCCTTGGAGGCGCCCCTTTCGCGCTTCTGCCCTCCTGTCGTCTTGGGCTTTTTCGGTCCTCGGGGCAACTGCAACTTCGCCGGCGCCTTCTTCTCAGCAGCCTCTGCGCGAGCCTCGCGCTCCGCCTCTTCGCGCGCTTTCGCACGGTTCTTCCGTCGCGCCTTTTTCGCCATTTCCTTTTTGGCTGCAACAATATCGGAGTCCTTCGACGCCTCACGGGCAGCGGTCTTCGCCTCCGCTTCCGCCACCGCCCCATCGCGGTCGAAGCCCGGCAGAGGGAGCTCCGGCAGCTGCTGCCCGATAAGCTTCTGTATGGCCCTGAGGTCAATCTCGTTCTCGGGGCTCACAAACGATACGGCCCAACCGGTGCAGCCGGCCCGCCCGGTGCGGCCGATGCGATGTACGTAATCCTCCGGCTCATGGGGAAGGTCGTAGTTCACCACGTAGTTCACTTGGTCCACATCGATGCCGCGCGCCAGCACATCGGTGGCCACAATCACATCGGTTTTGCCGTCGGCGAAATTCGCCAGCGCCCGCTGCCGCTGGTTCTGGGAGCGGTCGGAATGGATGGCCTCAGCCGAGAAACCCGCCTTCTTCAGGCGACGGCAAACCGCATCGGCGCGGTGCCGCGTGCGGGCGAACACGATGATGCGGCTGCCCCCCTTCTCCTCCAGCACCGCCTTCAGCAGCGCCGGTTTGGCCAGCTGGGGGATGCGCACCAGGTACTGGTCCACCGTGTCGGCGGTTTCGCCTTTGTGGGCGATTTCCACGAACTGTGGCTCTTTCAGCAGATTGCCCACTTGCCCCATCACCGAGTCATCGATGGTGGCCGAGAACAGCAGTGTTTGGCGGCTTTGGGGCGTGGCGGCCACGACTTTTCGCACGGAGGGCAGAAAGCCCATGTCCAGCATGCGGTCGGCCTCGTCCAGCACCAGCACGCGCACGTCGGCCAGATTCACCGCACTTTGCTGCATAAGGTCCACAAGGCGGCCGGGAGTGGCGATCAGCACGTCCACGCCGCGGCGAAGCTGGGCGATTTGCGGGTTGTAGGAAACGCCGCCTACCACCGAAAACACCCGCAGGTTAGTGCGCTTGGCCACCACTTGGCACACCTCGGCGATCTGCGCCGCCAGCTCGCGGGTAGGAGTGACCACCAGCATGGCAGGGCCTTTGCCGCCCTTTGCGCGCGGCAGCCCGTCCATTGAAGGCAGGGCGAAGGCAGCGGTTTTACCGGTGCCGGTTTTCGCAGCGGCCACAATGTCGCGCCCCTGCAGCACCAGCGGGATTGCCTGCTGTTGCACCGGCGTGGGCTCCTGATAGCCCAACGAAGCCACAGCGTTCATGACGGGCTTGGACAGCCCGAGTTCGGAAAACGATGTCATACGGGAATTGTTCCTTTCACATTTGCAGAAAGGCCATTGTAGCGCTGCGCTGCCGTCTGCGGGTCTTGGTGCGAATTTGTGGCGCCCAACTGATGGTTTCACGGCGCATCGGAGGCGCTTTCGCAAAGAATACACGGCGCACCGGCGTGGTATTTTCACGGGCCGCGCGGCGCGCGAACAACTCATGGCTACAGCGAAAACCCGGCCATCTTGGCGACAAAATAACGAAATACTGAGGACGCGTTGATAGCCGTTTGGCGCCCCATTGGCGATTACGGAACCTACACTAAAACCATGACGATCTTATCCCACACCACCGCCCTCGCACTTCTGCGAACTTGCTGCCACTCGCCAGAATCCAGTGGCCCAATGCGCTTCGAGAAGACAACGCCAAAGCAACCGACCCAAGCATCGGGAGCGGCTTTCGCAAAAATGAAACCAACAGTCCAGGCGGTCAAGAGCGCTCAGGCTCTCACTAACCAACCCCTCGAACCCATCCACTTTCTTGTGTTGCGGGAGCATCGCACCGAGCTGCCGTGTTCGTGCTGCCACGTAGCGCTCCCCCAGACGCTCCTTGATACCGTGGTCGTGTTCTCGGACTCCATCGCCTGCACCTCTCCAGAACTGACATTCCATTACCTATGCGACACGATGCCTCTGGCCAGCGCCTTGGAAATTGGCTTTGAATTATGCGGCTGCTACAGCCTGGCCTCCTCCCCGCAGGCCGACAAACCGTTTTTGCCCAGGGCTCCACTAACCTCTCCCGACGCCATCCTTGAAGTCATCGAAAGGAATCCCCAGCTAAAAAACCACCGCAATACCCTCAAAGTCCTGCGCTATGTCATTCCCAACTCGGGATCGCCCATGGAAACGTGTCTGGTCATCGTCCTCACCCTGCCCAAAAGGCTAGGAGGATATGGCCTGCCTGCGCCTTTGCTTAACCATAAAATCGTTGCCAGCAATTATCGAAACGGCGGAACAGGCAACGTTTACTACATCGACCTATTTTGGCCTGAATTCAATCTCGCCGCCGAATACGACAGCGATGTCTACCATTTCAGCAATCCCGCCCAAAGCCGCCGTGATTCCGAACGCCGCTTAAACCTCCGAAGGCTGGGCATTGAAACGCTATCGGTTACCAGCGATCAGGTGCGTACAACCGCCGCACTCGATAAAACGGCCGAAGCAATTGCTTCGGCCATGGGCATTCGCCTGCGCCTGGGAGACAGCGCGCAACGAGAGAAGCGCGCGGCTTTGCACAGCGCCATTTTTCCGAACACAATCTGGGATAACCAAGTTCCCTGCGAATGTTACTTCTGACATCATCCCGCAGCCCCCATACCGACGCCATTCGGCAGCCGCCTGCCCGGACAAGCGGGGTTATCCGGGCAGGACGGGCCTTCCGCGGGCCATCCGGCAGCGGTTTGACCGGACAAGCGGGGTTACCCGGGCAGAGGGGCCCAAAGAGGACGAGACCGGTGGCACGCCGAGGCGTTTCGGCAGCCGCCTGCCCGGACAAGCGGGGTTATCCGGGCAGGACGCCCTTTCGCGGGCCATCCGGCAGCGGTTTGACCGGACAAGCGGGGTTATCCGGGCAGGCGAGGCTTCTGGGCGGTGATTGGGTTCCGGGGTTCCGGGGTTCCGGGGTTCCGGGGTTCCGGGGTTCCGGGGTTCCGGGGGGTCCAGGGATCTGGGGCTCAGGGTTCCTGGGCGGTGGTTGGGCTTGGAGCCCCTGGGGCCCGGGGCTCCAAAGCTCCTAGGCTCCGGGGCCTCTGGGTGATGTGGTTGGGGTTAGGACTCCAGGGCCTCCAGGCGGTCGATGGCGTCGGCGAGGGAGCGCATGATGTTGCGGCGCGACAAAACGCCCACCAGGCGCCCATCGGCCCCCACCACCGGCACCTTCTTAATGCGCTTGCTGGCGAACAGGGCGCACACCTCGTCCACCGGCGTGTCGGGCTTCACGGAAATCACCCGATGGGTGGCTACCGCCATGACGTTCAGGGCCAGCAAATCCCGCAACCGCGAAACCGACGTCTCATCGTCGGCGTATCGGTAGATATTCAGCGACGAGTCCACCAGCGAAATCTCGGTGCGTCCCAGATACGACGCCACATCGCCGTCGGTGACAAAACCCACCAGGGCCCCTTCCCCGTTCACCACCGGCAAGCCACCAGTCTCCTGGGCGGCCATCTGGCGAATCACCGTCTCCATGGTATCGGCATCGCTCACCACCACCGGCTGGCGGTTCATCACATCCGACGCCACATAGCTGGCGGAGCCGCGCCGCTCGTCGGCGGTGGCGTCCACCGTCACGCCGTCGAAGCCGGCACTGTAATCGGGCAGCGAATCGGCGGGCACCGCCACTTCGGCCCCCTTCTTCTCGCGCGCCACAAAGATGACAATCAGTGCCGCCAGCACCATGATGGCGAAGGTGGTGGTATAGGCCATGTGGTCGCCCAGGTACATTTGCTCAAGGCCGCTGGCCTCCGGGTACAGCCCCGGCGCCATGGCGGAAACCGACACCAGCACCGCCGTGCCCACCGAAGCGGCCACCTGATTCAGGGTGTTCGACACGCTCTCGGCATGGTGGATCATGGAGTTGGACAGCGAATTAACGCCCCAGGTGTTAAGCGGCGTCATGGTGAACTGAAGACCGATAGCCAGCGTGGTGTAGGTGAGGGTGACCGCGATGATGGGGCTGTCGATGCCCAGCCGCGCCAGACCCGAGGCCCCCAGTACCGCCACGATGATACCGGGAATGACCACCTTCCGCAGGCCGTAGCGATCGAACAACCGGCCCGAGAGCAGGCCCATCACCGCACCGATGACGGCGCCCGGAAGCATGGCGAAGCCGGAAACGGAGGCAGAGTTGCCCAGCACCCCCTGGATGTAGAGAGGCGTGATTACTTCGCAGCCCATCAGCGCCGCCTGGATGATGACGATCACCACCACCGTGATGGCGTACTTGCGGGTTCTCAAAATATCCACGTGCAGCATGGGCACCGGAAGCTTGGTTTGGCGGCGCACGTACAGGCCGCACACCACCAGGCCAAACGCCATCAGGGCGAAGGTGATAACGAGGTTTTCGCTATGGGCGAAGGTGGACAGGCCGTACAGCAGGCAAACCAGGCCCACCGTGGAGAGCGCCACCGACAGGGCGTCGAAGGGGGCGCGGGTGAAATTGCCATAATTCTTCAGCACAAACACCGCCAGCAGAATAACCGCCACCGACAGCCCGGTTACGACGGCGAAGAGCGCCCGCCAACCCACCGAATCCACCAAAAGGCCTGCCACCGAGGGGCCCACCGCTGGCGCGAAGCCGATGATAAGGCCGATAACCCCCATGGCGGTGCCGCGCTTCTCGCGAGGAAACACCAGCAGGATGACGGTGAACACCATGGGCATGGCCATGCCGGTGCAGGTGGCCTGCAGCACGCGCCCCAGCAGCAGCACCCAAAAGTTAGGGGCCAGCGCCGCCGACAAGCTGCCCACTGTGAACAGGGCAAACGCCGTAATGAATAGCTGGCGGGTGGAAAAACGCCCAATCAGGTAGGCGGAAAGCGGGATGACCACCGCCTCCACCAGCGCATAGCCCGACGTGAGCCACTGCACCGTGGTGGCGTCCACCCCCACATCGACCATGATGGTGGGCAGCGCCGGCGACAGGAACGTCTGGTTCAGCACTGCCAGCAGCACGCCCACCAGCAGTACGGCCACCATCACAAGGTCTTTTCTGGTTACTCCCAAAGTCATTTGCTCGCACCTCTCATTCGCATTTGGCAAAAAAGTCGAATGCTCGAATGTTAGCAAAACAAAGCCGCGTAATGAACCGTACATTCGGCGAAAGACGCATCAGAGGATGCATGCCAGCGGGCGTGTCAAGAGGACGTTATCCCCATCCCCTGTCATGACGCCGCTGCCCCGCACGGGCCGTTCGTTTAGGCAGAGATGGAATCTCTGCCCTACGAATGATGTGTCAAGAGCGCACGTCCCCTTGACACGCTATTGCCTCACGAGCGGTCCACCAGCTGCATGAGCTGTTCGCGGGAAGAGACGCCCAGCTTGCGGTAGATGCTCTTCGCGTGGGTGCGCACGGTGCTTTCGGAAATCACCAGCGTTTTGGCGATGAACGCGGGAGTATGGCCCCGCGCCAGGTACATGAAAATTTTCCCCTCCCGCGGTGACAGACCGCAGGCCTCGGCGTGCTGCCTGCACCGGGCAGCCAGGCCGCCCCGCTCCCCTTCCGCGGTTGGCGCCTCCATGGCGGCAGCGCGCTCTTGCACCTGCCACCCAGCATTGAGCGCCATGGCGATGAGGAAGGCAAAATACAGCGTGCTCACCACCAAAAGCGCCGGTCCCCCGTTGTGCACGGCGAAAGGCGGCAGCGTGCCGCAGAACATGCCCAGAAGCGACACCAGGCAAAACCCCGCCACCGTGGCACCGTAAATGAGGGCCACAGAGAACTCGCCGGCATGAGCCATGGCGCACAGGCTGGCCAGCGCCAAAATGGCGATGAGGCCGAAAAAGCCGTAAGATACCCATGCCGCCAGCCACAGCGGAGGGGTGGACTGGGGGAAGCTGTTCAGCACCACCAGAACCAGCGCGAACAGCGGCAGCACCACCTGGTACACAAAAGGCAGAAGCGGCCGGCGCGTCTTCACCAACGAAAGCGGGATGGCGGCCATAGCCCCCAGCACGATGCCAAGGTCTTCCATGTACACTACGTCGAACAGCATGAACTTGCGCACGCCGGTGATGAAGGCGAACATCAAAAGCCCCACGAAAGGCACGAACAGCACCGTGCCCATACGGCCAAACAGGCGAAACAGCGGCTCCCCTTGGCGACGGGAGAGGTTGTCGATGGAATCGGGGGGAGCCGGCGGCTCGCCGACAGCGGTGCCGCGGGGCCCCGAGGCCTCAACGGCATCGGAATCAGAGACAACCGCGCCCCCGGCGCTGCCGGCCGCAACTTCGCCACGCCCCCGCACGGCCGCGTCGCTCGCGTCCAAAGCAAAAGCCGCCACCGAAGCAACAGCCGGAAAGCCGCCCTCGCCGTCGGGGGCCGTAAAACCGCCCCGCCACGAAGCCCATACGGGCACCGAAACGCCGGCTAACAGCAGCACCGCAAACGCCAGCAGCGCCACCACCTGCCCCACGGACGACAAAATGAGCACCACGAACGCACCGCCAGCCGTGGTGATGCCCACCCAGAAGATGGCCTGCCGCAGACCGAACCGGGCCATGAGGGCGCCCCAAGCGATGCACAGCACCACGCCGCCGGCCGCAGTGGCCACCGCCGCCGCAACCACAAGCGCCACTGGCACCTCCGCCAGAAGCCCCGCGCACAGCGCCCCGTAGCCGACAATGTACAGAACGGCGCTGACGGTCATCACCGGCGGCGACTCCAAAACCTGCGCCCGGCCCCGCGCGGCGGCCACCGTCACGGCCACGCCCGCAACGGCGCCGGCCACCAGCGCCGCCTGGGCAAAGGGGCCCACCGCAACATCGGATAAATCGGAAACCGCGTGGAACACCGTGTAGTTGGGCGAGAAAAAGGGAATGGTGGCGAAGAAAGCCGCGAACAGCAGCAATTCCGGCCGAAAACCCTTGACCGCATCCATAGCCCGTGCTCGCCTCTCTCTTTTATATATACGCGAAACGCAGCAGCGCGCCCTGAGAGCTGCCGCCCCGCGTGCCGCGCGCAACACGAAGGATACCACCCCATAGCCGCCGGAGCGGCCGCACGCCTTCCGCACTTTTCCCCACACATAAGGCTTTACCAGGCGTTTTGGAAAAATACCCCAAAACCGCGATGACAAAAGCGCCCCTTTCCCAGAAACCAGCGATAGCCGCGAAGGGCCGCGGCGCGCCATTATGGGGCCATGGATGCGCCCGGGCCCCATCGGGCGCCAAACCGACAAAGGAGGGAATATGAGTCACATGGAAGAAGCTCCGGCGAAGGGCTTGTCGCGCCGCGCTTTCCTGAGCCTGGGAGCCGCCGCGGCGGCGGTGGCGGCCGGAAGCAGCCTGGCGGGATGCGCCCCCACGCCCCGTTTCATCGAGGGCAATTCGATGACCTACGGCGAAGCGGAGGGCCAGGCGAGCGCCGGAACCAACGTCATCCACAATGTGAAGGACACCTCATGGATGACCCAGCCGGCGGAAGTGACCGACTTCGCTGCCGAGTACGATTGCGACGCCGTGGTGTGCGGCCTGGGTTTCGCCGGCACCACCGCCAGCCGCGAGCTTGCCGAGCAGGGCAAGAAGGTAATCGTCATCGAAAAGCAACCAGAAGACACCTATGCCGCCACCGGCAATGAGTTCGCCTCGCTGAACGCCGCAATCCTGAAAAAACGCGGCGTACCGGCAATCGACCCGGTGGAGTTCTACCAGAACTTCATGAAGATCACCTCCAACATGCCCAACCCCTCGCTGGTAATGAAATTCGCCCAGAATTCTGAAGCGAACTCGAACTGGTATCTGGAGCCGCTGTCCGAAGAGGATTTCGCCACCATGACCACCGCGTTCTTCCCGCCCACCGAACACCAGATGAGCGAGTTGTCCGGCATCAAGTTCTGGCCGAGCGTGTGCAGCTTCTACGGCGGCTGCAATCAGACCAAAATCGTGGGGATGAACCACGACATCGCCAAGCAGCACGGAGCCGAGTTCCTGTACGGCACCACCGGCGAATACCTGATTATGGAAGACGGCAAGGTGGCGGGCATTGTGGCGAAAAGCGATGCGGGCTACATCAAGGTGAACTGCCGCGCGGTAGTGCTGAGCTGTGGCGGCATGGGAGGCAACCCCGAAATGATGGCCTACTTCATGCCCGATATGGCCCAGGCGCTAGTGGAAGGCGAGCAGCTGAGCTCGATGTCGGCCAACGACGGCCGCGGCGTGCAGATGGCCTACTGGGCCGGCGCACACCTGGAGACCACCCCCATCGCCGGCATGAACATGAAAGGCCTCTCTCTGCCAGGCAAGATGAACTGCCTACCGCAGGCAGTATGGGTTGACGAAAACGGCAAGCGCTTCTGCAACGAGTACTACCCCACCTCCGAGCAACGCGGTTACCAGACCACCTTCATGAGCCGCAAGACTAAATTTGCCATCTGCGACAACAACTTTCCCGAGTACCGCCAGTATACGCTGCCCCAGCACGCTGGCTTCACCGCTAGCGAGGAGAACATCGCATCGCTGAGGGAGGCGCTGGACACCGCTTACGCCAAATTCAACGGCACCTACGTGGAGCCGGAATCGAGCGATTCGCAGGCACAGGGCGGCGAAGGCGGAGGTCAGAACGGCGCAGCGCCAGCCGCAGCTGCCGGTGCCGCCGCCGGCGGTGCTCCCGGCGGCGAGGGCGGTGCTCCCGGCGGCGAGGGCGGTGCTCCCGGCGGCGAGGGCGGCGAGCCCAAGGGCGGCCCCATGGGCTCGGTGGACTACATCGCCGACGACACCCTGGAGGGCCTGGCGGGCCAGCTGGGGCTCACCGGAGACGCCGCCACAGCCTTCGTGGAGCAGATCGCCCGCTGGAACGAATACTGCGAATCCGGCGTTGACCTGGAGTTCGGCCGCGACCCGAAGGTGCTGTTCCCGGTGAAGGAACCGCCGTTCTACGCCTGTACCTTCGATCCCGAACTGGGCGAGACCATGGTTACCATGGGCGGCATCATCACCAACGGCGAGCAGAACGCCCTGGACGCCAACTACGAGCCCATCCCCGGCCTCTACGTGTCCGGCAACGACTGCGGCCGCCGCTTCGGCACCGAGTACGTCACCCCCATCCCCGGCGTGTCCATCGCGTTCGCCATGGTGCTGGGCCGCGAATGCGGCAAGTCCGTGGCCGAGTTCCTGGGCTAACCCCCGCACAGATTGGAGAAACCCATGAGCGAAGAGGAGAAGACCCCCGAGGCCGCCCCTAAACAGGTGGCCGTGAAAAAGGGGCGCAAGAAGGGGCCCATCGCCGCCGCCGTAGTGGCCGCCATCGTGGTGGTTGCGGGCGCCGGGCTTTGGGTGTGGCACGAGCAGCCCAGCTTCTGCGCCGCCATCTGCCACATCCCCATGGATCCGTACCTGGAAACCTACGAGGAGCCGGCCGGTGCCGAGGGCGTGGACAAGTGGAACAACGCCGTGTCCAACACCAACGCCATGCTGGCGGTTACCCACCGCGAAGCCGGCGAGGCCTGCATGGACTGCCATGTGCCCACCCTGTCCGAGCAGGTTGGCGAAGCGGTGAGCTGGGTGAGCGGCAACTACGTGTTCCCGCTGATGGAAGGCGATCTGAATTCGCTGACCGAAGCATCGGGCATGGACGCCGACCAGTTCTGCCTGAAGAGCGGCTGCCATGTGACCGCCGACGGCGCCGACCTCACCACGCGCCAACAGCTGATCGAGGCCACGGCCGACCTGAGCTTCAACCCCCACGTGGCCCAGCACGGCCAGCGGGAGTGCAGCGACTGCCACAAAGGGCACCGGGCGTCGGTGCTGGTGTGCGCCGACTGCCACAACGAGGCCCAGCTGCCAGAAGGCTGGATCACCCCCGAAGAGGAAAACCAGCTGATTATCCAGTAGCCCACCCGAACCATCCCCTCCCCTCCGAAGGCCCCGCCCCCCCTCCAACGCGGGGCCTTCGCCATTTCCGGAGCAGGAGCAGGGGGAAGGGCGGGGGCAGCCCAAGTCGCTCAGACAGTCCTGCTTTGGAAAACGCGCCACTGGCGCGTTTTCGTCGTGCGGAACTCGCTTTGTTGGACCACCGCCGCCCTTCCCCCGCACGGCCGCGACGGGCTCGTTCTGCCGGGCCATTTTCGTAGGGCCGAGATTCGGAGACAAAGAGGCACCACGGGTCCATATCAGCAGCTGAAACATTCCCAGGTGCCCCAGATTGGCCCGAAGCCCGGCTGAGCGCACTGCGGTGCGCGAAGGAAAGGGGTGAGCGCCAAGATGGGGCGCATGAGGATGTTTCAGCGGACGACTGGTTCCGGCTGCCGTCAGGCGGCCGGAACTCAGTGGGCTTGGGCCCAGTTTTCTCCCCAGCTCACATCGGCGATGAGGGGCACGCGCAGATCGGCGACGCCCTCCATAATCTCCTTCACCATGGCCGCCAGCCGCTCCACCTCCCCCTTCGGCACCGAGAAGTCCAGCTCGTCGTGCACCTGGATGAGCAGCTGCGCCTCCATGCCCTCCTCCAGCAGCCGCTGCTGCACCTGGCGCATGGCCAGCTTGATGATGTCGGCGGCAGAGCCCTGCATGGGGTGGTTCATGGCGGTGCGCTCGCCGAAGCTGCGCTGCTGGAAGTTCTTGGCGCGCAGTTCGGGGATGTGGCGCTTGCGGCCGAACATGGTTTGGGCGTAACCCAGCTGCTTGGCGTCGGCCACCGTCTCGTCCAAAAAGCGGCGCACGCCGGGATAGGCGGCGAAGTAGCGGTCGATCATCTCGCGCGCTTCCGTCACCGGAATGTCGAGGGTTTGGGACAGCCCAAAGGCCTGCTGGCCGTACACGATGCCGAAGTTAACCGCCTTC
>ERZ777306.4629-NODE-4629-length-12249-cov-4.026898_pt1 | contig 12249 bp, 10 predicted proteins | sample MGYA00374966_ERZ777306 | MGnify/ENA primary metagenome ERZ777306 (study PRJEB29329, sample SAMN06343882) | mouse gut metagenome | isolation source: Mouse cecum | place: Austria: Vienna | collected 2014-11-15 ...
CGCAATTGCTATCGACTCGCGTCGCCGGTTTGTCCAAATCAAACTCGGACAAGCTCGTCAAAAGCGGCGAAGTTAAAGTAAACGGCGTGCGCATAAAGAGCAACGTCAGTCTCGACGTAGGCGATACGCTCACCGCGTTCGTTCCCGACAGTCTTGTAAACGAAGTGGATTTGCCTACGGTATACGAGGATGATAACATCGTTATATTCGATAAACCCAAGCGGCTCGCGTTCGACGCCGTGCCGAGCGTTTACGGCGCGCGGCTCTATGCCGTGCATAGGCTGGACACAAACACGTCGGGCGTCATCTGTTTTGCCAAAACGGAAACGGCGCGCGACGAGCTTTTGCGCGCGTTTGAAAACAGAAACGTAAAAAAGACGTACGAGGCTGTGGTCGCGCCCGCGCCGAAAGCCGACCGCGCCACGCTCGAGGCATACGTAAAAATGCACGACGGCGTCGCCGCGGTGAACGCCGTGCGCAAACCCGATCATAAAACAATGATAACCGAGTACGAAGTGATTTCGCGCGTAGATAACGTTGCCGTACTGCGGGTGTATCCGCACACGGGCAGAACTCACCAAATACGTGCGCACTTGAGCTTTATAGGCTCGCCGATAGTAGGCGATCCCAAATACGGCGGACGCGAAGTATCGGGCGCGGACAGTCAGCTGCTGCGAGCTACGTGTATCGAGTTTTACGGATTGCGAAATCTCGCGTATATAAACGGCAGGCGGTTCGAGACCGAAAGCGGCTATGACCGCGAGTTCGCGGAACGTTTGATCGAAAGGCTTAAAAAATAACAAAATTTTTTATTGACAAAATGCGCATTATACTGTAAAATAGAGTAGATGGGTATTAAAGACATCAAAGCGGAAGCGCGTCATAAACTCGCACTGAACGTGCATCAGGCGATAATAGTGTACACGATCGAGTTCGTAATCGTCACTACGCTCGTCGCTCTCGTTGCGCTTGCTTGCATGTGTTTGCAATCGGCAAACGTTGTTGCGGCTGTGATCATGCTGTGTTACGGCATAGTTCTGTTTTTGGTCGCGCTTATCGGCTGCGGCATGCTGGATTTCGCAATGGTCGATTTTTACCTTGCATCGTATAAATGCAAGCAATACAACATTCGCAGGCTCGGCGAAACTCTCGCCCGCGGCGGACTTACCGAAATACTAAAACTCAATCTCATTCGCACACTGCTCGGCTTTTTGCTGTTGTTGTGCCTGATCGTTCCCGGCGTGGTGTTTTTTGTTCGCACGTCGATGGCTAACCATTTGCTTATAGCCAATCCCAAAATGAAGGCGGGGACGGCGCTCAAAGCGTCCAACAAAGTTATGTCCGGCAGAACGGGCGAGTATTTGGCGTTGAGCTGTTCGTTTATAGGCTGGTGGCTGCTCGGCATATTGACGCTCGGGTTCGGATTCGTGTTTATTTTACCGTATATGCACCTTGCCAAAACGGTATACTATAAGCGCAAATTGCAGGGCGATAAAGCGCAATACGTAGTGGAAGCTCAGCCGTTAAGCCCCGCGCCGAGCGCGCCGCACGAGAATTACGCGGAGGGCGGGTTTATGCCTTCGCCCAAATCCAAGGGTAAGCGGAGCAATATCGATCCCAATGGCGCAGCGCCGATCGACACGCTGTCCGCGCCGGACATCGAAAATCTGAACGAAGCGGCGCGCGACGTTACGGGCGTAGAGGTGCGCGAGGTGGTTATTCCGTCGCCCGTAAGCGCGAGACCCGCAGAAGATAATTCGGCAACCGTTGTGAGCGTGGATGCGGAAGTAAGCAGCGTAGAACCTATAGACGCCGATGCGTTCACCGAGACGGTCAAGCCGTTGACTACCCAAGAGGTCGCCGACGCGGATATAGTGTCTAAGAGAATGGACGAGATCATATCCGAACAGGACAGTTTCAAAAACGCCGATACTTTCGACGACTTTATGAGCGATTTCGGCGTGCCCAAGCAATCGGACGAGTTCAAGCCGTTGACCCGCAACAAGGATAATACGGAGCGCGCGCCCGACCGCCGCGTCAGACCGGACAGAGAGCCGCCGCGCCGTCCGCTTGCGAGAGATAACGGGGCGGTCGCACAGCCCGCCGCGCCAGCCGAAACGGACGTACCGAAAGAGGAAAGCCGCGCCGATAGGATAAGGCGCGAGCGTCAGGAACGAATAAAAAACTTGAGAAAGTAGGCATATCTTGAAAGAAAAACGCACATATTCATTGACGGCAAAAGAGCGCAAGCAAAAACGCGCGCAAGCCGAAAATCGGAATAAACCCGAAAGTACCGAGGCGGACGCCGAGGCGCAAATGATAACGCAGCAGACGCAAGTCAAGCGTTCCGCCGCGTTCATAGGCGGCTTATCCGCGGCGGCGGCAGTTATTTTGCTTGTTGCGATACTCACGCCCGTAATCGCATTCTTGGTTAATCCTTATCGCGGTTACGACGACGTTATCGCGCGGTTCAATCTGTCCAACGGCATGACGCTCGAATACGTTATAGACGAGGAACACTACAACGCCGCCGCGACGAATTTTATTTTTCTCGCTAAAAACAAGTTCTTCGATAACACAGTATTTTTCGACGCGCAAAACGGCTGGCTGCGTTTCGGCGGATACGAAGAACAGCCGTCGCTGTCGTCGTGGTCGTCTACCGATTACACGCGCACGCACCATAAAGCGCGAAACAAGGAATACGTCGAGGCGTTCGACGCATTGCCCAATGATAGGTTCAAAGATACGATGAACAAGTTCGGTTATCGCTTGCGCGCCGATACGGACGGAACAAACAAAGAAATGCTCAACCGCGCCGGTATGCTCGCGTTTTTGTACAGCGACACGTCTACCGAATTTCAATTTTCATACAGAGAACAGCCCATAAACGATATTCGTTCGGTGGACGGTACAAATACCACGCTGTCGCCCACGCTCGTAGGCTATCCGTTCGGCGACGATACGAAAGAGACCATTGACAAGCTCGCCGAGATAGCGAGCGACGCAGAGGACAACACGAGCATAACGAGCGGGTATCTGTGGAAACCGCCGACCAAAAACGGAAATATTTATATCAACAGCGTGCGAGTGTATAATCTCGATAAATCCAAGTGGAAGAACTTCGATTTTATCGAGTATATAAACAGAAAGGACGATAAAACAGGAAACACTTTGCTCAATTATTGGACGGGTCTCGTATAAGACCCAAATAAAAAAAGATAAATATTAGTTGCTTTACAAACTGCCGTCGCGAAATCAGCGGCGGTTTTTGTTTGCGGCAATGAATGATTACGCGCTTTTCGGTCGATAATTACGGTATGATCATAGGGCTTGTATTATTGGCGATAGTTGCGTTGCTGTTGCTTTTCGGGGTGGCGGGGCGCGTGTTCAAAAGCTTCGGTGTTTCGTACCCGTTCGCGTATTTAATGGTCGGAGCGCTTATCGGCTGCGCGTTTATACCGTCGTTTAAGCTCGGAAGCGCGATATTTTACGTGGGCGGGTTCGTTGTGCCCGTAGTGTTCGCCGCGGTTTTCTTTGTGCTTGCGGCGAGATACCGCGAGGCGTGGCGCGCGCTCGTGACATCGTTTGCGACCGCCGCGCTGTATATTGCCGTTCGGTTGTTGATAGAGCCGATAACGAGCGAACTCGTAACGAGCATAACGCTCGGGTTTTTGTGCGGCGCGGGCGCATACTTGCTCGGCAAAACGAAAGTGAGCGCGCTCACGTCGGTATTTTGCGGGTTCGCGCTCGGCGAAGTTATATCGTCGGCGGTGCGCGTTTATGCGGGCGAGGTGATGCGGTTGGGTGCGAAATCCGTATTCGACGCTTTGATAATAGCCGCCGTATTTTCGGTTTTGCTGTACGAACTCGTTGCGGCGATAAAGCGTGCGACAGTGCGTCGCCACGGCAGAACGGCGTGCGAAAACGCCGAAGCGAGCGAAGAGTTCGATCCCGATCGCGACTGCGATTGCGATCCCGACGAGTATAAAAAATATTTCGACGAGTAGAATGCGTCCTTTTGAAAAAATCAAACATTTATTATAGAAAGTACACGCAATTTACATCGCAGCGAAATCGAATTAAAGTTTTCTTGCTCGCTTCTTTCTGAAAAAGAAGTAGACAAAATCGTTTACTTTTGACCCGTTATGTGTTAAACTGTACAAGTATATAACTTCGGGTTATGTAGGAAAGTCGAAATGAAACCAACCGTTGCTATAGTCGGCAGACCGAATGTGGGCAAGTCGACGTTGATGAACAGAATAAGCGGCAGACGCGTCGCCATTGTGGACGATATGCCGGGCGTTACCCGCGATAGGCTTTACGCCGATTGCGAGTGGTGCGGAAAATCGTTCACACTTGTGGACACGGGCGGCATCGACGACGGTGACGACGATATTTCGCGTTCGGTAAAGCGTCAGGCGTTTGACGCAGTGGAGCTATGCGACGCTGTTGTTTTTGTGACCGATCTCAAGCAAGGCGTGCTTTCTGGCGATCGCGAGATCGCGGAGATCTTGCGCAAGAGCAAAAAGCCCGTAGTGCTCACCGTGAACAAATGCGACGCGGCGTCGCCCGAACTCGTTTATGATTTTTATTCGCTCGGACTCGGCGAGCCTATGCCCATATCCGCGGAGCACGGCAGAGGCGTCGGCGACGTGCTCGACGAAGTGTGCGCAAACTTTGCGGCAGTGACCGACGAAAATCCCGACGCGCTCAAAATAGCCATAGTAGGTAAGCCGAACGTCGGCAAATCCTCGCTCGTCAACAAGCTTGTCGGGTACGAACGCACTATAGTATCGGACGTTGCCGGTACTACGCGCGATGCTGTGGATACGCCTATCGAACTGTTCGGCAATGATTACATACTAATTGATACGGCGGGCATGCGCCGCAAACGCGACGTCGAACCCAATTCGATAGAACGGTATTCGGTCATTCGCACCATTTCCGCGATAAAGCGCGCGGACGTGGTTTTGATAATGCTCGACGCATCGTGCGCCGTGACCGAACAGGACGAAAAAATAGCGGGGCTTGTGCACGAAGAGGGCAAGCCGTCCGTGTTTGTGCTCAACAAGTGGGACGCAGTAGAAAAGGATGCGTACACACTCAACGACAAGACCGACGAGCTAAAGGAACGCTTTGCGTTTATGAGCTATTTTGCGAGCATAGCGGTGTCGGCAAAAACAGGACTTCGGCTCGAAAAATTGTTCGGCGAAGTGCGGCGCGTTTGGGAAAACGCCAACCGTCGCATACCCACGGGGTTATTGAACGAGATAGTCGGTCAAGCCGTGGCGATGACCGAACCGACCGCGAGAAAGGGCAGGCGCGCCAAAATACTGTATGCGTCGCAACCGAGCGTGTGTCCGCCGTTGTTCGTATTCAAGGTGAACGACGAAAAACTCGTGCATTTTTCGTACGAGCGTTATCTCGAAAACTCGTTGCGCAAAGCCGCCGATTTTTCGGGAACTCCCGTTCGGCTCAAGTTTGTCGGCAGATCGGAATGATGCGGAGGAAACCGAATTGACTCCCGTACAAAAGCAAATTTTAATAGGCGCGATAGTCGCGGTTTGCTCGTATTTGATCGGCAATATAAATAATGCCGTTATCATAAGCAAGCTGAAAGGCAAGGACATTCGCAAATCGGGCAGCGGCAACCCCGGCACTATGAACATGCTCCGTACGTTCGGTATAGGCATAGGCTTGTTCAATCTCGCTTTGGACGTTGCCAAAGGCGTAGCGCCGTGTATTCTCGGTTGGCTGTTTATGGGCGTCGACGAGTTTTGTGCGCTCGGCGCGGATAGGCTCGGTTTGTATATAGCCGGACTTTGCGTAACGCTCGGACACGTGTTTCCGGCGGTCATGAAGTTCAAGGGCGGCAAAGGCGTAGCCACCATACTCGGCGTGTGCATAACCATGCAGCCGCTGTGGACGGTCGGATTTTTTCTCGCGGGCGTGGTGTTTTTGATCGTTGCCAAGGTCGGCTCGCTCACATCGTTTATCATGATGTGCGCGTCGCTCACCGTCGAAGGCGAGTGCGCCGCTGCGAGCGGTTCTGCCGCGATCGCGAAAACGGTATTATTGTTCGCACTGTTCGTGCTTACTCTGTTTGCGCACAGAAGCAATCTCGTAAAGCTGTTTTCGGGCAAAGAGCGTCAAGTGGTGCTGTTTAAGCCCAAACATCCTAAGCCTTACGTATATGACGATACGGCGTCTTTTTCGGTAGACATAGCCGAATAGCAAACGATACAAAAAAAGAAATTATCGGAGGATATAATGAGCGATATTAAAAAACGCGCGGAGCGCAACGGCAAGATCAGGCGTACCATGTCGCAGATCGATCAAACCATCGCCAAGCTCGAGCGTATGAAAACAGAGTACATACAGTCCGCGAACGAGGCAAAGTCTCGCGGCGAACTTGCGTCGTACAATCTTTGCAAGAGCGGTATCAACGCCACGATAACGCAGATACGCAGAGCCAAGGAGATGAAACTCAATCTCGATATTACCGCGGAATTGCAGCGCATGGGCGACAGCAACGCCGATTTTTTGAGCAGTATGTCCATGATAGCCAAGCGCATAAGCAAGATCAACCGTAAGTCGAATTTCGTAAAACTGCAAAAGGAGATCGACATAGCGCTTACGGGCGTCGAGCAGGCGCAGGCGGGGCTTGACGGGTTTTTGAAAAACACCGACGCGGCGTTTGCGGCTATTTCGCAAGCGCCGGGCGCGCTCAACGACAATCAGCTCGAGGAGCTTATCAACGGACACGTCACCGAACGCGATCTTATGATGGACGATCAGATAAAAGAGTTACAGGATAAACTCAACGGCGGAAAGAAATCGGCGGAAACGCAAGAGACGGAGCGCATGCGCGAGGGCGGAGCGAGCGCGCCGAAAGCGAACGAAACGGACGCAAAACCCGCTATAGCCAAGCCCGTGCCCGCGCCGAGCGGCGCGTTCGATTTCGGCGCGGGTAAATCCAAACCCATGCCAGCAAGCGTCAAAAATCTCATATCGGACATAACGCTCGGCGATATTGAAAAGCCGTGCGTGTTTATACGTCAAACCAACGGCGATTCGGTCGGCATAGAGTTTTCGGAATTTCCGCATATAATAATCACGGGCGTGCCGAACGCCATGCAGGACAGGATCGTGTGCGCGCTTGCCTCGTCGTTCTCCGCGGCGCGGCTGCGGTTCGTGCTTGCCGACTTCGGGTCGGGAAGACTGTGCAATTACGACGGCATGACGCAGCTTGCCGCAAACACTATAGCGGACGCCGACGAGTTCGCGCCGATGCTTTCGGAGCTTAAAGCGGAAGCCTTGCGCAGATACGATCTGTTTACGGCGTCGGGCGTAAACAATATAAACGAATATATCGCGGCGGGCGGAAAAATGCCGTATATCGTTTTGGTAATAAACGAGTTCGGCGAGGTCGCGAACGATATGCGTACCGAAAACGAGCTTTTGCGCATAGCTAAGAGTTCGGGCGCGGTCGGAATATATACGGTACTCTATACGGGCGACGCGAACGCAATATCGTCGGACTTCGACGGTATAGGCGCGGCGCGTATCGATTTTGCTTCGGGCGACGAATTCACTATGAACGGGTCGGGCAAGTATGCCGAACCCGAGTTTGACGAGAGACTCAAAGCGGCGATAATCGCCGCGCAAAGCGGAGGTGTGCTGTGATAGGCGATAAAAAACGTATTCAAGAGCAAATGCTCATAAATCAAGCTATTTCGTCGATAAAGATACAGCTCAACGATTTGGAAAACAGCCGCAAAAAGTATATCGAGGCGGCGGCTATCGCCAAAGCCGACGGCATTGCGAGCCAATACAATCTTGCTAAAAACGCGATACGCGTTGTGATAGAGCAAAAGGCGATAGTCAATCAAATGCTGCTCAATCTTCAGATGTCCGCGCAGATCAAGGACGTTTCCGAAATGACCAAATCGTTTGCCGACGGCATGAAAATCTTGAGCGGAGCCATAACCGAGACAAACGGGTCGATGAACTTTGAAAAGGCGACCGACAGAATAAACAAAGCCATGGTCTCCACACAGATCAAGCAGGCTGAGGCGGATGCGTTTATGGAAGCTACCGAAGCCGGTTTTGCGTCCATTGCATACAATACGAACAGCGCAAGCGGCGACGATATAGACAACATGATCAACGAGCAAAGCAAAGTGGATTTCGGCGAGGTTGACGACGAGATAGCCGCGCTCGAAAAGAAACTCAAATCGGGCGGTAAAGCATAATGTCGGACGAGAACGCGTTTTTGGCGGCGTATACGCGCGCGAACGAAGCGCTCGAAAAAGGCGATACTGCGACTGCGCGGAAATTTTTTCTCGTAGCGGCAAGGCTCGCCGACGAACAGGCGGCTACGGGCGCGCGGGAGCTTTCCGAAAAGCGGCGCGAACGCGCAAAGCGTTTGTACGACATAGCCGATTCGCTCGCGCCCGCGAAAAAGCAGGCAAACAAGAGCGCGGGCAAAACCGACGCCGACGGTGCGCGCGGCGATGCCGATGCAGACGAGTTTTTCAAGCCCGCCGACCCGAATGAAAAAATATCGTTCGACGATATAATCGGGCTTGCGGACGCAAAAGCGGCGATACACAGAATATTGATAGACCCTCTCAAAAGCCCCGAGATATACGGACGGTACGGGATAAAGGCGGGCGGATTCATACTGCTCGAAGGTCCGCCGGGTACGGGCAAGACAACGTTTGCAAAGGCGGCGGCGAGCGAACTCGAAGTGCCGTTTGCGGAGATCGACAGCAACTCGCTCATAAATTCGTATATAGGCGAGACGGGAAAGAACATAGATAAACTGTTCTCGAGCGCGCGGACTTACGCGAAAAACTGCGGCAAACCCGTAGTTATGTTTCTCGACGAGATAGACTGTCTCGCGCAGCGCCGCGGCGGCGAAAACAAAACCGCAGCCGAAGCGGTGCCGACGCTCATAAAACAGATGGACGGATTTTCCACTTCGTCCGAGAACATAGTTATCATTGCCGCTACCAATATAAAAGACGTGCTCGATCCCGCCATAATAAGCAGGTTCGGAAACGTGATAAACATACCGTTGCCTACCGAGAGCGAGCGCGCGGAAATGTTCAAAGCAAAACTGAAAATGCTATCCGACTCGGACTCCGCGCAAATGGACTATGCGCAAGCCGCGCATGCGGCGGACGGCTTTTCGGGCAGAGACATAACTCAAGTGACGGGGCGGTTCAAAAGCGCGCTCGCCGCGCGCGACGCAGGCTTTGAAAAAATAGAAAAGCCGCTCGGCGAATATCTCTGCGAGCTTATATCGATTCATAAAAAATCGAAATAGATTCCATGAAAACGTAAGGACGTTGTTTGTATAACAGCGTCCTTTTTCACGCTTAACTTCCTTTTGACATATAATGGAAATGGAAGGTGGCGTATGCAAAAACTTATAATAGACGGCGGCACGCCGCTTTGCGGCGAAGTTACCGTGCAGACGGCGAAGAACGCCGTATTGCCGATAATAGCCGCGTGTATCTTGACGGACGAGCGAGTTGTGCTCGAAAACTGCCCGCACTTGAAGGACATCGACGCGATGCTCGACATTATGCGGCATCTCGGGTGTTATGCCGAGTTTATCGGCGACGATCTACATATTTGCTGTAACGATATAGCGCTCAACGTCATAAATTCGGATCTGACGGGCAAACTGCGCTCGTCGATATTTATCATGGGCGCGATACTGTCGCGTTGCAGGCGCGCTTATATCAGCCACCCGGGCGGGTGCGAGATAGGGTTGAGACCGATCGATCTGCATATCGCGGGCTTGCGCGGTTTGTCCGTCAAGATAGAGGACGACAGCGGAGTTTTGTGTTGCGACGGATCGCAAATGCGCCCGAACGTGATAAATCTCGATTTTGCGTCGGTCGGAGCGACTGAAAATCTAATGATGGCGGGCGCATTGCTCGACGGCGAAACCGTTATAGTAAACGCGGCGCGCGAGCCGGAAATCGTCGATCTTGCCTGCTTTATAAACGCCATGGGCGGACATGTTGCGGGCGCGGGCGAATCCGTTGTGCGCATAGAGGGCGTGCCGCATTTACACGGCTGTACGTACCGTCCGATGCCCGATAGGATATGCGCGGGCACGTATCTCGCCGCAGTCGCGGCGACGGGCGGCGAAGCGGTAATACATAATATCGTTCCCGAGCACATTTTCGGAATAACGGAACGACTGAAAAAAACGGGCGCAAAAATATCTGTCGGAGACGATTCGGTAGGTATCGCGGCGAACGATCGACCGCGCGCATTACATAAACTCGAAACGAATATCTATCCGGCGTTCCCGACCGACATGCAGCCGCAGTTTTGCGCGTTGCTTGCGCGAGCATCGGGCAGTTCCGTCATTGTCGAAAACCTGTTTGAAAACAGATTCGGGTACACGAGCGAACTCAACAAAATGGGCGCGGCAATTACCGTGAAAGATCGGGTCGCCGTAGTGCGCGGAGTAAAAACGCTAAACGGCGCGGTCGTAAAAGCGTGCGATCTGCGCGGCGGCGCGGCGCTCGTTATCGCCGCGCTTTCCGCGGCGGGGCGTTCCGTTGTGCTCGGCGTGGAGCATATCGACCGCGGCTACGAGAGCATAGAAGACGCGTTCTCCGCGCTCGGCGGAAAGATAAGGCGAGAACCGCGCGCAACTTGTTGATAGCTGCGTAACAATACAATTATATCGTAAACACTTGCTTTTTTTCGGCGCATTTGCTATAATTTAGGTATGCGTAACAAGAGACTGATAATTTTATTATCCGTAGTTGTGACCGTCGTGCTTTGCATAGTAGTGTGCGGCGCTACTTTTCTTGTGCGTCATGTCGAGGCGTATAATTACTACGTCGATTCGCCCGATTACGACGATAAGGTGATAGAAGCGAGCGGCATAAAAACGGGTTCGTCTATTTTCTTTGTCGACGAAGCGGGGATAACGCGCAAGATAGAAAGCGCGTTTGCGGACGTCGGAGTTGTAAATATAGAACGAAAGTTCCCCGACAGAGTATCGATAAATTACGTCGTTTACGGCAATCTTTTTCAATTCGCCGGCGGAGACGGGTATTTGCAATGTTATTCGTCGGGCAGGATCTTTTCAAGCTCTGCTACGCCGCAAAGCGGATTTTTCGTAGTCAAGCCGCGCGACAAAGCAAATACCGAAGTCGGTTCGTTCTTCCAAGAACGAACGGGTTACGACATGTCGCTCATCAAGAGTTTTACCGACTATATGCATTCGGCGGGACTTATCGACGCGCAGATCACGGAACGCGTCGCGTTTATGGATTTGACACGCGACGGATATTGCTATATACGCATGCGCAGCGGCTGCTCGATAGAAATAAAAGGCACGGGCGACGAGTTTTCGACTCTGCTCGACGACGGGTGGAGCGTATACGCCGAGGGCAAACCCGATTTTCCAGTAAACCGCGAAACGGGGCTTATACGCGTGTGGATGAACAGATCCGATCCCGATAATCCGACGCCGCGCGTCACGTATTCTCCTACGGACAACGAGGAGTACTACTCGGAACATTACTTGCGCGCATAACGCACGCTTGCGAATTTTTGTTTTTTGCGCTGTAAGTACGGTTTGCTTGACAAACCGCGTCGAAAGCGGATATAATGTAAAAACCACAGTTTGTAAAGAGGTTCGTCTTGAAAAACAGTATTGCCGTAATGGAACTCGGAACGAGCAAGATCGTTGTTTTGATCGGAAGCCGAGGGTTGAACAACTCGATAACCGTTGACGGTATCGGGGTCTGCGACTATGACGGCTTTGCGGACGGCGAATGGATCGCGCCCGAAAAGTTGGGCGTAGCGATTTCGCACGTTCTCGACGGAGCGCGAAGCAGCGCGCGCCGCGATATCGAAAAACTGTATATAGGCGTTCCCGGCGATTTTTTGCGTTGCTATTGCAACGAGGCGAGCATATCGCTCGGTAAAAAACGCAGAGTTGCCGATGCGGACGTGGACATGCTGTTCGAGCAGGCGGAGGATATTATCGCCGAGGGTTACACGCTCGTAAACAAAGCCCCCGTATATTATACGCTCGACAGCGACAGCAAGCTTATTTATCCCGTCGGGCTTGTCGGGTCGCGGCTATCGGGCTGCGCGTCGTTTATGTACGCGGACAACCGCTTTATAGATATGGTTGACAGCGCAGTCAAGTTTGCGGGCATATCCGAAACGGACTATGTTGCTACGGCGTTTGCCGAAACA
>ERZ777306.4633-NODE-4633-length-12245-cov-3.947990_pt1 | contig 12245 bp, 6 predicted proteins | sample MGYA00374966_ERZ777306 | MGnify/ENA primary metagenome ERZ777306 (study PRJEB29329, sample SAMN06343882) | mouse gut metagenome | isolation source: Mouse cecum | place: Austria: Vienna | collected 2014-11-15 ...
TGAATGCTCAGATTGGGCAACACAAAGGGCCTGGATATTCCGTTTCAGACTTATTTAAATATGCTTATTATGCCAATCCCATAACATTTCCGGCTACTTATCCAAGTCAGGAAGGTGATACGCATATTCGTTTCGGCAATGCTTGGCTTACACAGGGAGAAAGGACGTATCTTAACCCATATGCGAAGATGATGGAGTCGTTCAAGGAAGAAAATTATAGTACCTTAAATACAACCTTGAATATCGAGCAGGATTTGGGATTTGTAACCGAGGGACTCTCTGTTAAAGCATTGATAAATTTTAAAAGTTATGCAGCTTCCGACTACACGCGTACAATGGAGCCGTTTTACTATTTAGCAAAGATGAGTTCAACAGAAGATAATCTGCAGTTGGAGCGTATAGGTAATAGTGGACAGGAATATATTCAGGAAGGCGAAATTCAAAAAGCAAATGACAATACGTTTTATCTGGATGCTAGAATTGATTATTCACGTACTTTTGGACAGAAGCATTCAGTGTCGGGGATGTTGATGTATATGCAGCGTGAATATCGTAATGGAACTATACCCAATCGTAATCAAGGCTTTTCCGGTCGTTTTACCTATGATTATAAACACAAATATTTGGTGGAGGTGAATTTTGGCTATAATGGCACGGAGCGTTTGGGGAAGAATGATCGTTTTGAGTTTTTTCCGGCTATGTCATTAGGATGGGTTGCCAGTGGTGAGGATTTTTGGAAACCAATTGAAAAATATGTCAACTATTTTAAGATTCGCGGTTCGTATGGATTAGTAGGTAGTGATGAAACTGGCCTCCAGGCAAATCCTGCTGCTGCGCACTTTTTGTATTTGGATGAAGTCAATTTGACAGGTAGCGGGGGATACCATACTGGTTATCTCGGTAATATTGGAGGAGATTATAAAGGGCCTGTGATCAACTCGTACGCAGTGACGAATGCAGGATGGGAACGAGTGAAGAAACTGGATATTGGTGTAGATCTGGAACTGTTCAATCAAGTGAACCTGACCTTTGATTATTTTTATGATAAAAGGTATAATATCCTAATGAGACGTGCTTCATGGCCGGTAATTATGGGGTATCAGAATGCTGTTCCTTGGAGTAATATAGGTGCGGTTGATAATATGGGGTATGAATTTAGTATCAATTGGCGTAAGGAACTTTTTAAGGAATTTATAATTGATATGCGTGGTAATCTTACTTATAATAAAAACAAATATATATATAAAGATGAGCCAAATTATCCTTATGTATGGAAGTCGGATACTGGAAGACCGTTAAGTACGACGAAGGGATATATTGCAGAAGGTTTATTCGCCAGCCAGGAGGAAATTAATGTAAGCCCGACACAGAGTTTGGGCAGTACGGTTATGCCGGGTGATATAAAATATCGTGATGTGAATGGTGATGGACTCATAACTGAAGACGATATGGTGGTATTGTCTGATTATGGAAATATTCCTCGGATCCAATATGGTTTGGGAGTGAACATTACTTATAAAAAGTTTGATTTCGGAGTGTTTTTTAATGGTTCTGCCCAACGTACTATAATGATAAATGGTATTTCTCCATTCTTTTCGGATATGTCATATGGTGAACGCAACTTAATGTCTTTCATCGCTAAAGATTATTGGTCTGAAAGAAACCCAAATCCGAATGCGGCTTATCCGAGACTGGGAATCCAAAACAGTCAGATTGAAAATAATATGAAAGCTAGTTCATATTGGATGCGTAATGGAAATTTTATTCGTTTCAAGACACTGGAATTGGGATATACTTTTCCTCACTGTCGTATCTACTTAAGTGGCGATAATTTGGCCGTATGGAGTCCGTTTAAGTTATGGGACCCGGAGTTGGGCTATGATTCCTATCCTTTGTCCCGTACTTTTAATGTGGGAGTTCAATTAAAATTCTAATATTGTAAAACAAATAATATGAAGAGAATAGCTATTTTTAAATATTTCCTACAAGTCTTTTTATCAATGAGCTTGTTGTCTGCTTGTAATTATCTGGAAGTAATTCCACCTGAACAGGCGAATTTGGATGATACTATGAAAGATGCAAATGCTGTACGTAACTTTTTATATTCTTGTTATAACGGCGTTGAGAATACAATTACTATGGACAATCCTTCTGTAGATGAAACAACTAATTCTATTGAATTGAATAGTGGCTTACAGAGGCTCAGTTATAATCAATTGAGTTCATCTGCAAAAGATTATGGGTGTTGGGATAACGCATATAATGCTATTGGACAATGTCACTTGTTTTTACAACAATTGGAGAAATCTACCCCCCTGGGAGTAGACGAGGCAATGAAAACACAATATAGAGCAGAGGTGAATTTTCTGATAGCCTATTATCATTTCCGTCTATTGGTGGACTATGGTCCTATTCCTATAATTGACCATTTTATGTCAATGGCTACTCCGGTTTCAGAGATTCCAGGACGTTCGCATTTTGATTATGTTGTAGATTTTATTTGTAAAAAATGCGATGAAGCGGCAGCGGATCTTCCTGCCTATCGTACGACATCAGAATGGGGAAGAGCGACTTCTTCCATTTGCTATGCTTTGAAAGCTCGCTTGCTGCTTTATGCTGCTTCTGATTTATGGAATGGTGGTTTCCCATATAAAGACTGGAAAAACAAAACCTATGAAACTCCTGGATATGGGAAGGAATTAGTGAGTAACTCGTATGAACCGGAAAAATGGAGAAGAGCTTTGAAAGCTTGTGATTATGCTTTAAAATGGGCTGAAGATAATGGTGGTAATAAATTGTTGCTTGTAGATAATATGCCCTCAAGAGTGGCGAACCTTAAAGATCCATATATACCAGAGAATTCAGATGAGGATTTTGTGGCGCATGTCAAATTAATGAGTCTCGTATTACAATCAACTCCTGATGAAGGCAATTTTGAGTATTTATGGGGGATTGTACCATATGTTGCGATAGGATTTTGGTCACCTTTACCCTTGAATATTATTGAACGGAATGGTTCATGGGTATCTGGATATAGTCAAATGGCACCGACTTTATATACGATCGAACATTTTTATACTAAAAATGGGAAATTGCCGGAAAATGATGAAAAGTTTGTGGATAAAAGTGATTGGTTAAAATCTATGTGTAGGTCGTGAACCACGTTTTTATGCATGGATGGCCTTTGATGGAGGAGAATACACGCAACAGTTAGTAAATGGAAAATCCTTACAGCTCAACATGAAGAGCTCTAGTAAACAAGGACGCAGCCCACAAGTGAACCGGAACTATTCGCCCACTGGCTTTTTAAGTAAAAAGTTTATTGAACCTGACTTGAATTTTACTTCAGAGAGTAGTGGTGAAGGCAATAATGTAAATTATCCGATACCATTATTTCGTTTAGCCGAATTATATTTGAATCGTGCGGAATGTTATGCGGCACTGGACATGACAAAGGAAGCGTTGGCTGATATAAATACGATACGTCGTAGGGCGGGGGTGCTTGAGTTGAAAGAAAGTGATTTGGATGTAATGCCTTTAATGGACTGGGTTCGTAATGAACGATTTGTAGAATTATGGGGGGAGGGACATCGTCATTATGATGTACGCCGTTGGATGATTGCTCCAGAGAGATTGAAAGCTGGTGCAAGAGAAGGATTGAATGTTTTGGCGAAATATGATCCTTCTTTTGATGAGTTTAATGTACGAACCAGAATAAATCAGCCATTTATGTGGGATAATCGTATGTATATTCTTCCTGTTTATGCAGATGAGGTATATAGTAACCCGCAAATGATTCAGGCACCGGGATATTAATTTCATTTCAACAAACTGTAAATTATACTATTATGAAGAAAAAATATCTTTTTTTGTCACTGGGCGGATGTCTGATGGCGCTGTTTTCTTGTGATAATAATGAATCTGATTATCAGGATTTGTTTCCAGAAGAGTATCATAAAATCTTATATATCAAAGATAGTGGTTCTGTTGAGCTTGAATTATCACAATTGAGTTCAACTCCTACATATAATTATTCATTTATTGTTTGTAAGGCGGGAAGCAATCCTGCTTTGGAGGCGAATGCTCATATTGAAGTGATGTCACAAAAAGAATTGGATGAGAAATATAGCATTCCCGAAGCCGTAAATTATAAAGTACTTCCTAAGAAAACATATTCCTTGGAGAATTCAGAGTTATTATTTACATCTGAAGAGTTACATAAGTATTGTAATGTATCATTAACACCTTCTATTATCAAAGAACTGCTGGAAGAAGGAAACCCCTCTAATTTATGGGTGTTGCCATTGAAGCTAGTCAGTACATCTGATTCTGTCAATTCAGATAAGAACATCTTGTTTTTAAAGATTGCAGCTGTCAATACTCCGACTATTAAATTTTCGAATGCAAGTAAAAAAGTAAATTTTGGCAATAGTTCATCTTTATCAGTAAATGTGGGTGCGGAAATCGTAAATGTTTCTAACAATCAATGGAATTTTTCGTGTGAAGTTGATTATGCTTCTGATGCCACAGTTTTGCTAGATGAATATAATCAGAATAATCCGGCTTTTAAATGTGTGTTGATGCCTACTCAAAATGTAGCTTTTAGTATAAAAACTTTTGAGTTTGAGCAAGGAGACAGTAAATCTATGAAAGATTTAGTTCTAAATATCACGTCCAATGGATTGATATCAGGAACAAACTATTTTGTACCGATAAAATTTGTCAGTTGTACAGAAGAAGGATTTGTGTTGGAAAATCCCTATTATTTAATTGTTACCAATCCCTTTGGAAATAATGCTAAAATAACATTAAATCCGGAACAACTCTCTAGTCCTCATTCAGAACAGAACCATGAGGGAAGATTGGAATGTTTAGTTGATAATAATAGAGACACTTTCTGGCACGCTTGGTATTCTAAATATGTATCCTCTGAGATTGGTTATTATTTTGATGTCAAATTGCCCACTCCTATTTCTGATTTCTCAATAGGCTATACTACACGTAGTGGAGATTATCACGAAGATCCGGTAACTATTTACTTGTATGGCAGTAATATTGGTGATGATAATTTGAGCAATTGGACATTGATTGCTACACTGAATAGTGAAACTGACGCTTTGCCAACGACTGCAAGTACGGATTATAGATCCAGTGTTTTCACGGCGTCTGCTTCTTTCTCTTATTTAAGGTTTGCCTGTCCGAGAAGTATGAGAATGGGAGAGATCAGATATCCGGGAAGTGGAAGAGATGGTTCGTTAAATTTGGCGGAATTCCGTTTATGGGGCAAATAAAAGTAGAAGAAATGACAAAAAAAATATTTATTTTGTTTAGCTTGATAATATATGGTGCAGTTTTGTTGGCTGCCCATAATTATCAAGTAAAATCTCCTGATGGTAGATTACTTGTTACAATTTCAACAGATAAGCAAATTACTTATTCTGTAAAGTATGATGGTTTGTTGATGTTGTTGCCCTCACCTATAAGTATGCAATTGGATAATGGACAAATTTGGGGGAAGGAGGCCAAAATAGCTAAAGTGAAAAAAGTCAGCAACAATAATATGATAGAGAGCCCTTTCTATCAACGTAAGGAAGTTGTTGACCGCTATAATGGTTTAATCTTGAATTGTGGTAAAGAATTTGAACTGGAATTTCGTGCGTATGATGAAGGGATGGCTTACCGCTTTATTTCCAAACATGAAGGAACTTATAAGATCATAAATGAACAAGCTGATTTTAGATTTGATAGAGATTATCGTTCTCATCTTGCTTATGCCCCTCGTGGAGGGGCAGATGGGAATGATAAGTTCAATTCCAGCTTTGAAGAAATGTATACAGAGACAAGTTTAAGTGGAATTGCGGAGAACCAGTTGATAATGACGCCGACACTGATTGTTGGAAATGAAGGGAAAAAGCTATGCATAGCAGAGTCTGATGTAATCAGTTATCCAGGGATGTTTTTAACAAGAACGGAAGATTATTCCAATGTATTAAGTGGAACGTATGCTAGTTATCCGGAAAAAATGGCACCACGAAGTTGGAATGATTCTTTTTATAAGATGGAAAACTATGCGGATTACATTGCCAAATGCGATGGAGTGCGTACATTTCCATGGAGAATTCTGTGTATTGCTGATAATGATATTGAGTTACTGAGTAATGACATGGTTTATCGGTTGGCTAGCCCATCCCGCATTGCGGACACAGCCTGGATTAATCCAGGATTGGCTACCTGGGATTATTGGAATAACTGGGAAGGTCAGGGTGAAAGCGGTAAAACGATTGATATGTACAAGAGGTTTATTGATTTTGCAGCATCTCAAAAACTGTCCTATTATGTTATGGATTCTGGTTGGGCTATATATGAAGGTAATGGTGCTTCTATGACTAAACCACGACCGGAGTTACACTTGGATGAATTGGTGAAATATGGAGAAGAGAGAGGAGTTGGACTTATCTTATGGGGTGGTTCTGCCAACTTTGCTGCTGATAACATGGAAGAGATATGCCGTTATTATGCACATATGGGTATTAAGGGATTTAAAATAGATTTTTGGGAATACGATAATCAGCGTATGATGGACCTATTGTTTAAAGCGGCGGAAATTACCGCTAAGTACAAGCTATTGTTAATTTACCATGGATGCCCGAAACCTGTCGGTTTAAATCGAACTTTTCCAAATATCATGAGTTATGAAGCGATAAAAGGGCTGGAGTATGTTTCAACAGGAATAGTAGGAGCCTATGATATGATTGATTATAATGTAATTTTTCCCTTTATTCGTCAGATAGCCGGAGCATCTGACTATACTCCGGGAGCCATGAAAAATCTGCCGATTGGGAAACTTGGTTGGGCTCCTAAAGCTAGTGAGGGTACCCGTTGTCAACAGATTGCTTTGTTTATTACCACCTTTAGCCCTATTGGTTCGTTGTGTGACAGTCCTACCAATTATTATGCCAATAAAGAATCTGTGGATTTTATTTCTCGAATACCGACAACTTGGGATGAGACAATACCTATGCATGGAATGATCGGACAATATATTGTGATGGCCCGGCAAAAAGGGAATAAGTGGTTTATAGGAGGGGTGAATAATAAACAATCCCGCATTATAACTTTAGATTTTTCTTTTCTTCCTGCTGGAGATTATCAGATGGAGTGGGTTTGTGATGCAAAAGATGCTGATGTGAATCCTGAGAATTACATTAAAGAAATAATAAATATACCATCGAACCGAAAACTTGTCGTTAAAATGGCACAGGGCGGAGGATTTGCTGGGATTATTCAAAAAAAATGATATGGATATGAAAAGCTTTTTGGTGAAAGGGATAGTCTTTTTATTAGTACTGGTTACTGCATGTAAAGATTCTGATGAGGATAATTTATCAAAAGGAGGTTCTGTTGTTGGAAAAGATTTTGCAATAAAGTCTCCTAATGGTTTGCTGGAAGTAAATGTTAGTACAGGAAAAAAACTGACCTTTGATTTGAACTATGGGGGAACTCCCATGCTTGCCAAGTCCACTATAGCATTGCAATTGGGACATGGAATTATCTGGGGTGGTGGAAGAGAATTGAAAGATGCCAAAGAAGAGACGATTAATGAATCATTTTCTACATCGTTCTATTTAAAAAAGACAGTTACCGATAAATATAATAGACTGTATCTTGATTTTGGAGATGATTTTGATGTGGAATTTCGAGTGTATGATGAAGGTATGGCTTACCGTTTTATCTCTAAACGTACGGATAATTATAAGATTTATGGTGAGCAGGCTGATTTTACCTTTGCTGAGAATTACCAGATTTATGTAGCTTATGCTCCTCAAAGTAGTTTCTCTTCGAATGATAAGTTCAATTCCAGCTTTGAAGAAATGTATACTTTGACTACGGTTAAGGGTGTGATAAAAGACAAACTTATAATGACCCCAATGTTGGCGGTGTGTGGTAATGGAAAGAAGCTTTGTATTGCAGAATCGGATGCGGTTAATTATCCGGGATTGTTCTTGAGTCGTAACTCTAATTCGGATGATGTGCTGAATGCTACTTTTGCAGCTTATCCTACAAGTATGGAGCCTTCTGCGAATTATGGCAGTCATTATCAGGTAGGAGGTTATGCGGAGTATATTGCAGATTGTAACGGTGCTCGTACTTTTCCTTGGCGAGTGTTGTGTGTGGCAGAACGTGATATGGATCTGTTGTCTAATGATATGGTATATAGATTGGCTGCTCCTTCTAAAATAACAAATACTTCATGGATTAAACCGGGTTTGGCAACATGGGATTATTGGAGTTGGTGGGATGGAAGAGGAGAAGGTGCAAAAACTTATGATACTTATAAACATTTTATAGATTTTGCAGCTTCTAAAGGCTTACCGTACTATATCATTGATTCAGGGTGGGCTTTAAACGGAAGTTCTTTGGCTGAGGCGCGTCCGGAAATAAGATTGGAGGAACTAATTGAATATGGAAAGCAAAAAGGAGTCGGGCTTATTTTATGGGGTGGTGCTGCTAACTTTAGTGATGGAGATATGGAAGCAATCTGTCAACAATATTCCAGAATGGGTATTAAAGGTTTTAAAATAGATTTTTGGGAATATGACAACCAACGCATTATGGAACGTTTTTATAAAGCCGCAGAGGTATCCGCCAAATATAATTTATTGATGATTTATCATGGTTGTCCGAAGCCGACAGGAGTGGAACGTACATATCCTAATATTGTAAGTTATGAGGCGGTGAAAGGAATGGAGTTTGCGTCCACTGGATTTGTAGGGTTGCGGGACATGGTTGATTATGTTGTGACTTTTCCTTTTATTCGTCAATTGGCAGGGCCGTCAGATTACACGCCGGGTGCTATGAAAAATATTCCTATTGGTAGCCAGTGGTCCAGACGCTCATGCGAAGGTACGCGGTGTCAGCAGTTAGCTTTATTTATTTCGATATTTAGTCCATTAGGAACATTATGTGACGGACCTACAAATTACAATAATAATCAGGAGTCAATAGAATTTATTTCTAAGATTCCGACTGTGTGGGAAGAATCAGTTCCTTTGGATGCAAAAATAGGACAGTATATTATTATTGCTCGTAAAGGACATAATGGTGAGTGGTTTGTTGGCGGAGTAAACAACAAAGATGCACGTACCGTAACAGTTCCTTTGTCTTTTTTGACAGCAGGTGAATATACAATGGAGTTAATGAGAGATGCGGATGATGCAGCCATGAATGCAAAGCATTATGTAAAAGAAGTAAAGAATGTTTCCAATGCGACATCTTTGACTATTAAAATGGCTCCTGGAGGTGGTTTTGCAGCACGTATTTATTAAAAAAAATCCAAAAATTATTATTATGAAACACTATCAATTTTATATCTTATGGCTATTTGTTTGTGTAATAGCTTTTTACTCATGTTCTAAGGATGAAGATATCTTTTTAGGCAATGACGAGATTGAAAAACCTGAGGGTCCTGGGCAACCGGATAATATCGTTATATCTTTAGTCGCGTCGGGATTACAGGATATCATCGATATTAGGACAAGTCCCTCGTTTCAGTTTGATATTGAAAGAAGTGTGGATGCGGAAGAAACAGTTGCGTTATTTGCGAAATTGACGGAAGAAGAAGTTAATGAAGAATTGAATGATGAACATACCTATAAATACTTCTCGGACGAACAATGGACGATTGATGATAATCCGATTGTTTTTACAACAGGTGAAACGAAGAAATCGGTTACTGTCTCATTCACAGAACCTCCACGCACAGATGTTCCACAGGTATATGTGCTTGGATTATATTTGCGTTCATTTACGGAAGAAGCGAAAATAGAATCTACTAAAAGTAAGATTATATTCAGGGTAGAAATTCCTGCAAAAGAAGGAACTGCAACTAATCCTCATCTTTTGAGTTCTGTAGATGATCTGTTGGCGATGAAAGTAAAAGTCGATGCGATTGCTGCCGGAGAGGAAATTTATTTTGAACTTCGGAATGATATTGATTTGGCTGGAGCAAGCTGGATGCCTTTAGTTGATGCAGGTGGAAATTTGGATTGGGGAGAATATCGTATAATTCATTTTAATGGCAATAATCATAAGATAAGTAATTGGTCTTGTGAAGGTACCCCCTATGCTAGTTTCTTTGGTGTGCTAATAGGTTCATGTAAAGATGTCACTTTTGAAAATGCTGTTGTTTCAGGTACAGGAAGACCTGTAGGGATTGTGGCGGGAGCTGTAGGGCATTGGGGATATTCTAATCCTAAAACGGAAATTGTGAATACTCATGTTAGTGGTTCTGTTGACGGTGAAGTGAATTTGAACTGGGATTGGGGAAATCCGGCTTTTGCAATTGGAGGTATTTGTGGAGTGTTGAGGCAGGGTAGTAGTATATTAAACAGTTCTTCTTCTGCCAATGTAAGTGGGACAGCTGCAGGAGGTATTGTCGGAGATTGTAATAATAGTGGCGGCGGAAGTATTTCAGGCTGCTTTTATAAAGGTGGAACTGTAACTGCTATTGGTGGTGCGGATGCTTATGCCGGCGGTATTACGGCTAGAATAGCTAATTGTCGTATCTCTAATTGCTACTCTTCCGGTACAATCAGTTCTGAAAATGGAAAAGCGGCAGGAGGTATTACTGGAGAACTGTCACCAAATACCACAATTTCCAATTGTTATTCAACAGCAAAAGTTATAGCCAATACCAATGCGGGCGGGATTGTAGGTCGAACTGATGGATGCAGTAATAGTACAGTTGAAGGTTGTATTGCTTGGAATCATTCTGTGACATCATTATCTGATTTAGGCTCAGGACTTATTACAGGATGGATTAATGGTTCTAATTTAACGTTACAGCGTTGTTTCTCTAATTATGATATTCCTCTTGTGGTCAATGGTAACAGTATAGACGTTAGTGCAGAATTTACTGAAGATAAAATAAATGCATATATCAATGATTATCGATATAATGGAGGTCGTGCCGCAAATACTTTGAAGGAAACGGTAGGTAAACTTGAGTTAGGTTGGAGTACGGATATTTGGGATCTTGCTGGCGATGCTCCTAAATTAAAGTGGGAATCAGTGATAGTTGTTGAATAGTTTTCTCTCTGTATATATTAGATGGAGTGTGAGGAGAGTTGTCGCGGAATGACACTCTCCTTATATTAAATAAATTAACGATGAAAAAAATAACATTTATTTTAAGTATATTATTTTCTACAACAGTACTTTCTCAATCTCCTGTCGAAAAATCTTTCCCTAAAGGAGAACTGTTTTCTTTAGGCTCTTATTATTATCCAGAGCAATGGGATTCTTCTCAATGGGAACGTGATCTGAAGAAAATGTCGGAGATGGGGATCAAGTTCACCCATTTTGCGGAGTTCTCTTGGTCTATGATGGAACCAGAAGAAGGAAAGTATGATTTTGAGTGGCTGGATCGTGCAGTCTCTTTGGCGGAGAAATATGGTCTGAAGGTAATCATGTGTACGCCTACTCCTACACCTCCTGCCTGGCTGTCGAAAAAGTACCCCGATATATTGATTCAGCGGGATAATGGAGTTTCCATTCAGCACGGACGGCGTCAGCATGCTTCCTGGAGTAGCGACCGTTACCGTCGTTATGTAGAAAACATTGTTTCCCGTCTGGCAATGCGTTATGGCAGTCATCCTGTTGTTATCGGCTGGCAGATTGACAACGAGCCGGGACACTACGGAGTAGTGGATTACAGTGAAAATGCACAACTAAAATTCCGCGTCTGGCTACAAAAGAAATACGGAACTATCGACGAACTGAATGATACATGGGGCACCTCTTTCTGGAGCGAAACCTATCAGAACTTCGAGCAGGTTTGCCTTCCCAACCAACAGGAGGTACCTGAAAAGCCCAATCCTCATGCCATGCTCGACCTGAACCGTTTCATGGCGGACGAATTGGCGGGCTTTGTTAATATGCAGGCAGATATACTCCGGCAGCATATCAGCAGAGACCAATGGATCACTACCAACCTGATTCCTGTTTTCAATCCGGTTGACCCGGTACGGATCGATCATACGGACTTCCTGACCTACACCCGCTATCTGGTAACCGGACATAATCAAGGAATAGGCAGCCAGGGCTTTCGAATGGGGATTCCCGAAGATCTCGGGTTTTCCAATGACCAGTTTCGTAACCGTGTCGGCAAAACATTCGGAGTGATGGAACTACAACCCGGTCAGGTGAACTGGGGAGTGTATAATCCACAACCCCTACCTGGCGCT
>ERZ777306.4638-NODE-4638-length-12240-cov-4.295035_pt1 | contig 12240 bp, 8 predicted proteins | sample MGYA00374966_ERZ777306 | MGnify/ENA primary metagenome ERZ777306 (study PRJEB29329, sample SAMN06343882) | mouse gut metagenome | isolation source: Mouse cecum | place: Austria: Vienna | collected 2014-11-15 ...
TTAAGGGCCAGATACACCGTATCTGGCCCCTAAATCGCTTAATTTAATGACATTGATGGCCGGCGACACCTATATCGTCCTGCTTGTGAGCCGCCTGATTCTCTTCCCCCTGGTGGAGCTGCTGTTCTGGCGGTATCTGCGCCGCCCCTTCCTGGAGCTCCAGCGCCGGCTGGACCGGGGCTGGTGGCTGTTCGCCGTGGTGGGCGCGGTGTACTATCTTCTGATTATGTTTACGGCCATCCCGGTGGATGCCCCCATGCCGGACGCCTCAGGGGTTGGCACCGCCTTTCTGGTGATGCTCCTCATGCCCCTGACCTACATGACCTGCCTGCTCTCCCTGTGGCGGCAGATGAAGATGTATGAAAACACCCGCCAGATGGAGCTTCAGCGCCGGGACTACCACACCCTTTGCCAGAAGATGGAGCTGGGGCGCATCTACCGCCACGATATGCGCCACCATCTCTCCACCCTGGACGGACTGCTCCAGCAGCAGGACCTGGACGAAGCCCAGCACTATATCCGCTCCCTCAACGGCGGCCTGGAGGATCTGGCCTACCCTGTTCAGTGTGCAAACTCCGCCCTGAACGCGGTCATTACCGCCTATCTGGTCCAGGCGTCAAACGCCGGCTGTACCCTCCGCGTCCAGGTGCAGACGCCGGATCAGCTCCCCTTTGAGGAGACGGACCTGTGCGTCATTCTGGGCAACACCCTGGAAAACGCCATCCACGCCTGCCAGGACCTGCCCGAGGATATGCGGGAAATCCAGCTCTCCCTGGAGCTGACCGAAAACCGGCGCCTGGTGCTCTTTGTCAAAAATCCCTGTCCCACGCCGGTCCACTTCGGTCCGGACGGCCTGCCGGCAGTCCCCCAGCGGGAGGGCCACGGCCTGGGCCTGCAAAGCGTGCGGACTGTGTCGGAAAAATACGGCGGGCTGTTTCAGTGCCAATGGGAGGACGGCTTCTTCGTCCTTCAGACCGTTCTCATGCCGCCTCAGGCGAGCACTGTCAAGCAGCGCCAGGTCAACCGGGTCACGACAGCGGTTGTCGCCCTGCTGGCCTCCCTGCTGCTCATCAACTGCGTCCCCGCTGTGGCCGACGCCCTGGAGTCCATCCCCGTTCTGGGCCCCATCATCCGGGTATTGGATCTTCGGACCTATACGTTCCACTGGAACAACACCGACTATTCCGTCACCCAGCCTCAAATCACCGGGGCGGAGGAGCCAAACGACGCCTCCGACGACTTTTTCGCGGAGATGGAGGAAAAATTCCTCTGGTATGCCGGGCAGCGCTATAAGGGCTATGTGGGCATTGACGCGGACTACACCGTGCTGCGGGACGACGAAACTTTGCTGATTCTCCGCTTCGACAGCACCATCAACGTGGGCGGTTCCGTGGATTACACCCGCCACGTTGTCCTGGACAAAACCTCCGGTGAAATTCTGGAGCTCAGCGACCTGTTCCCCCCTGGAGAGGACTACGTGACTCCTCTCAGCGCGGAGGTTCTGTCCCAGATGGAGCAGGCGGTGGCCGCCGGAGAGGGCAGCTACTATATCCCCGGCGACTTCTGGGCGGAAAGCGACTGGTTCCGGTCCATCGCCCCGGATCAGGACTTTTATCTCGACGAGCAGGACCGGCTTGTCCTGGTCTTTGAGGAGTATTCCGTGGCCCCCGGCAGCATGGGCACGCCGGAATTCACCATGCCCGCCGGTATGGGAATACTGCCAACCGGCTGAATACAGCGTCAAGGGGACGTCCGGCAGGGCGTCCCCTGTTTTCTGGAAAAAACCATTGCAATTTCCCCCGGAGTATACTAGAATAAAGAAGAATTTGCCGAAAGGAGCTCCTGTACGCTATGTCAATCTTCCGCTCCCGTCCCCTCCGAGCTCTGGGGTATCTCAGTCTGGCGGTGTTTCCCCTGTTCTGCCTGCTGGTGCTGGACTACATGAATTACCGCAGTCTGGCCCGGCTGCGTCTCCATTGGGAGCTCCAGCCCGGCCCCCTCTGCTTTGAGATTGTGGTTATTTATCTGATCTTTCTGTTTTTCTGGGCTCTGTGCCGCCGGGGCGCTCTGGCGGCCGGCGTTATGGGGGGGCTATCCTTCCTGTTCGCCTACATCAACTACACCAAGGTGGCCGTCAACGGGGACAACTTTTATCCCCAGGACATGATGATGGCTGGCAGCGCCGGGGAGCTGACCTCCTTCATCAGCGGCGCGCTGCCCAAGTGGTTCTGGCTGGGGCTGGCGGCCTTTGTTCTCTGGATTATCTTCCTGGCTTTGACCAGGCCGGACCTGCCCCGGGGCTGGTTTTACCGGCTGTCGGCGGCAGCCCTGGTGGCGGTGCTGGTCTGGAGCTTCTGCGCCAACCGGGAGCGCACCAAAAATATGCTGGCCCGGTTCAATATGTCTACCTACGACACCGCCCTCCAGCGCTCCAATTACAATGCCAACGGCTTTGTGGGGGGCTTTGCGCTGAATGTGCTCACCATGCGCATTGAGCCCCCGGAGGGCTACACCCGGGAGAACATGGAGACGCTGCTGGACCTCTACAAGCCGGTCCCCGCCTCCGGCGAGGAACAATTTGACGTCATTGTGATTTTGAGCGAGAGCTTTTTTGACGCCCGGATTCTCCCCGGCGTGGAGTTCTCCCAAAATCCCCTGGAGCACTACGACGCGCTGCTGGAACGGCCCAACTGCTACAGCGGGACCCTCTACACCACCGCCTCCGGCGGGGGCACCGTCCGCCCGGAGTTCGGGATGCTCACCGGACTGACCACCGACTATCTGCCCGACGTGACCACCCCCTACTGGTTTGTGGATGAGGAGGTCCCCTCCTATGTGTCCATCTGCAAGGAGCTGGGCTACAACACCCTGGCCATCCACCCCTACGACCGGACTTTTTACGCCCGGAATCAGGCCTACCCCTACCTGGGCTTCGACCGCTTCCTGGACATGGAGGACCTGCCCCAGCTGGTAACGGCGGAGTATAAGCGGGACTATATCACCGACCATTCCACCCTGCTGCTGATGGAAAAATGTCTGGATGAGGCGGAAAATCCCACGTTCATGTTTGTCATTACCATGCAGAATCACCAGCCCTACAACGCCATGGACCCGGCGGACATTCAGGTGGAGGTGACCTCCCCGGACCTGTCCGAGCCCGCCCTCACCGCCCTGACCACCTACACCCAGGGGCTGTACGATGCAGACAGGATGCTGGGGGATCTGGCGGACTACATCGACCGCCGGGAGCGGCCCACCATTGCGGTCTTTTTCGGGGACCACCTGCCCACCCTGGGCTCCAACTACCTGGCTTATCGGGAGAGCGGCCTGTTTGACCAAACCGACGGCCTTACCCCGGAGGAGCTGGAGCAGGTCTACTCCACCCCCTACGTGATTTACTCCAACCGGGAGCTGGAGTTTGACTTCTTCGGGCAGAACAAAAACAACCCCATCTCCGATTACAACGTGCTCAATGCGGTCTACCGGGCTGTCGGCCTCCCCCGCACCCCCTATATGGAGATGCTGGCGGATTTTTACCGGGATTATCCCTATTACAACGTCCGGCTGGAAATCCCGGTCCATTCCACCCGGGAGCCCTTCCTCAAGGCCATGGAGCTGGTCACCTACGACCGGATTCTGGGCCGCCGCTGGTCGAAATAACACAATCAAACTTGCAGGAGTGATTTTCCATGATGACCATTGAACATTTTAAGCAGGCCCGCAGCGTATTGCGGGGCGTTTTGAACGAAACCCGGCTGATCCATTCCCCCTATCTCTCCCAGGGCTGCGGCAATCAGGTCTATCTCAAGCCGGAGAATATGCAGGTCACCGGGGCCTACAAAATTCGGGGCGCGTACTATAAAATCAGCGCCATGAGTCCAGAAGAGAAGTCCCGGGGACTGGTTACCGCCTCCGCCGGCAACCACGCCCAGGGAGTCGCCTACGCCGCCCGGGCCTCCGGTGTGGCCGCCACCATCGTCATGCCCACCACCACCCCTCTGATGAAGGTCAACAACACCAAGGACTATGGGGCTCAGGTAATTCTCCACGGAGACGTGTTCGACGAAGCCGCCGCACTGGCCGCCCAGATGTCTGAGGAGCAGGGGCTTACCTACGTCCACCCCTTCAACGATCTGGAGGTGGCCACCGGCCAGGGCACGATTGCCTATGAGATTTTCCAGGACCTGCCCGATGTGGACGTGATTCTGGTGCCCATCGGCGGCGGCGGACTGGCGGCGGGGGTGTCCACCCTGGCCAAGCTCCTCAATCCCAACGTGCAGGTGATTGGCGTGGAGCCCACCGGAGCCGCGTCGATGAAGGCCAGCCTGGACGCCGGCCACGTGGTCACCCTCCCCACCGCCACCACCATCGCCGACGGCGTGGCAGTAAAAACTCCCGGGGACAAGATTTTTCCCTATGTACAGAAGAGTCTGGACCAGATCATTACCATCTCCGACGACGAACTGGTCGCCGCGTTTCTGGACGTGATGGAAAAGCACAAGATGATTGTGGAAAACGCGGGCCTTTTGACCATCGCCGCCCTGCGGCACCTGGAGTGCCGGGAGAAGAACGTGGTGTCCATCCTGTCCGGGGGCAACATGGACGTGATTACCATGGCCTCGGTGGTTCAGAACGGCCTGATCCGCCGGGGGCGCATCTTCACCTTCTCCGTCCATCTCCCCGACCGGCCCGGCGAGCTGCTGCGGGTGGCCCAGATCCTGGCGGAGCACGCGGGCAACGTTATCAAGCTGGAGCACAATCAGTTTGTCAACGTAAACCGGGCCAGCAGCGTTGAGCTCCGGGTGACTCTGGAGGCTTTCGGCCACGAGCACAAGCAGGAGATTCTGGACGCCCTCCACCAGGAGGGCTACGACGCGGCGGAAACGGGCACCAGTAAGATTTACGACTGAAAAACTCTGCCCCCGCCGCCGGGAAGGGCGGCGGGGGGTATCTGAAAAGCGGCGTGCTGGCCCGGAGCAGGCCGGGGCGGCGGGCAGTGAGGTTTCAAATGGAGCGTCCCGGAGCCCGGAGCACCGGAGGGGCCGTGAGGCCCTCTCGCTCTCCGCTCTGTATCCTATGCGCCCCGCCCCAGGCGGGTGCCGGCGGGCTGTTTTTATGGAGGTATTGCAATGGTTAAAATTTCCCCCTCGATCCTGTCAGCGGATTTTGTCAATCTGGAGGAGGACATCCGCCAAGCGGAAAGCGCCGACTATCTCCACGTGGACATCATGGACGGCTGCTTTGTCCCCAATATTACCATTGGCGTACCGGTGCTGAAATCCATCCGGAAATGCACCGGTATGTTTCTGGATGTACACCTGATGATTGACAAGCCCGTCCGCCTCCTTGCGGACTTTGCCCAGGCCGGAGCGGACCTGCTGTCCGTTCATCTGGAGGCCTGCCCCCCCAGCCAGATCGTCCAGTGTCTGGACCTGATGGACCAGTTCGGGGTGAAAAAAGGGGTGGCCCTGCGGCCCATCACCTCCCCCAAGGCCATCCTGCCCTATCTGGAGCGGCTGGACCTGGTTCTGGTGATGACGGTGGAGCCCGGCTTCGGAGGCCAGACCTTTCTGGAAAGCCAGCTGGACACCATCCGGGAGGTCCGGACCCTGATCGACCGGTACAACCCGGCCTGCGAACTGGAGGTGGACGGCGGCGTCAACCAAAAAACCGCTCCTCTGGCGGCGGCGGCGGGGGCAAACGTACTGGTAGCCGGCTCGGCGGTCTACGGCGCGGCCGACATTCCCGGAGCCATCCAGGCTCTGCGGGTGAACTAGGAGGGGGAGCAATGCAGTATTTTCCCCCCGCCCTGGAGCAGCTTGTGGAGCAGTTCGCCAAGCTCCCCGGTGTGGGCGTGAAATCCGCCCAGCGGCTGGCATTCTACCTCCTGGCCCAGCCGGAGGAGGAGGCCGCCCAATTTGCCCAGGCCATTTTGGCCGCAAAAAAATCCATCCACTGCTGTCCCCTGTGCCAGAACCTCACCGAAGGGGATGGCCCCTGCCCCATCTGCGCCAGCGCCCGGCGGGACGGCTCCACTATCTGCGTGGTGGCCGATCCCAAGGACGTGGCCGCCCTGGAGCGCAGCCGGGAATACAACGGCCTGTACCACGTGCTCCATGGAGTGATCTCCCCCATGAACCACGTGGGGCCCGACGACCTGCACATCAAATCCCTGGTGGAGCGGGTGTCCGGCGGGACGGTCTCTGAGGTTATTATGGCCACCAACCCAGACACCGAGGGGGAGACCACAGCTATGTATCTGTCCCGGCTGCTGCGCCCCTTCTCCGTCAAAATTACCCGGCTGGCCTACGGCATCCCCGTGGGAAGCCATCTGGAATACGCCGACGACGCAACCCTTATGCGGGCTCTGGAGGGACGGCAGGAAATTTAAACTGAACCGGCGGCCGGTGATAAAACCATCACCAGCCGCCGGTCTTTTAATAGAGGCCAGCCTTTGTCCACTGGGCCAGCGGGACATCGTTGAGCCCCTCAAAGGATTCCATCCGGTTGGAAAACCGTTTTCCGGCCTCATTGGCATGGTGAATCGCATCCTTGAGGTTCAGATTGGTCAATTCTCCGCCGTCTACAATTACCTGGCCGTCTACAATAACCGTTTCCACCTCCCGGCCGTCCGCGGAATAGATTAAATTGGGTACGATGTTTCGCACCGGCGACAGAATGATCGGCGTCATATGGGGATGGAGCAGGTCCAGTATAATCAGATCCGCCTTTTTTCCCACTTCCAGCGATCCGATCTGATCCGCCATCCCCAGCGCGCGGGCGCTCTCAATGGTTCCCAGCCGGAGCATCTGCCAGGCCGGAAATACTGTTCCGCTGGCGGCTTTGCACTTGTTGAGCAGATCGCCCACCTTCATCTCCAAAAACATATTGTTCCGGTTGTTGCCGGGAGCCTGATCGGTGCCCAGACCGACCACACCGCCCATCTCCATATACTCCGCCGCCGGCGGGACAGTCCCATTGATCAGGGCCATGCAGTTGCTGCACAGCACCATGCGGCAGCCATGCCGGGCCATGGTACGCACCTCCTCCGGCTGGGCGTGGCTGATATGGGCCGCCAGCACCTGGGGACCCAGAAGCCCGTTTTTCTCCAAAAAAGGAATGGCCCGCAGTCCATAGCGTTTTTCGCACTGAATATTCTCCCGGTGGCTCTGGGATACGTGGATGTGAATATCCAGCCCCTCTTTGCGGGCGTACTCATACAGCTCCCGCAGCAGCTCCAGTGAACACATATTGGCCGCCTGGGGCCCTACCATACAGGTGATTCGTCCGCTGCCGTGCCAGGTCTGGACCATTCTGCGGGTGGCGGCAAATTTGGCCTCCCCCACGCCGGGGTCAAAGGGGAAGGTCTCCATGGGGTCGTACCGGTAAATATCCGCCGGCATCTCGTGGATCAGCTCTGTCATAACGCAGCGGTTTCCCACTTTCCGGTGGTTTTGCAGCACCAGCTCCGACCGGTCCCCGTAGTCGCCGATGGTGGTGGTCCCGTTCAGCACGGACTCGGCAATTTCGATCAGGGAGCCGATTTGAGTGGCGTCGTCATCCAGATTGGCCTGGATGGGAAACATCCCCTTGTACAGCCAGTTGTCAATATCCTGGGCAGTACCCCGGGCAATCCCCAGGGAGGAATGGGAGTGGCAGTCGATCAGCCCCGGCATAACCACCTTGTCCGTCGCGTCAATCACCCGATGGCCGTCATATTCCTTCCGCAGCTCTGCGGTCTCTCCGACAGCGCGTATGGTGGAGCCCTGTACGGCCACCGCGCCGTCGTTCACGATTCCGGTCCCCTGCCCCTGCATGGTAATGACAATCCCATGGATAATCAGCAAATCAACAGTTTTCATATGTATGGGCTCCTATTCTTCCAATTTATGATAGACAACCTTGCCCTCCGACATCGTGAGCAGAATCTGGCTCCGGTCAATTTCCTCCGGGCGGCTGTAGGGGCTGCGGTCCAGCACCACCAGGTCCGCGTATTTGCCCGCCTCCAAGGTCCCCCGCTCCTGCTCCTCATGTCCAATCCACGCAATATTGGAGGTGCAGATTTTCAGCGCCTCCGTAACGCTGACCCGCCGGGCGGGCCGGGGGTTGTTCACCAGAATATGAAGGGCCTTGATCGGGTCGATGGGCGTAACGGGGCTGTCCGACCCGCTGCCAACCATACAGCCCGCCTTGACCAGCTTGGCAAACGGCTCATTATTCTCCGCCGCCTCCTCTCCCAGCATTGGCGCAAAGACGCTGTTTTCTGGATTGTCCCAGATGTCGCACCAGATGGGCTGCATGGGAAGGGCCAGCTGCAGCTCCGCCGCCATTTCAATATGGTCCGGCGCAGGATAGGAAAAGTGCTCAATCCGGCAGAGGGAATATATTCCAGCCCATACACAGTCCAATTTGCAAAAAAATACAATAATAAGCCAGCTTTCTCCCTGATTTCAAATGAATTTTCACTTGAAACTAAAAAAAATTTTCCTTCTCCGAAGAACACACTCCATGCAGCTGTTCAAAAAATCGACAAATATTTTGTTCAAAAAAACTACATGTTGATTTTTTCAACAGATTTTGCTATACTCGGGGAAATGAACCTGGGAGGTGCGGACAGGAATGGACCACGAAAAATTGATGCTCTATGCATTTAAGCGGTTTATGGAGGTTACGGACGATCAGTTTTTGCTGCTGGACAAGGACGGACGGGTGGCTGCCATCAACGAAAACTATTACCGTTCCCTGCTTCTGTCCTCCGTGCTGCCCCATGACAAAATAATCGGGCGGCCTATTGAAGAAATTTTTATCACCTCCGTTCTGCCGGAGCTCATGCGGCGGGGCGAGCCCGCCCAGCTGAACCGGGATATGTTCATCACCGGGCCGGAATACTCCCTGGACTGCGGCCGCAAGGAAATCGCCGTGCGCACCTGTGCTAACGTGCTGGACGACGAGGGCAATATGCTGGGGGCCTTTGCCATTGTCACGGCCCACCCGGAGCTGCTGCGGCTGTGCGAGTCGGTCTTTGACACCAGACAGAAATATCAGCTGGACAAGGAAACTGCCGGCTCCCATGCGGTGGATCTGGACGGACAGGACAATATTATCGGCAGCAGCCAGGAAATTTTGCAGGCCAAAGACAAGATGCTGCGGGCGGCGCAGACCAGCTCCAACGTAATGATTACCGGCGAGTCCGGAACTGGGAAGGAGCTGTTCGCCCGGGCCATTCACCACTACAGCGCCCGCAGCGACGGCCCCTTCGTGGCCCTGAACTGCTCTGCCATCCCCTCCGAACTGTTTGAATCCGAGCTGTTCGGCTATGAGGAGGGGGCCTTCACCGGGGCCCGCAAGGGGGGCAAAATGGGCGAATTCGAGCGGGCCGACGGCGGCACCCTGTTCCTGGATGAAATTGCGGATATGCCCTTTTTCATGCAGGCCAAGCTGCTGCGGGTTTTGCAGGAGGGGGAAATCAAGCGCCTGGGCGGAGGAGCGGTAAAAAAATTAAATGTGCGCATTATTGCCGCCACAAACAAGGACCTTTATAAATGCGTGCGCAAGCAGACCTTCCGCTCAGACCTGTACTACCGCCTGAACGTGCTGACCATCAGCGTTCCGCCCCTGCGCAGCCGGCGGGAGGACATCATTACGATTGCCACCCACTTTTTGCAGGATTTAAACGAAAAATATGGGACGCGGGTCTTTTTCTCCTCCAGCGCCATGAACGAAATGGAGGTTTACGACTGGCCCGGAAACGTGCGGGAGCTGAAAAATATGGTGGAGCGGATGTATGTGTTTCACCAGGATTCCATGATCCGGGCGATGGTGTTCGATGAACCGGACTCCCCGCCGCCGGAGCCGGTCGAGTCCGGCAGTCCCAAAATCAGCCTTCAGGACCAGATGGACAGCTTTGAACGCTCCATTCTGACCGACCGCCTGCGGGCCTGCCAGTATAATATTCGCAAAACCGCCGAATCCCTGGATCTGAACCGCACCACCCTCTACCACAAGATCAAAAAACACGGAATATTTATTCCAACCGCCAAGAGCGGCTCAGACCCAGCGCCATAAGACAGCCGGATACTTTCGATTGAAAAGGATGATACAACCAATGCTGAATCAGGAACAAGAACTGCGTTTCTGCGCCGCCCGCCGCCGGGCCATCGCCCGGGAATTCTCCCACCTGAACCCCGAGCAGCAGAAGGCCGTGCTGGCCACAGAGGGCCCCCTGCTGCTGCTGGCCGGAGCGGGCAGCGGCAAAACCACCGTACTCATTCACCGGATTGCAAATCTGATCCAATACGGCCGGGGCTCCGACAGCCCGGAGGTCCCCGAGTGGGTGACGCCGGAGGATCTGGCCGCCCTGGAGGACTACGCCGCCAACGGGGGGGATGTGCAGCCCATCCAGCACCTGTGCCGTCTGGAGCCCGCCGCCCCCTGGACCATTCTGGCCATCACCTTCACCAACAAGGCCGCCGGAGAGCTGAAGGAGCGGTTGGCGCAGCGGCTGGGGCCCATGGCCAACAACGTGTGGGCCTCCACCTTCCACTCCGCCTGCGTGCGCATTCTGCGCCGGGACATCGGCAAGCTGGGCTTCTCCTCCTCCTTCACCATCTACGACACCGACGACTCCCTGCGGGTGGTCAAGGACTGCCTCAAGGACCTGAATCTGGACGATAAGCAATTTGCCCCCCGGGCAGTCCTGTCGGTCATCTCCCGGGCCAAGGACGAGCTGCTGCTGGCCCAGGACTATCTGGCCCAGTGCCGGAAGGCCGGGGATCTGCGGCTGGAAAAGATTGCAAACGTATATGTAGAGTACCAGCGCCGGCTGTGGGATGCCAGCGCCCTGGACTTTGACGACATTATTTTACATACCGTCCGGCTGCTCCAGCAGTTTGAGGACGTGCGGGCCTACTACCAGAAAAAATTCCGCTACGTGCTGATTGACGAGTACCAGGACACCAACCATTTGCAGTATCTTCTGGCCTCCACCCTGGCGGGGGGCTATGAAAATTTCTGCGTGGTGGGGGACGACGACCAGTCTATCTACCGCTTCCGGGGGGCCACCATCGAAAATATCCTGTCCTTTGAACAGCAGTATCCCGCCAGCCGGGTGATTCGCCTGGAGGAAAATTACCGCTCCACCAAACACATTCTGGACGCCTCCAACGCGGTAATCCGCCACAACAAGGGCCGCAAGGGAAAGCAGCTTTGGACCCAGGCCGAAACAGGGGACCCTTTACGTCTGTATGCCGCCATGAACGAAAATGACGAGGCCCAGTACATCGCCGCCCGGATTCTGGAGGACTACGGACAGGGCCTGCGCTGGCGGGACCACGCCATTTTGTACCGGATGAACGCCCAGTCCAACCAGCTGGAAAACGCCTGCAAGCGCAACGGAATCCCCTATAGAATCATTGGCGGTACCCGGTTCTTCGACCGGGCGGAGGTCAAGGATATGACCGCCTATCTGGCCGTTCTGAACAACCCAGAGGACGATTTACGCCTCCAGCGTATCATTAACAATCCCCCCCGGGGCATCGGGGCCAAGACGGTGGAGACCGCCCAGCAGATTGCCCAGCGGGAAGAAATCCCCCTGTTTGCCGTTATTGACAACGCCCGGCTCTACCCGGAACTGGAGCGGTCCGCCGCCCGGCTGGCCCAGTTTACCAATCTGATGGCGGAGCTGTCCCAGCTGGCCCAGACCATGCCCCTGGACCAGTTTTATGAGGAGCTCCTGGTACGCACAGGCTACGCGGTGATGCTGGAGAGCAAAAACACCGTGGAGGACCGCACCCGGCTGGAAAACGTCCGGGAGCTGCTCACCTCCATCAACGGCTACCTGGAAAATGCGGGGGAAACGCCCTCTCTGGCGGGCTTTTTGGACGAAATCGCCCTGTATACCGACCTGGACAGCCACGACCCGGACCAGGACTGCGTGGTGATGATGACCATGCACTCAGCCAAGGGCCTGGAGTTCCCGGTGGTCTTTGTGGCCGGCATGGAGGAGGGTATTTTCCCCGGCATCCGGGCCATCGGCGAGACGGAGGAAATGGAGGAGGAACGGCGTCTGTGCTACGTGGCCATGACCCGGGCCAAGCAGAAGCTGTTCTTGACCTGCGCCAACCAGCGCATGATTTTTGGCCGCACCAGCGCCAACCGCCCCTCCCGGTTCACAGAGGAAATTCCCCCGGAGCTTTTGGAGCGGACCGGGCGGTCCTTCCTGGATATGGGGGCCGGCGAGTG
>ERZ777306.4639-NODE-4639-length-12240-cov-3.872302_pt1 | contig 12240 bp, 15 predicted proteins | sample MGYA00374966_ERZ777306 | MGnify/ENA primary metagenome ERZ777306 (study PRJEB29329, sample SAMN06343882) | mouse gut metagenome | isolation source: Mouse cecum | place: Austria: Vienna | collected 2014-11-15 ...
GCAAATTGCAACGCGGGCGAAGTGGTAAACGCGGTGCGCGGCGGGGGAAGCTATACCGTCGATTTGGACGGCGAAGTGACGCTGACGGAAGAGGACTTGCAGATTTTCACGCAGTCGGCGGAAGGGTATGCCTCCGCGTCCGATAACGGCATCACCGTCGCACTCGATACCAAGCTCGATGAAACGCTTTTGGACGAGGGATGCGAGCGCGAGCTCGTTTCCCGCATTCAAACCATGCGCAAGGAAGCAGGGTTCGAGGTGACAGACCGCATTTTCGTGTACTACGAGGGGGCGGGGCGCGCGGCGCGCGTGCTGGGGAGCGGTGCGTTTGCAAAAGACGTACTCGCCGAAAAGGTTGTAAAGGGCAGTGCGGATGGATACACCAAATCGCTCGACATCAACGGCGATAAGGTAACGCTCACCGTTTTAAAAAAATAAAAACGCGGGAAATGCGCAAGCGTAAGGAAAGTTTCTGCATAATTCGGCATACTGTATGAGATGATGAAAAGAGTTATGCGGACTTTGTTTTGGGTCGCCGCCGCCGTGCTGTTGATTTTTGCATTGATGTTCGTGCTTAAATCGGCGGTGCGCGCCGCTTTTCCCCGTCCCTATCGGCGTACGGTTTTGCAAAGCGGGCTGGACGAAACGCTCGTCTATGCCGTGATGAAGGCAGAGAGCGGGTTTCGGGAAGACGCGGTCAGTAGTGCGGGCGCAGTCGGGCTCATGCAGCTCATGCCCGCAACAGCGGAATATATTTGTATGCTGTCGGGCGTTCCGTACGAGGCGGAAAGATTGACCGAAGGGGAATATAACGCCTCGCTCGGGTGTTCCTATTTGAGCTATTTGTTTGCGCGGTTCGAGTGCGAGGAAACTGCGCTTTGCGCCTACAATGCGGGCGAGGGCACGGTTCGGGAATGGCTGAAAAACGCCGACTATTCCCGCGACGGCAAATTTCTCGAAAAGATCCCGTTTGCGGAAACGGCGGAATACGTTAAAAAGGTCGGGCATTATAAACGGTTTTATCAGGCATTGTATTAAAAGAACGGAGAGAAATCTCCGTTTTTTTATTTGGTTTTTTTATCCTTGTCGCAATCTGCCCGCCGTATCTGCGCATACCCTTGACAATTTTCGTGATTTGTGTTACAGTATATGCGCTTATGAAAAACAAGATCATGAAAAAAACGGAAAAATTGAGCGAAGAAACCGCGCTCACTACGGTGCAGCCCCAACAGGAGGCGTCGGAACAGCCGGCGGAGAATAAGCTGACGATCTACGATTACGAGCAGAAATATACCAAGCGCCAAAACACGCGCGGGATCAAGATCTGCTTGCGTATGCTCATCGCCGTGTTTGCCATTTTAATTTTCGTGTGCCTGTTCTTTTTCACCATGCGGGTGTGGGACATTCATATGTATGCGGGCATCGGCGTGGGCGTCATCTGCGTTTTGCTGTATATCGTGTTTTTTATCGTGCCCGTCTGCAAGATCATGAAGTCGGATTATTTCATCACAAACGTGAACGCGCAGACCGCACGGGAGGCGCAAAAGCATAACCGCGAACTGCGCCACAGTATTTCCGAAAAAATCATCGATTTCACCGCAAAGGTCGAGAACGTGGGTTGGTACGATTCCTACACCGTAGGTCAGCTTGCCATTTGCTTGAAAGCGGGCGACGAAAAGGGGATCTCCCGCAACCTCACCGCTCTGTATAACGGTTCTATCAAGCGTTCGGGGAAAGATCTCATCTTCCGCAGTTCCATGAAGTCGGCAATGTATTCCGTCATGAGTAAAACGAACACGATAGACGCCGTATTGGTCGCCTTCGTCAACTTACAGCTCATTAAAGATTTGGTGTTCCTGTACGGCTTTCGCCCGTCCGAAGCAAGGCTCGTCAAAATTTTCGCGCGCGTCTTGCAGAACTCTCTGTTCGCCTACGGGTTGGAGGGCGCGCAGATCGGGAGCAGTGTGGTAAAAACGATGGGCGACGTCGTGAAGGGGATTCCTCTTCTCGGCACGGCGATTTCTACCATTATCGACTCCTCCGTGCAGGGGCTCGCGAACGGCGCGCTTACCGCCGTCATCGGGTTCCAGACGATCAAATATCTTGCCGTCGAATATAAGTTGCAGGACATTTTGGACGGAATCGAGCTCGAAGAGGAAGAGGAGTTGAAAGAAACCTGCGAGGAAATCGAAAAGGAGCTCCGCAAAAAGAAAGCTCCGCACGTTGCATAAAAAATTACCAATCAAAAAAGCCGATAGAGAATATCGGCTTTTTTGTTGTTTAGAGAAAGGATGCAGAGGAGCGTCGCTTTTCATCGAGCGATAATATTTCTTCGAACGATGTGTTCAAAATTTGTTTGAGCAAAATCAGTTCGTCAACGTAAAGATGGCGTTGACCTACTTCGATTTTTGCAACCGCGCTTCTTGTAACGTCGCACCCGCCGAGTTGAAGCTTCGCGGCGATATAATCTTGCGTAACGCCCAGTTGTTCCCTTAAATTTCTGATATTGTTTCCGATTCTTTTTTCCACATCACGGTTCATAATAATAACCTCGATTTTTGTGTCGGTGATGGGGGAGTTATTCTTCTCTTCCGAGAATAAAATCCACGCGGCAACCGAAATGGTCGGCAAGCTTTATCACATTATCGACCGTGGGCTGGCGTCCTTGGCTGACCCAACTATAATAACAGCTTTTGGAAATAATCGATTCGGGTTTCTCGGTTTTCGGTGCGGTATAAATCGAATAAGCCGAGCAGTGAAAATGCTTTGTTAAAAATTTCAGCTGTTCGCGAAAGGGTGGACAGGGTTTGAATTTCAAGCTGCGGTTTTCCTCTTCCCGTCCTAAGAGGTAATCGGTAGAGCATTGAAAATAGTCCGCTATTTTCACCAAATGTTCCACGGTCGGAGCGTGCTTTTCAAGTAGGTAGTGCGAAATGCACGTCGCATTGATCGATACCTTTTCTGCAAGCATTTTCTTGTTCAATTTTTGTTCAAACATGAGCCATTCCAAGCGTTCGACAAATTCCGACATAATTCTCCCCAAAAAGCGTTTCTTTCATTTTTAATTATGTACTATACTTCATATTTTTTGCTTGACAATATGAAGTATAGTACGGTACAATAAGTATGATTCTGTTTTAAAACAGTAAAACACTTTTAGGAGAGACAAGAATGAAAAACGAACTGAGAAACACCGACGAACTGAATGCAAAAAAAGAACCGCCCATTACAGGCGGTGAATTGCTTGCGGAAATAAAACCGTTATTAGACGAATATTTTTTGGGGAAAGCCGTGCAGGAGGGGAAGTACCTTATTTACCGTATGCCAAACGGACAAACGTGGCGGTTGAGTGCGGAAGAGATGTAAACGACGGGATAACCATTAAAACGTGGGGCGCGACGCATCGAGGTGCGGTACTTCGCCTTCGGCTCGTGACGCATCGAGGTGCGGTCACTTCGCGCCGGCGCGCTCGTGTCACGCAAGGATAACCATTAAAAACGTGGGGCGCGACGCACTCAGGTGCGGTACTTCGCCTTCGGCTCGTGACGCATCGAGGTGCGGTTACTTCGCGCTGGCGCGCTCGTGGGCGTCGTCGCTGCGCTCCTCGCGCGACAGCTGTCGCCTACTACCAAAAATAACGGCACCCGTTCAGGTGCCGTTATTTTTGGTGCGGTCGACAGGAATTGAACCTGCATGGAGTTACCCACAAGATCCTTAGTCTTGCGCGTCTGCCAGTTCCGCCACGACCGCATAACATTTAAAAGCTTACTCATTTTAACGCATTCAAACGCAAATGTCAAGTTTTATTTGCCGTAAAATGATAAATTTTATAAAAATTTTCGTAAGGAAATGCTTTACAGAATATTTTCCAGCACAAGCTTGTCGAATTGCACGCTCTCCATAAAATCGGCGGGGCGGAATACCACGTGGTTGAATTTCGCATAATTGAAGATGTGCGGTTTTAAAAGCAACGGCGTGGGGATATCCAGTTTATCGCAGATTTCCGCGAGATAGCCGAAAAACCCGCCGTAAGAAAATTTCTCCGCGCATTCGTAAACCGTTTGTTTTTCGATGTGGTCTTCCTTGTAGACCTTTGCCCATATGCGAAACATATCGGTATTATACGATAATTTGCAAATAAAAGCAAATGTATTTGACTTTGTTCACGGATTTATATAAAATAGAATAATAATAAGGCGGAGGCAGAACATGACGAAGTTGGAACGGGAAATCGTTGAAATTCTCGGAAAAGATTGCAGGATCGGGGCGGAACAGCTTGCCGCCATGTTGAATGCGGGCAAGGAAGAGGTGGAAAACGTCATTCGGAGCTTGGAACGGCGCGGCGTGCTCGTAAAATATTCGGCGATCGTCAATTTGGACGAGGAAGAGGACGAGCGCGTGGAGGCGCTTATCGAGGTGAAAGTGACCCCGCAGAGCGGTTCGGGTTTCGACGGCATTGCCGAGGAGATCGCCCGCCACAGCGAAGTAAAGAGCCTCTACCTCATGAGCGGAGCGTATGATTTTACCGTCATCGTGGAAGCGGGTTCGGTCAGGTCGGTCGCCCGCTTTATCTCCGAGTGCATTTCCACCTTCGATTGCGTGCTCTCCACAGCGACCCATTTCATTCTCAAAAAGTATAAGATCGAGGGCGCGTTCACGCGTCGGGAAAAGGATAGGAGGATCTCCGTACAGGCATGAGAGATTTTCTCGCAAAGAGCGCAAAAGCGTTGAAGCCGAGCGGGATCCGCAAGTACTTCGACATGGTGGAAACGCTTCCGAACGCCATTTCCTTGGGCGTGGGGGAGCCCGATTTCGTCACACCGTGGGACGTGCGCAGTGCGGCGATCCGCTCCGTTCAAAAGGGCTATACCTCCTACACGGGCAACCGCGGGCTGTTGGAGCTGCGCAGGCTCATTTCCCGCTATCTCGTTGAGCGTTTCGGCGCGGAATATCCGCCCGAGCAGATCATCGTGACGGTGGGTGCGAGCGAGGGGATCGATCTTGCCCTGCGCGCCACCTGCGAAGCGGGCGACGAAATTCTCATTCCCGATCCCGCTTACGTTTCTTATTCGCCCATCATCACCCTCTGCGGAGGGATTCCCGTTCCCGTGCGTTGCAGTGCGGAAAACGGGTTTATCTTAACGCCCGAAGCGCTCAAAGAGGCGATCACGCCCCGCACCAAGGCGGTCATTCTCGCATACCCCAACAACCCCACGGGCGGGATCATGACGAAGGAAGAGCTCGAAGCCGTTCTTCCCGTGATCGAGGAGCACGATCTGCTCGTCGTATCCGACGAGATCTACGGCGAACTCACTTACGGCGGGGAACATTGCAGCGTCGCTTCGTTAAACGGCATGAAGGAGCGCACGGTGCTTCTCGGCGGTTTTTCCAAGGCGTTCGCCATGACGGGCTGGCGGGTCGGGTTTGCCTGCGCGCCCAAAGAAGTGGACGCGGCGATGCTTAAAATACATCAGTATACGACGCTCTGCGCTCCCCGCGTTGCCCAGCACGCGGCGGTCGCCGCGCTTTCGGGCGGGTTTTCCGACGGGTTTTCCTCCGTACGCGCCATGCGCACGGAGTACGACAGACGCCGCCGTTTTTTGCTCGCCGCTTTCCGCGAGATGGGGCTTTCCTGCTTCGAACCGCGCGGCGCGTTTTACGTGTTTCCGTCGGTAAAAGAGTTCGGCGTCACGGGCGAGGAATTTGCGGAAGGGCTCCTTCGTGAGGAGCACGTCGCCGTCGTTCCGGGCAGCGCGTTCGGCGCTTGCGGGGAGTATCACGTGCGCTGTTCGTATGCGACGGGCATGGCGGAACTCACCGAAGCGGTGCGCAGAATGGAGCGATTTTTGAAAAATTGCGGGAAAAAGCTTCACTGAATGAGGAAACTGACTTGACAAAGGGGCGAAAAGCCGCTATAATGAAAAGGAAAGAACCGTGGTTTCCGCTTATTTTGCGGAAATCACGGTCGTCTTTATTGAAAGCGCGTAAAGCGCATAAAAAAAGAGGGTAAAAATGGCAGAATTTTTCATGACGCAAAAGGGATACGACGAGGCGGTAAAGCAGTTGGAATATCTCCAAAGGGTCAAGCGTGCGGAAATCGTGGCGCGCATTCAAGAGGCGCGCAGTCACGGCGATCTTTCGGAAAACGCAGAGTACGACGCGGCGCGCAACGAGCAGGCGGCGAACGAGGGCGAGATCAGCGAGCTCGATTATAAGATCAAAAACGCCGTAATCATCGAAGAATCGGACGACAATTCTGTGGTGCATATCGCTTCCAAAGTGACCGTGTACGACGACGACTTGGAGGAGCAGACCGTTTACACCATTATGGGGACGACGGAAGTGGACGCGATGCACAACGTCATTTCCAACGAATCCCCCGTCGGGAAAGCTCTTTTGGGGCATAAAAAGGGAGAAACCGTTACCGTAAAGGCGCCCGATTGCGAATACAAGCTGAAAATCGTAAAAATCAGCTGAGATCTAAGAGGTCGAAATGGACGAGATCAACTTAAACGCGGAGGAGCAGCTTGCGGAGCAGGCGCGTATCCGCCGCGAAAAATTGAAGAAACTGACGGCGGAGGGGGCGAACCCCTATTTGAAAACCAAGTACGCCGTTACCGCGCGTTCCCAAACGATAAAGGACGGGTTCGAGCAGTATGAGGGGAAAGAGGTTTCCGTAGCGGGCAGGCTCATGTCCCGCCGTATCATGGGGAAAGCCTCCTTTTCGCATATCTCGGACGGCGAGGGTCAGTTACAGCTCTATATCACCCGTCAGGACGTAGGCGAGGACGTGTACGCTTCCTATAAAAAGGATTACGATATCGGCGATATCGTAGGCGTTCGCGGTACGGTTTTCAAGACGCAGACGGGGGAGGTGTCCGTACACGCGACGCATCTCGAAATGCTCACTAAATCTTTGTTGCCTCTGCCCGAAAAGCACAACGGGCTCGTCAACGTCGATATGAAATACCGCCTCAGGCACGTGGATCTCATCATGAACGAGGACGTCCGCACGACCTTTTACCGCCGTGCGAAGATCATTTCCGAGATTCGCAGTTATCTCAACGAAAAGGGATTTTTAGAGGCGGACACTCCCATTTTGTTGCCCATCGAGATCGGTGCGGACGCGCGTCCCTTTAAAACGCACCACAACGCGCTCGATATCGATATGTACCTGCGCATCGAAACGGAGCTGTATTTGAAACGGCTCATCGTGGGCGGATACGAAAAGGTTTACGAGCTGGGCAGAATTTTCCGCAACGAGGGTATGGATTCTTCCCATAACCCCGAGTTCACCACGGTGGAAATTTATCAGGCTTACGCCGATTATTTCGAGGTGATGGACTTCGTGGAGGAAATGTACCGCCGTATAGCGAAGAACGTATGCGGGACGGAGATCGTTCCCTTCCGCGGACACGAGATCGATCTCGGCAAATGGGAACGCCTCACCATGACGGAGGCGGTGAAGAAATATTCGGGCGTAGATTTCGCGCAGATCGAAACGGACGAAGAAGCGCGCGAAATCGCGCGGGAAAAGGGCGTGGAAATCGAGAAGGGGAAGGATACGAAGGGGCATTTGCTTGCCGCGTTCTTCGACGAGTTCGTGGAGGACAAGCTCATTCAGCCCACCTTTATTTACGATTATCCCGTGGAGATCTCTCCGCTCGCCAAGCGCAAGCCTTCCGATCCCGCCATGACGGAGCGGTTCGAGTATTTTATTACGGGCATGGAAATGGGCAACGCCTTTTCCGAGCTCAACGATCCTATCGACCAACGCGAGAGAATGACGGCGCAGGCGCAAAAGAAGCGCGCGCTCGGCATGAACGCGGAGGTAGATGAAGATTTCCTCAACGCTTTGGAATACGGTATGCCGCCCACGGGCGGGCTGGGCTTCGGCGTGGACAGGCTTGTTATGCTGCTCACGAACAACGACAGCATTCGCGACGTGCTCTTATTCCCTACCATGAAACCCAAAAAATAAGAAAAAGGGGCACGAAAACGCGTTGATACGCTTTTCGTGCCTTTCTTTGAAAAGGAGCCGATTTAGACGCAAAAATTACCAAACAACGGCTGGGCAACCTGCTCGCTTACGACTGGCTGAAAATCGTCGTCTGCATTGCGGCGGCGGTCGCCTTGCTGTCTATCTTTTTTACGATGGTCGGAACGACTCCGACGGAAGCGCAGACTTTCGAGGTCTACGCTTACACCGACGTCGGCGCGGGCTCGGATTTTTATAATATGTCCGATGCGTTCGAAGAAAAAAAGATATTCTCTTACGAAATTCTCGAAAGCAATTTCAACAGCTTTTCGGGTAACGCCTATGCGGGCTCCGCCTATACCGCGCGCCGCGCGGCGGGCGAGGGCACGGCGATGTTCGTGACCGACGTTACGGTCGTGGACGACGACGGGAACGTGACGAGCGAATCGACGCTCAAAGCCATGACGGCAAGGGAGAGCGACGGCGCTTGCTACGGGCTGTATGCGGGCGAAGAAGACACGGGCGGATTTTGGGATACGCAGTACTTTATCGAAGTTTGGTGTAAGGAGTATCTCGCAAAATTTTACGACACGGAGAGCTATGAAAAGCTCGAAGGGTTCGACGCGCGCGTCGAGGAGCACTTTTTGGCGCGCAACGCAAAGGACAAGCGGTTTCGCTCCGCGGCGAAAAAGCAGGAGGGGATCGTCTTGGAAAAGGCGCGCATTGAGAGCTTGAAGAACGACTATCTCGCGGTTCGGAGCGCGCTTGACGACGGAAAGATTTCCTATCGCATCGTAAGCTATTCGGACGGCGACCGTTGCGCGGGTTTCGACGTTTCGGGGCTTCACGGCGGGCTGGATAATTTGGTGTACCGCGTAGCGGACGGTACGCGCACGACGGACGGCGTCGTGCTCGTTCTCTTCTTTAACGAACGGGGCGCGGGCAACGATCTGCGCATGGAAACCCTGACCTTCCTGCGTTATTTGGTGGAAACGTACGGCGCATGATGAAGCACTCGGATTGTAAAATCGCCTCCATGCTGAAAGCGCAAAAACGGCACATTTCCTTTCATACGCCGGGGCATAAGCGCGCGGGGGCGGACGTTACGGAGCTGTCCTATTCGGACAATCTCTTTGCGCCGACGGGCGTCATTGCTCAGGCGGAGCGGGATATCGCCGAAATCTTGGGCGCGGACGCGAGCTTTATTCTCACGGACGGAAGCACCTGCGGCGTTCACGCCATGCTCGCCGCGCTTTTAAAGGCGGGTTGTAAAAGAATCGCTTTTCCCGCGTTTACTCATATCAGCGTTATCAACGGCTGTCAAATTCTGGGGCTTAGCCCCGTTGTCATCGAGGGGAAAAGAGTTGCGGGAGTTCCGATGCAGCCGACGGCGGAGGAGATGAAAACCGCGCTGTCGGAGGCGGACGCGCTTCTGATCACGTCGCCCGACTATTATGGCAATTTTCCTCCGCTCGAAGAGGCGAAGGAGATTTGCGCCGCATTGGGAAAACCGCTTTGTATCGACGGTGCGCACGGCAGTCATCTGCATTTTACGAAGTTTCATGCCGGCAGATTCGCCGATATGTGGGTGGACGGCGCGCATAAGTCCCTGCCTGCGCTCACGCAGGGGGCGGTCGTTTCCGCAAACGGGCGGTTCGCGCCTCTTCTCAAACAAGCCGTCGGGCTGTTTCGCACCACGTCGCCTTCCTATCCGATCATGGCGAGCGTGGAGTACGCGGTCAAATATCCGCGGAACGAGAAAATAGAATTGCTGTCAAGAGAATGCAAAACCGCTTGGGGAGCATACGAAAACGAGGATTGGAGCAAAATACTCATCGCGTTCGGGGACAAGGCGAACGAAGCGCAGGCGTTTCTGGAACGCCGCGGCGTCTATGCCGAATTCAACGACGGGAACTATCTCGCGTTCTACCTCTCTCCCTGCACCCGCGTGCGGGAATTGAAAAAGCTCGGGCGGTTGCTTGCAAAACTTCCGCGCGGGAATGCGGACGGAGGGGAGGAGCCCTCCGCCTACGCCTGTATGACAAGGAGCTGAAATGCAAATACTTCTCCGCAAGACAACCGCATATCAAAGGCTTCTTACGGATGCGGAGCGGGACGAGCTTTCCCACGCCGTGCTCGTGCTCTTTCCCGACGGGGCTTTGCTCCGTCCGCTTTTGAGAGAATGCGCCAAAGCGATTTTAGGTGCGGAGGACGGGAGCAGAACGGCGAAACTCATCGACGAGGAGAGTTATTCGGACTGCGTCTTTTATCCCTTGGCGGGCGAGAAGCTTACGGCGGATTCGACGGCGCGCATTCTCGACGAGGCGGCGCTCAGTCCCGTGGAGGGCAAGCGCAAGCTGTTCGTGCTGGACGCATTCCATACGGCTTCTCCGCTCGTGCAGAACAAGCTGTTAAAGGTGTTGGAAGAACCCTATGAAAGCGTGTTCTTTTTGATCGGGGCGACGGCGTCCTCCTCCGTGCTTCCTACCGTGCTATCGCGGGCGAAAAAGTTTCAAGAAGCGCCTTTTTCGGAAGAGGAGATCGAACGCGCGCTCGCGCGCGGTCATGCGGGCGAGGGGGATATCCGAAAAGCGGCGGCGGCAAGCGGAGGCGTCTATTCGGTCGCCGAAAAACTACTTGCGGGGGGCGACGAGTTTGCTCTCGCCGTTCGGTTGCTAAACGAAGAGAACTACGTTGCACTCTGCCGTGAGTGCGGAAACGGGGAGGATAAGCGCGCTTTGCTTTCGGCGCTCAAACTCACCTTGCGCGACGCGCTGTTTTACGCGACGGCGCAGGAAAGGTACGCCGCGATCCGTTCTGAAGAGATCGAAGCGATCGGGCGGGAATATCCCGCGGGGGCGCTTCTCGAAGGAATACGGCTCGTCGGGGAAACGGAACGGCAAATACAATTCAATGCAAATTACGCGCAGGCGCTTTTAACGCTGGTCGCGCGGATCCGAAGGGAGAAGATAAAATGGCAAAAGTTGTCGTAGTAAAATTTAAAAATAATTGCAAGCCCTACTATTTCAGCGCGGGCAAATTTTCGCTCGAACGCGGGCAGGGCGTCGTGGTGGAAACGGCGCGGGGAACGGAGTACGGCATCGTAGTCGATCCCGAAAAAGAAATCGCCGAAAAGGACGTCGTTTCTCCGTTGAAGCCCGTTCTACGCCCTGCAAGCGCGCACGACAAAGAAACGGTGAAACGCAACGAGGAACGCCGAGGCGAGGCGATGCGTATTTGCAAGGAGAAGATCCGCAAGCACAATTTGCAGATGAAGCTCATCGATTGCGAATTTGCGTTCGACGGCAGTAAAGTGGTGTTTACGTTCACTGCGGAGGGCAGAGTGGACTTCCGCGAGCTCGTAAAAGATCTTGCGTCGGTATTCCATATCCGAATCGAACTCAAACAGGTGGGCATTCGCGACGAAACGCGAATCTTGGGAGGGATCGCGCCCTGCGGGAGGGAATGCTGCTGCGCCTCCTGTATGCCCGATTTTAAAAAGGTAAGCATTAAAATGGCGAAAAACCAAGGGCTTTCCCTCAACCCCGGAAAAATCAGCGGTCTGTGCGGACGGCTCATGTGCTGTCTTTCCTACGAAAACGAGTATTATGCGAACGTCTATAAGAAGATGCCCAAAATCGGTTCTTCCGTGGAAACCCCCGAGGGGAAGGGTGCGGTTGTATCGCAGAATATGCTCAAACAGGAGATCCGCGTGAAAATAGAAAAGGACAACACCTTTTTCTACCGCGATTTTGCCGTGGCGGACGTGAAGTTCCACCGTGCCGAAAACGACGGAAATGATAAAAATTCCGAAGAATAAGCAAAAATCCTTTACGAATCCGAAAAGATGTGCTATAATAAACTTACCAAAACTTATGGAGGTACACCATGGCTCATACGATTACCGATGCGTGCGTGTCCTGCGGCGCTTGCGCGGACACTTGCCCTGTTGGCGCAATCGCTCCCGGCGATTCCACGTACGTCGTAGATCCCGACGCTTGCATCGATTGCGGCGCTTGCGAGGACGGATGCCCTACGGGTGCAATCAAGGCTGAGTAAGCCAAACAAAAAGCGCGGGCTTCCGCGCTTTTATTTTTTTGTAAGCTCGTCGATAAGCGGTGCGCGTGCGGGAGGATCGGGATAAATTCATTATGGAAGTCATAGAAGATTTACTCATTGGAAACTATCGCATCATACAGGATACGGAGCGTTACCGCTTCACTTCCGATTCCGTGCTTTTAAGCCGTTTCGTAACGGCGAAG
>ERZ777306.4649-NODE-4649-length-12220-cov-4.289848_pt1 | contig 12220 bp, 11 predicted proteins | sample MGYA00374966_ERZ777306 | MGnify/ENA primary metagenome ERZ777306 (study PRJEB29329, sample SAMN06343882) | mouse gut metagenome | isolation source: Mouse cecum | place: Austria: Vienna | collected 2014-11-15 ...
TTGCCCTCCCGCAAAAGGTTGTCCCGAGACATGGCTGTTGGCGCGAAATGATACCGGGCCACAATGCCCACCGCCTGGCGGTTGAACTCCTCCGGGTAGGGCGAATGTATGTTGTAGGTACGCAGCCCGGCTTCCACATGACCTACCGGTATTTGCAAATAGTAGCAGGCCAGCGCCGTCACAAAGGTGGTGGACGTATCCCCATGCACCAGCACGATGTCAGGCCGCTCCACCTCCAGCACAGCCTTGATGCGCAGCAGGATGCCCGTCGTCACGTCAAACAGATCCTGGTTGGCCTTCATGATGGACAGATCATGATCCGGTATCACCTGAAAGGCAGTCAGCACCTGATCCAGCATCTGCCGGTGCTGTCCTGTTACGCAAACGACGGTCTTCAACGCTGGCCGCCGCTTCAATTCATTGACCAGCGGACACATTTTGATGGCCTCGGGCCGTGTGCCAAAGACCAGCATAACTTTCTTCATTGCCCTAACTCCCCGCCGCTATTGTCGGCCGATAGCCGCACTTCTATAGTATAGCTGAATCCGCCCCACAACGCAAGGCTAACGCTAAATTATCAGCCGCATGTTTCATAGACCCCAAACAAAAGCTCCCCGAAGGCAAAAGCCCCAGGGGTGCAAAGCATCATGCGTTCCAGGTCAAGTCGCTGGTCAGGAAGGTCACAGCAGCTTGATCCACCGTCAGCAGGCCTCCGCCGGTATGGCCGCGTTTCACCGCGCCATCAGGCATATGCAGGACGCAATCCCCTGCCTTAATCGACGTGATAAAGGGGATATGCCCCGCCAGCACCGCCAAATCGCCTTCCGCGCCGCGAAGCGTAATCCGCTGTACCTCGCCGGCAAAAAGGTTGCCGGCGGGAGATGAGATGGTCAGCTGAAAGGTGCTCATGCCTGCACCTTCTTCGCCTTGGCCACAGCATCGTCAATGGTGCCCGCAAAGAGGAAAGCGGACTCAGGCAGATCATCATGCTTGCCCTCGATGATCTCGCGGAAGCCGCGGATGGTCTCGCTGATGGGCACATACACGCCCTCAAAGCCAGTAAACTTCTCAGACACAGAGAAAGGCTGAGACAGGAAGCGCTGAATCTTACGGGCGCGGCCCACCAGCAGCTTGTCCTCATCGGACAGCTCGTCCATGCCCATGATGGCGATAATATCCATCAGCTCCGTGTAGCGCTGAAGAATACGCTGCACCTCGCGAGCCACGCGGTAATGCTCCTCGCCCACTACCTCCGGCGAGAGGATCCGGCTGGTGGATTCCAACGGATCTACCGCGGGATAGATGCCCTGCGAAGCGATGGCGCGAGAAAGCACCGTCGTGGCGTCCAGATGCGAGAAGGTCGTAGCGGGCGCGGGGTCGGTCAGGTCATCCGCGGGCACATACACCGCCTGCACGGAGGTGATGGAGCCCTTGCGGGTGGAGGTAATGCGCTCCTGAAGCGCGCCCATCTCCGTAGCCAGCGTCGGCTGATAACCCACGGCGGAGGGCATGCGTCCCAGCAATGCCGACACCTCGGAGCCAGCCTGGGTAAAGCGGAAGATGTTGTCGATGAAGAGCAGCACATCCTGGCCTTCCTGGTCGCGGAAATATTCCGCCATGGTCAGGCCGGACAGACCCACGCGCATACGGGCTCCCGGAGGCTCGTTCATCTGGCCGTACACCAGGGCAGTGTTGGCCAGTACGCCGGATTCCTTCATTTCATTGTACAGGTCGTTTCCCTCGCGGGTGCGCTCGCCTACACCTGTGAAAACAGACAGGCCGTTATGCTGCTTGGCGATGTTGTTGATCAGCTCCATAATCAGCACGGTCTTGCCCACGCCGGCGCCGCCGAAAAGACCGATCTTGCCGCCCTTGGAATAAGGGCAGATCAGGTCGATCACCTTGATGCCCGTCTCCAGAATCTCCGTGGAGGTGGACAGCTCGTCGTAGGCCGGGGCGGGACGGTGGATGTCCCAGCGCTCGCCCTGAACCTCCGGGCCGTTGTCCACCACATCGCCCAGGACGTTGAAAATGCGTCCCAGGGTTTGCCTGCCCACGGGCACGCTGATGGTCGTACCGGTATCGATCACCACCGAATCCCGCTGGAGTCCGTCAGTGGACGCCATCGCGATACAGCGCACCGTATTGTCACCGATATGCTGGGCCACCTCGCAGGTCAGCTGACGCTGGCCGATCATGACCGTGAGCGCGTTATGAATCGGCGGAAGGCCGCCGTTGTCAAAACGAACATCCACCACAGGTCCCATGACCTGGGCGACAATGCCCGTATGCTTGTCTGCCAAAATGAATACCCCCTTCGCTGAGATGTGGGTTCATCCCGATCAATCGCCGCTGCCGGCGACAATCTCCGTGATTTCCTGAGTAATAGCGCCCTGGCGGGCCCGGTTATACTGCAGCTGCAGGCTGTCGATCATGGCCTGCGCGTTTTTGCCAGCGGAATCCATGGCCATACGCCGGGCCGCGACCTCGCAGGCGAAGCTCTCCCGTATGCAGCTCATGATGACGCCCGCCAGATAGTCCGGTACGGTGCTGTTCAGGATAGTCTGCTCATCCGGCTCAAAAACCGCGGCGACGTTTTCCTTGCGCTCCGTGGGCGCCAAAGGCAGCAGCCAGCGGACACAGGCCTCCTGGCTCATCATACTGACATAGCGGCTGGACACAATGCCCAGGCGGTCAAAATCCCCGCGGATATATTCCTCGCAGAGCTTCCGGGCCATGGCCGTGGCCTGCGCGCCGGAAAAGTGCTCCGAGGAGAAGAAATCACCGTGATATCGCTCACAGGCACGCTTGCCGATGGGAATGACCGTATCCTTCTCCAGACTGTCGGTCAGCCGGAAAACATTGGCGTTATAGCCCCCCGCCAGACCTCGATCCCCCGCGATGACAATCAGCCGCACCCGGCTGCCATCCCGCCTTTGCATATAGGGGCTGCGGACGCACTCAGGGCACGCCGTGAGCAAATCCATGACGCGGCTGAAAGATGCGGCATACTGGCGACCGTTCCCCATGCGCTCGTTGGCCCTGCGCATTTTGGAGGAGGCCACCAGGCCCATGGCATGGGTCAGGTGCATGGTGGAACCAACGCTGCGAATACGGTTTTTCAAGGCTTTGGTATTGGCGCCCATGCCTGTCACCTCCGCATCGACGCAAGCGCCTCTTCCAGCTCCTTCACGTCCTCATCGCTATAACTGCCATGCTCAAAACGGACGAGCAGATCCTCATGCTCGGCTTCCAGCTTCTCATACAGGCGCTGCTCCCAGTCCTTGACCTGGCTCACGGGTACATCGTTGAGGTAGCCGTGGGTGACGGCGTAGACAATCGCCACCTGACAGCCCACTCGAACCGGCTCATTCTTGGGCTGCTTGAGCACCTCGACGATACGCTCACCCAGCGCCAGACGGGCCTTGGTATCGGCATCCAGATCGGAACCGAACTGCGCGAAGGACTTCAGCTCAATGTACTGGGCATAGAGCAGCTTCAGTTCACCAGCCACCTTTTTCATGGCCTTCAGCTGCGCGCTGCCGCCCACGCGGCTGACGGATATGCCCGGGTTGATGGCGGGCATGATGCCGGAGTGGAACAGCTCGGTCTCCAGGAAGATCTGGCCGTCGGTAATAGAGATCACGTTGGTCGGAATGTAAGCGGACACGTCGCCGGCCTGCGTCTCGATGATCGGCAGGGCTGTGATGGAGCCGCCGCCAAATTTCTTAGCCATGCAGGCGGAACGCTCCAGCAGACGGGAGTGCAGATAGAATACGTCGCCCGGATAAGCCTCGCGGCCCGGCGGACGGCGTATCAGCAGCGACAGGGCGCGGTATGCCACGGCATGCTTGCTCAGATCGTCATAGACAATCAGCACATCCTGGCCCTTCTCGCGGAAATATTCCGCCATGGCGCAGCCCGCGTAAGGCGCGATATACTGCAGCGGCGCGCTTTCCGCTGCGGAGGCGGACACAATGATGGTATAGGTCATCGCGCCGGCACGCTCCAGCTCGTTGGCCAGCTGCACCACTGAGGTGCGCTTCTGGCCGATGGCCACATACACGCACAGCACACCCTTGCCCTTCTGGTTGATGATGGTATCAACGGCAATGGCGGTCTTGCCCGTCTGGCGGTCGCCAATAATCAACTCTCGCTGGCCCCGGCCGATGGGGATCATGGCGTCGATGGCCTTGATGCCTGTCTGCAAGGGCACGTTGACGCTCTGGCGCTCAATGATACCGGGAGCCTCGGACTCGATGGGACGGGTCTGGGGGCAGGCGATCTCCCCCTTGCCGTCAATGGGCTGCCCCAGGGCGTTGACCACGCGGCCCAGCAGCGCCTCGCCCACGGGGACGGACAGTGCCTTGCCGGTACGATAGACCGTCGTACCCTCGCGGATGATATCCTGATCGGACAGCACAGCCACGGAGACGGTTTCCTCCTCCAGGTTCTGCGCCATGCCGAAGCTGCCGTCCTCGAAGCGAAGAAGCTCGTTGGCCATGCAGGCCCGCAAACCGTATACCTGGGCAATGCCGTCGCCAACGGTGATGACGGTGCCTGTTTCGGACATCTCCACCTTGGACTTATAATTTCGAATTTGTTCTTTGAGGATGCTGCTGATTTCCTCCGGTTTATTGCTCATCGATTCATCACTTCCTTGATTTCATACAGCCGATGTCTCAGGCTGCCGTCCATGACCTTGCCATCCACGCGGACAATCATTCCGCCCAACAGTGAAGCATCAACAGCGCAAGCCAGGCTGATGGTTCGGCCAAGGCGCTTTTCCAGCTTGGCCTTCAATTCCTCCTGCTCCTGCGCCGTCAGCGCCACGGCGCTGGTCACATAAGCCGTGGACAGCTTCTTCGCGGAATCGTATAGCTCCTCGAAATGCTTCACGCAATCCGCCAGTAAGCGAATATGACCGTGGGCGCACAATACCTGCACAAAGCTCATGACGGTTTCGGGCAGCACACTGCCAAAGGCGGTCTCCAGCACCGCCTGCCGCTCGTCCTTGGGGATGGCGGGGGACGCCAGGAGATCCTCGGCCTCGGGCATCGCCTTCAGCGCGTCGCGAACCGTGCGAATCGCGCCGAGGGTTTCATTTTCGCTGCGCTCGTCCATGGCCAGGGAAAACAGCGCGTCCGCATAGGCTTTACTTGTTTCCGTCATGCTCGTCACCTATGTCCTTGAGGAAGGAATCGATCAGAACGCGATGATCCCCGGTATTCATCTCCCGGCCCAAGAGCTTCTCCGTCAGCGCGGCGGACACGTCCGTGATCTCCCGCCGAATGCTGGCCTGGGCCTTTTTCTTCTCCATGGCCGCCTCATTCTGCGCCTGACGAACAATACCGTCGGCCTTATCCCGGGCATCAGCCACAATGCGGTCGCCGCGGCGGGCTGCGTTGGCGGCTGCCTCATGAAGCAGGTCGTCCACCTCGGCCTGAGCGCCGGCCAGCTTGCCCGCATAGAGCGCCTGGGCGTCCTGGGCAGAACGTTCCGCCTCCTCCGCAGCGCGGTACTGTGCGGCAATGGCTTCCTCCCGGGCAGCCATGGTGGCCTTCACGGGCTTGTAGAGAAATTTCTTGAGGATCGCGTAGAGAATGGCCAGATTGGCCAGGGAAATAAGAACAAGCCACAAGTTGATGGAGATGACTTCCAGCGTCTGGACTTCCAACGACTGCATGTCCTTCACCTACTTACTTGCCGAGCGCGCGCAGCAGCGTATTCACCAGGATACCAGGCGCCACGAAAATCAGCAGAATGGCGATAACCAGCGCGTAAATACCCGTGGTCTCGGCAATGGCGCAGCCCATAATCATGGTCGAGGTCACGGAGCCCTTGCACTCCGGCTGACGGCCAATGGCCTCGCAGGCCTTTGCCACGGCGTTGCCCTCACCGATACCAGGGCCGATACCGGCGATCATCGCGCAGCCAGCGCCCAGAGCACAGCAACCCAGAATGATACCAATAGCCAGTTCCAACATGTTCATGTACCTCCACTTTATGATGTAGTTTTGTAACGCATGGAACCTTTTACTTTGCCTCGGCAGGCTTGGGCTGACGGCGGGAGGCGATCTCATCCGCCGGATAGCCGCCAGAGATGTACAGCATGGTCAGCATGGCGAAAATGAACGCCTGAATGCATCCGCTGAATACATCAAAATACACGCTCAGCACGGCGGGAAGGCCGATCTGCAGGAACGGAATGTTCCCCAGAAAGCCCGGCAGCCAGCCAAGCAGCGCGTTGGAAGCCCCGGCAAGAGCCCAGGCCACCAGGGCGGAAATAACCGTGCCGGACAGCACGTTGCCGAAGTGACGGAAGGTCATCGACACAGGCGTGGCGATCTCGCTGATCAGGTTCATAGGCAGCATCACCGGTATGGGCTCTACAAAGCCCTTCAGGTAGTAGCCCAGCCCCGCCTTCAGCTTGTTCTTGGTAATCAGGATGAATACCAGGATGGCCCAGCCGCCGATGATGTTCAGATCGGAAGTGGGCGGAAAAAGCCCCACCAGCGTCATCAGGCTGGAGAACACCGACAGCGCCATGATCGCGCCCACAAAAGGCGCGTAGGTGCTGTGGAAAATGGGATCCATGTTCCCCTTGACCAGGCCGTCCAGCTTTTCCACAATCCACTCCGCCGCCATCTGGCGGAAGCCGCCCCGGTTCTCTCGGATACCGTGGGTCAAGAATAGGCAAACGCCGGTGATGGCAATCATCACCAGCCAGGTATTCACCTGGGCCTCGGTGATGGGCATGTCCATAACCGGCATGGGAACTTCCAGAAATATTCTGGCGCCGGTGATCGAAACGCCTTCAGACACGGGCTCCGTGAGGATTTGCAGCACCATCCCCGCAACCAGGGGCAGGATCATCATCGCGATCAGCAATCCATCCATCACACGAAAACGAAGTCCTCTATCCTTCATTCGTTTCTCACCTCCTTTCGCAGCGGGCTTGGACGTCGGATGCCAGGTACTCTATGAGCCAGGATCAGGCATCCTCCACCTTGTCCTTCTTGTCCAGCAGCGGGCGCAGCATCACGGCCACGCGCGGGAAAAGCAGCGGTACCACCGAGGCAGTGAGGTTAAAGCACGGGGCCGCGGCGCCCACCGCGCAGAAGAGAAGCTGCATGATCAGCCGAAGGCTCTGGGACAGCTTCATCCGGGCAGCGGCATCCTTCTCACTTTTCCCCAGAGCCCTTTGAATCGTTAGACCCATGAGGAAGAAGTTTCCTACCGCAACCAGGCCGCCCAGCAAATTGCCCAGCAAGACGGTGATATCCCACGCGCCCGCCAGGAGGAACGCCAACTCCATGATGACACTGAAAATTAGCACAAAGCCAGCGATGTAGCATGTTTCCCGCTTCACCGTCGGATCCACTTGACTCAACACACGCATTCCTCCATAAGCAGAAGCCTTCCAAATCGTTGTCGCTATCTTCTTTATTATACCGTTATTTTTCCAATATCGCAAGTGGCCAATTGTGAACAATTCACAACAAATGCTTCCATCACTCGCCGTACCCTGTTCAGAATCAGTCTGTCCAGCAAGGTAGAAGCCATACCGTTCAAACGTATAAACCCCGTCCATTCCCCTGCCCGCGCGTCTATCTTCGAAAGCTTCGCGAATATCTGATGACGAATTGCCTTGAAACCACTTTCTTTTCCATATCAACTGTCGTATAATGATAGATGGACAGGGCGTAACGCCCCAACAATCATGACAACAGGAGTGTAGTATCATGCTTGATAACGGCAAAACAGTATCCGATGTCCGTATCGCGTATATCGGCGGCGGTTCCCGAGGCTGGGCCTGGACCTTTATGACCGACCTGGCAATGGAGCCCGCCCTCAGCGGCAGCATCAGGCTCTACGATATTGACGAGGCGGCCGCCAGGAGCAACGCCGTCATCGGTAATACGGTTTCCGCCCGGGCAGACGCCGTGGGCAAGTGGCGCTATGAGGTCTGCCAAAGCCTTCAGGAGGCTCTCACCGGGGTGGATTTCGTTGTCATTTCCATCCTTCCCGGCACCTTTGATGAGATGGCTTCCGACGTTCACCTGCCCGAGCGCCATGGCATTTATCAATCTGTGGGCGATACGGCGGGCCCCGGCGGCCTGGTTCGCGCGCTGCGCACCATCCCCATGTTTGTGGAGATCGCTCAGGCCATCCGCGACTTCGCCCCCAACGCCTGGGTCATCAACTACACCAATCCCATGAGCCTGTGCGTTCGCACACTGTACCACGTTTTCCCCGGCATCAAGGCCTTCGGCTGCTGCCATGAGGTCTTCGGCACGCAGAAGGTGCTCAAGGGCATCGCGGAAGCCATGCTGGGTCTCCAGGACATCCCCCGTGAGGACATCCATGTCAATGTGGTGGGTCTGAATCATTTCACCTGGTTCACCGAGGCCAGTTATCGCACCCACGACCTTTTCCCCGTGTACCGCGCCTTCATCGACGCGCATTTTGAGGCGGGATACAGCGAGCCCGACCGCAACTGGGCCAATTCCTCTTTTAACTGCGCGCACCGGGTAAAGTTCGACCTGTTCCGGCGCTATGGGGCCATTGCCGCCGCCGGCGACCGGCATCTGGCGGAGTTCATGCCCGGTGAAATGTATTTGAAGGATCCGGACACCGTAAAGCAGTGGCGCTTTGGTCTGACAACGGTGGAATGGCGCAAAAACGACCTGAAGAAGCGCCTTGCCCGAGCCGCCCGCCTGAGCTCCGGCGAGGAGCAGGTGAACCTGACGCACACAGGCGAGGAGGGCATCCTTCTCATCAAAGCGCTGTGCGGATTGGGGCGCGTGGTCAGCAATGTCAACATTCCCAACACAAACGGGCAGATCCCCAACATGCATCAGCACTGCGTGGTGGAAACCAACGCGGTCTTCTCCCGAAACGCCATTCACCCGCTGTTTGCCGGTGAGATACCCGCCCCCATCCTGCCTCTGATGACGCCCCACGCAGCCAATCAGCAAGACATCCTCACCGCCGCTATCCAGTGTGATTTTGATTTGGCCCTCGCCGCCCTGATGCGCGATCCGCTGGTTGCGGGACGCATTACGCCCGACCAGGGTAACAAACTCCTGCGGGATATGATCGCCAACACCATGGCCCATCTGCCACAGGGCTGGAAAAAGTAAGCTTGCTTCACCGCTATAAAGCGCCTGTCAGGGTTCACACCCCCGACAGGCGCTTTGATTGACAGGCAATCTCATCGCCAGTATTTTCCGTCCAGCTCACGATACTGAATGGCCTCCGCCACATGCTCGGTGCGGATGTTCGGCTCTCCGGCCAAATCGGCAATGGTTCGCGCAACCTTCAGCACCCGGCCATAGGCCCGCATGCTCATCCCCATCAGATCCACCGCCAGGTGCAGCACCTGCGTCGCTTCCGGGGGCAGGACGCAGTAACGCTTGGTCAGGCGCGCGTCCAGCTGAGCATTGCAGTGGATGCCCTCGCCGCGATACCGCTCCTGCTGAATCAGACGCGCCCGGCGCACCCGCTCCCCTACCGCGGCCGAGCTTTCCGCCCTTCCGCCACCGCTGATCTCCTTTACCGGCACCGCGTCTACCTCAATTTGAATATCAATTCGATCCAGCAGCGGCCCTGATACCCGATCCAGATACCGGCGAATTTCGTGCTGAGTGCACCGACAGGCCCGCTGCTTGCTGCCGAAAAAGCCGCATGGACAGGGATTCATACTGGCGACCAGCATAAAGCTGGACTGATACTGGGCCTGATGATGTATCCGGGTCACGGATACCACGCCATCCTCCAGCGGCTGACGAAGTGCCTCCAGCGCAGGACGGCTGAACTCCGGCAGTTCGTCCAGGAACAGCACGCCATTATGCGCCATGCTGACTTCACCCGGTCTGGCGTTGGCGCCTCCGCCGATCAGACTGGCCACAGACGCGCTGTGGTGCGGTGTGCAGAAGGGACGGGTCGCCATCAGGCCCGCGCCGGGAGCGAGCCTCCCCGCGATGGAATGAATCCGCGTGGTTTCCAACGCCTCCTCGAAGCTCATTGGCGGCAGAATCCCCGGCAAGCATCGGGCCAGCATGGTTTTTCCAGAGCCGGGTACGCCCACCATCAGCATGTTGTGTCCGCCCGCCGCGGCGATTTCGATGGCTCGGCGCGCGCCCAGCTGTCCCTGAACCTGGGACAATTCCACCGCGTAATGGGTTTCACGCAGAATATCCTGATAAGAGCGCTGAACCTGCGCCGGAATGGGCGCCCTTCCGGTCAGATGCTCCACCGCCATTCGCAACGTCCGCGCAGGATACACCTTCACGCCCTGGATGCAAGCGACTTCCTCCGCGTTTCCCGCCGGCAGAATGATCTCCTCCACACCCTGCTCGCTGGCGCTGATGACCATCGGAAGCGCGCCGCGTACCGGCTGAAGACTGCCGTCCAGGGACAATTCGCCCAATAGCAGCGTGCTGGAAAGCTCCGCAGCCCCCATTTGGCCTGATGCCATCAGAATGCTGACGGCCATCGGCAGATCAAAGGCCGGCCCTTCCTTCCGGGTATCCGCAGGAGCCAGGTTCACCGTCACCCTGGCAATGGGCATGGCGAAGCCGCTGTTGACAATGGCCGCGCTTACCCGATCACGGCTTTCTTTTACCGATGCATCCGGCAAACCGATGATTTCCAGCGCCGGAAGACCGTTGGCCGCATACACCTCGACTGTGACCGGGAAGCCGCTGACGCCGCTCAGTCCATAGCCCAGGGTTCTTGCCAGCACAGGCAGCACCTCGCATTCTTCTTTCGTATTGATTGCGCGCGCATTGATACATATATAATTCGACCCACCATACAAAGTACCTGCTAAATTGACCAAAAAATACAAAGAGCGCGGATTTCTTACTGAAAATCCACACTCCTTGCATCAGCTGTGATAGAGCCGTAAAAACTTCGAACCGAAATCCAGCCAGGCATCCGGAACCGCCAGGCCGCTGGCGTAGGGATAGAAACACAGGAAGGTCGCCAGGCAGAAGATCAGGTAGAGCGCCAGCGCCATTCGGCCCGTCCTCGGCCAGCGTTCCCGCAGCCAGTTCAGTACCAGCACCAATGCCAGAATCAAGAAAGGAATGCTGGCAAAGTAATGGTACATATAGGTTCCGCGAGGCACCAGCACCCATGGCAGCAGCTGCGCCAGCAGTCCGATGAACACAAAAGCCGGGTTGATGCTCCAGGTGGAGGCTGTCCAGTGGAATAGGGCGTCCGAACCGGGGCGTTCATCCATGTGCCGCCGCAGCCAGACCGCCGCGACAAGAACCATGGCACCGAGACCCGCAACACAGACAGCCGGACTGCCAAAGCAGAAGATGGCGAGGCTGATTCCCTCGGGCATGTATTGCGCGGACGCGAAGTACATCGGCCGCTTGAGTCCGAGCCATTCGTACCAGGGCGAATAGAAAGCGTGATCCATGCCCAAACCGGGCGTCGAATGATAGTCGTACATGCCTTCCTGGGCGCCGATGACCAACTTGACAAAATCGCCGAAGCTTTCCGCCTTGGCATAGGCAAAGTACGGAATGTAGGCCAGGAGATAAATCGTTACAGGGATCATGACAAAGAACAGCACGCACCACGCGCAGATGATGGCGATGCGTTTGACCGTGTCCTGATCCCGAAGGACGAGCATTTCCCGCTCCTCCGCGGAAAGCCGTGCCGCCGAAGGCCCGGACAGGATGCCGGCGCTCATGGCCGACAGACGCAGATGGCGGGCGCACGTCCAGAAAAACAGCACGGCCAGCCCCACCGCCGCGTAGGCGCCGATCCACTTGCTGGCAATGCCGCAGCCCATGAACAGCCCGGACAGGGCCAGCTCCGGCAGCAGCGTCCGCAGGGGCGCGGCCACCAGATCGCGCTGCATGAAGCGCAGCATGAACAGGTAGCTCAGCAGAATGAACAGCACCGGGAAGCTGTCAATGGTCGCGATGCGCGTCTGACCCAGGTGCATGCAGTCCAACGCCAGCAGCGTCATGGCGGCAAAAGCCATATCGGTGCGCTTGGTCAGCTGCTTGCCCAGGGCGTACATCACCGGTAGCATGATGATGCCGGCCAGCACACCGGCGATACGCCATCCGAAGGGCGTCATGCCGAAAATGGCGATGCCTACGCTCATCAGCAGCTTGCCCAGCGGCGGATGGCTCGTCTCATAGGGCACCTCGCCCCTCAGATGCTCCATAGCCGTGCGGGCATGATAGAT
>ERZ777306.4657-NODE-4657-length-12199-cov-4.248353_pt1 | contig 12199 bp, 12 predicted proteins | sample MGYA00374966_ERZ777306 | MGnify/ENA primary metagenome ERZ777306 (study PRJEB29329, sample SAMN06343882) | mouse gut metagenome | isolation source: Mouse cecum | place: Austria: Vienna | collected 2014-11-15 ...
GTATCGAGCCTTTGAGCTCCCCTTTCTCGAGGTTGTTGGCGCCGGTCATGCCGGTCTCCTCGTCGATAGTGATGAGGGCTTCGAGGGGGCCGTGCACGAGGGTGTCGTCGGTCATGATCGCGAGTGCGGCGGCCACGCCTATGCCGTTGTCGGCTCCGAGGGTGGTTCCGTTGGCGCGCACCCATTCTCCGTCGACGATTGTCTCGATGGGGTTGTTCTCGAAATCGAAGCTCTTGTCGTTGCTCTCGCACACCATGTCCATGTGGCCCTGGAGGATGGTCGTGGGCGCGTTCTCGCGTCCCGGGGTGGCGGGCTTGCGTATGATGACGTTTCCGATTTTGTCGGCGTGCGCGTCGAGGCCGTGCTTCTGGCAGAAGTCGAGGATGTAGGCGCGTATCTTTTCCTCCTTTTTGGAGGGACGGGGGATCTTGGTAATCTGGTCGAAGATTTCAAACACCTCTTTGGGGTTCAGGTCTTTTACTTCCATAGCGGGGGTGGTTATTTGGTCGGTTAAAAACTGCTCTTAAAAATCGTGCGTTATCCTAAATATCTGTTAAAAGTGACGCTCCGATGCCGCTAAGTTACAAAATAAAATCGAGAAACCACGAAAAATTGCCCCGACTTTCTTAAATTTGCGGCAAAATTTAAACGAGCCGATTATGCCCGCCACGATACTCCTGACGGTGGCCCTGCTCGCCGCCGCGGTGGTGCTGTTGGGGGTGAAGGCGCTCTTCGTGAAAGGGGGCCGCTTCCCGCGGGGCCACAGCCACGAGCTCCGCGACATACCGCGCCGCCAGAGGGCCCTGCGCGACAGTCTCTCCTCCCGCGGAGGCCGGAAACGGCCGTGAGACGTCGGCCGGCCTTGAGTCCGTACATTAACCAGCAAACAACACCTATATCGAAATATGAAGAAATTCTTCCTGGCAGCCCTCGCCGCAGGGCTCCTCTGCGGCGCGACCGCCTGCTCAAACGCCGACAACAAGGCTGACGACAAGAAAGCCGACGCTCCCGCCGCCCAGGCCCCCAAGGCCGAAGGGGAGGCGTTCGCCCCGACTACCAATATCCGCTACTACAATATGGATTCCGTAATGGCCAACTACGAGATGGTCAAGACGTTCCACGAGGCGAACCTGCGCTCGATGACCGAGCTGCAGAACGCCCAGCGCTCCCGCGAGAACGAGCTGAACCGCCTGGCAAGCTCCATACAGCAGAAGGTGCAGAGCAACGGCTACCTCTCCGAGGCTTCATATAACGCCGACATGCAGGACCTCAACAAGAAGCAGCAGGCCGCCCAGAACTACCTCGGCTCGTTGCAGCAGAAGGCCGAGATGGAGGCCATGCGCCAGCAGCAGCAGTTCCTCGACTCGCTCAACAACTTCCTGAACGACTACAACAAGACGCGCCACTACGACGCTATCCTGGTGTATGTCGCAGGCGAGGTGTTCAATCCGGCCCTCGACATCACCTCCGAGGTGATTTCCGGCCTCAACAGCCGCTACACGGCCGCCGCACCCGCTGCCGCCGCTGAAAAGAAATAAAGACCGGGGATTCCCGGCGTCAATGGCGGAAGCCCTTGGCCAAAGGCCGCCCGGCACGCCTGAGAAAGCCGCTCGCCTCCGGCTCGCTCTACCCGACAAAAGTAACTTCTGTTGAGTGGAGCGAGCCGGAGGCGAGCGGCTTTCTCAGGCGTGCCGGGCGGCTTTGAGCCGGGGGCTTTTAGCGGCGGTTGAGGCCGCGGCGCAGGGGGGAGCGGCGCAGGAGTTCGGCGCGGTCTTCGGGGGTGAGGGCTTCGAGCTTGGCGCTGGTGATGGATAGGAGCGCCGGGCGGGGGAGGAACTCCGGGAGCGGTGAGGCGTTTATGCCGCGGTTGAGGGGGCAGCTTTCCTGGCAGCGGTCGCAGCCGTAGAGAACGCCTTTGAGGATTTCCCGGGTGGGGATTTCGCTGCCGCGCGCGTTGAGGGAGGCGGGGAGCGGGCCGCGGTGTTCTATGGTGAGGTAATTGACGCAGAGGCGGCCGTCGAAGGTGCCGTCCGGGGCGAGCGCCCCTGTGGGGCACGCCGCGGCGCACGCGCCGCAGCCGGAGCAGGCCGGGCGCTGTGAAGCCGCTCGCTGAAGCTCGCTCAACCCGACAGGCAGCTCGGCTTCCTCGCTCGGCTTCCGCCTCGCGCACGAGGGAGGGAAGGGGGCCTTCAGGCTTGCGCCCGGGAGGAGGGAGGTTCGGGGCGCGTCGGTGACGATCTCGGCCAGGAAGAGGTAGGTGCCGAGGCCGGGGACGGCGAGCTGGCGGTTGAGGCCGATCGCGCCCAGGCCGGCGCGGACTGCCCAGTATCGTTCGAGAATCGGGGCGGAATCAACGCAGACGCGGGCCTGGAACCCGGCGTCGCGGAGAATCGCCGCGGCTGGTCTGAGGCGCTTGCGGAGCGTGTCGTGGTAGTCGTCGCCGAGGGCGTAGCGGGCTATGCGGTCGGCTCCGGGTCCGGGGTCGTATTCGGCGGCGTAGGGGAAGGCGCCGACGATTACCGCCCCCTGGCGCGGTTCCCCTTCGAGGAGGCGCAGGGGGTTGAAGCGGATTTCGCGGTAGCGCGCGAGGTAGTCCATCGAGGCGTGGCGCCCTTCGGCTATGAAGCGGTCGAAGCGCTCCATTTCCGCGGCCTCGACCTCGCCGGCCTCCGCTATGCCCCAAACTGCCGCGCCTGAGGCATCCAAGGCTTCGGCAAGTGAATGGGCGAAAGATGGAGAGCAGCTCGCTGAAGCTCGCTGAACCCGACAGGCTTCCGCGTCACATGGGGAGGGCTTCGAACTCATAGCCTCTTGCTTTCAGCCATTCGATTGCCTGCGGGAGCACGGCCTTCATGTTGCGCTCGGCTTTAAGCGAGTCGTGGAACACGATGATCGCGCCGTTGCGGGCGTAGCGCCTTACGTTGGCGAAGACTTTCTCCGGGGTCAGCTTCTTGGAGTAGTCGCGGGTGACAAGGTCGTACATTATTATGTTGTAGCGGTCCTTGATACTGCGGGCCTGCTTCCAGCGTAGCAGTCCGTGCGGGGGTCGGAACAGGGCGCTGTCGATAAGGTCGTTGGCCTCGGTTATGTCGTGGAGGTAGCGGTAGGTCGAGACGTGCATCCCTTGCAGGTGGTGCATGGTGTGGTTGCCGTAGGAGTGCCCGCGGCGCTTTACCTCCTCGAACAGCTCCGGGTTTCGGGCCACGTTGTCGCCCACCATGAAGAATGTCGCCTTCACGCCGTAGCGGTCGAGGGTGTCGAGCACCCATGGGGTGACTTCCGGCACCGGTCCGTCGTCGAAGGTGAGGTAGACCACCTTCCGCTTCTTGCGCTTTATGCGCCAGATACACTCCGGGAACAGGAGGCGGTAGGGCAGTGGCGGGCGTTCGATCAGCATTGGCTTCGCGGTCAGTTGTCGCTTTCCGGTTCCTTATTTCTTGGGGAGGAAGCGGGTGAGGTCGTTGATGTTCACACCCTCGGCCAGGAGTTTCTCCTGCAACGCGGCGCTGTCGCCCCCCTCTGAGTTGTAGGTGTCGAGCAGGACGTAGAGGTATGTCGGGATGTATCGGTCGGCATATGTCAGGCCGGAGTAGCCGCTTCCCGGCAGGGTGCGTTGCAGCTCCATGAAGTAGGGGAGGTACTGGCCGTAGCGGAGGATCTCCTTCTCGAGAATCGCCAGCCCCTTTGCCTTGAGGTTGTCGTCGCCGGTGGCTTGGGCCAATTTGAGGTATGTGTCGGCGATCTGATAGCCGATCTGTATGCTGTAAGGAGCGACTGATGTGGGGAGCTTCTCGTCGATGAGGTCGAGGATATGCGCGGCCTTGGTGAATCGGTCGGCGGCATACACCGCGTCGGGTTTGCCGTTCACCGAGTCGGTCGGATGCATCGCGTCGTACCCTTCGAGGAACAGCGCGTAGGCCAGTTCCGACATCGCGGAGCGGTGGGTGGTGACCATGCGGCGCACCGTCTCGTCGAGGTATACCTCCTGTCCCTCATTGAGCTTGTCGAGGCCTCCCCAGCGGAACTTGGTGGTGATGTTGTCGTACATCTTGTCGGTGGCGATCCAGGTCGACTGCCCGTCCTCGGGGTTGCGAAGGGGTGTCACCTGGTATGCCAGGCCGGTGTTACGCATATAGGGGGAAAGCGACAGGTAGTATTCGTCGGGGACGGTCATGGCGAAGTACGCGGGGCGGTTCCATCCGTCGCGCGCCTGTGTGGCGATCACGTCGAGACTGATCGCCTGGCTGAGGGTGACTCCCCCGGCGGGGTTCTTCGGGTCCTTGTAGAGCGATACCTCGATTGCCTCCTCCGCGGCGGGAACCTCGGAGGGGAGGATCACCCCGGCCTCGGCGGCCGCCCCGGCGTTGGAGGGGATGTACATATACGGGTAGCGCATGACGCGCGAGCCCTGCCACATGGCTTTGGGGTTGTGGTAGAGGTCATCGAGGGCGTTGAGGGCGTTGACGCGCTCCTGGCTCATGTTCTCCTGGTCGAAGTAGCTGTATTGGAGGCGGTCCTGGGCGTAGTCGGCGGGTTTGGCCGATGTCGGGAGGCCGGCGGCTCCGTCGGTGGCGACGCGCATCTGGTTGGCGTACCAGTCGGTCGTGAGGTATGAGAGGTTCACCACGCGCACGTCGGTGCGGTAGCCCTCCACCTCCTGGGCGTACCACAGGGGGAATGTGTCGTTGTCGCCGTTGGTGAAGATCACGCCGTTCTTGTCGATTGACGAGAGGTAGTTCATGCCGAAGTCGCGGGTGGTGTAGCGTCCCGAGCGGTCGTGGTCGTCCCATGTCTGCGACACCATCTGCAAGGGTACGGCCAGGCCTACGGCACACGCGCCGCAGGCTACGATGATGGCCTTGCGGCGGTCGGCGTGCGGGTTGATGCCGCTGTCGCCGTCACCTTCCGGGGCGACGGAGTTCTTCAACAGCCTGTTGACGAGCGCCCAGAGCGCCGGCACACCCATGCCGACCCATATGGCGAAGGCGTAGAACGAGCCGGCGAAGGCGTAGTCGCGCTCGCGGGGCTGCAAGGGGGGCTGGTTTAGGTAGAGCACGATGGCGATTCCCGTCATGAAAAAGAAGAAGAAAATCACCCAGAACTGCTCGATGCCCCGTTTGGAGTGGAAAGCCTGCCATGTGAGGCCGAGGATGCCGAGGAGGAGGGGCAGCATGTAGAACACGTTGTGCCCCTTGTTGTTCCTGCCGATGTCGTCGGGGAGGAGGCTCTGGTCGCCCAGGCGGGGGTTGTCGATGAAGGGGATGCCCGAGATCCAGTTCCCGTGGTTTGCCTCACCCTGTCCGGCGATGTCGTTCTGGCGCCCCGCGAAGTTCCACATGAAGTAGCGCCAGTACATGTAGTTGAGCTGGTAGTTGAAGAAGTAGCGCAGGTTCTGGGCGAAGGTGGGCTTCTGCATCATCATCGAGCGTATGGTCTCTCCGTTCTTGTCGACGATCACCGGGGCCTCCACGTTGTCGAGGTCGGCCTCCGTGGCCCCGATCCACTCCATATAGGCCTGGGGATGCGACGCGGAGGTGGAGTACATTCGCGGGAAGAGCATCTTGGGGGTCATCTCGTAGGAGAAGGACTCCTTGGCGACGTACCGGTCAGGTTCCGAGGGGTCGCTCTTGACGGCCTTGCTGTAAACGTCCTTCACTCCTTTTTTCTTGAAACCGTAGCCGCCGTAGTCGTCGGCCTCGTAGAGGACGGACGACTTGAACGTGTGGCCGTAGAGGAGCGGGGTCTCGCCGTACTGCTCGCGGTTGAGGTAGGAGGAGAGGGCGAAGACGTTGTCGGGGGCGTTCTGGTTCATCGGGGGGTTGGCGTGTGAGCGGATCAGCAGCAGCGCGTAGGACGAATACCCCGCGAAGATCACCAGTATGCTCAGGGCGCATACGGTGAGGATCCTTACGGGGAGCTTCTTCGCCATCCACAGGAACGCGCCGAGAGCTCCGATTATCACCACCGGCATGAGCCAGGAAGAGCCGATGAAGGGGATGCCTGACAGGATTACCGCCAGCAGGAAAGACACGCGGATCTCGGTGGCGGACTTCTGGCGGTAGAGCGCGGCCACGGCCCATATGGCCGCGGCGAGGAAGAGCACGGTGTAGGCGAGCACGCCGGTGTTGTAGCCCATGCCGAAGGAGTTGACGAACATCAGCTCGAACGACTGCGCCACCTCGATGAATCCCGGCACGAGGCCGTAGAGGATCAACGCCACGATGGCGGCGGCTATGCCGAGGGCTATCAGCGAGCCGGTAGCGGTGGTGTTCTTGAACTTGCGGTAGTAGAACACCAGCACGATGGCCGGGATGCAGAGGAGGTTGAGCAGGTGGACGGCGATCGACACGCCTATTATATAGGCTATCAGCACCAGGTAGCGGTCGGAATGTGGCTGGTCGGCTCGGTTCTCCCATTTGAGTATCAGCCAGAACACCAGCGCGGTGCAGAACGACGAGAAGGCGTATACCTCCCCCTCTACCGCCGAGAACCAGAATGTGTCGCTCCAGGTGTAGGCCAGTGCGCCGCAGATTCCGGCGCCGAAGATCACGAGCATTTCAAGCGTTCCTACTTCCGAGGCGTCGTCCTTTACCACCAGGCGCTTCACCAGGTGGGTTATTGTCCAGAACAGCAGAAGGATGGTGGCGGCGGAAAGGAGCGCCGACATTGAGTTGACCATCAGCGCGGCGCGGCTCATGTCGCCCCCGGCGAAGTTGACGAAGAAGCGGGCGGCGAGCATGAATATGGGGTTGCCCGGCGGGTGGCCCACTTCGAGCTTGGCGCCTTGCGCGATGAATTCGGGGCAGTCCCAGAAGGAGGCGGTCGGCTCGACGGTCAGCAGGTATGTGGTGGCCGCGACGGCGAAACACACCCATCCGAGGATGTTGTTCAGGAGGTTATACTTTTTCATTGCGTGTCTGTGATGGGGAAGACGCCTCGGCGTCAGGTATATTGCGCGAAATTACGGCAACTTCGCCTATTCGCCAACTTTTTAAGGTTTATTAGAAGGTGAGCGCCATAGAGAAGCCCACCGCTCCGTTGCCGGCGAACGGGGCTCCGAATCCGGTCACGGTGTTGCGGCGTTCCGGGAGGCATATGCCTGCGCACTCGCGTGCCAGACGCTCCTCGCGTTCCTTTATGTGGCGCTCGTAGCGCTTGCGGAAGATTTTGGGGTAGAGCCAGTAGGCGAGGGTGGTCGAGAAGTAGCCGACGGCGGCTCCGCCGACCACGTCGTTGATCCAGTGGCGGTTGTTGTGTATGCGCAGGTAGGCCGTTGTGAGGGCCACCGCGTAGCCCGCCACGCCGATCCAGGGGGATGTCGACCAGTACTCGCGGCGGAGGAACTCGGCGCCCGTCACCGCGGTGCCCGTGTGGCCCGAGGGGAACGAGTTGTGGGCGTCGCTGTCGGGGCGCTTCTCTCCGAAGGCGAACTTCATGCCCGAGTTTATGGCGACGAATATCGTGTAGCTCATTGCCGCGATGATGGTGCGGTCGAGCAGGCCGTTCTCCCCTTTCAGTCCGCAGGCATATAGGCCGTAGGAGGCCACGATGGGGGCGTATTGGAGGTAGTTGTCAACGGTGGTCTTGTGCTTTCCGTGCTGCGACAGGTGCTGCTGGACATATTTGCGGGCCTGCACGAGCTTCGGCACGCGCACGAACAGCGACGCGGCGGCCCCGACGACCACCGGCGTGCCCAGCTGCCAGTAGTTCACCTTCATGCCGTCGCGGTAGCGGGGGCAGGGGAGGGCCGGGGTCTCGGCGAAAAGCACCTCCTCGCCGACTTCGGCGAACACCGGCGCGGCGCTCGCGGTGTCGGCTGGGTTGAACCCGGTGAAGTCGGGTAGCGCCGTGGCTCCGGGAGGGAGCGTCGGCCCGGCTGCCGGGCCGTGAACCTCGCCGAACGCGGCGAGGTTCACGGCCGCGGCGATCAATATTGTCAGAAACTTTCTCATTCTTGTTTAGGTAGAACGCGAAGTTAAGCCTATTTTTCGGTTTAATCAGTCTGATGACAACCGAAAATCCGTAATGAATCTCTGTTTAAACCGATAACAGACGCAACTTGTTCGGCAGCCTGGTTGTTTTTGTAATACAAATGATGTAACTTCGCGGTATAAGCAATATGAAAAAGATGGAACTTGCGATACAGAAAAAGAATCAGAGCTTTCGGCTCCCTGTCGATTTGATCGAGCGCCTGAAGCTGCTGGCAAAGCGCCAGAACAGAAGTCTTAACAACTTTGTGGAGACGCTTTTGCTCGGAGCCGCCTACAATGAGCCGAGTGAGGAGACCCTTGCGGCAATGAAAGAGGCCATGAGCGGTAAGCTGCGGAATACGCGGCCGCTCGACCTCTCCTCGGTCGAGGCGATGGAGAAATCTATGGGGTTATGAAGAGGCTGTTCCCGACCACCCAGTATAAAAAGGATTACAAACGTATCCGCCGTAATCCGGCGAAAGTGGCAAAGCTGCTCACCTTGTTGCGTATGTTGCAGAATGAGGAGCCGATTCCTGCGGAATTCAGTCCGCACATGCTGACTGGCAATTATGCCGGCCATATGGAGTGCCATATAGAGGGTGACTTTTTGTTGATTTGGTTTGACAGAGAGGCCGACCAGATTGATTTGGTAAGGCTCGGCTCTCATTCGGAGCTGTTTAGGAAATAGCTATGGTGTTGAATTACATATGGGCGGCGTTCTTCCTGGTGGCGTTCGCGGTGGCGCTGGGGCGCACGGTCTTCGAGGGCGACGCCGGGGTGTGGGCCGATATGATGCAGGGGTCGTTCTCGGCGGCGGCGTTGGCGTTCGAGGTGTCGCTGGGGCTGACGGGTATACTGGCCATGTGGCTGGGGCTGATGAAGATCGGCGAGCGCGCCGGGGTGATCGGTTTCTTCGGGCGGATGGTGTCGCCGTTGTTCTGCCGCCTGTTCCCGGGGGTGCCGAAGGGGCATCCGGCCATGGGCTCCATATTCATGAACGTGTCGGCCAACATGCTGGGACTCGACAACGCCGCGACCCCGCTGGGGCTGAAGGCCATGGGTGAGTTGCAGTCGCTCAACAAGGAGAAGGACACGGCTACCGACGCGATGATCATGTTTCTGATACTGAACGCTTCGGGGCTTTGCTTCATACCGATTTCCATTATGATGTACCGTGCGCAGGCGGGGGCGGCGAACCCCACGGACGTGTTCCTGCCTATCCTGCTGGCCACGTTCGTCTCGACGCTTGTGGGCATCGTCGCGCTGTGTCTGAAACAACGCATCCGCCTGGCCGACCCGGTGCTGCTGGGGTGGCTCGGGGGTATGATGGCCGTGATCGCCGCGATGGTGTGGTTTTTCGCCGGTATGGATGGCGAGCGTGTGGAGCGTTATTCGGGCTTTATCGCCAATTTCCTGCTGTTCAGCGTGATTGTCGGTTTCCTGCTGGCGGGTATGCGCAAGCGGCTCAATATGTATGAAACGTTTATCGAGGGGGCCAGGGAGGGGTTCAAGACTGCCGTGACGATCATCCCCTACCTTGTGGCCATACTGGTGGGCATCGCCGTTTTCCGCGCTTCCGGGGCGATGGATATGATCACCGGCTGGACCGGCGCGGCCGTGGGCTGGCTCGGATGGGATACATCCTGGGTCGAGGCGCTTCCGACGGCTCTTATGAAGCCTCTGAGCGGTAGCGGGTCGCGCGGGCTGATGATCGACCTTATGAACACCCACGGGGCCGACGCGTTCGTCAGCCGCGTCTCGGCGGCGATCCAGGGCTCGACCGACACGATGTTTTATGTCTTGGCGGTTTATTTCGGCTCGGTGGGCGTGCGCAAGACGCGCTACGCCGTGGGCTACGCGCTGCTGGCCGATGTCAGCGGGTCGGTGGCGGGGGTGCTGGCGGCCTACCTCTTCTTCGGCTGATTTTCAGGCTCTTTTTGGCTCTTTTTCCTGCTTTCTTCGGTCACGATGCCCGCATCGCTCCGTCATCAAGCAGAAAAAATCATCCAACAATAGCTCTGAAAATCGGAGATGATACTTTTGTGATTTTGATATAGCCGGGTGCGTTGAAGGCTAGAAGGGGAGTGCGGGGTATGGCGCTGCGGAAGGGGTGGCGGAGTCCGCGGGGGATGCGGGGTTCGCGGCGATTGATTTGGAGAGGAGGCGGCGGCCGAAGCGGCAGTAGACGCATTTGCGCTTCTCGCAGTACTCGCGGCGCAGCTCGACGAGCGCCTGCGACGCGAAGGCGTCGCGGCAGGGCAGGCCGGCGGCGGTGAAGAGGCGCACCACTGAATTTTCCTCCGGGGGCAGCGAGCACAGCAGGTCTACGGCTCGTTCCATAGCCAAGTCGTCGCCGCGCGAGGCGGCGCGGGCGTGGAGCAGCGGCACGGCCACGTTTATTATCAGGGAGTCGACCGCGTTCCTGCCGAGGACGCGCGGGAAGGCTTTCGCCCCCGAGGGTGCGAATGTGTAGTGGTTCGCCCAGAATCCTTCGAGGGTGAGGTCGAAAAGATCGCGTACGCGCTCGACGGCGGCGACGGCGTCTCTTTCAGCGGCGGCGACGAGGTCGCCCATCAGGCCGAATCCGTCGGCCACCTTGAGCGCGAGCAGCGCGAGGCGTCGGTGTGGGAGGTTCTGCGGCCTTGTGCGCGCCATTTTCCACTGCGGTTTGGGGGAGCGGAGGGAGAATTTCGCCGCCATGAAGCGGTATTCCTGCCGCAGGGCCTCGACGTAGGGGTCCTCGTCGACCGCGGGGTCGGGAATCAGTCCGGCCTGTCCGAATATCATCGCCTCGACGGCCAGGGGGTTGTCGCGGTGTTTCAGCAGGATGTTCAGGGGGAGCGAGCGCGCCGTCAGCTCGAAAGGCTCGCTGTTGAGGCCGAATCCGAGGGCGCGGGCGAAGGTCGCGTAGGCGGCTTCCTCCCAGTTCCCGCCGGTGGCGTCGGCGAGTGCCGCCGCGCGCTCGCTCTTGGTGAAGACGCGCTCGACGGCCAGGGCGGTGAGCCAGTCGGCCACATGCACCGGCTGTATGGAGGGGAGGCCTTCGGCGCACGGCAGCCCCGTGTCGGCTCCGCGTCCCAGGGCTTCGTACCGCTCGCGCGCCCCGGAGCCTATCTCCATGACGGCCTGGGGGATGGGGGAGCCGTCGGGGCGGCGGATTTCGTCGTCATCGACGGCGACGACGTGGAGCACCACGGAATCGTAGGCGCGGTCGGAGGAGTGGCCGTGGCGGTGCCAGTCGGAGGCCCGGACGTGCATCTCCACGTTTCCGCACCATGTCTCATCCCCGATTTTCACGGAGGCGTTGAAGAAGTCGGGCCCGGCGTCGGTGTTGAGCCTCCCGGGGTCTATCACGCGCAGGGGGAGGCCGCGTGTTGTTGCGGCGCCGCGGATCAGGCCGAGGCGGTGCTGCCAGACGAACTGCATTAACTTCTCCATTTGGGTCGGTAGTGGTGTTGCTCACGGCAAAATTACAAAAAAATCTTAAACTCGGAAGCCGCGGGCTTGCGGAAAACGCGGAAAATCAGTAACTTTGTGGGCTTTTTGGCCGAAACGGGCTTTCCAAGCAGCCTACCGAGGCTCGCCCGACGGCATAACCTTTTATATATCATTAGTTTAATGTACGCTATCGTAGAAATCCAGGGACAGCAGTTCAAGGCCGAGGCCGGGAAGTTCCTGTATGTACACTATCTCGGCGACGAGCGCAAGGAGGGAGAGGCCATCGAGTTTGACCGCGTCCTGCTCGTGGACGCCGACGGTGCCGTGAAGGTCGGCGCGCCCACCGTAGAAGGGGCGAAAGTCGTTTGCGAGGTGATGCGTCCCCTCGTGAAGGGTGACAAGGTGATCGTCTTCAAGAAGAAGCGCCGCAAGGGCTATCGTCGCAAGAACGGCCACCGCCAGATGTTCTCCCAGGTGATGATCAAGGACGTAGTCGCTTAACCCATTAAAGATCCAAGACAGTAACATGGCACATAAGAAAGGTGTAGGCTCGTCGAAGAACGGCCGCGAGTCGGAAAGCAAACGACTCGGTGTTAAGATTTTTGGTGGCCAGTTCGCCAAGGCGGGCAACATCATCAAGCGCCAGCGCGGTACAGTGCACCACCCAGGCCTGAACGTGGGCATGGGCAAGGACCACACCATCTACGCGCTCATCGACGGCACCGTGGTGTTCACCCAGGGCAAGGAAGGCCGCCGTTTCATCAACGTGACCCCAATCGCCGAGGCGTAAC
>ERZ777306.4659-NODE-4659-length-12194-cov-3.740918_pt1 | contig 12194 bp, 8 predicted proteins | sample MGYA00374966_ERZ777306 | MGnify/ENA primary metagenome ERZ777306 (study PRJEB29329, sample SAMN06343882) | mouse gut metagenome | isolation source: Mouse cecum | place: Austria: Vienna | collected 2014-11-15 ...
TCCCGCAAAAGTGCAGCGTCGTTCCGGCGTAAATTCAAAAAAGGGGATATACTAAGCATAATCAAAATAGAGGAGCTGAAAAATATGCCTGTTTTATCGATGAATTCCGAAATGTACCATAATGCGGTCAAAAAATCTGACAAGCCTGTGCTGGTAGAATTTTGGGCGCCATGGTGTACCTATTGCCGCCGCCTTGCGCCTGCTTTAGCGCAGACAGCGGCACAATATCAAGACACACTGTGCATCGGACAGATCAATATTGATGAAGAACCTGCCTTAGCTGAAAAAGAAAAAATTGAATTGGTTCCTACTCTGCTGCTTTACCACCATGGGAAGCTTCTTGGTTCTACTGTTGCACCAGAATCCAAAGCGCAGCTTGATGCTTTTCTGAAAACGGCACTGCATGAACACCAAACCCCGCAAAATGCCACAGACCATATCTATGATATGATTATCATTGGCGGCGGGCCTGGCGGCTATACCGCCGCATTATATGCGGCACGGACAGGTTTAGATGTTATTCTTTTGGAAAAACTATCCGCTGGCGGGCAAATGGCACTGACCGAACAAATTGATAATTATCCCGGTTTTGATGAAGGAATAGACGGCTTTTTGCTCAGCGAAAAAATGCGGAAAGGCGCAGAACATTTCGGTGCCAAAACCCACTTGGCACAGGCATTATCTTGTACACTTTCCGGTGAAATCAAATCAGTGCAAACCAGTGAAGGCGTTTTGAAATGCAAAACCATTGTGCTTGCCACCGGCGCCAGCCCGCGGGAACTCGGTATTGCTGGTGAAAAGGAACTGGCAGGGCATGGCGTCCATTATTGTGCCGCCTGTGATGGGATGTTTTACCGGAACAAAAAAACCGTTGTCATTGGCGGCGGTAACAGCGCTGCAGCAGATGCTTTGCTGCTTTCCCATCTTTGCAAACAAGTGACCATTATCCACCGGCGGGATACCCTGCGGGCAACCAAAATCTATCATAAGCCTTTAATGACTGCCGCAAATGTGGATTTCTTTTGGAACTGCACACCAACTGAATTTTTGCATGGTGAGCAAACAAATACAATCCGGCTGCGCAATACACAAACCGGCGAGCAATCAACCCTTGACTGTGATGGCATTTTTGTCAGCATTGGGCGTAAGCCTTCAACAGAACTCGTCAAAGGTCAGCTTACGCTTGACCCTGCCGGTTACATCATGGCAGATGAAACTACGCGAACCAATATCCCCGGTGTATTTGCTGTGGGCGATGTACGGGCAAAAGCGGTACGGCAAATTGTGACCGCTGTAGCCGATGGCGCGCAAGCCATCCATTATGCCGAAGAATATCTGGCGGATATCCTGTAAAAAATATCTTATTTAATGTAATAAAATTATAACACGTGCGTGAAACGGCAGTTTCGGCAGATGTATACCAAAGAAAAAGGAGAAACGGTTATGAGAATCGCAGTTACCTATGAAAATGGAGATATTTTTCAACACTTTGGACACACAAAACAGTTCAAGGTTTATGATGTAGAAAATGATCAGGTAATCTCCTCCCAAGTGGTGGGCACAAATGGCAGCGGCCATGGCGCATTGGCTGGCATCCTGCACGCACTCCATGCAGATGCATTGATTTGCGGCGGTATTGGCGGCGGCGCACAGTCCGCGCTTGCCGCGGCAGGGATTGCTCTGTATGGCGGCGTGTCCGGACAGGCAGACGAAGCTGTGGCAGCATTACTTGCGGGCAAGTTGGCATTTAACCCGGATGTACATTGCAGCCATCATGACCATGCACATGGCGAAGAAGAACATACCTGCGGCAGTCATGGCTGCGGAGAACACCATTGCGGTAGGCATACCGAAAACGCATAACAGCCATCATGAGCAAAAACCCTGCTGTACAGCATTTGTACAGCAGGGTTTTCCTATTTTATGCAGTATATTTCGCGATCAATGCGCGTGCCATTGGCAATGGAGCTTCATCCGGGTTCAAACGCAGTGAAATATAAGGCTGACTGCCTGCATTCAGCAGCAAACGCCCCTTATAATCCGCATCATTGCAAATGCCGCTTAATTTTGAAAAATCAGCTTGCTGGAATGTAATTTGAAGCCGTCCTTTATCCTGTTTGATTTCGCTGACGCCTGTTGCGGATGCTTCTGCCCGCAATAGCGCAATATCCAGCAGTGCTACTGCCGGTGCTGGCGGTTCCCCATAGCGGTCTATGAGTTCATCCAAAATATCACTGCGGCTGTCCTCAGAACGTATCGCCGCAATACGGCGGTATAGGTCTACCCGCTGCCCTGGGTCAGAAACATACTCCACAGGCAAATTTGCGGAAAGTGCCAAATCTGCCGCACATTCCACCCGTTTTGGCGGTGTTTCGCCGCGTTCCTCTAAAACAGCTTCTTCCAACAGTTTTAGATATAGGTCATACCCAACGCTCATCATATGCCCAGACTGCTCTGGTCCCAACACATTGCCTGCGCCACGGATTTCCAAATCACGCATGGCAATCTTAAACCCAGAACCAAATTCCGCAAACTCCCGTACCGCGCTTAATCGTTTTTGGGCAATTTCGCTCAGCACCCGCCCGCGCCGGTATGTGAGATAGGCAAACGCACGGCGGCTGGAACGCCCAACACGCCCGCGAATCTGATGGAGCTGTGCCAAACCCATATTATCCGCGTTTTCAATAATCAATGTATTCGCATTTGGAATATCAATCCCTGTTTCAATAATGGTGGTACAGACTAAAATATCAATTTCGCCATCTGCCATGCGGGACATCGCAGACGCCAATTCCTTTTGGCTCATCTTACCGTGGGCAATGGCAATATGGGCATCTGGGAGCTGTTTTTGCAGCGCAGATGCTGTATGTTCTATGGATTCCACAATATTATGCAAATAATAAACCTGTCCACCACGTGCCAGTTCCCGCCGGATCGCATCCAAAACCAATACCTCATCATACTCCAGCACATAGGTCTGCACTGGGTGCCGGTCATGCGGCGGCTCCTCAATCGCGGACATATCCCGTATGCCGGATAATGCCATATTCAAGGTGCGCGGGATGGGTGTTGCAGATAAGGTCAGTACATCCACTTGCTTGCTCAATTCCTTCAGCGCTTCTTTATGAGAAACCCCAAAACGCTGTTCCTCATCAATGACCAGCAATCCTAAATCATAGAATTTTATTTTTTTATTAAACAGTTTATGTGTACCGATAATCAGATCAATGGCGCCAGTTTGCAGCTGTTCTAATATTTTTTTCTGCTCGGAACTGGTTTTATACCGAGAAAGCAATTCAATATTCATCGGATATGCTGAAAAACGGCTTTTGGAAGTCAAGTAATGCTGTCGTGCCAGTACCGTTGTCGGCACAAGGATTGCCGCCTGTTTGCCCGCTAAAATACATTTCATAACAGCACGCAATGCCACTTCTGTTTTACCAAACCCAACGTCACCACAAAGTAGCCGGTCCATTGGGCGGTCAGATTCCATATCGGATTTTATCTCAGCCGTACAACGAAGCTGGTCATCGGTTTCATCATAAGGGAATGAATCTTCAAATTCCCGCTGCCAATCATTATCTGGCGGGAAAGCAAACCCTTTTAATTGGGCGCGTTCCGCATAAAGCTGAATCAGCCCTGCGGCAAGTTCTTTTGCTGCGGCTTTGGCACGGCTGCGGGCTTTGTTCCAATCTGTGCCGCCTAATTTGTTCAGTTTTGTTTTTTCTGGTTCGCCAGAACCCCCGATATACTTAGAAATTAAATCCAAGCTTGTCGCCGGGACATATAAAAAATCTGAACCCGCAAATGCAATTTTAATGAAATCACGGGTGGAACCGTCCACCTGTAAACTTTCCATGCCAACAAACCGCCCAATGCCATGATGCTCATGGACAACAATATCCCCTGGGGTTAAGTCTGTGTAGCTTTTGACATGGTCGCGCCCGGATTTTTTTGCTTTTGCACGCCTTGCGGCACGCCGCGCAATCACCTGTCCTTCTGTAATCACCGTCAGTTCAGGCGTTGGGAATTCAAACCCGGCACTCAAACAGCCTTCCATAATATGCACACGCCCGGCAGGCGGCAGTTTTGGGCTGAGCCGTGCCGGTACGCCATGCTGGTCAAGCACATCAAACATCCCACGGCAGCGCATTTCTGAAGCGCACAGCACAGCTACTGCACGCCCCCGGCTGATGCAAGCAGAAATATCCGCTGCTGCCATATCCATATTGCCGCCATAGGCGTTCATCTGCGTAATCGTAAAGTTCACAAGGGTTTTAGGGGCAAGCTCTGGGATAGAATTTAAGAATGTATCCATCCGGATTGTGGGGCGCTGGTTCAGCGTGCGGCAAAGCTTTGAAAAAGGTATTGCATACCCCTCAGTTGGCGGCAGCTCCCCGCGTTCGGTCAAAGCTTCAATATCACTTTCCAGCCGCATGGCAAACCCTTTTGCTGCCTCGCGCAGGCGGGGTGTATCATCAAGCAAAATGATGCAGTCATCTGGCAGGTAATCAAATGCAGACGCATTTTCCGGATAAATCAGCGGCAGGTATTTGTCAGCTGCGGCAAGCAAGCCGGTTTCGCGCAGGCGTTCGGCATCCCGCAGAATATTTTTCTCCAAATCCGGATGTTTTTTGCGGCGAGTGCGCAAAGCAGAAAACAGCTTTTCGCATAAACCCTCCACACCGCCTTCCGCCATACCGGGCAGGGCTTCCATGCAGGGTAAACAAGTCAGTGACCCCACTGCCGCACCACGTCGTTGGGAACCGACATCAAAATATGCCATGGAATCAATATCGTCACCCCAAAATTCAATACGAACAGGGGCACGTTCCTGCGGCGGAAACAGGTCTAAAATGCCGCCGCGGATAGAAAACTGCCCCGCACCTTCCACCTGTGTGCTGCGCTGATAACCAGCGGCTGTCAGTGCGGCAACAATATCCGCCAGCGGTTGGGACTGTCCCGCTGTCATTGTAAAAGCAGCCTGCCGCAATGCCCATGGCGGAATGCAGGACTGGGTAAAAGCAGCAACCGACCCAACAACCACCGGCGGATGCTCCAGCAAGCCCCACAGCGCAGAAATCCGCGCCTGTTCAAATTGACGGGAAGATGATTCCACTCCAAGCATGACAAAATCGCGCTCTGGAACGCGTAAAGCAGTTTTCCCAGAAAACGCCGCAATATCATCCGCAAGGCGGCGCACTGCAGATTCATCGTCGGTCAGCACAGCAACAGGCTGCCCGGTTTCCAAATGAATTGCAGCAGCAATCTGGGCTTTGGACACCGGCGGCAGCCCAACAGCCATCGCAGGCGTCTGCCCACCATGGACGCCTTGCATTAACTCCCGATATGCAGCAGTTTGTGTTATGGTTAATGTAATATCCAGCATTTTATTGTATCACCCAGATTCATCATAAGGGAAACCCCTTGTCGTTTTATGCTGCCTTTTGCAGGGCATCACAACATATAGCCTGCTCTCCCAGTCATTAGGAGGCAGGCAGCAATACACGCAGGGCAGATTTTTCAATCTGCCCTGTTATTTATACCATTACATCCCGCAGTCTAAAGCACGAGTCTAGTAAAATCGCCCTTTTAGCCATGTTCATGGCAATGGGCGCAATCCATACTGCACCCTAAAATCGGGCCGGGATCTTTGCCCATTTTGCGGTAATAATCGGCAATGGCGCTGCGCAGCGCCTCCTCTGCCAGCACAGAACAGTGCATTTTGACTGGCGGCAGCCCATCCAATGCTTCCGCAACCGCTTTGTTTGTGAGTTTGAGCGCTTCTTCAATGGTTTTGCCTTTTACCATTTCAGTTGCCATGGAGGACGTCGCAATCGCGGCGCCACAGCCAAAGGTTTTAAATTTGACGTCCTCAATCACGCCGTCATCTGTCACCTTGAGATAAATACGCATAATATCGCCGCATTTTGCGTTGCCAACCTCGCCAATGCCATTTGCATCCGGCAGTTCGCCGACATTACGCGGGTTTGTAAAATGGTCATAAACTTTTTCGCTGTATTCCATCGCCATATGGTTTCAAGTCCTTTCCTAAAATGGCTTTGTTTCAATGATTGGTTAATTCATGCGCCGCAACAAGGTTTGGTTTCCCATCCACCCAAACTGGGCTCATGGCACGCAGAGTACCAACAACTTTTGTCACAGTTTCAATCAAATAATCGACATCTTCTTCGGTATTTTGTTCACTAAGGGTCAGGCGCAACGAGCCATGTGCAATTTCATGCGGCAAACCGATTGCCATCAGCACATGGGATGGATCTAACGAACCGGTGGAACAAGCGGAACCTGTTGATCCGCAAATGCCTGCATTATCCAAATATAAAATAAGCCCTTCCCCTTCAACCGCTTCAAAGACAAACGATGCTGTGCCAGGCAGCCGGTTTTCCGGATCGCCTGTATAGTGGGTGTATGGGATTTTCAAAATGCCATTTACCAAACGCTGTGTCAGCTTTCTGACATAATCCATTTTGGGGGCAAGGTTATCCCCTGTCGCGTCAGCAATTGCCTGCCCAAGCCCAACCATGCCCGCAACATTTTCTGTGCCCGAACATAAACCTTTTTCCTGCCCGCCGCCATAAACCAGCGGCTTTAAGGCAATGCCTTTACGGCAATATAATGCGCCAATCCCTTTTGGCCCATGGAATTTATGGGCAGACAGGCTAAGCATATCAATCCCCATTGCTTGTACATCAATCGGGATATGCCCAATGGCTTGCACCGCATCTGTATGAAACACCGCGCCATGGGCATGAGCAATCTCCGCAATGGCTGTAATATCCTGTACGGTACCAATTTCATTGTTTGCCGCCATAATCGTGACAAGAGCAGTTTCATCAGAAACCACTGCTTTCAGCTGTTCCAAATCCACATGGCCCTGGCTGTCCACGTTCAGGTAAGTGACCGGGAATCCTTCTTTTTCAAGGGCTTCGCAGGTATACAGCACAGCATGGTGCTCAATACGGGATGTGACAATATGTTTGCGCCCTTTGGCGGAAGCACCCTTGACAAAACCGGAAATGGCAAGGTTATCCGCCTGCGAGCCGCCGCCTGTGAAAATGATTTCCTCTGGGCTGGCTGCATGGAGCGCCTCAGCCACTTGACTGCGGGCGTGCTGCATGGCGCGACGCGCCTGGTTGCCTGTGCGGTAAAGTGAAGATGGGTTGCCATAAAAATCACGCAGCCAAGGCTGCATGGCATCGTATACAGAACTGGAAACCGGCGTGGTTGCCGCGTTATCTGCATAAACAAATCTATTCATAATCTGGGAAAATCCGCCTCCTTATATGACATTCGGTATCGTATAGGTATAATATACACCAAATCGGTATGATATATCAAGCTGTAATAATGCACGAAAGAACCGCCAGGAAAAGCCTCAATATTCGACCATTTCAATTAAGATTCCATATTGCTTCCGGAAATCCCATAAAAACGCTGGCGACAGACCCAGCAACTGATGTTTAGTTTACTATAATTTTGCCCAAAAAGCAATGTGCAAAACCGTGTTTTTGCAAAGAAAGTGATATGGTACCCTGGAAACAGGCAAAACAAAAGCCGCCCCCGGCGTTGGGGACGGCTTTTGCGCAGGAAATAAAGAGATAGAGAAAGAATGAATCCATGAATATTTTGATAATCCGTTCTGTCCTTCGATTATTATTATACCGGACTCTTTCGGTTTGTGCTAGCTGATTCTTGCGCAGCTTTTGTGGAATACGCCCGGGAAAACCGTTTTTTCCTGCCCGCCCTTGTTACATCTTGTGGCATAAGCCGGATGGCTCACATCGGGTGCTGCTGCTCCTCATAAGCGCGCAACACATTTTTCTCCAATTTTTCACGCAGTGCCGGCCCAATTGGGTGTACAATATCCCGATACCGCCCATCAGGCATCCGGCGGGATGGCATTGCCAAGAACAGCCTGTCCTGTCCATCAATGATTTTGATGTCATGCACAGCAAAAACATCATCAAAGGTGACGGATACCAAAGCTCGCAGCCGTCCTTCATCGTGAAAATGGCGAAACTTAATGTCGGTGATTTCCATAATTGATTGCTCCTTATCAAGTGTCCGATTCAGGGAGATTCGCTATTTATATTTTGATCCATATGGCATATAATATACTTGGTACACGAAAAAAAATTTTGCAGGGGCAAGCCTGCCGCATATATTTTGGAGGAATTTGAAAATGGAACATTCTTTGAAGTTTTTTATAGACGGGAAAAAAACTGCGCATTTGATCGGCATTGGCGGCGTATCCATGAACTCGCTGGCGGAACTGCTGCTGTCACTGGGGATGCCTGTTACCGGGTCTGACCGGGCACATTCTGCCGTAACCGAACGGCTGGAACGGCTGGGCGCAAAAATCACCTATGCCCATCTGCCTGAAAATGTGGAAAATGCAGCACTGGTTATTCGCACAGCCGCTGTCCATGATGATAATCCGGAAATCATTCGCGCACATGAACGGGGCATCCCGGTTATGGAACGCGCAGAAGCCTGGGGCAGCCTGATGAAAGATTATCAGGAGGTCATTTGCTTATCTGGCACCCATGGCAAAACCACAACGACTTCTATGATGAGTTTAATTGCCATGCATGCCAGCCTTGATCCAACAGTTATGGTTGGCAGCCATCTGCCTGCCATCGGCGGGACATTGCGCATCGGCGGCAAAGGCTGTTTTGTGGCAGAATCTTGTGAATACTGTAATTCTTTCTTATGTTTTTCCCCAACTATCGCTGTTATTTTAAATATTGAAGCTGACCATTTGGATTTCTTTAAAGATTTAGATGATATTATCCATTCATTCCATGAATTTTGCCTGCGCACACCAGAAAATGGCGTAGTCGTTGTCAATGCGGATGACCCAAATGCCATGAAGGCTGCCCATGGGGTAAACCGGAAAACCGTTACCTTTGTCACCAGCCCCCAAGCTGACGTTTATCCGGAAAACATATCAGTCAAAAATGGATATTACAGCTTTGATGTGATTGTACATGGTGAAAAGTATGCCGCAGTAACACTATCTGTCCCAGGACGGCACAATATGCTTAACGCACTTGCTTGCTGCGCAGTATCCGCCTTTTTAGAATTAGATGGCACACAAGTCGGCACTGGGCTGAATGCTTTCACTGGTTCTTTCCGCCGGTTCCAAAAACTTGGCACGCTGCCTTGCGGCGCTTTGGTGGTCGATGATTATGCGCACCATCCCAGCGAAATGCGGGCAACTCTTGCCGCCGCACGGGAAATGGGTTTTGACCGGATTATTTGTGCATTCCAGCCCCATACCTATACGCGGACAAAGGCGCTTTTTGATGAATTTGTCAGCGCATTACGCTGCTGCGACCTTGCTGTACTGGCGCCAATCTATGCTGCCCGCGAGCAAAATACTATTGGCATCTACGCTTCAGATTTAGCAGCACAGGTGCCCGGCGCAAAATGTTTTGATTCATTTGAAGAAATTGCTGCATTTCTGCAAAAAACTGCTCGTGCGGGCGACCTGATTTTAACCATGGGCGCAGGCAATATTGACACGGTCGGGCAGATGCTTCTGACAGACAGCTTGTAAAAAGGTTACAAACAGATAACAGTATTGATAAAATCCAACATGGAATCTTGACAAATCACACGAAATCAGCGATAATAGAAATACAGTTAGTTGGTTATTTTGTATAAGCCAGATGCGGAATGGAGGGATTGGTCATGACAGATAACCTCGTAATCACAATTAGCAGACAATATGGCACCGGTGGGCGCGAAATTGGACATAAATTAGCGCTTCGCCTTGGCATTTCCTTCTTTGACCGGGAACTCATCACCCGTGCCGCAAAAAAATCCGGCTTTAGTGAAGAACTGTTTGAACAGCTTGACAAACGCGCAACCAACAGCTTCCTGTATTCTTTGACCATGTTCGGTTCCACTGGACTCAATGGCATGAGCCTGACTGACCAGCTCTATCTGGCACAGGCAAAAGTTGTGCGTGAAGCTGCTGAAAGCGGTCCTTGTGTCATTGTTGGGCGTTGTGCAGACCATGTGCTGCGGGAATGCACCAATAAATTTGATTTCTTTATCCATGGTTCTTTGGAAGACCGTGTGCACCGCATCCAAACTTGTGGGGATTATGAAATTACAGGGAAATCCCCTGAAGCCGCACTCGAAAAAATGGATAAACAGCGTTCCACTTACTATAATTACTATACCGGCAAGGCTTGGGGCAAATGTGACCATTATGATTTGTGTGTCAATTCCGGTCGGTTAGGCGTCGAAAAATCGGTGGAACTTCTTATGACCTATATCGATGCCCTGAAGAAATAACTTCTAGGGCTTTGTCCGAGAAAAGAGAGGGAAGAAAAACAACGCAGTGCCAAGTTTGGGCTGCGTTGTTTTTTATTTGTAATTGTTATTTGTTATCAATTCGATGCTTTTTTTATTTTTCTTTAAATTTTCGATAAATTTTTTAATTTTTTTCGTAAATTCGCTTCCAATTCAAGTGAACATATGTTATAATCATTATATACAATTATATTCGATTTTACAAGGTGTTTTCTATATACTTTAACATCTTTAATTACATATATTTTTATGTTGCAAGGAGGTTTACAATGACCCAATATTTGGCGCACATCTCTATGGATGAACAGCAAAGAACACAATCTGTTGAAACCCATTGCCAGAATACTGCCGCTTATGCCGCGCAAGCTTTATCCCCTGTATCCTTAGCTGCCAGCGGGTATCTTGCCGGGCTGATTCATGATATTGGTAAATATACTGATAAATTCCAAAATTATTTAATCCGTCAGATTGGAACCCGCGGTTCTGTCAACCATACTTTTGCAGGGGTGCGCTTGCTGTTGGAGCGTTATCATGCCAAAAAAAGTACAGATTTAAGTTTCGCTGATATTGTATGCGAGGTTCTGGCAGTCGCCGTCGGTGGACACCATGGCTTATTTGACTGCATCAGCGAACAAGGTAAAAACGGTTTTGAAGAACGCCTTACCCGACAAGGCATTGATTATGACCAGGCTGTAAATGAATTTTTCCGCTGCTGTGTTTCATCAGAAGAACTAGATCAGCGGTTTTATGAAGCCGAGCAGCAATTAACGCCTGTTTTAGAGCGTATTTCAAATATGACAGACCTGAATCGCGACCAATATGAAGAGGAAACTCATTTTTATTCTGGGCTTTTATGTCGTTTGATCTTATCTGCTGTGATTGATGGTGACCGGCAGGATACTGCCGAATTTATGCGCAATCAGGCTTTCCCGCAAAAACGCACCCAAGACGAACTTGATCAGCTTTGGTCAGAATGCCTTGCACGGGTTGAACAGAAATTATGTGTATTCCCACAAATATCCGAAATTGATAAAGCACGGCAAACTATTTCCGCACAATGCAAAGCTGCTGCAAAACAATCTGGTGGTATTTTTCGACTGAATGTGCCAACAGGCGGTGGTAAAACCCTCTCTTCCCTGCGTTATGCACTGGCACATGCAAAAGAATACCATAAACAACATATTATTTTTACTGCGCCCTTACTTAGCATTTTGGATCAAAATGCCCATGTTATTCGAGATTTTATACAAGATGATTCCATTATTTTGGAGCATCACTCCAATCTGTCCGAAACAGAACAAATCATCCAGGAAATTCAGAACAATACCTCTAACATATCCAACGAACACCTTAACCATCATGAACTGTTGCTTGAAAATTGGGATTCCCCGATTATTATTACGACCCAAGTGCAATTACTGCATACCCTGTTTCTGGGGAAAACTAGTGCAATCCGGCGCTTCCATGCGTTATGTAACAGTATTATTGTCATTGATGAAGTGCAGACTATACCAGCAAAAATGTTGTCCCTTTTTACCCTTGCCATGAATTTTCTTGCGAAAGTCTGCGGTACTACCATTGTCCTTTGTTCCGCTACCCAGCCTTGTGTGGAAACCCTGGAGCATCCCCTGCATACGCCAATTCCAGATCTTGTACCATATGACCCCGTTATCTGGAAGGCTTTCCAACGGACAAATATCATTGATATTGGCTCAAAATCCTTGGAGCAAATTGCCGCATTTGCTTCAGAATGCCTTGCAGATAGAAATAGCTTGCTGATTGTTTGCAATAAAAAAGCACAGGCAGAAATGTTACTGCATTTACTGGAAAATCAAGACACTGATTTA
>ERZ777306.4665-NODE-4665-length-12184-cov-6.542172_pt1 | contig 12184 bp, 10 predicted proteins | sample MGYA00374966_ERZ777306 | MGnify/ENA primary metagenome ERZ777306 (study PRJEB29329, sample SAMN06343882) | mouse gut metagenome | isolation source: Mouse cecum | place: Austria: Vienna | collected 2014-11-15 ...
AGTACTTTTTCTTTTTCTTCTTTGATTTCTTGGTCAAACTTTTCTTCTAATTCTATTTCATCAAAATTATTTGCAGATATAACTATAATGTTTTCCTTATCTTTATATCTTATTGAAATTGCTTCTGCCTTATATTTATTTGATTCTATACACACAAGCTTTTTCACCTTAGAAGAAATACTACCAGTAATCTCTCCAAAACCTGCATTTAATTCTAATACTTTAGAATCTTTTTCAAAATTATACCAATTAATACAATTTGCTCTATTGCTTAATAAGCTTTGAATCTTTTCATATTCATCACTATCTTTTAAATATTTTTCATATTCATTTGCATCATATTTTTTGATATAATTTTCAACTATATCTTCTTCTAGAATACTTCTAAAATTATTACTTTCATACTTATCTAAAATTGTTTTCAAATTTTATCTCCTTTACAAAGTTACCAAATCTCTAAGGCACTTTTACTATTTTCTTCTGTATCTTCATTTTCAGCTATTTTAGGTTTTACTTCTTTTTCTATTTTTTGCCTTATTTCATTTTTAGTTTCTTTTCCACCATTAAACAAAATTGCTTCTACATCAAATTGATCTTTATCATTTTCTAAAAATATATTGGCATTTTTTTCATCAACACCATTAAACAAAATTACATTTTTAAATGTATTATCTATTTTTAAAATCGCTCTTTGATCTGATAATTCGTTACTATTTGTATCATTAATTTCAAGAGGTGTTATATAAAAATTATCAAAATAGTATTCTGCTCTTCTTCCCATTTCAGTAGTTTGCTCTCTATATTTTCCAAGTGTTATAGTTTCTATATTAGTTTTCATTTTTTCTTTTTCTTGCTCACTTAAATTTAATTTATTAAACCACTCATCTTTATAATTTAAATTATGCAAAATATTATTTATTTGAATTTCTGAATTTTCATTTTTAATTATTTCAGATAAAGCCCCTATTCTATCTGATTCTGGTGATGTTGTTATCCACGCTGTAACTAAATTATTATGCTCTTTTATTATTTCTTTTAAATTATCAACATTATTACTATCTCCGCCATCTACTATAATTAGATTATTTTGTATTGTTGTTATCACATAACCATTTTTTCCTAATACAGTAACATTTATTTTATTATTATATCTTGTTTTCATTCCTAAGTATGTACATAAGCAAATTACTACTATTATAAGGAATGTAATAAATACTTTCTTTTTTCTACTCATACTTTATCCTTTCTAATTTTTAGAAAATTTCTTTATTGAAATATTTGAATTTAATCTTATAATTCCTACTGCATTTTTAGTTGTAATAACATCTATTAATAAAGCATCATATTTTCTATTTAAAACTTCAAGTTCACCTTGCAAATTGTATTTTGTGCAACTAAAAGATAATGTATATTTTCCTGCTGTAAGTGGTATTTTTTGTCTAAATTCTACTACTACAATATCTCCTTTTTTATAATCTCCAGTTAACACTTTTTCAATATCTGTATTTGTTCCAGCAAGAGTTGTACCTTGAAAATCTTTTACTGTCATTGTAAATATAGGGTCACTAACATCTTGATTGAATTTTATTTTTGATTTCATTATTACTTCATCATTATTATCAAAAGCATTTATTGGTCTGTTTTTTACATCAAACATACCATAATCTATTACTTCTGCACGTTTGTCTCCATATTCTGTGATATTAGGATTTTGGACAAAGTTATGTTTCCAATCATCTAAATTCTCCTCACTTGAAGATACTACTGAAGTAATATTTTCTTCTTCTTTTTCTTCTTGTGTTTCATCATCTGCAATTCCAACCATTATTTTTTTGTACTTTTCAACACCATCTTTTATATCACCATCATATATCTTTTTACCTTGTTCTAAAATAATTGATCTTGTACAATTTTTTAAAATGTCACCAACACTATGACTTACAAAAAGAATTGTTTTTCCTTCTTTTTTAAATTGTTCAAACTTTTTAAAACATTTTAATTGAAATGCCATATCTCCAACTGATAAAACTTCATCTACTATTAAAATATCTGGTTCAACATTTATTGCACAAGCAAATGCTAGTCTTGCAAACATACCTGAAGAATAAGTTTTTACAGGTTGGTATAAGTGATCACCTATATCTGCAAAATCAATTATTTCTTGTTTCTTTTCTTCAATTCTTTCATTTGACAATCCCATTACTTGTCCATGTTGATAGATGTTTTCAAGACCTGTTAAGTCTGGATTGAAAGCTGCTCCAAGTTCAAGTAGTGAACTTACTTTTCCATTTATACTAATTTCTCCACTTGAAGGAATAACAACACCTGTAACAATTTTTAGCAAAGTAGATTTTCCTGCACCATTTTTACCTAAAATACCAACTACTTCACCTTTTTTTATTTCTAAATTTAATCCGTCTAAAGCTTTAAACGTGCTATGTTTTTTTATTTTAGTAGGAAACATTGCTTCTACTAATCTATCTTTTTTATTAGCAAACATTTTATATTCTTTAGATAAATTATTAATTTTTATCATTGTTTCGCTCATAATCTACTCCCTTTTTATAATACATCTGCAAAATCTTTTTTGTTCTTTTTAAATACAGAATTTCCCCATACAAACATCAATATTGTAACTACCCAGAATATTATTGTGAACAAAAAGTTATGTTCTGTTATAATAGTTGAACTTGCAATAAATGCTTGTCTAAATCCTTCTACTAAATATGTGAATGGAAATGCTTTAAATATACTAGAAAGCCATCCATCAAGCATAGTTAAATTCCATATTATTGGTGTAAACCACATACAAAGTTGTATAAGAATATTTAGTAAATTTGCAAAATCTGGAACAACTGTTGTAAGTGCTGAAGTAAATCTTGTTAAAGCAATAATAAAACATAATGCACAAAAGATTATATAAATTATATTTAAAATGTTTGGGAAATATCCAAAAACAGTTGCTGCCATAGTAGCTATAAATACTAAAAATACGCCAATACAACTTGAAGATATTATTGATATTATTGGGATAATATCTACTGGAAATACAACTTTTTTTACTAAATAACTATAATTTCTTATTGAATTACTTGCCATTAAAATTGCATCACTTATAAACATCCACATACTCATTCCTGGTAAAAACCACACAACATATGGATATTTACCTGAACTTCCTGTTTTTAATATATATTGAAATACAATTACATATGTAAGCATAAACACAAATGGTTGTGCAAATCCCCATAAGCTTCCTAAACTTGTACTTGCAAATTTATTTCTAAAATCATTTTTTCCAAGTTGAAATGCTAATTTTCTATTATTATATAATGTTTTAAAAAATTCCATTTTTCCTCCAATTAAAGTTTTATGAATTTTATTTTTTCTAGTAATTTTATTCTTTTTGATGATAATATTTTATTATATTTTTCTTCATCTTTCATCATATTACCAATTCTTTTGTTTAATCTATCAATTTCTTCTCTTAGCAATTTGACTGTTGTATCATATTCAACAATTCTTTGGTTATGGCTTGCTCTTTCTATGTTTAATTGATTAATTAAATCAGAATTGTCTACTGTTACATTTTTTTCTGGTACTACTTTTAATATTTCTTTTAATAAATCTTTATTTAAGCTTTCAAAATTTGATTTATTTGAAATTAATTTATTATAAATTTCTTTATATTCATTTGCATTTTCAGAAACTGATTTTAAGTTATTCAAATAATTATTTACGCTTTCAAAAACTTCATCATATTCTTTTTTATTTTCAAAAATTTCATTTATTTTATTAATTATTTCTTCTACTGATGAATCTTTTTTTATTATCCAACCTAAATTATCTTTTTGAACTCTTTCACTAACAGCTCCATAATCTAAAGCAATTACTGGTACTTTAGCAGTTATAGCTTCTGTAAGTGTATAAGAATATGTTTCATGCCAAATTGAAAGCATACATACTAAATCTATATTATTTTCTTCTAATAGTTTTGTAATATCTTCTCTATTATATAAACCATGATATATATAGTTTCTTGAAGATTTATTTAAAGTGCATTCTGATGTTGTTCCAAACATATGAACATTAAATTTTAATTCATCAGAATTTGCTTTTTTTACAAATTCACTTAAAATATCTACACCTTTTTGTTTATTTATTCCACCAATAAAAGCTATATTTTTCTTATCATGTTTTTCTTTATCTCTTTTTGATTCTTTGTAATCTACACCATGTTCTACTACTTGTATTTCTATATCTTTATAATATTTGTTAAAAATCTCTTTTGTAGAATTAGATGGTGCAACTAAAAGTTTTGCTTTTCTTAGTGCATTATATACATTATTTCTCCATTTTTCAATAATATTACCATCTACATCAATCAATTCTTTTAAGCATTCACTACAATTACATTCTTTATTATCTACACAACATTTTTCATTTTTTTCAAGTAATACAATTGATGGACATACCATATAAAAATCATGTAATGTCATCATAAATGGAATTTTCTTTTCTTCTAAAACATCAAATAAATCAAAATAATGATTTTTTAAATGATGAACATGTACTAAATCAACATCAACAATTGAAAATATTTTTTCAATTAATTTTTTATAATCATTATTAAATAAATTAATATTTTCAAATGAATTTATTTTTCCTAAAAATACTTCTGAAATTGAATCTTCAAAAAATGATTTTAATTTATAACCACACTCACTATAATAACAAACATGAATATTTAATTCTTCTCTTAAATTATCTATTAAATCATATATGTGAAGTGCAGTTCCACCAACTAACTTATTATCTCTTGAAACAAAATCATGTACAAATATTAAAATATTTTTTCTATGTTTATTATTTATATAATATTTAATATTATCTTGTATATATTTGAATGGATTTGTATTTACTATTAAATTAGTTTGAGCAAAATTTGTAGGATATTTTTCTTCTAATATTTTTAAATGTGAATTAACAAGTTCAAGTTTTTTTTCTGTAAAAGACTGAGTACCTTTATGATAGATAAATGTATTATCACACATTAAATGAACAAAGCCTTTTTTTACACATCTATATGAAAAATCATTTTCTTCTCCATATCCTTTTTCAAAAGTATCATCATCAAAAAGTCCTACTTCATTTATAGCATTTCTTCTAATATACATACAAAAACCATGTGCTGTTGATATTTCTGGAAAATCATTAAAACTACATTTTTCAATTTCATCTGCATACTCTTCTAAAGATATAAAACTTGGTAAATTATTTTCCTCTAAAAAATTAGGAATTGATGCAAGAGTTGCATTATTAGAAAGTGGTGTTACACTTGCTACATTTTCTCTTGAATATGCAACTTCACTTAATTTTTCGATCCAATTTTTTGTTACTTCTGTATCGCTATTTAATAAAATAACATCATTATCAGAATAGCTCATACCTCTATTTACTGTTTTTACAAATCCTGAGTTTTCTTCATTTTCTAACACTATAATATTTAGTTCTCTATTTTTCTCTTTAACATCATTTAATAATGGCATAATTTTTTTATCTGGACTCTTGTCATTTATTAATACTAAATTATGTTCCTTTAAATTTGTGTTTTCAATAATTGTTTCTATACATTTTTTAGTAAAATCATACGCATTATATATTGGTATTATGATATCTAATTTCTTCATTTTAGTTCCCCTTATTTTCTTCAACTTTTTCTTTTAAAAATATTGGTTTTAATAAAACTGTTGATGTTACAACTTGTATCATTATTACTCTTGTATAATATCTGATAAATGATGCAGCAAATATTGCTTCACCTCCAAATACAAATATATAACATAATATTAAAAATGCAATATTAACAAGAATAGCTCCTAGTGCAATTACAACATACAATTTATCTTTTTTATCTAATTTATAATAAGTTATAAACATTGAGCCACTTATTATTCCCATTAATAAAACTACTGCATTATCTTTATAAAATTGAATTGTTATATTTTGCATTAAAGACAAAAAATATTCTAAATGCATTTCTACTTTTGAACCTGCACCAAATAATAATTCTGTTGGAAAATGTGCTAAGTTATTATAAATTTTCCAACTAATAGGTACTATTAGTATAGTAATAATATAAATTATTACTGATTTTGCTTTTAATTTTTCTATATTTAATTTTTTATAAAATATTGCAATAATAATTAACACAAAAATATTATAAGCAACTAAAAATGTTCCATCTTGTTTGCACCAACATGCACCAATTGTATTTACCATAGAAATTATCATATTTTCAATTTTTCTATCATATATAATCCATTCAATAAAATATAATATTCCACAAGTATATAAAACCATAAATGGAACATCACCATATGTTGAACTTGCATAACATCCAAAATTATAACAATATTCATATACTATAAGTATAAGCAAAAGTGCTACATTAATATTTGCTTTTCTTTTTTTGCATAAGCCCATAATATTTAATAGATTAATTATTAAAAATATTCCCGAAAAAATTCTTATAAAATTTTCTTTTATACCATCTATTAATACATAAAAACCTGAATATAATAGTGGTAATCCATTCGGATAATTTTCTAATCCTGTATTTATAAAGAAATCCATTTTCTTTCCAATAAATATATTCTTTGCATTTAATGCCCATACTGAAAATTCATCTATAAATACTAATTTATTTGAAACAGCAACTCCTATAAAATATACAATATACACTATATTTGCACATAATAAAATTGCTGTTACTGCTTTTCTTAATTTACTTGTTTCAATCTTTTCTTTTTCTTGTTTTTTAGGTTTATTTTTTATAAAATAATAAATTCCATATACTATATTAAATATTAATCCAGCTACAATTGGAATAAAAATATATCTTTCATATTTAATTCCAATTAAGCCTATTAAATACATATACAATGTAAATATTATTATTCCACTTGTTAATACTATTGATACTACCTCTATTTTTAATAAATTTTTAATTTGAAATAAACTTAATTTATTAAGCAAAATTATAAAATTTATTCCAATAGATATTAATAATATCAGATATATTGCTAACATTATCATAATTTATACTTCCTTTTCAAATAAATCATCTATACTTGTTGCATTTTTATTTTTCTTAAGTACAGTTCCTTTTTCTTTATCATATTTACAATCAAAATATTCTTCTAATTTTGGAGAATTTCTAATAACATAATAATCAACATCTAATTCATTTAAAGTTTTATAAATTTGATTTATATCTCCATCATTTATACCATCACAGTATATATTGTAATGAATAGATTCTCTAGGAGATAAAAAATATCTTAATTCAAAAAAGTTCATATAACCTGTATCTTTAGTATCTATATATGCATAAACTTTATTTTCTTCAATTTTATCTTTTACGTTTTCTGCAATTTTTTCACATTTAGCATCAAATTGCGCCTCATCATTTATAGCAATTTTTAAATTATTATATGTATGAGGTAATGTTCTTATAGTTTTATAAATAATTAAACAAGAAAATAAAACTATACAAAATTTTGCTGTATTTATTATTGGTAATTTTAATTTTAAATACACTTCTTTAAAATTAATACTATCAATTATTTCTGTCATTAATACTCCTGATGCAATTGATATTCCAAGTAATATTACATAAGTAATTTTTCTTTGCCAAATTATATATTGCATTATAATTTCTGAATTATTACATAATGCATTTATCATAAGCAAATGCCAAATATAAATTCCATACTCATATTTTGAAATAAATAACAAGGCTTTTAATACTGGATTTTCAAGTGGTAACTTTATATTAGCAAAAAAATACATCATTACTGCCAAAATAATTGCAAGTCCTGTATGCCAAACATATCCTATTACAGAATCTGAATATAAAATATTATTATGAGCCACATATATCCAAGCAATAAATATAGTAGTGCTTATACAAAGTCCCAAAATATTTAAAACAATTTTCTTATTATCTTCTGGAACTTTAACATATCTTCCTAAAAACATTCCTATAACAAATGTATCTAAAGCTGTTATAATCGTTCTTCCAAGACCAAAATAATAAGCTGTTCCTAAATCTCCATTAATTGATTTTGCAATAATAAAATGATATATAAATGCTTTCATGCAAACTGAAAAAATAACACTAATAAATACTGTTAATTTTGGCTTTTTTTCTATACAATAAAAAATTAATGGTGAAATAAGATAAAATTGAAATATTACTCCTAATGTCCAACACACACCTGATATTGCACCTTGGAAAGTAGGATACCAATCATGAAATAAAAATATATGAGAAAATATATTTCCAATATTACCAACATTCAAATACGCTGCCATATTTGTGAATAATAGTAATATTATTAATGAAATATAATATTGTGGTAAAATTCTACTTAATCTTTTAGTAATAAATTTATGATATTTAAACTCTTTTCCTGAACGTTTCATTGAAGAATATATAGCAAAACCACTTAATATAAAGAAAATTGTTACACCAAATTCACCACCATAATTTAATACATCTTGAAGTGGTTTTATTGGTATATTTATATTAGTAATAACGCTTATGTGATATATAACAACTGCTAATACTGCAAGTGCTCTTACAATATCTAAATTTCTATTTCTTTTCATTTTGTACTCCTCTAATTTTATTCCTGTATTATATCATGTAAGTATATTCTTTTCAATAATTTGTTGTCCTGTAATTGTGAAAATTGTGTGTAAATAATATTCTTGTTATTTAAAAAAATATATGTTATAATACTTTTATGTAAACTTTTAAAATTACAAAAACTGCAGGGTTATAACCCAGAAGGAGAGAATTTATGTCAAAACGGAAAAATAATAAATTTAATGAGCTAAACAACATCATCGACTTTGTTAGGCTCGTTATAATGCAACTCGAAAGCAATGTCAAAAACAGTAACATTAAACCAATTGTTCAAGACCTAAAAAAACAAATGCCAAAGTTTGACTACTTTCCTCGCTTAGAACGGTCATATTCAGATATTTTGGATAGGGTCGCAAGCGGAAGCTATTCACCTCAAATTGCAATTGTGTATTTCGAGCGAGAGCGCAGAAATTTAACTGACAAACTGAATTCTCTGTAGCAAAAAGGAGACATGCTGTAATTTAAGGCATGTCTCTTTTCTAATTAATTATTCATTTTTCTTTCATAATTCCAAGAATCTCTGCAAATATCTTCTATTGTTTTTTCAGTTTTCCAGCCCAATTCTTCAAATGCTTTTGATGCATCTGCATAATATTCTGGCAAATCTCCTGGTCTTCTATCTACAATTTTATAATTTACTTTTATATTATTTACTTTTTCAAAAGTTGTTACAAGTTCTAATACACTAACACCTTTTCCTGATCCTAAATTATAAACATTTAAGCCATCTGGTGCATTTTCTAATGCTTTAACATGTCCTTTAGCTAAATCTACAACATGAATATAATCTCTTACTCCAGTTCCATCTACTGTGGGATAATCATTTCCAAAAATACTTAATTGTTCTAACTTTCCACTCGCAACTTTCATTACATATGGCATTAAATTATTTGGTATTCCATTTGGTTCTTCACCAATTAATCCAGATTCATGTGCTCCAACTGGATTGAAATATCTAAGCAATGTTATATTCCATGAATTATCTGAATAATGTAAATCTTCCAATATTTTTTCTATCATTGCTTTTGTAGTTCCATATGGACTTGTTGTTTCCCCTCTACCCATTGATTCAACATATTTTGTATATCCATTATCTCCATAAACTGTAGCAGATGATGAAAAGACAAATTTCTTAACATTATGTGTTTTCATAACTTCTAAAAGATTTATGCTAGAAATTAAATTGTTTTGGTAATACATAAGAGGTTCTCTTACAGATTCACCAACAGCCTTGTATCCTGCAAAATGTATAACACCATCTATTTTTTCTTTTTCAAATATTTCTTCAACCTTTGTTTTATCTGTTAAATCATATTTATATAATTTAAACTTCTTTCCTGTAATTGATTCTATTTTTCCTAAAACTTCTTCTTTACTATTATAAAGATTATCTGCAATTACAACTTCAAAATTAGAATTTGCAAGTTCAACAACTGTATGTGAACCAATAAAACCTAATCCACCTGTTACTAAAATTTTCATAAATATTCCTCCATATTTTTTAACTTTCTAATTTATAAATAACATAATGTTCTGTTTCTGCCATAGGATTAAAATTAAAGTAAAAGAAATCCAAGCTAAGTACTGTTCCTTTATCCATAACAATATAATTACAATTGTTTTCTTTAGCAAGCTTTGTAATATTCTCAACATTTCCCGAATACATTGCTTGTACAAATTTATTTTTAGAATAGTCCATTTTTGTATCTCTTTTATATGCAAGACCTATAGTTGCATCAACTTGCCTTATATAAGGCACAAGCTCTGGTAAAACCATTGCTTTTTTATTTGTTAAAGTATCTGCTCCTATAAGTTGAGCAACACGAACACTTTCATCTGGTACTTTATATAAATTTCCTATTGGCTGATAATTCAATTTATTATAAATAAAAGTTCCACTAACTATGATTGTAACTATTATTCCTATACATGCTACTATTTTTTCAAATTTTTCTTTTCCTTCATCAATAATTTTTACACTTGCATATGCTATTGTACTTCCTAAAGGAAGCATCCAAAATACTCTCCAATATACTGAACCTGTAAAAATTTTCCCTACAATTTTATTAAATATTGGATTTAGTGTTATAAAAAATATTATTAATGGATAATAAACAAAAAATATTTTTTTCTTTTTATCCTCTTCTTTTAAAAAAATATAAATAATAGAAAAGAAAAATAATGCTAAATACATTCCAGTTCCTTTAAATTGTTTGAAACTTTCTTTTACTATTGTAATGTTTTCTTGAAACATAACCTTTTCTCCTTATAAAATAAAATATAATATTCCATAACAAATTGCAGGTATACAACATAAGAAATGTTTAAAAATGCTTTTTATACTTTTATTATAAGCACCATATAATAATCCAAGCACTCCTATTACAATTGATGGAAAAGCAACTCCCATAGTTGTTGTAAATACACCTGCCCAAACTACAAGAAATAATGTAATTTTAGTTATTAATTCATCTTCCTTTTTTTCTTCACTTAAAAACATATAAAATATTAGTGGAATAATTATATTACATAAAACAGCTTTTCCTTGCCAAATTCTAAATAGTAAAAATGAAAATGTTGTTCTTATTGAATAATTTCCAAACAAATTTAAAAAGCAAAACAATAACATAAATATAATAGTATTTTTTAAATCTTTATTAAATAACTCATATCCAAGTAATGCATATATTGAATAAACAATTATTATAAAAATAATCGGTAAGACGCAATGTGCTACAATTGCTGGATGTATATTTATCCAAGAAGACACTATTGCATAATATACTGGAAATGGTCCTAATTTATATCTAAGATCATTATGCTCTCCACTTAGTTCACCTGTTGTTGGTGAATATTTAAATAATGTATTTGTTTGAACTGAGGTTGTAGCAGTTCCAACATAATACGCATCATCATCATCAATATGTGTATTGGTTCCAACATACATATACATTTGAAAAACAATTAATACTAAACAAATTATAGTTAATGTTTTAGGAATAGTTAACAATACATCAATTATATCCCAAAATATATCTTTAAATCTTTTAAAATTTAGTATTATAGATATTACAGCTAATATTAACAAAACTGCAGTATATGTTATTAATAAACACTTATATGAAGTTTTTAAAAATATCATTGGAACTGTAAAAATCTGAGCAACAGTAAATTCAATAATATATCCAATTACTAAACCTAATAAAATATTATTTTTCTGTTTATCCCAAAATTTTAATATTAATAAACCTAATAATTCTGGAAGTACTATTAAACATAAAATTGTAATTAAAAGTTTCATTATAATCATACTTCTAATATTCTCCTTTATTATTTTCTTCTAGTTTTGGACATTCAGGAATAATATTTGCATGTAATAAAGGTATTGTTACAAAGAAAATCATTCCTAAACAATCTGAACCACCTATTGAAAATCTACCTAAAGATTCAGAAAACATGTATATAAAA
>ERZ777306.4667-NODE-4667-length-12174-cov-5.022197_pt1 | contig 12174 bp, 9 predicted proteins | sample MGYA00374966_ERZ777306 | MGnify/ENA primary metagenome ERZ777306 (study PRJEB29329, sample SAMN06343882) | mouse gut metagenome | isolation source: Mouse cecum | place: Austria: Vienna | collected 2014-11-15 ...
ACGGATCCATCGACCCCACGATGATGGCAGCATCGGCCACGGTGTTCCCGCGGAACATATAGCGCAGGATGGGCCAGTTGGAGTAGGTGGCCGCCTTGGCCCGCCAGCGGTAGCACTTCTGGTTGTCGCCCACCTGGGCCCAGTGCATATCCTCGCCGCGCGGGGCCTCCGTGTAGCCGAGGGCGTACTTGTGCGGCGTGTAGCGCCAGCCCGTGGCCTGGATGGGACCGCCGGGGGCGCCGTCGAGCAGCTGCTCGATCATGGTCAGCGAGTCCATGAACTCCTCCACGCGCACGAGGGTGCGGCTCTGCACGTCACAGCCGTCGTGGCTGCGGGCCTTGAGGCCCGTGAGGTACCGGTAGCCGTCGAAGGGGTGGTCGAAGCGCACGTCACGGGCAAAGCCGCTACCGCGCACGCACGGCCCCACGGGGCTGTAGTCGCGGGCGATAGCCGGATCAAGCCGTCCAACGCCGGCCGTGCGCGACTCGAAGTTCGCCGTGGACATGAGCATGTCCACGAGCGCCTCCACATCCGAGCGGAGCTCCCGCACAAAGGCGATGGTGGCGAGCTTCTGCTCATCGAGGATGTCACGACGCACGCCGCCGATGAGATTGAGCCCGTAGGTCTTGCGGGCGCCGGTCAGCAGCACCGCTAGGTCCATGGCCTTCTCGCGCACGCGGAAGAAGTGCTGGAAGCCGGTGTCGAAGCCGCAGTAGTGGCACACGAGCCCGAGGTTGAGCAGGTGGGAGTGAAGGCGCTCCACCTCCAGCAGGATGGTGCGGATGTACTGGGCGCGCACGGGTACCTCGATGCCCTGGGCGTTCTCCACCGCCTCGGCATAGGCCACCGAGTGAGCGTTGCCGCAGATGCCGCAGATGCGATCGGCCAGGAAGGTGACCGCATCGTAGTTCAGGCGGCTCTCGGCCACCTTCTCCATGCCCCGGTGCACGTAGAACAGCCGGTAGTCGGCATCGACGATCTCCTCGCCCTCAACGAATAGGCGGAAATGCCCTGGCTCGTCGGAGGTAATGTGGAGCGGACCCATGGGGACCCCCGTGACCTCCTCGGCCTGCCCCTCATAGAGAAACTCGTAGTTCTCCACGTCAGTGACGGGCTCCGGGCGTCGCCGGTAGTCCATGGAATCCTTGCGCAGGGGGAACAACCCGCTCGGCCAGTCGTCAGGCAGAACGAGGCGCCGCTCGTCAGGCAGGCCCTGGGCCCGCAGGCCGAACAAGTCATAGGCCTCACGCTCGCTCCACACGCAGGCGGGCACGCGCGGGGTAACCGAGGGGTATTCCATGGAGTGGGGGTCTATCTCGGTGCGGACGGTGACGAAGCCCGGATCGGCCTCTTCCATCGACAGCAGGTAGTACAGGGCATAGCGACCGTTGAGGGGGCGCTCGTCATTGGCAACCATATTGGGCAGCCAGCCGCCGCGACCATAGTAGAGAAACTCCACCACATCGGGCAGCATGTCCTTGGGAACCGTGATGGTCACCTGGTCGGACGCCTGCCACGCGACATCCAGCACGGCACCGGGGAAGGCGTCCCTCACCGCCTGCACGTGGGTCTCGCCCGGGCGCAGGGCCGCGTTCTTCTTAGTCATCACAGAAGCACCTCCTCGGGCTTCGCGGGATCATCGGCCAGCGCTGCGAGGGCGTCGTCAAACAGGCTGGCGCCTTCGCAGGCAGACTCGCAGTTCATCACGATAGCAGTAGCGTCCTCGATGCTGCTCGCCAGCGGGCCAGGCAGCGCCACGCCGAGCATGACCACGAGCGCCAGCAGCACCGCTTCGGGCACGAGCGCAAGCGCGCCCACATCTCCGCGGGAGACGCCCTCGGGAACCCGGCCCAGGCACGAGCCGGCTATCATGCGCACGAGCGCCATGATGACCACGACGAGCGCCGCCAGCACGAGCACCACGGCCCACCAGCAGTCCGCCGCCACGCCGGCCAGGATCATGGCCATCTCGCTCACGAACAGGGCGAAGGGCGGAAACCCCGCCAACGCCAGGCAGCCAGCCACGAACAGCACGCCCGTGACCGGAGCCGCCTTGAGCAGGCCGCCGATGCGTCCCAGGTCACGCGTGTGGTACTTCATCATGACATTGCCGGCCAGGCAGAACATAAGCGCCTTGGTGAGGCCGTGGGCCACGCAATGCACAAGCGCGGCGATGATGCCGAGCGGGCCGCCAAGGCCCAGGCACACCGCGATGAGCCCGACGTTCTCGCACGAGCTGTAGGCCAACTTGCGCTTGAGGTCGCCCTGACGGTACACCTCGAAGGCGGCGTAGGCCACCGACAGCACGCCGAGGATCATCATCACCATCTGGGGAAAGTCCGGCCCCACATTGGCTGCCGTCAGGATATAGAAGCGCAGCACAATGAGGATGGCACACTTGAGCAGCACGCCCGAAAGCAGCGCCGAGACGGGGCTCGGGGCCTCGGAGTGAGCGTCGGGCAACCAGGTGTGCATGGGGAACAGGCCCGCCTTGGTGCCAAAGCCGATGGCCGCGAACACGAAGGCGATCATCATGAGCGAAGGATCGAGCAGAGACGCGTTGGGCAGGATGGCCGTCCAGAACACGGCCTGATGCGCATCGGCCATGACGTCGGCGGCGTTGGCGTAGACGAGCAACGTGCCGAACAGACCGAAGGCCACGCCCGCCGTACACACGATGACGTACTTCCAAGCCGCCTCCAGGGCCAGCTTGGTGCGATAGACCCCCACGAGGAACACCGTGGAGAGGGTGGTAGCCTCCACCGACACCCACATCATGATGATGTTGTTCGACGTAACAGCCAGGATCATCGAAAACACGAAGAGGCTGAAGAAGGCGTAGTACTGCTTCACCTGAGAGGGCCCGAGCCTGCCGTCGGCCACGTCGTGGGCCACGTAGGGCAGCGAGTAGACGCCGGTGCACGGAGCGATAACGGCGATGAGCCCGAGGAACAGGGCCGACAGGCCGTCGAGGTGAAACCATCCCCCCAAGGCGAACACGTCCGCCCCGAAAAAGACCGACGCCACCAGGGCAAGGCCCGCCACGGCGACCCCGGCCAGGGAGACCAGGTGGATGGCCGCGTAGATGCCCTGCGGAACGCTGCGGGACGGCAGCACCGCGATGAGAAGCGCCGCCGCCAGGGGGCATCCCAGCATGATGATGAGCAATGTTGAGTAGTCCATGGCTTATCCCTTCAGCTCGCAGAGGTCATCGGCGTCAAGGGTGTGGGCGTAGCGCGCCATGCGAACCACGAGCACCGCCAGGATGATCACCGCGAAGATGGCGTCGGTGGCCACCCCGATCTCCACCAGCTCGGGAGCCTCAGGCGCCAGAAGCGCCAGGGAGACGTGCGAGCCGTTCTCCATCAGGCAGTACCCGAAGATCTGCTTGAAGATGGAGCGCTGGGTGACAATGCAGGTGAGCCCGATGAAGAAATGCGCCAGCGACACGGCCAAGGTGGGCTTGACCTCAGCAGCCGTGGGCAGGTCGATGCCCGACACGGCCACGAAGCAGACGAACACCTCCACAGCCACCAGCGCCACCGACTTCATGGGGTTGAGCTTGGGCGGCAGGTCGGCCTGGGCGTCGTCGCCGATCTTCTTGAGGGCATACAGGAGGATGGCGGGCACGAGCACCACCTTAGTCGCGAAGGCCGTGGCCGACCAGGTGAACAGCTCCCCCGACCCCGTGACAAAACCAAGGGACGCGAGCACGCCCACGAGCACGAGGGACTGAAGGGAGTAGAGCCAGGCCGCGGTGCGCCCCGCGCGGGCGAGCACCACCATCATCGACGTGATGATGAGGCAGGCCCCGAGGACGTTGACGAGCGGGTAACCGAACATGACATCACCACCTTAGATTCCGATGACGAGGAACACGAGAGACAGCGACGCTATCCCCACGACGAACCAGGTGTAGCGGCCGAGCAGCTTGTAGCGCACGCGCATGACCGAGTTCTCGATGACCGCCGCCACCAACAGCACGGCAGCCAGCTTGACCAGGTAGGTCACCAGGCCCAGCAGAAGATCGGCCGGAGCGAGCGAGGCAGCGGCGCCGAAGGGCAGGAAGATGGCCACGAACAGGCTGGCCACCACGAGCTGCTTTACGGACACGCCCAGCTTCAGCATGGCCAGAGACGGCCCCGAGTAGGCCGCCAGCGGCCCTTCCTGGATCTCCTGCTCGGCCTCGGCCAGGTCGAAGGGCAGCTTGCCCATCTCGATGTAGCAGGCCATGGCGCACGCCACGCCAGCCACCACCACGGCCACCGCCGGGTATGCGCTCAGGGTTCCCACGGCTTCCGCCATGACGCCCACATTTGTCGAGCCCACCGCCAGCGCCATCACGAACAGCACGAGCATGAGAGAGGGCTCCACCAGCACGCCGACGAGCAGCTCGCGAATGCCGCCGATGGAGGGGTAGGCGGCGCCGGAGTCGATGGACGCCAGGCTGAACAGGAAGCGCGGCAGCGCCATGAGGTAGAGGATGGTGATGATGTCTCCGAGCAGCGGAACGGGGCAGGCCTGTATGATGAGGGGCAGCCCCGCGGCAAGGAGGGCCATAGTGCCCAGGTACACAGCCGGCATGGCGCGAGACACAAGCCCGCTCGGCCCCTCGCGCACCTCGCAGCGGCGCCAGAGCTTAGCCAGGTCGTAGTAGTCTTGCAGAACGCTCGCGCCCGTCCGGGAGTGCATCCGCGCGCGAATCTTGCGGGCGATACCCGACACGAGAGGCGCGAGGGCTACGAGGAGGACGGCCTGGAGCACAGCGATGATGACAGTCATGGCGTCCCCCTATCGAACCAGGATGATGAGCGCGAGAAAGAACACGAGCGCTCCGACGATATAGACGATGTAGGTGCGGAAGTCCCCGCTCTCCAGCCGGCTGAACCAGCGGCCGACCGACGCGACGGCCGAGAGCACCGAGGTCGACAGCGCCGAAGGCGCCTCCTCGGCCGGGGCTATGCCGTGGCGCAGATCGCGCTCGTAGCGCGAGGAGCCCTCGGCGCCAGCGCCAGCCGCGGCCGGCGCGGCAGACGCGGGGGCGTCCTCAGACGAGCTGAGAGCGCGCTCCAAGAGGCGCGCCACCGCCTGACCCGCGCGGTTGACCGCATGTCGAATGCCGTAGAGCGGCCCCATGAAGGCGCGCACGTTGGCACCCACCGTAGAGGCGAGCACCTCCATCGACAGATCGGGCTCGTAGCCGCACTGCCAAGGCGCCGGGTCCTCCTTGAAGCCGGCGCGGCGGTTGGCCGCGTTGCGCACGAGGGCGCACGCGCCAATGACCACGGCCATGAGCACCGCCAGGATGAGGGGCGACACCACCGATGCGGTGCCGAGGGACACAAGCTCGAGTCCCGCGGTCGCCGGCAGCTCCGGCGCCAGGGTAAGGGACGCGCCAATGGCGTTCACCACCGGGGTCACGGCAGCAGCCCCCAGGCCCAGCGCCACGCAGGCAATGGTGAGCAGCACCATGGCGGCGGTCATGGGAGCCGGCGACTCATGGGCGTCGGCCGCCGCCTGGGAGCGGGGCGCAGCGAGGAACGTAACACCGAAGGCCTTCACGAAGCAGGTCACCGCCAGCGCGCCGGTGATGGCCAAGGCCACCACGGCGAAGGCGAAGACGATGCGCAGGAACAGGTCGCCCTCCATGGCCGCCCCGATGAGCCCCTGGTAGGTGAACCACTCGGACACGAAGCCGTTGAGCGGCGGAATGGCCGAGATGGCAAGCGAGCCTACCAGGAAGCACGCAGCCGTCCACGGCATGAGCCGCGCCAGGCCGCCGAGCACCTCCATGTTGCGAGTGCCGGTGGCGTGCAGCACGCTGCCAGCGCCAAGGAACAGCAGGCCTTTGAACATAGCGTGGTTGACCAGGTGGTAAAGTCCGGCCAACAGTCCGATGCCCGCCACCCAGGGAAGCCCCGCGGCCCAACCGTAGATGCCGGTGCCCACGCCGAGCAGGATGATGCCGATGTTCTCCACCGAGTGGTAAGCCAGCAGGCTCTTCAGGTCATGCTCGCCCAAGGCGTACACCACGCCAAGCACCGACGACGCCGCGCCGATGACGATGACGAGCACGCCCCAGCCCACCTGGCCGCCCGTGGCGCCCAGCAGGTCGAAGCACACCTTGAGCATGCCGAAGATCCCGATCTTGATCATGCCGCCCGACATGAGGGCCGACACGTTCGACGGTGCCGCGGGATGGGCCTGGGGCAGCCAGGAGTGGAACGGCACCATGCCCGCCTTGGCCCCGAACCCGAAGAAGGCGAGCACGAAGGCGATGGTGGCAGTAGCCGGCGCGAAGGCGCAGGTGCGGTAGTCCATGAACTCAAGCGAGCCGGCAGACACGGCCATGGTGAAGAACGACAGCGCGATCATCAGGAACCCGATGTGGGCCATCACCAGATAAAGGAAGCCGCCGCGTAGTGACTTCTCCGTCTGGTCGATGATGACGAGCACGTAGGATGTGAGCGACATCAGCTCGAAGAACACGAGGAACCAAAACGCATTGTCTACCAGGATGACAAGATCCATGGAAGCGATGAACAGGTTCATGAAGAACCCGATGACGCCAATGCCCTTGTCGTAGTACTCGTCAAAGTAGGACAGGCCGTAGAGCCATGCGGCGAAGGCCAGCACGGCGATGACGGCCACCAGCAGTCCCGCGAGCGGATTCAGCAGGAGCGTGAAGTCGGTGAAGGGCATAGGGCCCGGCAGGCTCACGTACACGGCGGGCCCGAACAGCGCCATGATGCCGCCAGCGGCGCCGGCCGCAGCTGCGGCCATGCCACCGACGCAGGCCACCGTCTTCGACGCCGCCCGCGCCTTCCCCAGGATGAGGGAGGCCACGGCGGTCACGCAGGAGAGCCCCAGCGAGAGCACGATAAGTTCAAGCATTTAGGGCCTCCTCAGGTTCGTCGAGCGGTTCATCATGATCTGGTTCGCGGCAGCCGCGGCCCTCATCTTCTCCTTGCGGATGCCGGTGAGGGCGGTGACGTCGCGCACGTAAAGCGCGTTGGTGGGGCAGGCGCGCACGCAGTGCGGGCCGCCCTCGGGGTCGTAGGTGGAGCACAGGTCGCACTTGACGGCGCACGTGTACACGCCGATGCTCCACGCAAGAAGGGGCGAGACGCCCCTCGGCTGGGTAGGCGTGGGAAACGACAAGCCGGCGACGCCTGCCGTGGACGTGCCTGAGGGGTGGATGGCCCCGAAGGGGCACACCACCGCGCAGAGCTTGCAGCCTATGCAGGTCTGCTCGTCCACGACGATGGCCACGTCGGTGCGCGTGATGGCATCAACGGGGCATACGGCGAGGCAGGGCGCCCCCTCGCACTGATGGCAGGTGACCGCAGCGGTCACCTGCGGGGTGAACGTCAGCGCGAGGCGGGGCTCCGCCTGCAGCCCGGCCTTTCGGTGGCCTTCGCTGCAGGCGGCTTGGCACGTTCCGCACCCGATGCACCTATCCGGCTCGATGGCGATGAAGGTGTTCATTGGCAATCCCATCAATGATGTAGTCGGTTGGCGGATACCCCTTACTCGGCGCCCTCGCAGGTAGGCTCGACGTGCTGGGCGGCAGCCGTCTCGGCCAGATTCTCCTTGAGCTGGCTGTAGAGCTCCTGCAGGTGGCGCTCCGCCCACTTCTGGTCGGGCAGGGCCTCTACCTGGCAGGCGGAGAACTTGTCCTCCGGCGTGCGGGAGCGGTCGTCCACGTGATGCAGGGTGAGGTTGTTGCACTTGCCAATCCACCACTGGTAGGTCATGTAGACCGTGCCCGCGTTCACGCGCTCGTCGATTACCGCGCGGCTCATGGTCTCACCGCGACGCGACCAGGCCCGCACGAGCTCGCCGTCACGGATGCCTCGCTCCTTGGCGTCATCGGGGTGGATGCGCAGCTCACCCGGCTCGTCGGCCAGCAGGGCCAGCACCTTGCAGTTGCCCGTCATCGAGCGACAGGAGTAGTGGCCCACCTCGCGCACCGTGCACAGGATGAGCGGGAACTCCTCGTCGGGCATCTCAGTGGGATCGCGGTAGTCGTGGGCCACCAGGTGCGCCTTGCCCTCCGGCGTGGTGAACTTCCCGCCGAGGAACAGATCCGGCGTGCCGGGGTGGTCGAGCGTGGGAATGGGCCACTGGGCGTGCCCCGTACCCGCCATCTTCTCGTAGGTGGCGCCGTAGGCAGCCGGCCACAAGGCGCGGCACTCCTCGTCCCAGATCTGCTGGGCGTTCTCCCAGTGCATGTCGTAGCCCATGCGCTCAGCGAGCTCGCTGAATATCTGCCAGTCGTGCTTGCACTCGCCCTTCGGCGGCACCGCCTGGCTGAAGTACTGGAAGGTGCGGTCGCAGGCCGTGAAGACGCCCTCATGCTCGCCCCAGCTCGTGGCCGGCAGCACCACGTCGGCCATGGCCGCGGTCTGGGTCATAAAGATGTCCTGGCACACGAACAAGTCGAGCTTCTCAAGCATCTTGGTAAGATGCGGCACATCCGGCTCGGTTTGGACGGGATCCTCGCCGAAGTTATAGAAGGCGCGGATCTTGCCCTCTTCGATGAGCCTCGGCAGATCGGAAACCTTGTAGCCCACATGATCCGACAGCGCCTCCACCGGCACGTTCCAGTGGTCGGCGAACTTCTGGCGGATATCCGGGTCGGTGACCTTCTGATAGCCGGGGAAGTAGTTGGGCAGCGCCCCCATGTCGCAGGCACCTTGGACGTTGTTCTGGCCGCGTACCGGCGCCACGCCCGAATTGGGCTTGCCTATCTGGCCGCTGACGCAGGCGATGGCGGCGCAGGCGTGCACGGCTTCCACGTTCTGGAGGTGCTGGCAGACGCCCATGCCCCAGCACAGGATGGAGGACGGCTCGGCGGTAGCGTACATGCGGGCAGCCTCGCGGAGCAGCTGCGGGTCGACGCCCGTGATCTCCTGAGTGTTTTCCGGCGTGTACTCCTTGATGGTGTCCCACCACTCGTCGAAGCCGAGGGTGTGCTCCTTGACGAATTCCTCGTCCACCAAGCCTTCGGTAACGATGACGTTGGCAAACGCGTTCAGGAAGGCGATGTTGCTGCCGTTCTTAAGCGGCAGGTAGATGTCGGCGATGCGCGCTGTCTCGATGACGCGCGGGTCGGCGACGATGATCTTCGCGCCCTTCTCCTTCGCCTTGACGATGCGACGGGAGACGATGGGGTGCGAGGCGCTCGGGTTGTACCCGAACAGGAACAAGCAGCCTGCGTCCTCCATGCCGGGGACGCCGCAGCTCATGGAACCAGCTCCGAGGGTGTCAATCAGACCGACGACAGTGGGGCCGTGTCAAGTTCGGGCGCAGTTGTCTATGTTGTTCGTACCGAGACAGGCGCGCGTGAAACGCTGCATGGCCAGGTTCGACTCGTTGCCGGTGCCGCGGGAAGACCCCGTGGTCATGATGGCGTCGGGGCCGTACTTCTCCTTGATCTCCATCAGCTTGGAAGCCGTGAAGTCCAGGGCTTCGTCCCAGGTGACGCGCTCGAGCTTCCCGCCCTTCTCGCGACGCAGCATCGGATGGTACAGGCGCGGCGTGAGGATCTTCGTGTCGTTCACGAAATCATAGCCGCACATGCCTTTCAGGCACAGCTCGCCTTGGTTGGTCAGGCCATCCAGGCCCTCCGAGCCGACGATCTGGTCGTTCTCTACCAGCAGGTTCAGCTTGCAGCCTGCCCCGCAGTACGGGCAGACGGCCATGTGCTTCTCCATCAGGCTCTCCTCTCTTTCCTCGGTTATCGTCCTAGTTCAACGGCACGCTCGAGAAGCTCGCGTGCGCCTCGGCGGCCGCCCGGCGCTTCTCACGCTGGCGTCGTTCGAGCTCCTCCTCATCCACAAGCAGCAGACCACCGGTGGGGCAGGCAGCCACGCAGGCAGGGCCGCCCTCACGGTCGACGCACAGGTCGCACTTGATGATGGCGGCTCGGGGGGTGGTGGCCAGGCGCAGCCCGCCAAGCAGGGCCGAGCCCTCCTCGGTCACTATCTCCACCGCCCCGTAGGGACATGCCAGCACGCAGCTGCGACAGCCGATGCATCGCTCTTGGCGGATGGCCACGCGCCCCTCGTCCTGATACAAGGCGCCCTGGGGGCATGCCGCGGCACAGGGGGCATCGGCGCAGTGGTGGCACACGATAGGCGCCGACACCGACAGCGTGGTGATCAAGTTGAGCCGCGGACGCGGCACGTCCCCGGGGACGCTGTGCTTCAGCACGCAGCCAGCCATGCAGGTCTGGCAGCCGATGCACAGGCCCGGGTCGGCGACGACGAACTTTGAGCCCATGATCCCTCCTTCTCGTAGATTGCGCTTCCTATCTCACGACCAGCACGGCCGATGGCGCCAAGGCAGCGACAAGCCAGGAGGGCATGGCTTCGCCCTCGCGCGGATCGTCACGTTGGTGGGTTGGGTTGTAGGATTCCTCGACGGGACAGGGACGGCGAGGCGCCCTGCAGGGGTTGGCGGAGCATCTCGTCGTGGACGTTATAACCCCGGCCGAAAAGGTTGGCAAGTACCCTCTTTTCGCCGCCCGCGCTGCAGGGGACAACTCAGCTGCGCGGGATGATTCATAAGGCGTGTTACAATCGTACTACATGGATTTAGATTGACCTGGGTATTCAGTGACGACAATGGGGCATTCTGTTGGGTCTTCGCCACAAGAGAGCCTTCCCGGCGCTCCGGGAATTTTTTTGGGAGGGGGACGCCATGCCGAAGCAGGCGACTCTACAGGTGAGGATGGACGAGGAGACGAAGGCGCGAGCAGAGAAGCTGTTCGCGGCCCTGGGGCTCACGCTATCCGAGGCCGTCCGGCTGTTCATGGCCCAGAGCGTGAACGAGCGGCGACTCCCCTTCACGCCCCGGCTCAACGGGGGCGAGGGCGGCGACGGCGCCTTTGGCAAGCTACGCCCCTACGGCAAGCCGAACCTCGACGGCGAGGCGCGAGCCGTCTGGCTCCGCGAGCAGGGAGAGCGGGCCGAACGCCGGCAGCGGCGCGTCACGCGCGCGGAAAGCGATGAGACCACCATCGTGGACGAGACGATGCTGCTGCACTACCTGCTCGATGATGAGCCCCGGGCGGCGGCCCAGGCGCGGCGCATCATCGGATCGGGAGCTGCTCGCGTCTACCCGGAGACCATGGTGGCCCTCGTCGATGCCCTTGAGACCGACTACCGGGTGCCGCGCTCGCTCATCGGCACCGTCGCCGAGCTGCTTATCGACGACGTGACCCTCGACGACGCCCCCGCCATACGGCTGGCCTCCCGGCTCTACCCCACCGCACGGCTTCCCTACCGCGCGTGCCTCCTGGTCGCGCGCAGCACCCTGACCGGCTACCCGGTGGAAAGCCTCGACAAGGCCGTGACCCGCGCCGCCCGATAGCCCCCCACGCAGAAGGGCCCCTCCCGCATCGACGAGAGAGGCCCTTCGCTCAATCGCAGCGCCTCCGCGCCTACAGCAGGCGCAGGTTGACCTCCTTGAGCTGGCGGCCGGTGACGGCGTTGGGGGCGCCGGTCATGGGGTCGCTCGCGCTCGAGGTCTTGGGGAAGGCGATGACGTCGCGGATGGAGTCCTTGCCGGCCAGCAGCATCACCAGGCGGTCGAGGCCCAGCGCGATGCCGCCATGCGGCGGGGCGCCCAGCTCAAGCGCGTGGATGAGATGGCCGAACTTCTCGTCGATCTCCTCGTCAGTGAGGCCCAGGCGCCGCAGCACGCGGCGCTGCTCCTCCACCTGGTGGATACGGATGGTGCCACCGCCCACCTCGAAGCCGTCCATGACCAGGTCGTAGCTGTACGAGCCGCACTCCAGCGGAGCGTCCTCGATCTTGCCCAGGTCCTCCTCCAGGATGTGGGTGAAGGGATGGTGCTCGGCGGAGTACTTGCCCTCGTCCTCGTCGTACTTGAACATGGGGAAGTCCACTACCCACAAGAGCGCGTGGCCCTCGCGCGGCACGTCGAGAGCCTCGGCCATATGCAGGCGCAGGGCGGAGAGCACCGCGTTGGCCACCTCGGGCTTGTCGGCCGCGAACAGCAGCAGGTCGCCCGGCTCCACCTCCATCTCGGCCTTGAGGGCCGCCCACTCCTCGTCGGTGAAGAACTTCTTGATGGGGCTCTTCTCCGCACCGTCGGTGGTGAACGCCACCCAGGCCATGCCCTTGGCGCCGTTGGCCTCGGCGA
>ERZ777306.4675-NODE-4675-length-12129-cov-4.901772_pt1 | contig 12129 bp, 10 predicted proteins | sample MGYA00374966_ERZ777306 | MGnify/ENA primary metagenome ERZ777306 (study PRJEB29329, sample SAMN06343882) | mouse gut metagenome | isolation source: Mouse cecum | place: Austria: Vienna | collected 2014-11-15 ...
CCCAGGAAGCCTGCGCCCCCGCAGCCCAGCGGATGCGGGACGCCGTCAACGACCTGATCCCGAACGCGCCTAAGGAGAGCGCTCTGTTCAGCGACCTGCCGCCTCTGCCGGAAGGCGACGAGGAATTGGTGGACATCTATGACAAAAAGATCGCTCCCAAGGCACGGGCAAAGGCCGCTGACGCCGCCCGCTCGGCGGAGCTGGAGCGCCGCATGGCCGCCCTTTTGCGGGACGCCGACCTGGTGGAGAGCGGGCTGCCCTTTCGCCGCATCCGGGCCTGGCTGCCCGTGCTGACCGATGACACCGCCACGCTGCTTCACTGGTTCCGCCCGGACGCGGTGCTTATGTGCGCCCCGGATCAGCTGCGCGACCGCGCCGACGAGCGCAACCGCGGCTTTCAGGAGGATTTGCGGGGCGCCATGGAGCGCGGCGAGGCCGTGCAGGAGCAGCAGCGGCTGCTGATGGACTGGGAGGAGTTTATCCACTGCATAGACGGGCAGACCCTCGTCACCCTGTCGGAGTTGCTGCGGGGCCTTGGAGGCCTGCGCACCCAAGACGCCATCGACCTGGGCTGCAAGGGCGTGGCCGGATACCAATCCCAGCTGAAGCTGCTGGCGGAGGATTGCATTACCTGGCGCCGTCAAGGCTGGTGCGTAGCGCTGCTCTCCGGCGGCGTGGCCCGGGGCAAGCGGCTCGCCCAGGCCCTCAATGAATTGGAATCCCCTGCCGTTTTTTCGGAGAGCACAAACAATCTGATTCGCGGCGAGGCCCTGGTGCTTCCGGGCACCCTGAGCCACGGCTTCCTCTGGCCAGAGGCGAAGCTCGCCGTCGTGGCGGACACGGACATTTACGGAGCGGGCTACCGCAAGGCCAAATCCCGCCGCAACGCCGGGGAGAAAATCGCCGCCTTCACCGACCTGAAGGTGGGAGATTACGTCGTCCACGAGGATCACGGCGTAGGCGTGTATCAGGGTACGGTGCATCTGCAAAGCGAGGGCACCTACCGGGATTACCTGCTGATCCAGTACCAGGGCGCGGATAAGCTCTACATACCCATTGAGCAGCTGGAGCGGGTGCAGCGCTACATTGGCAACCCCAACCAGCCTCCCAAGCTGAACCGGCTGGGCGGCGGCGACTGGCAAAAGCAGAAAACAAAGGTCAAGGAGGGACTGCGCAAGCTGGCCTTCGACCTGGTAGCCCTCTATGCCAAGCGCAGCCAGAACAAGGGTTACGCCTTCCACCCGGATACCCCCTGGCAGCGTGAGTTCGAGGATCGCTTTCCCTACGAGCTCACCCCCGACCAGGAGCAGTCCGTCAAGGAAATCACCAGAGACATGGAATCCAGCAGGAACATGGATCGTCTGCTGTGCGGCGACGTGGGATACGGCAAAACGGAGGTCAGCCTGCGCGCCGCCTTCAAGGCCGTGATGGACGGCAAACAGGTAGCCATCCTGGCCCCCACCACCATTCTGGCCCAGCAGCACTACAATACTGTCCTCAAGCGCTTCGAGGGCTTCCCCGTGCAGGCGGACGTGCTCTCCCGCTTCCGCTCCCTCAAGGAGCAAAAGCAGGTGCTCCAGGCGCTGAAGGCCGGGAGCGTCGATATCATCGTCGGCACCCACCGCCTGCTGGCCAAGGACGTGCAGTTCAAGAACCTGGGCCTGCTGATCGTAGATGAGGAGCAGCGCTTCGGCGTAGGACACAAGGAGCAGATCAAGAATCTGAAAAGCCAGGTGGATGTGCTGACGCTTTCCGCCACCCCCATCCCCCGGACGCTGCACATGTCCATGGTGGGCATCCGCGACATGTCCGTGCTGGAAACGCCGCCGGAGGAGCGCCTCCCCGTCCAGACCCATGTGGTGGACTATTCCGACGCCCTCATCCGCGACGCCATCCTACGGGAGCTGTCCAGGGGTGGCCAGGTATACTTCCTATACAACCGGGTGCACTCCATCGAGCAGTTCTACAACCGCCTGCGTCTCCTGACGCCGGAGGCCCGCATCGGCGTGGCCCACGGCCAGATGAAGGAGCACGGCCTGGAGGACGTGATGATGGACTTCTACGCCGGCAGCTATGACGTGCTGCTGTGCACCACCATCATCGAAAGCGGGCTTGACGTGCCTACCGCCAACACCCTTATCGTTTTTGACGCCGACCGCTTCGGCCTGAGCCAGCTGTATCAGCTGCGGGGCCGGGTGGGGCGCAGCAACCGCCAGGCCTACGCCTATTTCACCGTCCGGCCGGACAAGATGCTGTCGGAAACCGCCGAGCAGCGGCTTCAGGCCATCCGCGAGTTCACCGAGTTCGGCGCGGGCTTCCGCATCGCCATGCGCGACCTGGAAATCCGCGGCGCCGGCAACATCCTGGGCCCCGAGCAGCACGGCCATCTGACCACGGTGGGCTATGATATGTACTGCAAGCTGATCGAGGAGACTCTGCATGAGGTTCAGGGCGCCGCGCCCGCCTACGAGCTGGAGACCCGTGTCGACCTCAAGGTGGACGCCTACCTGCCTGCCGATTACATCCATGACGAGCGCCAGCGGATGGAGATGTACAAGCGCATCGCCGCCATTGCCACCCAGGAGGATCGGGAAGACATGGTGGATGAGTTGGTGGATCGCTTTGGCGACCCGCCTGCCGTGGCGGACGCCCTGCTGGACATCGCTCAGCTGCGGGCACTGAGCAACAGCCTGGGCGTCAGCCAGGTGCTCTACCGCAAGGGCATGCTCGTGATGAAAATGGACGAGCGCTGCATACCCGATCCCGTGGCGCTTTTCCGAGCCATGGACGATACAGACCCCCGCCTGACCTTCTCCACGCAAAAGCCCACCAGTCTGCTGCTCAAAGACCCACGCCTGCTGGAGCGGGATATGCTGCGGGAAGGCGTGCGGGTATTGAAGCTGCTGACGGCCAGACTGAAGGACTATCAGCAGCCGGAAGAACAAGACGTTGCCCCCTGACGCTGCATTACAGGCGGATGCGGCTCAGCGCCCCTATCCCCTCGGGCGTCCCGAACGGACTTGACAGCTGACGCTGAGGGACTTCATCCCGCGAAGGGCCACCGGGCCCCTGCACATCACGCGTTGCTCGCGATGGCGCGCCAGCGCACCGACTACCTGCGCCGCAGGGACACAGAAGTGCGTCATCCGGCCGCTTACCGAGGAGAACGCTCCCATCCGGCACTGCGCCATCGTGTTCCGCGAGGCAGAATTTCGTTTTGCGCTTGATGGCGGAGACCGCTATCCGCACCGAAAAGTCAGCTTCAGCCGCGCCGCCCCATACGCGTATTCCATGAGGTAGCGGAAAACTCAGCCGTTACGCCGCATCAAATAAAAGCGGGAATGAGTCCTGTCGAACTCATTCCCGCTTTTATCTGATGTCCTATGGAAAGACCGCCGTTCACGATGGCCTGGGCAATCTGCCCGTGCGCAGGCGCTTCACGCCTGCAATTCGATGCCCGCCATCCATTCGAAGAACTTCACAATGGCGCTGTGGTCACGCTGCCCCTCGCCCATCCTACGCAGAACCTTCAGCATTTCCGTCACCTGGTTGGTCAGCACCATAGGCGTGCCTGTGGCCTTGGCCGCAGCCAGCACATTGTTCAAGTCCTTCAGAGGCAGGTCGATTTTGAATCCCGGCTGAAAATTCCTGCCAATCATCATAGACGCCTTGTTTTCCATGACCGTAGAGCCTGCCAGCCCGCCGCGAATGGCCTGAAAGATCACCTCCGGGGACACCCCCGCCATCTGCCCCAGCACCATGGCCTCCGAAACCGCCGCTATGTTCACCGCCACAATAATCTGGTTGCACAGCTTCGTCACATTGCCCGCGCCAATGCCGCCTCAATAGGTGACAGAAGCGCCCATGGCTCGCAGGAGGGGCAAATGCTCGTCAAATGTCGCCCGGTCGCCGCCCACCATAAAGGCCAGCGTACCGTCAATGGCCTTGGGTTTCCCGCCGGACACGGGGGCGTCCGGCATGTCAATGCCCTTTGCTTTCAGCGCCGCCGCCTCCCGGGAAGCCATCGGGGCGATGGAGCTCATGTCAATCACGACGCTTCCGGGCTGCAGCGTTTCCGCCAGTCCGCCCGCTCCCAGCACGACCTCCCTGACCTGGGGAGAATCCGGCATCATGGTCAATACCGTCCGGAACGTCCTGCCGATTTCCCCAATGCTGCCCGCCGCCTTGGCTCCGACGGCAGTCAGCGCTTCAACCCGTTCCTTGCTGAGATCGTACACCGTCAGCGGGTATCCTGCCTTCATCTAATTCTTCGCTATGGGCAACCCTATGATCCCCAGTCCGATCAATCCGATCAATTCTTATCACCTGCCGCCAAGCGATCCTTTCTTTTATTTCACTCACTGCGCCCAATCATCCGGATGGGAACCAAACCGCATGTTTTGATCCAGGCTGTCGATGGCCGCCATTTCCTCCGCCGTCAGGCTGAAGTCGAAAATGTCGCAGTTTTCCTCGATCCGGGCCCTCTTTGTGGATTTAGGAATAAGCTTCACCCCCAGATGAAGTCCCCAGTGCAAAACCACCCGGGCCGGCGGCTTGCCATACTTTTCCGCCAGCGCCGTTACAATCTCTTCACCCAGTGCCTTTCCCTTGGCCAGGGGCGCACAGGACTCAGTCTGAATCCCGTGCGCCTGGTTGTAGCTCAGGGTTTCCCGCTGGGTCAGGTAGGGGTGCATTTCAATCTGATTCACCATCGGCTTCACCCGGACAAAGCTCAGCAGCTCGTCCAGGTGATGGCCCAGGAAGTTGCTCACGCCGATGGCCCGCACCCGCTTTTCCTCATATAGCCTTTCCATGGCCTGCCAGGTGCCCTTCAGTTTCGGCGCCATGCAGTGATGGATCAGGAACAGATCCAGGTAATCCAGCTTCAATTTTTTCATGCTCTGGTCAAAGGCCCGCAGCGTACCCTCGTATCCCTGGTCGGTATACCACACCTTCGTGGTAATAAAGATTTCCTCCCGGGGGACACCGCTTTCCCGCACAGCCTGACCCATATCCGCCTCGTTGCCATAGATGGGCGCGGTATCAATCGCCCGGTAGGCGAAGCTCAGAGGATCCTCATCGTCCAGATAAAAGCTGTGCAGCCGCTCCAGCCATTCCCCCGTCGCCACTTGGGGGACATAGCAAATGCGGTCATAGACATCAAAAACCCGGTCGTTTCCGTGAATCAGGCGGATGGACGCGGCAAACTAGTTGTTCACCCTGGCGTTTTCCAAGGCCGGAATGGCCCTGTTCCTCAGAATGTCCACCACCTGGGCGTCGCCCGTCTCCGCCGTCACCTCGTCCAGCAGGGCCATGACCCCGCTGTTCCGCCCCAGATTGGCGGCGGTCTGCTTCAGCAGCCTCACCCGCTCCTGGATAATGGCGTTGGCCTGCTTCAGGTTCGCCCGCATGCTTTCAATATAGTTATCGGTTTCGTACTGGATGAGAAACTGGGCCACGACATACAGCCCGATGGCAAGGGGCACCAAGCTGGTAGCCAGGATGCTGGCCACAATCTTCGTAAACGTGCTGGTCTTCCATTTGGTTTTGCCCATTGCCCTTTCCCTCCCTTAGCCCTTCACCGAGCCGATCATCATTCCTTGAATGAAATACTTTTGCAGCGCGGGATACAGAGCGATGATGGGGAAGGAGGTAATCACCATGGCCGCCATCTGCAGGGTAATCGTCGTCACCTCCTGGCTCTTCATCATGCTCTGAATGTTCTCGCCCCCCACCTGAGCGATCTGGTTTTCCAAGTACTGCATGGTCTCAATCATTTTTTTGAACATATAGGAGAGCGTTTCCAGATCGGCGTTGGTGGTATACAGCATGGTATCAAACCAGGAGTTCCACTGGCCCACCGCAACAAACAGGCCCACGGCCGCCACCACGGGCTTGGCCACCGGCAGAATGATCTGGAACAGGATACGGAATTCGTTGGCCCCGTCAATCTTAGCGGATTCCTCCAGCGATGGAGAAATGCCGTCAAAGTAGGACGTAAACAGCACCGCGTTGAACATGCTGAACAGGCCCGGCAGCACATAAACCAGAAAGCTGTCAATCAAATCCAGGTCGCGGATCAGCAGATAGGTCGGAATCAGTCCGCCGCTGAAGTACATGGTAACCAAGCCCAGCGTCAGATACATTTTTCGGAACGCCAGCGCCTTGTGAGAAATCACGAAGGAGTACATCGCCGTAAAAACGATGGCCAGGGCTGTGGTAACGACTGTGCGGGCTATGGAGTTGACGGCCGCCCGGGTAAAGATGGGCTGCTCCAGCACCTTGACATAGTTTTCCAGGGTGAACTGCCGGGGCCAGAAATAGATGCCTCCGGCCATGGCGTCTATGCCGTTGTTGAAGGACAGCACGATACAGTTGTAAAACGGGAAAACCACCAGGACGGAGAACAGCACCAGAACGGCGGCGTTCACCACGTCAAACGGTTTAATTCGGCGGAACTCATGGGCTTTCTTCATATAGCAACCTCTTTCCATGATAGCGTAGCCACGCTGCGTCTCGTCCGCGCCGCGTCAGAAAAAGCTCTCGTTGGTCAGCTTTTTGCTGCCGTAATTCGCGGCCAGCAGCAGCGCCATGGATACAATGCCCTTCAGAAGCCCCACCGCTGTGGCGTAGGAGAAGCGGCCCAGGGACACGCCCATTTTCAGCACATAGGTATCCAGGATTTCGGAACGAGGGTTGTTCAGCGTATTGCCCAGCAGGTAACTAATCTGGAAGTTGGAACCGTTCAGGCCGCCGTTGAGCATATTGCCGATGTTCATGACCGCCATGATGATGATGGTGGGCAGGATGCTGGGCAGCGTCAGATAAACGATCCGCTGAAAACGGGTAATGCCGTCGATGGTCGCGGCCTCATACATTTCCGGGTTGATGCCCGCAATGGCCGACAGATAGATAATGGACATATACCCTGTGGACTTCCCAATATCCAACCCCAGGGAAACCCACCAGAAGGCCTCGGGCTCGCCCAGAAACAGATACGGCTTATCCATCGCCCCGATGGCAACAAGGAAATGGTTTACAAAGCCGGTCGTGGGAGACAGCCATACAGTGGCCATCAGGGCCACCACGGTCCAGGAAATAAAATGAGGAAAGTAACTGATGGTCTGGATGGTGCGCTTGAAGCGAGGATAGGTCACTTCGCTCAGCGCCAGGGCCAGAAGAATGGGCATGGGGAAGCTGAAAACAACCTTGATAAGGCTTGTCCCCAGGGTGTTGACGATGATCTGGCTCATCATGGGATCCGTCAGCACGGCCTGGATATGCTTCAGCCCCACCCACGGACTTCCGCCAATCCCCTTGCGAAACATGTAATCCTTGAACGCGATCTGCGTCCCATAAATGGGGATATAATGAAAAATGATCAGCCAGGCGATCACCGGCAGGATCATCAGATACAGGTATCTCTCCGCAGCCAACTGCTGCCCAGGCTTTTCAAACGCATTATCATCCCTGTCTTTCCTTCGGAGGCTGGAGCCGCCGCGCCCGAAGGGGGGAAGCATTCCCCCGCCCCGAGCCTTGGGCTGATGGGCATCGTTACTGCACACCGCGCTCCAGATACTTATGGTAATTGGCGGTATAAACCGCTTCCAGCTTTTCCAGCCCCAGCAGCTTCGCGTCGCTGATGAGCTTCTCATACGCCGCTTCAAACTGCTCGTCGGAGGCGGCCAGATACAGGCTGGGCAGGGCGTTGTTCCAGGTATTGATGATCTGGGTATAGGTGGTGGTCATGTCAGCATCCGTCAGGATACCGGCCAGAATATTCAGCCGCTCCCAGCTGGCATAGGGCCTGGCGGTGTCCAGGAAGGCCTTGTAGTAGGGCTCGTTATCAATCCTCAGATGCCGCGCCAGGGAATAAATCCACATGGAGGGCAGCCACTGCACCTGGGTGTTGTTCATGCCCAGGTCGCGGATCAGCGCGTCCACAGGGCCGCTCTCATACTGCAGGCGCAGCTCCGTCGGATGCGGAATGCCATCCTCGTCCAGGGTATAGGTGACGTCTTCCACGCCTTCGCGGGTCATGATCTGGCCCTCATCGGAAAGCAGGAAGGTCAGATAGCGGATGGCGTCTTCCTTGTTGGCGCTGTCCACGTTGATGAACACGGCGCTCTCCACGCCAACGCTGCAATAGGAGTTCACCATCTTGACATCCTCCGGCGTGATGTCGGCGCTGATAGGATAATCCCAGCACTGATAAGGCGCGCCCTCCACCAGGCCTCCGTCATAGCCGGAAACAACGCTCCAGAAGTGGCCGAAGTAGACAAACACCTCACGCTGAGACATCAGCTGCTTGAATTGCTCGGGCGTCACGGTGAAGTTTTCGGGGTTCACCAGGCCTTCCCGGTACAGGCTATTGATGTACTTGAGGGCCTTTTTATAGGTTTCGTCCTGGAAGTTCAGCTTCACGGTGCCGTCTTCCTGAATAGAATAAATATTGGTACCGCCCATGAGACGGTTGATGACCTGCGCCATGTTCTGGTCGGAGTTGGCGTTGGCAATGTTGCCGTCATAGAGGGGGAAGGCCGTGCCATACTTCTCCTTGACCTGCAGCAGCACATCCTTCAGCTCTTCCAGGGTAGCGACGCTGGGATTGCCCGGCTCCGCCAGCACCTGCGTGTTCAGCAGGAAGGATGCCTGGGGCGAGAAGGGCTCCTTCAGCTCAGCCAGCCGCTCCTCATCACCAAACTGATCAACCACATAGTACAGATTGTTGTCATCCCAGGTATAAACCTTGTCCTCGTCGGTGGGCAGCACGTCCCAGAACTCCGGGCAGTACTCGTCGGCCAGCTGGTTCAGGGGCGCGGCAAAGCCCTGGCTGATAATCAGGTTAGGCATCGCGCTGAACATGTTCGTCACGATGAAGTCGTAAGCGAACTTGTCGGACGAAAGCTGCGTGGACAGCTCCTGGTGGTCGGTGGTCGTCGCGTTGGTGATTTCCAGCTTATACCCCGTCCGACGGGTGATCTCCCGGGTGATCTCGTCATCGCCCCATTTCCAGTCGGTCACGGTGTTGGGCTTATCAATAAGCGCGGTCAGGGTCTTGGCCTCCGCCATCGGATCGGCTTCCGCCCATACCATCGCCGGGCACATCATTCCCAGCAGCATCACGCATATCAGGCTCCAAGCAGTCAGTTTACGCATCATTGTCCTCCTTTGTCCGAACAGATTTCCAGGCAGCGTATCAGATAGCCAGTCTTTTCGCTTCCTGCGTATTTCTCCAAGCGGCATCTAGATGTTGATTTCATTTTAGCTGTTTTGATGTTTTTTTAATATATAAACTATTTTGGAATGGTGGAACTATTTTAGGTTGTTTGGCGAAATTGCAACCAAAAAGAACCTTTGCTTATGTTGGAAAAAGAGACGCGGCAAAAAAGCGCAACACGCCAAGAGCGCTGTATGGCGCGTATGCTCGAATTCAAGGATAAAATAAAAACTATTTTAATTTTATAAAGGCAATCATTCAATTCAAAAAAGCCACCGATCACACGCTCGTGATCCGTGGCTTCGCATCGTTATCGCCGTCAAATATTTTCAAAGAAAGGCTCGCCCTGCTCGTCCCGGAGCACCTCGTCCTCAAAGTGCAGCGGCAGCGGATGAGCAATCATGTACTTCAGAATTTCATCCATGCGAACGCTCTCCTGGAACGTTACCAGGGAGAAGCTGACGCCGTGCTTATGCGCACGGCCTGTCCGGCCGATGCGATGAAGATAGTACTCGTTTTCGCTGGGGAGGTCAAAGTTGATGACCGCCTCCACGTCATCCACGTCAATGCCGCGGGCCGCAACATCGGTGGCGATCAGAATCGGGAATTTGCCTTTGCGGAAGTCCGCCATGGTGGCGTTGCGGATACTCTGCTTGATGTCGCCATGGATGCACTCTGCCGCATAGCCCTGCTTCTTTAGCATGCTGGTCAGCTTGTCTGTCATGAACTTGGTGTTGCAGAAGATCATCATCCGCTGATATACATCCGCGTCCAGCAGATAGAGCAGATGATCCATCTTCTTGTCCCGCTCCGTCGCAATGACGTACTGAGCAATCTGCGGCCGGTCTTCCTTCGTTGCCTCCACCGTAATCTCCACCGGATCGTGCTGATACTTCCAGGCAATGGTCAGCACCTCCTGGTTGGTGGTGGCGGAAAACAGCACCAGCTGCCGATCCACCGGCGTGGCGTCCATGATGCGAGTAACATCCTTGACAAAGCCCATGTTGAGCATCTCGTCCGCTTCATCCAGCACCATGGTGTGCACCGCGTCCAGGTGGATGTTCCCACGGTTCATGTGATCCAGCAGCCGGCCCGGCGTCGCCACAATGATTTGCGGCTTCCGCTTGAGGGCATTGAGCTGCTTGGTGATAGGCTGACCGCCATAGAGCACGGCAATCCGCGCACCCTTGATGAACTTAGCCAGCCGCGTCAGCTCATCCGCGATCTGGATAGCCAGCTCTCGAGTGGGGGCCAGGACAATCTCCTGTACGCGGCTGTCCTTCAGCTGAACATATTCCAGCATGGGAATACCAAAGGCGCAGGTCTTCCCTGTGCCGGTCGGGGCAATGGCGTTGATGTCCGCTCCCGCCATCATCAGCGGTATCGTGCGGGCCTGAACGGTGGACGGCGCTGAAAAACCCATATCCTCCACCGCCCGAAGTATTTCCTTGGAAAGATCCATCTCCTCAAAGGTTGTTGGTATGGCTTGGGGTTCTGACAAAGAATCGGCTCCTTTCGTCTGCAATCATCATTAATCCTATGGATGGGCCGAAGGCATTCACCCTCATCACGGCCCCTCTGGCAGCGCTCAGGGTACAGCGCCCCGCCTCAATCATGGTAGGCGCGAATCGCCTTGGAAAGCTGGTCAGGGCAGGAGGTATTGCCGCGGCAGGCAACGCCGGACAAGCGCTCGGCCACGTCTTCCGCCTTCTGACCAATCACCATACGGGCCAGGCCCTCCGTGTTGCCCTTGCAGCCCTTGGTAAACTGGCAGTGGGTAATCACACCATCCTGAATTTCCAGTTCAATCTGCGTGGAGCAAGTACCGCTGGTCTTATAAACAAACATGCTAAAAACCTCTCTATCCTTTGTTTTCTTTCAATACTTCGCCGCCGATCCTGGCTTTTCCTGCTAATGCGCACACTTGCGCGCAAAAAGGCATAGCCTGTTGCGGAAAGGGGTGAAGCGTCATGGCCATCCTTGCCCTGTGCGGCGCCGACGGGCTGAGGGAATACCGTCAAGGTTGGGAGCAGATCACTTGTCCCCTGCCCTCGCCAACCCTGTTGGCTCAGGGCGGCGGCCATCTTGCTATGGTCGACGCGCCGCACCGGCTGCTGTGGATGGGCGAAAAGCTTTTCCCCGTGGATGGGGGCATTGAAGCGCTTCTGCTGTGGCAGGGGTATCCCCTTCTGCTCTCCGGGGACACAGATTGCCTTCTCCTGCTCGACCCGCAATCAGGCTCACCGCTGGTTTTAACGCCCGTGGGCGTCTACCCCCAGGATATGTGCCTGATGCCGGGAAACGCCGTGGCCGTCTGCGGCGGGGCTGAAGGCGCTGTACATCTGCTGCGCCTGCCGGAGCTGACCATCTTCCGTACCATCCGCGTACCGGGAAACGCCCAGCGCATCGCCTGGCAGCATGGCTGTCTTTATGTCCTGTGCGCGGCTGAAGACGATGGCCTGTGCTGTCTGCTGTGTCGTCTCTATCCGCAGACCCAACGCTACGAGCCCTTGGCCACGCTGCCCGGCCTGCCCGGCGCCCTGCGCGGCGACGGTCGGGGGCTCTGGGCTGCGGCCAGCGAAATGCTGTGCTATTTCCCGGAAGGGAGTACTCAGCCCTCCGTTCGCCTGGCCGGCTCCGGGCTCATTCGCCACATTGACTGTCAGGATGGCCTGGTGCTGACCACCGATCCCCTGATGGGGCAGATCCAGCTGATTCGCAAAGACCGTGGGCGGGTACTGTTGGAAGGAGACGTGCAGGAGGCACGGTTCCTGCGCTGAGACGCAAAGCAAAGCGGCACAGCCCTAAAGCTGTGCCGCTCTGGTCGGATCAGCGATCACGCTGTCCGGGAATGATTACTCGATGACCTTGGCCACAACGCCGGAGCCAACGGTACGGCCGCCCTCACG
>ERZ777306.4679-NODE-4679-length-12116-cov-4.258188_pt1 | contig 12116 bp, 21 predicted proteins | sample MGYA00374966_ERZ777306 | MGnify/ENA primary metagenome ERZ777306 (study PRJEB29329, sample SAMN06343882) | mouse gut metagenome | isolation source: Mouse cecum | place: Austria: Vienna | collected 2014-11-15 ...
TTATCTGAGTTCTCTGACGTCCATTCCCGAGGGATTCAATCCTACCGTCGGGGGTTCGCTTTATCTGAGTTCTCTGACGTCCATTCCCGAGGGATTCAATCCTACCGTCGGGGTTTCGCTCGATCTGAGGTCGAGCCGTAAGTATATAGGATCAAGTGTCAATGTCCAACTTCCAGATGTATATACATGGCGAAATCGTGAGTATATCAAAGCTGACGGTATATTCATGAAAGTGCTCTCTTGTAAGGGGAATGTATATCGCGTTTGTCGAATCGCCAAAGACGAGGTTAAATATCTTGTTACTGACGGTAATGGTAGATGGTCGCATGGCGACACCCTCGAAGAAGCTCGTAAGGATTTGATTTACAAAATCAAAAATCGTGATACGAGCCGATACAACGGCTTGGCCATGGATAGCGTGTTGTCGTTCGAGGATGCGGTTGAATGTTACCGAGTTGTTACGGGCGCGTGTGCTTTTGGGACGAAGAACTTTGTCGAGGATGTTCTCGCATCGAAAGACCGGAAAGATAGCTATACTATCGGGGAGATGATCGAATTGACGAAAGGTCAGTATAAAGCAGAGAAATTCGCTGCTTTTTTCAAGAAGTAACAGGATCGAGTGCGTGGCGGAACGATGAGAACGCAGGGAGGATAGGCGCTACCCGTATGAGAGCCGACTCGCGACAAACGGATCATTGCAGGTGCAAGTCCTGCCGCACTCACAACATTAAAATGAACAATATGAAACGGTTGGTAAACTACATTAAAAATCTGTTCGGCGCCGATGTTAGGCTCCGAAAGTGGTGTATCGAACAAGCGGTAAAGGCGCAGGATTCCAACAATCTAATGTCGAATCCCAACTACCTGTCAGACGCCGCGAAGATTGAGGAATATGTTAGAATGACACCTAAAACTCTTACATATAGTTCAAAATTCGATAAGGATGGCAATCCTATTTTTCAATGATAAAAGTATAAGCAATGACAGGTTTACCCTCCTCAATAAACGATGTAGTCGATACTTGCTTAATAATATATCCTCTTGCAATTAGCTCATATATTTTATCAGCTAACGGAATAGAAAAATCATAAATACCCTTTTGTGTTTGAGCATAGCAGTAAGTTACTACTCGTTGTGTAGATTGATTACTCATAAAGCATAAAATTAAGTGACGAGACAAAGATAATACATAAAGGCCGCTCCGACAACATTTCATGGAGCAGGATTAAGTGACGTTAAACCTCGTCGGGGTGGCCTTTTATAATAACAACTAACAACTTCGAATCATGGGAAGAATACACACGGTTAAAAAGATAAGGGTATCCGGCTGCTGCAACTGCCCGTTTAGAGAAATAAATGCTATTGATTCTACAAAATCAGATTGCAACCACCCGTCCTTTTGGGGCGCAGGACCAAGTGTAAGCGCTTATCAAGATTTTGACGGATTTCGGGATAATGTTCCCAGCTGGTGTCCGCTCGACGACGAGCACACTTTCTATGGTCCTATTCCTTGTGGGTGCTAATCAACACAACAACTAACAACCAGCGACTTATGTACGACAATGCAAAAAATACGGCGAATTATTTGGCGAAGTCAGAAACTTTGCTTAATATTGCATTGCCAACTGGTCGAGACTTCTTGACCGCAATATATATTAAGGTAGTCCAAATTTGGACGTATTCCCGTAGCACTTCTACCTCAAGTAGTCGTGACCAGTTGGCGCTGAAAGGGGGTACGTCCTTTCTTTTTACATACATAATTAACCTTTTGATCTACTTATGCCAACTGGTATCAAAAGCGTCGATACAGGGAATAATAGTACCTGTTCCGCACCTATTTTACCCGCAACTGAATATACTTGGCGGCGTTTTTGGCCGCAGGACCTCTATCGAGCCAAATTCTCCGACGTGCCCGAAATCTACATGGTCCACATCGACGGATCGGTTCCGTGCGGCAACCTTGAACTTACCCGCAACGACATTTCTGCCGAGATCGTCCATGATGAAATCCATCCGGCGCTCGCTATCGGCCGTGCGGTCATCGAGTTCATGTCCAAACATCCGAGAGCGCACATCCATGACTTTACGGCGTATAAGCGCGTAGCCAAACAACCGAGGAAATCTAAAAAGAAGTAGCCCTATGACACTGATCGAACGCACACCCTATAAAGGTGACGAAATCCAGCTTTTCGAGCTGACGCCCGAGGAGGTTCACTACTTCAATGATCGAGACAACATCTCCCGCCGCTGGTCAATTATTCGGAGATGGATCAAGCTGTGGCTTCGAATGAAGTGATAACTTTTCCCGCGCCGCTTTGACCGGCGGCGCGGGGGCCAATAGCCGCCCATCGAGGCGAGGGGTTTCGATCGCTGGCAATAACCCCGCCGCAAGGCACAAAGCGATCCTCACAAGGTCTTTGACACATTGATACAGGAGAACCCTCCGAGTGGAGGCTAAACCCGGCGAGCGACTTGGCGCAGAAGGGCGGTTAATACCGATCAATACCAAAAGACGAGCGATGACCCGGAGCGATCCGGCTAGCTTGACATGATTTGCTGGGTGTGGTTTGAATGTACCTATCCCGGCTCAAATGGGGGCCGACATTGTTTGTGGATATTGTATGGTTATAACGGTTTCGGGTTTGTATCTCGGCCCCCTCTTTTAACTGACATATCATGAATATAAAGAACTTATTTAAGCGACGAAATGCAATGAAACTACATCAAATTATCATCGACGTGCCCGAAGGCTATGAGATAGACCAGGACGAGCGTTCGGAAGATCGGATGACGATTCAATTCAAGAAGATCGAGAAGCCGAAGGCGGTTCCTGATTATGCCATTAAGTCTGGTATTTTTATCATCAAAGGCGATCAGGTATATATTCCCGATGAGTGGGGCAATCGTCCAGCAGACGGTGTGTTGCTTGCTACTCCTCACTGGTTCATCGCGATAGATCGTCAGGCCCCCGATAAGTGCATGGAATGGAGTGGTGCTCGTGATTGGGCTCGTGCGCGGAAAATTTACGGCAGGCAATGCGATCTGTTCGATCGGTATCAGGGGCTGCATATATTCGATAACCTGGAGGAGATCAATGCCAGCCTGAAGGCTATAGGCGGTGATATTATCCCGGGGGAGTGGCACTGGACCAAGGACGAAGTAAAGATGAATCCTCGCTGCGCGTTCGTCGTCTGCATCTGCAACGGTATCGTGGACTACCGCCTCAAGTGCAGCATCTATTGCGTGCGTGCGGTTTCCGCTTTTCCTCGTTTTTAAACTTGGGCTTTTCCCCGCCGCATTTCAAGCGGCGGGGTTTGGGGAGTTAGCTCAACGGCAGAGTTGCCGGATTGACCGGCAGGTTGGAGGTTCGAATCCTCCATTCCCCACGGGGCGAAAGCCCTGCCATAAAGAGGTTAGACAATGAACGCCGCTGTCCTCCGTGACGGCTCGAAGCGGTGCGCTGCCTGCATTGAGACCCTACGCCGCAGACGTGGGCGGGTGGAAGTGCGGGCAGCGTAAACTGGGCTATGGTGTAATGGTAGCACCCAAGAATTTGGCTCTTGTAATCGAGGTTCGACCCCTCGTAGCCCAACATTTAATCAGGTAAAAAGGGTAGCTTATTTGGTAATGAGATAAGAGAAGACCACGAGACCACCATTGAGCGGTAAAGGAATATAACTTGTAAGGAGTTATAGTACTAGTCGTCTTGAGCGAGAATATCAACCTCCCCTTTTTATTTAAAATCAATATTCCACATTCACCAACGAAAAAACAATAATGGGCGGCAGTCCGAATGGTTAGGTACAGCTCTGCAAAAGCTGTTAAAAGGGTTCGATTCCCTTGCTGCCCTCAAATTGCCGAAGTAGCTTAATGGCAGAGCACCCGACTTGTAATCGGGAGGTTGTGGGTTCGATTCCCACCTTCGGCTCAAGCGGTAGTTCAAGAATAGAAATTGCTCCGAAAGGAGATAGATGGAGGGTGAAAGGCTCCTCCCCGCTTTTTTTTAGGGCCTTTAGCTCAGTTGGTCAGAGCAGCAGACTCATAATCTGAAAGTCGTAGGTTCAAGCCCTGCAAGGCCCACTAAACAAACAATCAATTTATGGCAAAGTGGATTGATCCCCAAAAAGTTCTTCCCAAAGAAGATGGCGTTGTTCTATGCAAGGTCAAATATTGCCGGTATACTCAATACCTCGTTCTGGATTGGTATAATGGGCGCTGGTGGTTCTACATTCCCTATTCGAATAGCAATGTTTTCGACAGCGAAAATGACACTTGGCGTGAGTTCAATGGGGAGGTAGTCGGCTGGCGCGAGATTCACGAATGACAAAGGGTGAGAAAACCCAAGGGCTGGGGAAGTTCAAAACCAAATTGCGATTACATCGCGAGTTTATCGAGAGCCCCAAGCTCCACGACAATGCTCGCAGACGTGCTCGACTTTCCCATAGCGTACACGGGTGTACGATCTTACATGGGTGGGCTTATCACCGCCACAATAGAGGTGACTGCCAGTTATTCGCGATCCGCTGTTATACATATGCAATTATAGTTATAAGAGTGGAAGCGGTCCGAAATCTGTCAATACGTCTAAAGCCCTCGGTATTTTCTCATAAAAAAGGCGTCTACTTGGGGTTAGACGCCTTCTGGAAAGTGGTTAGTCTCTTATAACCATAATTGCGCTGCAAATGTATGTAAACATTGATAAACACGCAACAAGTATAAGAAAATTGCACGGTGCAACATGTTGCGATAGAAAATGTCTATTTTGCCTCTAAATATTTGCAGAATGAAAAAAGATGCTTATATTTGCAGTGCGAGAATCGTTGTAGTTGATACAACAAATACATATTAAGCCTTACGGCGTTGTCCTTGTGGCGTATCTGTGCAAGCAGCTACGACGGTTCTCGCAAAACTTAACAGGGCAACGCCTTTTTTACTTACTTTACCACAATGAGCGAGAACCGTGAAAAAGTAAGCGAAGCAGTAAAGCATAGTAACTGCAACGCACCTATTGCACCCACAGCAGTCGCTGTGACCACAACTGAAAAACAGATTAAAGCCAGCAAGGCTCTTAAAGCCGGGTTTTCCGAAACGCCGGCCATTTTTACCGTCATAATCTGCGGTAAAGACTGCAATGGCAAGGAATACCGCATTTCCAACGTCTATGAGGAATACCACCCTCTTATGGCCGTCGGTCGAGCAGTTGTCGAGTTCCGAAAGACCATCATCGTAGGGTCTATTGAGCATATCCTCATTTCTGAACGAGTAGTCTCCAACAAATAACCTTTTCAGTCATGAAAAAAGTTCAAAAAGCGTGCGCCTTTGCTGGCGGCACAGCCCTCCTTATGGGCGCAGGTATCGTGACTGAAAGCCCCATTGCCATGTTCGTATGGCTGACCGTTTCCGTCTCTCTGCTCTATGCCGGCAAGGCGTTCAGCTTCCAGCAAAACCGATAGACCTATGGAAGCAGCAGGAGAAATGCAGTCGTTCGCTCCGATTATCGTGGTGAATGGCGTAGAGTATGGCGATTATCCATCTGCCGTATGGGACAAGGCAAATAACAAGGATGTAGATAGCGTCGAGGACGCCGAAATTATTGAAGAAATCTCCGAAGAGCGCGAATGCAGCCTGGGTCCCTATCTTCTCACGCAATACGATATTAAAAATATCTTCGAGGAGCTACGTGAGCTGATCGACATGGATGTGTACGGCGACGTAGATGGCCAGCAATACGATCTTGACTATAAAATGTATCGGATCGAGGCTATCCACCATTACAGAGGCCATGCCGAGCGCGGCGGCGACAGCTACTGCGGCATGTGGGAGACGGTCGGCGTGATTGACGAGGACAGCATAGAGGTCGTGCGAGTATTCGATGAAGACGGAATCGAATATCCGAACGTGATGCGAAAGTTGAACGAATATGCAAAAAACAGAGTTATATGAGTGACTATTTCGACGATATGAATGAAATCTATGACGAGATGAAGCGGCATAGACAAGATATGGGGAGACAAAGAATACAGCAGTTCAAACAATCATTTCCCGAAGCAAATATCTTGAATGAGACAGATTATAGTATTCGATTCATAGTAGATCATCATATTTACGACTTCTATCCTCAAAAATGCCGGCTGTTTGTCGTGAAAACAGGCAAATGGCATACGTTGAACCGACGCTATTTCATAAGCAATATTCAAAAAATCATCAATGGCAATACCTGATACCATATACGGCCTATCGAGCGAAGACTACCACTTCGAGGAGCCATATCGGGAATACCTTTCAAGTTCGGCTCTGAAGTACTATTTGAAGTCGCCGAAGTTGGCCAGGTTCGCTATGGACAACCCGAGTGAGGAGAAGTCCGACGCACTGCAATTTGGCTCGTTGTTTCACGGTCTTATGGAGTACATGACGCGTACCAATGGAATGTGGACACGAGGATATGACGCATGGCGTGCCGGGTTGGCGCAGTTCGATCCACCGATCAATCCGAAGACCGGCGTGTACTACGGATCGAACACGAAAGCCTATGCCGAAGCCTATGCGCAGTTTGAGGAGGAAAACAAAGGCAAGACCATCGTAGAGGCCAAAACCGCCGATTTGGTGGGAGATATGGCCCATGCGCTACTGAATGACTGCGGCTCCACTTCGGTGCAGGTATGCAAGCTGCTGAAATGGGGCAAGCCTGAAGTGAGCCACTTTGTAGAGTACGAGGGCTGTAAGTTCAAATACCGTCCCGACCTTGAAACCAAGCGTAATATTGTGGATTGGAAAACGGTGGCCACAGACGATTTGAGCGAGGAGAACATCAATCGCATCATCCTCAAATTCGGCTACCATATCAGCGCGGCGTTCTACTTGTTCATGGAACATGAGCGTACGGGGATATGGAAGCAGTTCATCCTCGTGCTTGTCAGCAAAGTCGCTCCCTATGACTGCGTGATGGTCGATATGAACAATTACGGCTACCGCTACCTACCCGAGTACGATATGGTTATTCCTGGTCCAGGGGCATTGGAGTTCAAAAAACTCCTCGACCTGCATATCAAATGCACCAAAGAAAACAGCTGGCCGGGTGCTGAGACATTCATCCCTGACAACAACGGCGTAAGGATGCTTGAAATCCAGCCGCCGAGATATTATAGCAACAAATTTTTAGAATTAGAATAGTATGGCCAACGAAACCAACCAGCTCCCGCTGGAGCAAACAAAACCCGCGCCTGCCGATATTTCGGTAAAGGCTCCCGAGCAGCCGAAACAACAAGAGGCGGCCGTAACGAAAAAGGAGAAGTTCACGCCCGAACTCTGCGCGAGCACGATAAGCAAGCTCCCCGAGCCACTGCAAGCTCTCAAGGTATGCTTCGCACAACCTTTCGATGCTTTCCGCAAGGCATTCAAGGACCCTGCCGAGGCCGACCGAGTGATGGCAAAGGAGATCGACTTCGCTGCGCAGGCAATGATGGCGAATACCTACCTTATCAAGTGTGCGACAAGTAATCCGTTAAGCCTTGTCAATGCCCTCAAAAACGTGGCACTGACAAACTCGACACTCAACCCCGTACTGAAGCAGGGATACCTCGTACCGTTCGGTGGCGCGATCACGTTCATGCCCTCTTACATGGGACTTGTCGATGTGCTTATCAATAACGGACTTGTCCGCAAGATCGAGGCGCATTGCGTGTTCGATGGCGACAAGTTCGAGATAAAGCACGGCTCGGGAGGCTATCTCAACCATATTCCCGACCCGTGGGGAAGCCGTGACAAGAACCGTCTTAAAGGCACATACTACTACGCAGTGATGACCGACGGCACAGAGTTGTTCGACACCATCCCCGTCGATGAAATCGAGAAGATACGCAAACGCGCCCCGTCTGCCAAGTCATCCTCGCCGTGGGACACAGACTACGAACAGATGTGCGTCAAGACAGCCATCCGCCGAGCGTTCAAGTTCATTGCCAAGAACGGCATTTCCGAGGATAAGATCAAGGCGCTTGAAGCCGTCTTCGACTACGACGAGAAAGCCGAGCAGAACTGGATCGCCGAGCAGAAAGGCAAGCCCGCAACAAGTAGCAACCGATTCGATGAGGAAGAGGTAGAATACGAAGAAATCAAGAACTGATGTACCAAATAAGTAATGCGGACTTCGAGCAGCTGATGCGCATATTCCGCGCGCTCGACCGCTGCCGGGGTTCGACCAACAACGAGATCAATGCGCTGCGAAAGATGAAGCTGCTGCATAGGAAATGGGAACGTAAAAAGGGAAAAGGATATTTGTAATATGGATGTTGGATATATCCCATTAAGTCGAAAGTTTTTTGAGCATGAATTATGGCAGGAACCAAGGGTATTCAGTCGTGCCGAAGCGTTTGCCGATCTATTGAGGCGTACACGGTTTGAGGCGAATACTTCTACCATATTGATAGGTGCTCAATCTGTAGAGATTCGACGCGGAGAGGTGGTTGCATCCATACGATTCCTTGCCAAGAATTGGGGGTGGTCTAAAAACAAAGTAGATAAGTTCCTTGATTATTTGGTCGATAATGGCATGATTACCAAACGAAAACCATACGAAATCGAAAAAGGGACACGAAAAGGGACAGTAACAAGGACAGCTCCGACAATCATAAAACTCTGTAATTTCGATAAATACAATCCTATTTCTTCAAAAGCGGGACACAAAAAGGGACACGAATCGGGACACGAAAGGGACACGAAAGGGACAATATTAAATAAAGATAATACTGGAAATAATACTTATCCCCCTTTATCCCCCTTAAAGGGGGAAACAGAAGAACCGGCAGTTCCTCAAAGTGCAGATTCATCTACAGACTCGAAAAGAAAAGAAAAAGTTGCGCGAAAAAGAAAAGAACTCGATTTATCCTTTGTCGAACCTTCGTTCCAACCTATCATGGCGGATTGGCTTGCATACAAGTCTGAGCGCGGACAGACCTATCAGCAAAGGGGTGTAAAATCGTGTTATTCGCATCTTCTCAATCTTTCCGGCGGTGACGTGGATATTGCACGTCAGATCGTAGAACAGAGCATAGCGAACAATTATTCAGGGTTATTCCCCCTAAAACAGACAAACGATGTCCGAAGTACAACGTATCAGCCCCCAAGCCATAGGGCAAGTAATGGAGACATTACCAACGAGGAGGTCATGCGCCGTTGCCAAGAGCGCGTCGCAGAACGCCTCGCTCGTGAAAAAGCGCGAGAAATGGGGCTGTACGACGACGCAGTTACTGACCCGTTTTAACCCTGACGTGCAACGCTTATGCGCCACAAATGTCGATCGTTGTTTCACAGGTGAGGCTCCTACGCTGTTTGAGGTTCGCAAGGCATATTCGCCCGCAACGGTAGATTCATGGTTGGATGTGCAATTGTCTGATCTGATTGTGTTTTGTGGCGTGAAAGGCAAGGATGAGTTTTCGGCTTCGGCGATTGTGAATGCCCTTACAGCTGTCATTGCAGATAACTTCGGCTATCTGAAACTTTCCGAACTTATGCTCTTTTTTCAGCAGTTCAAGTCTGGCAGATATGGGCGGTTCTATGGATCGGTTGATCCGATGGTAATTACCGAAGCATTACAGTCGTTTCTCGGGTTCCGAGCAGAACGCCTCGCAGCCATCAATAAGGCTAATAGGCTGGAAGAGGAGCTAAAACGCGAGGCCAAACGTGCGGAGCAAGAGCGAAACGGCGAGCTGCTGACGGCCGATGAATGGAAAGAAATAAGTTGGCTTTATAACATGTAATTTATGGGAAATCAAGCAAAAACGTGTAAGGAGTGCGGCAGACTCCTGACACTCGATCATTTCAGATTAACCCCGTTATCAGCCGACGGGCACGCAAATATCTGCAAGGATTGCGCAAAGCAGAAGCGCCAGCAGAAGAAAGATGAGTTTGCCCTGATGCCTTCGGGGGGGGGTAATCCCGAGTTGGCTAAATTCACGCCTCGGGAGCTTATCGAGGAGCTGCGTAGTCGGGGCTATTCCGGCAAACTGACCATAACGAGGGAGATTCAAGTATGAAAACACTTTACCTGCCGCTCAAAAAGGAGTGGTACGAGATGATCGAGGCCGGGATCAAGAAGGAGGAATATCGGGAGGAATCCCCGTATTGGAGGCGGCGGTTGATCGAATGCTACGCGGCCTTCAATTGGTGTAACATGCGAGGATTCGACGGTCGGTTGTGTGGCGGATGCTCCGTGAGGCCGAAATTCAGACGCTTCGATGTCGTCTGCTTCTCCTACGGCTACACGAAGCGGCGGATGACGTTCGAGTGCAAGGGCATCACAATCGGCCATGGCCGCCCGGAGTGGGGCGCGCCGGATTACAAAACATTCATCATCAAATTGGGGGATCGACTACAATGAACAAAGAAATCAAATTTAGAGGCAAGCGCCCCACATACGTTGCCTCTTGCTCGTTCGGCAAGGATTCGATAGCAACGATTCTCCTTGCGCTCGAACACGGCGAGCCGCTCGACTTAGTGGTGTTCTCGGAAGTCATGTTCGACCACGAGCGAGGCATCAGCGGCGAGATCCCGGAGCATATCGAATGGATATACGGCACGGCGATCCCGAAGCTGCGCGACATGGGCATTCATGTGGACGTAGTACGCGCCGAACGGGACTATCGCTATTTTTTCGTAAATGCCGTCGGGGGGGCGTTATGTCGGGCAAATTTACGGCTTCCCGATTGGCGGCAAATGTTTCATCAATCGCGATTGCAAAGTCGCGCCAATTCGTAGATACCTCGCTGAAATTGCCGGAGGACCTCGTTATGTCAAGAATAGGATCGTGCAATACATAGGCATCGCCGCAGATGAACCATCGCGTCTTGAGAGGATTTCGGGCAACAAAGTCTCGCTGCTGGCCAAATACAGCTACACCGAGGCGATGGCCCGGGAGCTGTGCGAGCAGCACGGGCTACTCTCGCCGATCTACGCGACCGGAACGCGCGGCGGATGCTGGTTCTGCCCGAACGCGAAGATCGACCACTTCATTCGCCTGCGCCGGGATCATTTTCAGCTGTGGCTTGAATTGAAGCGGTTGAGCCGCACGCCCAACCTTTGCAGCTATGGCTTCAAGTGGGGCAAGACCCTGGAAGAGATGGAGACGATGATGGATTGGGAGGAAAGACAATTGAAATTATTTTGACATGATGAAACGAATTATTTTCAAGTCGTCTTGCAAATATCAAGACGGCTGCTTGGGAGCCAGCAGAAAATGCGATCCCCGGCAATGCGAGGATTTGAGATCATTCATCCAAAAACTTTCAGACGATGAAAAAGAGTAGAGTTCATATCGGACCCATCAAAAAAATATTCCGCGACTGGCGGATTCTGATCTGCGCATGGGTGGACGACAACAGCCCGCTGAAATCGCAGTTCTTCATGCTCTTTCGCGGCAATGACGGCAAGGAGTACATCAAGATCGGAAAAGGCTATGATCCCAAGACCGATACCTACCCGCGCATGGTCGTTACGCGCTGGTCGATTACCCGATATGTCGGGAAGCGCGGCCAGGAGGAATCGTTCGTGTGGTTCGGCCTCGGGAAATTCATGGACGGAGAGGATCTGTAATTTATCGACAAAACAAGAACAGAAAAAGATGAAAACGATTGAGGAAAGAGCAAAGGAGTACGAAAAAAAGTACTATGACGGAGCTGCACCAGAGTGTCGTCTTGCCTTCATTCGCGGCGCACAATCCGAGCGCGCCGAGCTGACCCGCTGGCGCGACCCGAAAGAGGAGCAACCCGAAAACGGGGTCTGCGTTCTCATCAAAGTAGACGATCAACTCGGTAACAAGACGATCTATTTAGGGTCACGCGAAGGGACCGAATACTTGACAGACGGAGGCCTCGTGTTCGGAACCGAGTCGGATGCAAATTCCGAAGTCATCGGCTGGCGCGAAATCCACGAATAGCCATGAACCTACTCTACATCGATCTCTTCTGCGGCGCGGGCGGCACCTCGACGGGCGTGGAGCGTGCGCGTCTCGACGGCCGCCGGTGCGCGAAGGTCATCGCGTGCGTGAATCACGATGCCAACGCCATCGCCTCGCATGCGGCCAACCACCCCGCGGCGCGCCACTTCACCGAGGACATCCGCACGCT
>ERZ777306.4681-NODE-4681-length-12114-cov-4.485281_pt1 | contig 12114 bp, 11 predicted proteins | sample MGYA00374966_ERZ777306 | MGnify/ENA primary metagenome ERZ777306 (study PRJEB29329, sample SAMN06343882) | mouse gut metagenome | isolation source: Mouse cecum | place: Austria: Vienna | collected 2014-11-15 ...
TCGACGGCTTCAAGGACGTGGTGGACGCGCTCGGCGGCATCGAGGTGGACGTGCCGGTGAAGATCGCCGACCCGCGCGCAGGCTATCTGGAGGCCGGCGTGCAGACGCTTGATGGCGACGGCGCGCTCACGCTCTGCCGCTCGCGTCACACCTACGACGCTCTGGGCGACGGCGACGGCTATCGCGCCGCCAACCAGCGCATGGTCATCAGCGCCATCGGCAAGAAGATCCTCAGCAGCGACCCGGCCACCATGGCCGCCACCATCGAGGCGCTCTCCAAGTACGTGACCACCGACATGGGCGTCATGGACATCATCAGCCTGGCCACCAACCTGCGCGGCATGAACATGGAGACCGACTTCTACACCGCCGTCGAGCCTACCACCTCGGAGTACAGCAACGAGGTCTGGTGGGAGATCCTCAACAAGGACGAGTGGAAGAAGATGATGGACCGCATCAACCAGGGCCTGCCCCCGACCGAGGAGGACGTCGTCGACGAGGCCACCGGCATCGTCATCGCGAGTGCCGGCGGCGGGGCCATGTCGAGCGACGAGGGCAACACGGCTCGCTCGCGGGCAAAGCGCTCGGGCACCGTGTCCGTCCGCAACGGATGCGGCGTGGCCGGCGTGGGCGCCGAGGCGGCCGAGGCTATCACCGAGCTGGGCTACAAGACCGAGGCGGGCAACGCCAACCACAGCGACTACGCCGAGACGGTCGTCGTCTACGGCAAGGACGATCAGAAGCAGGACGCTCAGGAGATCGTCGACCTGCTGGGCAAGGGCCGCATCGTCAAGAACAACAACGAGTACATCTACAGCAGCGACTTCCTGGTGGTCATCGGGAAGGATTGGGTGCAGTAAGGCCGGCGCCCGCCTCCCGGCGGGGTGTGCGTTAAGACGATAGACGGAGGGGGCGCCACGGCGCCCCCTCTTCGCGGAAGGAGCCCTGATGAGGATAACTGTCGTGGCGGTGGGCAAGCTGAAGGAGCGCTTCTGGGCCGACGCCTGCGCCGAGTACCTCAAGCGCCTCAAGGCCTACGCCCGCGTGACGGTAACGGAGGTGGCCGACGTCGATCCCGGTCGGGCTGGCGGCGTGGCGGCGGCCCGCGCGAAGGAGGGCGAGGCCATCCTGGCCGCCCTGCCTGAGGCGGCGCACGTGGTGCTCATGGCCATCGAGGGAAAGCAGCGTTCGAGCGAGGGGCTCTCCCGGCGTCTGGACGAGCTGGCGCTCTCCGGTCGCAGCGACATCGCCTTCGTTATCGGCGGCAGCGACGGGGTGAGCAGTGCCGTCTACGACCGGGCCGATGAGACGCTCTCGTTCGGGCCCGTCACGCTGCCCCACAACCTGGCGCGTGTAGTCCTGCTCGAGCAGGTCTATCGCGCCTTCAAGATATCCCGCGGCGAGCCCTACCATAAGTAGGTTCGCAAGCGGTGGAGGCGATGGAGGAGGGTGTCGTCCCCGAAAAGGCGAGCCGCGATTGCAAATTCGAACGGTTTTGCACCGAGGAGGGATGCAAATCGGATCGAATGACCGCCGCAAGCGGGCAAAACCCCAGGTGAGCGCTTGCCGCCAAACGGCTTTGGCGCGAAAACGGCCTCCGAAGGAGTGCAAAACCGCTCGAATTTGCATCGTGACGCTCGTTTGGGAAGTTCGGGGCCGCTGCAAGAGGCCGGCCGGCCCTCTGGTACGCTTAGGGCGAGCAAGCAGAAAGGAGCTGCCATGCGCCTCATGTCGTGGAACGTCAACGGCCTGCGGGCTGCGCTGAAGAAGGACTTCAGGGAGTCCTTTGACCTGCTGGACGCCGACGTGTTCGCCCTGCAGGAGACCAAGCTGCAGCCAGGTCAGGTCGATCTCGAGCTGCCGGGCTACTGCCAGTTCTGGAGCTACGCGCAGAAGAAGGGCTACTCCGGTACCGCCGTGTTCTGCAAGGCGCGTCCGCGCCAGGTGCTTCACGGCCTGGGCGACGAATACCTGGACGCCGAGGGTCGCATCGTGGCCGTGGAGTTCGAGCAGTTCTGGTTCGTGGACGTCTACACGCCCAACGCCCAGGATCAGCTGGCGCGCATCGACCACCGCATGCAGTGGGATGACGCCTTCCGCGATTTCTGCAAGGGGCTTGAGGAAGGGGTGCTGCCGGCGGGCGTGCCGGTGGAGCGCGACGGCGACGAGGGCTTCGGCGTGGGGCATGCCGCCGCCGACCTGCCGCTCACCCAGCCCGGCGAGACAGCCGATCCCAAGCCGGTGGTGATGTGCGGTGACTTCAACGTGGCGCACGAGGAGATAGACCTGAAGAACCCAGGCCCCAACCGGGGCAACGCCGGATTCTCGGACGAGGAGCGCGGCAAGTTCACCGAGCTGGTGGAAGCCGGGTTCATCGACACGTTCCGCCTGCTGCACCCCGATCTGCCGGGCGCGTACTCTTGGTGGAGCTACCGCTTCAAGGCGCGTCAGAACAACGCGGGGTGGCGCATCGACTACTTCCTGGTGAGCGATGCGCTGCGTGGCGCGGTGACGGGCGCCTCCATCTACAGCGAGGTGATGGGCAGCGACCACTGCCCCGTAGGCCTCGAGCTCGACGTGGATTAGAAAGGAATGCTGACGTTGGATACCCAGAAGATCGAAGAGGGCGTGCGCCTCATACTCGAGGGCGTGGGAGAAGATCCTGACCGCGAGGGGCTGCTGGAGACTCCGGCTCGCGTGGCGCGCATGTACGAGGAGATTTTCGCCGGCCTGACCGAAGATCCGGCGCGCCACTTCGAGACCACCTTCGACGAGCACCATGACGGCATGGTGCTCGTGCGTGACATCCCCTTCTACTCCCTGTGCGAGCACCACCTGGTGCCCTTCTTCGGGAAGGCGCACGTGGCCTACATCCCCGGGCCCGACGGGCGCGTGTGCGGGTTGTCCAAGCTGGCGCGCCTGGTGGACGCTTACGCCAAGCGCCCGCAGGTGCAGGAGCGGCTGACCACCCAGGTGGCCGACACGCTCGTGGCCGAGCTGAATCCGCAGGGCGTCATCGTGGTGATCGAGGCCGAGCACATGTGCATGTCTATGCGCGGGGTGCGCAAGCCGGGCGCCAAGACCACCACGAGCGTCATGCGCGGCGTGTTCGAGAACGCCGCCACGCGCGCCGAGGCGATGTCCCTCATCCTGCGGGGGTAGCGCCGACGTGGCGCGCGCTCGGCTCCGGCGGCCGCGTTAGCTGTGGGGCTGGGACGCGTGGGCCTCGTAGTAGGCGCGGAAGCGGGCGACGTCGCGCTCATAGGTGACCAGGTCGGCCTGGGGCTCCTCTAGGTAGAAGGGCACGCCAGCGAGCGCGGGGTGCACGGTCAGGGCTGCTAGCGCCTCGAAGCCGATTTGGCCCTCGCCGATGGGCGCGTGTCGGTCGGCATGGGCGCCTCGGCCCTCGCGGATGTCGTTGAGGTGAACGGCCTTGAGGCGGTTCAAACCGATGACCTGGTCGAACGCGTTCAGCACGCCGTCCAGGTCGTTCTTGAGGTCGTACCCGGCGGCGAAGGCAGCCGACGCGTCCAGGAGCACGCCGACGGGCGCGTCCGCGCCGATTCCGTCGAGGATGGCGGCCAGCTCCTCGAAGGTCGCCCCGATCTGCGAGCCCTCGGCGGGCATGTTCGCCAGCAGCAGCGGCACGTCGCTGTGCGCGTCTAGTACCTGGTGCAGCGTGGCCGCGGCATTGGCCAGCCCCTCTTCTACGGGAATGCTGCCGATGGAGCCGGGGCGCACGAGGTAGCGCGAGCCGGGCATGAGCTCCAGCCGCTCCAGATCCTCCGTCATCACCAGGTGCGCGAAGTCTTGCTTGGCCTGGTCGGCTTCGCCGGGGCCAGGTCGTAGGGCGCGTATCCCATGAAGTCGTGCAGCCCGTGATCGGCTGCGTAGGCGTTGAACGCGTCGACGTCCTTGCGGTCGAGGGCGCGCCGGGCGCCGCCGCGGGGGTTGCGGGTGAAGTACTGGAAGGTGGCGGCGCCGATAGAGACGGACTCCTCGGCCATGCGGAGGTACCCGTAGCGTGTGGAGAGATGGCTGCCGATGGTGAGCATGATGGCTCCTTCGATTTGGGTGCGGGCGTCGCGCGGGCCGCGCGGGTGGCAGGCGGGGTGCGGGCGGCGGCGAGCGTCCGCCTTGGCTGCACCGCGAGGCCGAGCCCGGGGCAGCGAGCCCGGCCTGCGGACGAAACCATCCTAGGCACGCCGGAAAGCGCCATCCGGGGCACGCACCCATCTGTGGCCGATCCGTTGAGCTAGAATTACCCTCGTAACCGACCGATGCCCGACGGCGCCCGGCGCGCAAGGCCCGCGGCGGCGCGGAGACCCAAGGAGAGCCCCATGAAGTGCGTTATCTCGGTACTCGGCAAGGATCGCAGCGGCATCGTGGCCGCCGTCGCCACCACCTTGGCGGAGTGCAGCGCCAACATCGACGACATCAGCCAGACCATCCTCGGTCAGGGCGAGATCTTCTCGATGACCATGCTCACCACGCTGGCCCCCGAGGCCTGCGACTTCAACACCGTCCAGGAGAAGTTGGAGAAGGTGGGCGAGGACCTCGGTGTCCAGATCATCATCCAGCGCGAGGACGTCTTTCAGTTCATGTACAAGATTTAGCGTGACGCTGCTGTCGACGTAGCGATGACGAAGCGCCCGGCCAAGGCTGAGCGCTTCTGTTTCGTGGACTCCCGTTGCCGGGCGCCTTGGGCGTCGTGTGCGCGAGATGCGGAGGGGCGACCGGGGTCTTCGGGGCGCCAAAATGGTGCGGGATTCCGGAAAGGTGGCCAAAAGCTATGCGCTTTACGCACGCGGAGCGCCGTTTTTCATCCCTTGGACATTTGCGACCTGGGAAAACGCGCGGGCGGTTGCGTTGGCAATGCCGGGATTGGCGTAAATCGCGCTGTTTTTGGCCAAATTTTCGGAATCCCGCGTGAAGGGTCACGGAACCGGGTGCCGGCGAGTTTTGGGCCGTGTGCCGCGGTGCTGTGGGGTTGCGGGCCGCCGGGCCGCGGGGCCGCAGAACGGCGGGTCGCGGGACTGCGGGGCTGCAGGCCGCGGGGCGGTTCCTCCCATCCGCAAGACCGTTTGGAAACTTCTGGAAAACGTGCCACAGGATGACCATATGTTGTGCTAGTATGTGCAAACCTCAACAAGATGTGGTGTCATTTGTGGGAATCCGCAGATGGCGCGCTGGGAGATAGGAGCCATCTATGGACAACATGACGACCGTCGACGGCGTGAAGGTGCAGGTCAACTACGCTCATGAGAGCGACGCGCCTATGACCGAGCCTGAGGTGCAGGCCTACATCCAGCGCGCCTACGAGAAGTATCCCCATGGCAAGCTGGAGTCGCTCGTCCTGGACGTGGACGGCGAGGACGTGGGCATCCACTACGGCCTGGCTCCCGAGAAGTTCGACCGCATCCGCCGCATCACCGGCTATCTGGTGGGCACGCTCGACCGCTTCAACGACGCCAAGCGCGCCGAGGAGCACGACCGCGTGAAGCACCAGGTGGGCTGCTGCTAGTCCACGCTGGCCGAAACAAGCAGCGGGGCCTTCTCTCGACGAGAAGGCCCCGTTTTTTGTGCGAGCGCGGCCGGGAGGGGGCGACGGCGGATCGCGGCGCGTTTCTGCACGGTTTCGTCGACTTTGTGACAGGCTCACTGGCGCATGCGATCGTCTGCTTGGCGTTTCCCCAGGTCGCGTGCTTTATAGCGCGGCGAACCACCGCGAGGAGCGCGGTTTTGCGCGTCTGATCCGGGATTTCTGTCACAAAGTCGAAGAAACTGTGCAGAAACGGACGGGTCTGGTGAATGCGCGACCATCGGCGGGGCGGCGGGGCGGCGGGGCGGCGGGCGCGCGATCCGCTGCCGGGCGAGAGTGCAGGGCAGGGGCGCGCGGGGAGGATGAGCGCGTGGTTGCCATCGCGCGCAGGCGGGGAGACGAGCGCGTGGCCTTCCGGTGGCGAATGCGCGACCGGCGGCGGGGGCTGCCTGCCGACGAGCAGGTAGCAGGGCGCCCATCAGCAGGCGCGACGAGCGTGTGGCGGCTCGCCGGCAGGCCTGCCGATGGGCGAGCCGCCACACGCTCGTGTATCCGGCGAACGTGCGGTCGCCGGCAGGGCGGCTACGCGACCGGGGTGAAGGTGGGCTCGGCGGGAGCGGGGAGCTCGGCGGCGCAGTGGGGGCAGCGCGTGGCGCCCGGGCGCACCTCCTCCAGGCAGTAGGGGCACTCCGGGGCCTTTTCCTCCACGCACTCGCCGTTCTTCTTGCACACGCGGGAGCCGGCGTCCTTCATCTTGTTGAACGCCTTCACGATGAGGAACACCACCCACGCCACGATGAGGAAGTTGATGACGGCGCTGATGAACGCGCCGAAGTCGATGCCGTTCTCGGTGCCGGCGACGGGGATGGTGAGCCCGGCCACCTCGGTGCCGTTACCGCCGGTGATGAGCTTGATGAACGGATTGATGATGTCGCTGGTCAGCGATGTGACGATGGCGGTGAAGGCGGCTCCGATGATGACGCCGACGGCCATGTCCATCACGTTGCCGCGGTTGATAAACTCGCGGAACTCGCTGATGAGGTTCTTCATGGGCGCTCCTTGGGTGCTTCGGTCGGGGACGGCGGGCCGCGGGGGCCGCTGGTACGAAAAGCAGTATAGGGCCGTGCTAGAATGCACGACGAGCAGTGCCGTATTTGATGATTATCCGATTACTTCGAGTTCCCCGAGGGTGCCATGACCAAGATATATTCGTTCACCGTCCCCGTGGAGGCGGACATCGTCGACGCGTTCTGCCTGATGCAGAAGGGGTTCACCGATCAGTTCGCATACTACGCGAAGGAACGGCCGGTTCGCTGCCTGGGGCTGGGCCGTTGCGTGGCGCTGCCGTCGCTTGAGGATGCGGAATGCGCCTACGAGGGGCCCGTGCGCGAGGCGGCGGTGTTCTTCTCGTTCAACCGCTTCGACGCGGAGAACCCGGCGCCGGCTGACGAGCTGTTCAGCTCGTTTCCCCAGCTGCGCTTCATGCTGCCCGAAATTGTGCTGCTGGAGAATGAGCGCGGCCGGTTTCTGCAGGTCAACTCGCTGGGTCCGGTGTACCCCGGGCGGGTGGAGCGGTTCTTGCGGCTGTGCGCCGATGCGCCGGCCCGCACGCGCGTGACGGTGCCCTACCGACTGGAGGACGACTCGCGCGAGGAGTGGCGTCGTGCCATGGCGAGCGCGTCGGCGGCCATCGAGGCCGGGCGCGTACAGAAGGTGGTGCTCTCGCGGCGTAAGCGCCTGGTGGCGGAGCATCCGTTCTCGTCGAAGGATCTGCTCGTGAACCTCATCGACGGCGATGCGCGGGGGACGGTGATCCTCTACCGCTACGCCGACGTGTTCTTCTGCGGCTGCACGCCTGAGCTGCTCGTGCGCAAGCGCGGCCAGCAGGTTGAGAGCATGTGCTTGGCGGGAACGTGTCCGGCCGGCGCTGACGAGGCCGAGCGCGCGGAGCTGGCGGCGGCGCTCATGGCCGACCCAAAAAACCGCGCTGAGCATGACTACGTGGTGCGGTTCGTGCGCGAGGTGTTCAACCGCGTGTGCTATGACGTGGACGTGCCCGACGAGCCGCAGATCATGAGCCTCGAGCATGTGCAGCACCTGCACACGCCGGCCGTGGCCCATGTGCTCGAGGGCGTGAACCTGTGGGATCTGGTGGGCGACCTTCATCCCACGCCGGCAACGGCCGGCCTGCCTGTTGGCGAGGCGATGATGCTCCTGCGCTCCATCGAGGCCTACAACCGCGGTTTCTACGTGGGCGCGGCGGGGTTCGTGGACGCGGAAGGCGACGGCGAGTTCTCCGTGGCGCTGCGCACCGGCGTGTTCGACGGCGAGGTCGGCTGGGTGTACGCCGGCTGCGGCATCGTGGGCGCAAGCGACGCCGACGCGGAGTTCGACGAGATAGACCTCAAGCTCAAGACCGTGCTCTCCGCCTTTGAGGGGGAGTAGGCCCGGGCGGTCGCGTGTGGGCGCGGGGCCGCGGGCCGTGCACGTGCGGCTGCTGACGCGGTCGCCCCGCTGCGGCTGGGGGCGAGGCGCCGGCGGTCGGGAGGGGCGGGTCCGTCGCGTTGCGGGCGTTGAAAACACGAGGTCGGGCGCTGCCCGCGGCACGTGGCGTAGGATGTCGGAGAATCTAAGACTGGCTATCCGCGGCGCTGCGAACCACAATAGGAGGTAGCCTGCGGGTGCGCGAGGCGCGGAAGGTGGTGCGGGCTGGCGTGCGACGTGGGCAGGCGCTCAGGACGCTCGGGGACTTGCGGCGGGCGATGCGGGCGCGCATGGTGCCGGCGCGCGGGTAGAGCGCGAGGGCTACGCCGGGTGTTTCACGTGAAACACCGTGTGCTTCGAGGCGAAGTGGGGGCCGGGAGAGCTACGCCCGACGGCGTGTAATGTTTCACGTGAAACATTCCGGCGTGGTGAGTCTCGCAGCGCTTCGCGAGGCGGCAGATAGGTCGTGTGGGCGATACGATGCGCTGAAGGGCGCTTTGGCGGGCGGCGCCCTGCGTCGTGGGCACGGTGCGGGCGCATGGCGAATGCGCGGGCTGTGCGGGAAGCCGCGGGCTTGGCGAGTGGCAGATGGTTTGGAAAGGATGGGATCATGGCGGAGCTGACTCATGCGCAGAAGACGGCGCGCTACCTGGGGGCGTTCTTCGACGAGCTGGTGCGCTGCGGCGTGCATGACGTGGTGGTGAGCCCGGGATCGCGCTCTACCGGCCTGGCCATGACCGCCTTCGAGCTGAGCTGCCGCCGTCCTGACGACCTGCGCGTGCACGTGGACGTGGACGAGCGCGGGGCATCGTTCGTGGCGCTCGGCCTGGCCAAGGCGACGGGGCGGCCCGCGGCGCTCGTGTGCACGTCGGGCACGGCGCCGGCGAACTACTTTCCGGCGGTGATGGAGGCGCAGACCTCGCGCATCCCGCTGCTCGTGCTCTCAAGCGACCGGCCTGAGATGCTGCTGGGCCTGGGTGCTCCGCAGACCGCCGACCAGGTGAAGCTGTTCGGTGATACCGTGCGGCTGTTCCGTCAGATGCCGGAGCCCGACGGCGCGCCCAAGGCGGTGGCCTTCGCGCGGCAGGCGGCTCGCGAGGCGTGCATCGCCGCCCTTGGCCGCGGCCGCGCGGCGGATGCGGACGCGACGCTTGCGGCTGTGGGAAGCTCCGCTGGCTGCGCGACGGGCGCCTCGGATGCGTCGTCCGCCGCTGGTGGCGTGACGGGGGCGTTTCCCGTGGCGTCGCGGGGGAGTGCGCAGGGATGCGCGCCGGTGCACCTCAACTTCCCCCTGGACGAGCCGCTCAAGCCGGACTTCTCGGTGGAGGGGCTCTTCGACGACGGCGCGAGCTCGCTGGATGAGGCGCTCGGCGCGGCGGTCGGGCCGCTGACGGGCGCGCGGGCGGTGCCCGACGCAGCGGCGCTGCGCGCGGTGGAGTTGCTCATCGCCCAGGGCGGCGTGGCCGTGCTGGCAGGCGAGGGCACCTGCGAGACGCTCGCCGAGGCGCGCGAGGTGGCAGCGTGGGCCGCACGCTGGGAGCTGCCGCTGCTGGCCGATCCGCTTTCGGGACTGCGCGCGGTGGACGCGCCCTGCGTCATCGATAGCTATGACAACCTCTTCGCGCGAGACGACTGTCCGCTGCCGCGCGCCATCATCCGCTTCGGGCGCTGGCCGCTCTCGAAGCGCGCGTTCAACGGGCTGGCGGCCGCGCGTCCCCTCCAGGTAGTGGTGGACGCCTGCGAGACGCGCGACTTCAACCTGATGACGGATCTCTACGTGCCCTGCACGCCGCTCGACCTCGTGCGCGCCCTGCCCGCCCCTGCCGCGCGCACGGCCTCCGCGTCGGAGGACGACGCGGCTTTCGCCCCCGCCCCCGCGGCCCCCGCCCCCGTCGGCGCCCAGCGCGCGTATCTGGGGCGCTGGGTGGCGCTCAACGACGCGGAGCGCGCCCGCATCACCGCGGCGCGCGAGGCGGGCGACGAGTTCGAGGGCGCCTACCTGAGCGCGCTGCTTGCGCGCGTGCCCGAAGGCTCGCTCCTGTTCTCGGCCAACTCGCTTTCCGTCCGCGCGCTCGACACGTTCTTGCTCAAGCCGGAGGCGGGCGCGGGCGACCGCCCGTTGGCGGTGCTCGCCAATCGTGGGCAGAACGGCATCGACGGCGTCACGTCGACGGCCATCGGGGCGGCGTGGGCCTTTCCGCAGGCGACGTTCGTGACGGGCGACCTGACGTTTCTGCATGATCTGAACGCGCTGCACCTCCAGCGCGAGCTGCTGCATGCGGCGCCGCGCCCGGATGGCACGGTGCCCTCGCTCACCATCGTGCTGCTCAACAACAACGGCGGGGGGCTGTTCGACATGCTGCCGCAGCAGTCGGAGGAACCGTACTTCGAGCGGCTGTTCCTCGTGCCGCATGATGCCCGCTTCGGCCACGCAGCCGACGCCTTCGCAGTGCCTTATCGGGCCGTGAGCCGCGTGGCGGACATGGTGGCCGCCTACGACGAGCTGTCCGGCACCCCGGGCCTCAGCCTCATCGAGGTGACCGTCCCGCTGGCGGGCGTGAAGTCCCGCTACGCCCCCTACCAGGGGTAATCAAGGAGGGGCGATGGCGGGTTGGGCTGAGAGCACGGCGCGTGGCGTCGGTGAGGCGCGTGGCGGCTCATGCGGTGCGTCGGGACGTGCGGGTACGGCGCCCGATGCGGGCGAGGGCACGCAGCGCGACGTGATCCTGCTGCATGGGTTCGGGCAGAGCGCGCAGACGTGGGACGAGGTCGTGGCGCTACTGGGGGGCCTCGGCGTGGCGGCGCGCGCCCTGGACTGGCCTGGGTTCGGCATGCGTCGCGGGTGCCGCGACGCGCGGGCGCTCTCGCTTGAGGGGATGGTCGCGCTGCTGGCCGACGAGGTGAGGGCGTCTGCTGAGCACAGGGGTGCGGCGCCGGTGGTCGTCGGGTATTCGATGGGCGGCCGCGTCGCGCTGGAGGCGCTCGTACGCAGGCTGATCGCGCCGGCGTGGCGTGCGGGCGGGGAGCGCGGCCTCTCTGATGAGGCCGTGGGCTCAGGCGCGCCGGGGTCTGCGGGCATTGCAGGGCTGGTGCTTGAGAGCGCGGGACTCGGGCCGGCGGACGCCACTGCGCGCGAGACGCTGGCCAGGCGCAACGCTGCGCGGGCCGCTGACGCGCGGGCGCGCGGCACCGCGGCCTTCATGGAGGACTGGGCGCGCCTGCCGCTGTTCGCCAGCCAGCGCTCCCTACCGCCTGACGTCCGTGCCCGGCTGGCGGAGGGCCGTGCGGCCAATGACGCCGAGACGCTCGCCCTGTCGCTGGAGGGCGCCGGGGCGCATCGGCAGGCCGACGAGGCGTGCTCGCTCGCCGCGCTGGCGACCGCCGTCGAGGCCGGGCTGCCGGTGCTCTACGTGGCAGGGGAGCTGGACGCCAAGTACGCGGCCGTCGCCGCCCGCGCCGCCGCGGCGGGGTGCGCGACGCGTGTCGTCCCCGGCGCGGGGCACAGCGTCCACCTGGAGCGTCCGACCGCCTTTGCGGACGCGGTGGCCGCCATCGCATAGGCGAAAATCGCGACCCCGCCGGCTTTTGGGCCTCGCAGGATCCCGGCCTCTCCTCAGTGCTTAAGTGCCCCTCGCTAATGCTGTGTGCTCCTAGGAGGGGGGGGTGGCGGAGGTGCTGGCGGGGTCATTGCTTCTCGTCCTCGCCGGAATGCGAGATTGCGGGCCCCTGCGCGCTTGCGCGGGCGCAGGGTAGGCGCAGACGCAGGCATGAGCGCAGGCGTGGGCAGCAAAGCGACCCGTTTGTGGCGAGCAAATGCGGGTCTGCAACATCGTGGCCGTGGCCTTAAAGGACATCGCTGGCATTTCCCCAGGCCAGACGAAGCCGCCTGCGCGCGCCGCTCTTCCGCAGCCTTCTCTGGGGCCCCAAAGCGGTCGTGAAATGTTGCATACCCGCATTTGCTTGCCAGAAATCGCCCGATCTGCCGCCCGAGCTTCATGTGTCCCGCCCTCCGCGCCCCGCCCGCGCCGAGCCCCCCGCGTCCCGCCCCGCGCGCCGAGCCCCGTGCCCCCGCGTCCCGCCCCGCGCGC
>ERZ777306.4683-NODE-4683-length-12111-cov-6.811546_pt1 | contig 12111 bp, 5 predicted proteins | sample MGYA00374966_ERZ777306 | MGnify/ENA primary metagenome ERZ777306 (study PRJEB29329, sample SAMN06343882) | mouse gut metagenome | isolation source: Mouse cecum | place: Austria: Vienna | collected 2014-11-15 ...
TGCACGATCGTCTGCGAAGAAGGATTCGTTTCGCGTTCGCTAAGCTGCATCATCAACCTTTCCATCCGTTCCTCGGAAAGACGCTGTTGCTCTGCCGCGCGCTCTTCCGCGATACGCTGCTGCTCGGCGATACGTTCGTCCGCTAAACGCTGCTGCTCTATCATCATCGCCTGCTGCTGCGCCAACCGTTCGTCCGCGATCCTCTGTTGCTCTGCGGCGCGTTCTTCCGCCAAACGCTGCTGTTCCGCCATTCGCTCTTCGAGCTCGGCGATCCTGTTATTGTCGGGCGCAGGAAGCGCAGGCGTTTGCTGTTGATTATACGCAAGCTGTTCGATCATCTGTCCCTGCTGCTCGATCATACGCTGTTGCTGTTCCAGCACCTGTCTCAATTCGTTGCTCGGCTCAGGCAACGCCATAGACTGCTGCATTGCGGGCATGAGCGACGCCACCACCTCGCCAACGATCTCTCTGACGTCGCCGCCGACGAAACCGCCCTGCATCTGCGCGTTGGGGTTCATCATGCTTGCCATCATCATTTTGAACTCCTCTTCGCGTTTGCGGCGTTCGTCGTCCTGTTCGCGCTTTTCGGCAAGCAAGTGTTCCTCTTGGGCGTTTTCAAGTCCCTCTTCCGCCGTAGCGAGGCGGCGCTTCTGCACGATCATGTAGATAAGCGCAAGCACCGCAAGCCCTGCAAGCGCGATCGCTACGATCGTGTAAATTTTATTTTCCACGCCGAACAAGGCAAGCAACGCCACGGGATACGCCGCCGAACGCGCCATGATCTTGGTGGTTTGTTTGATGCACTTTTTGCGTTCGCTGCCGTATTTTGCCCCCTTAGAGGTAAACACGATGATGAGAATGATAGAAACTATCCCGAGCGCAAGCTGCCACCAAGGCATATCCGCAGGCAAAGTAAAGCCGCCGCTCGGATTCTTGTCGTCGATGTCGCCGTCTCCCGGTCCGACCGGCGGCGTTCCGTTCGGGTCTGCGCCCTCGCCCGCCTCGTTCGTTACGATACGATAGTCGCACGTTGCTCCTTTGCGGATAAAGTAATTGCTGCCGTCCTTTGCGCTTACGGTAACCGTATAATTGCCCGCCCATTTCGAGGTAACGTCGCTTAAAATAAGCGCACCCGTCGCCTGCGCCGTAATATCAACGGGATCTTTGCCGCTCTCTTCCAGCATGACGGTAAAAGCAGGCTTTTGTATTTCGCCGTTAAAGGTAAACTCCGTTACGCCCCATTCAATGGAAATAATCTGCATTCCCGATTTCGGCACGATGACGAAGCTCCACTCCTGCCCGTCGTCCAGCACGTAGTTGGCTGCCCAAGACGCCGAAGAGTTGATCGTAGCCCTGATCACATAGCTTCCCACTTCCGAAACGTTTACGTCGCCTGTGTAGGAAACGTCCGTAGTCAGCTTGATTGCGTTCGCGTCCGCCGCAACGATCCCGATGAAACGCTCTATCTTCGGATAGTACGGCTTACCGTCGGCAAGATGTTCGTAACCGTCCCAGATTGCCGAAAGGTGCGCTTTTTCGATTTCCCATTGCACGGTAATCTGTCTGGATGCCGTGCTCTCCCAACTGCAATTGTCGGTGTCCTTTAAACGAATGACAGCCGAATACTTTTTCGCCTGCGTACCCGTTGCGTCGCTGTCCGTCGCGATTTCCATGATATAAGGGTTAAACCCTTCGAGCCACTTTTCGGGATCCTCCCCGTCGATCAGCGAAATCTTCTCGCCCGTATATTCGATGCCACCCTTGAATACGGGGGTTTTCAAAACCGCTTTCGTAATCGTAAACGAATACACGCCGACGCCGCTGAGCGTATAGGCATCGGAATCGAGCTCGATTTTCACCGTATAACTGCCGACGGTTACGGCGTCGTCGCCGCCCGTATAATGGAACGGCACTTCCAAAACGTTTCCGTCCGAATCGGTAAACGTGGGCTTGGGATGCTGCGCCTGTCCGTTATACACGAAGGTATTCGTATCCCATTCGATATTGACGGAAGAAACGTTGCGAATAATCAGTCTGATACTGATTTCCTCTTTGGGCGCGTAATCGTCGCCCGTCATCGTGAAGATGAATTTTACGAGATACTCGCCCATTGCGATAACGTCTTCCGCATCGACGATATCGCCCGAACTGTTGACGTATTGAAAGGTTACGCCCTTAACGTTTTGGGGATATTCGCCGGGGTTTACGGGGGACAAATTGATTGCCTCGCCCGTATAGGCTTGAATCACTTCGCCCGTACCCGCGCCGTATTTGGAAAGCGCCGGCAAGCTGCTTACGTCAACGGAGATAGGAACGACGTTTAAAATTTTTGTCTTGCTTACCCCTTCCGACGTAACGGTAATCGCGTCGCGACGGGTAGCATCGTTCGTGCCTGTAAACTCTTTTACAACGTGCAATTTGTTGTCGCCGCTGCTGCCGTACGCAATTTTATACGTTCCGAAGCTTCCGCTGCCGAGGGTAAGCGGAATGCGCTGATCCTCCATATCGTTAAGATTCGTAACTTCGTAAACGCCGACGACCCTGATGTCCCCGTTCGCAACGGACTGTTGCGCGGTAATATCTTTGAGCTGGGTAATTTCGAGATCTTTCAGTCTCAACTCGGCGGTAATCCATTTACCGATCAAAACGACGTCGTCTACCATACGGTCGTTATCGAAATCCCAAGCGCGGTTTTGCGCGTTGCCGTCGCCGTCAAACGTATCGAAATACCAGCCGAGGAAAATCTCTCCCTGCCGCGTAGGCGTCGCGGGCTGATCGATAATTTGATTGTTGTAATAAAGATCGCCCACCGTATGATATACGGTGCCGTTGGAAAACGCCGTGCCGTCCTCGTAGAACGTAGCCGTGTAAACGGGGCTGTCCAGGGTAACGTAAATACGGATTTCTTTTTGGATGCGGTTGTAACTTTGGTTGAACGCACTTAGCTTAATGGGCGTTCCGCCCTTTGTCAAGGAAAAGAAGGGCGCAAGATTATCGAGCTGTCCCGCAAACTCCGGGTTTTCGAGGAAATTCGTGCGGTAGCCGTCGCGGAACCATGCAACCAATTCCGACGCCGTGCACGTGCCGTTGTATTCGAGATTGTGCGTTACCGTCATGCCCGAGAAATCCACCATCTCGTAAACGACCTGTAAATACTCCGGCTTTACCGTGGCGGCAAGTTCCTGCGTCGCACCGTAGTTGCCGTCGTTGCTTGCGTCGGGCGTAAATACGATAAACGTGTTGTTAGGGTCGCTTTCCGAAACGGAGGTCGCCTGAAATTTCCATACCGCGGTTCCGCTGATGACCGTTCCCGATTCATTGGTAACGACTGCATCGAAGGTAACCTCGCGGAACGGCTTTCCGACGTAGGCGTTCGACGTTAAAGTCAAACTCTGCAATACAAGTTTTCCGGGTGTAATTTCCACCTGCTTTTGCAAAGGTTTCAAGGAAGAATCTACGTTTGACGTGCGCCGCCATAAAGGCTCGCTCTTGTCGCATAACGTATAGGTCAGCGTATACGTTCCGCTCTCCTTTACCGTGCGCAACGTCAGCGTTTGGTTCGTGTCGGAAAAAGACGTATCCCCCGTCTTACTCCACGAATAAAACACGTCAGCTCCGCGCATATAATCACTTGTAATATTCGCGGTAAGCGAAATGCCGCCGCTTGACGAGTACGGGGCTTTATACACGCCGCTATCGTCCGCGCCGCCCGAAGCCACGATTTCCGCGTTTACTGCGTTAACGGGCAACTCCCACACGGCGTACAATTCGAGATCTCCGTAGAGATTGGACGGGAAAGACGCGGTATAGAGAACCTCTTCCGTTGCGCTTTGCGTCCAACCGACGAAGGTCTGGTTTTCGCTCAGGTTGATCGCCCTTACAAAGGTAGGCGTTCCGCCGTAATTATAGGTGCTTGCGTTGACCCCCGCGCTCTGTTTTTGTCCGTTGACAAGGCGGTAATAATTTACGGTGAACCCGCTCGTCTTCATCACCTTGCGCACGGGAGCATTGTCCAACGAGTAGGTATAGCCCGTCGTGCCGAAAGCGCTGCCCCCGTTGCCCCAATGATTGCCCAAACTGTCAAATTTCGTTTTGGCATCCGCCCAAAGCGTCGCCGCAGGCTTTTCGTTTTCCGTTTTGATTATGCTACGTATAAATCTATCGTTGTTGTGAAAATAGTTTTGCGACGAAATCTTTGTGTAATAATAATCGGTATACGATTTACTGATCCTGTTATAGAAAGTTGCATTGTCAGGCGCATACGCGCTTGAAAATGCGAGAACCGGAATTAGCGTATATCCCCCCTTTCCGACGGTATCTATGCACTCTGCATAAGCGTATATGTTATTAATCGTAATCGATTTTGTGTTGAGATCAAGCGAATTGCCCGTTACCGATATAACGGACGACGTAATGCCGGTCGCCCCCTCTACCGTACGTGTGCAACCCGTCATGTCGAGACTCATCTCGGAAACAAAGTTCTGCACTAAAATGTTGCCGTTGGTATTGACACTCACGAGCGCGCCTGCGGTGTGAATGTAGGCGCCATCTGTAATAAATTTTGCCTTCCCGTTCATTTTTACGTAGCAATCGACGACGGAAACGTGTACGTTGCGGGCAATTGTTGCAATCCCCGACCAATTGCTATCCACAGTACATTTCGTCGGAGTAAAAGTATAGGTAACCTTTACCGAACAGCGATAGGCGATAAAGGGCGAAAGCGCCTCCCCCGTAACGCTCGTTCCGTTCTCGCCGATTGCCATAGCACACAACCCGCCGAAGCGAGTTGTAGCCGTATATGTCCTTGCCGTAGAGGAAACCGTACCCGTTACGTGGCAGTTGTAAAAACCAACTCCGCCGAAAGCCTCACCGACGATTCCCCCGCAATTACTCTCTGCCGTTGTTACTCCGAAATTCGTAACGGAGAAATTTTCAACGATCAAATCGGTAATCGTTGCCGAGGAACGGGCTATTTTAAAAATGCCCGAATATATTTCATTGCTCGCATAAGTCGGGCTTACGATTTTATGCCCCAGTCCGAAGAGAGTTCCGTGAAATTCCGCAACCGAAGGGAAGTTACCCGAAAAGCTTAAATCGGTTGCCAGAGCAAAACACTTGCCGTACGTATTCGCCGCCGCGTTCGCCTTCGTGCTTCCGTCGGATACAAGATGATTCCACTGCGTTGTGGAATTAATAACGTAAGGGTTTTGCCACGAACCGTGCGGCTGTCTGCTGTCGACCACTACGGTATAAGTATCGTCGTCATTCTTGGACGTGTATTGGAAGGTATCCGGCTTGTAATTGTTAAAATACGCAGTATAAGAATAGATGGACCCGTGCGCAAACGTGCCGTACCTCGAATTGGTAGCAGCGGGTGTGATTGCCGCCGAAACGGACGCGGAATTATTTACGGACGAAACGTTATCCTCGACATTTTTACCGCAAAAAAGATACCCCCCCCCTGCAAAAATAAAACCGAACAGGATGGCAAACGCTATTCCGATTGCCGCCAAAAATTTTAAGTTTATCTTACGTTGTTTCATTGTCGTTCCCTCCAATGCTTTTCGTCTGATTGAATGCTTTTGCTTTTTTAACGCCCGTCCTCTCCGTCATTCCGCCGTGCCGCCCCGTCGTTCCGCACGAAATGTGAGAAAGTTCGGTGCGCGAGAAAAAAGCAAAAAACATGCCTTAATTATAACTATACGTATACATTTTAAACCGAAAAACAATAATTTGTCAACGTTTTTCAACAACTTCGTCGAAAAATTATATTTTTTTATAAAATTTCGAAATTTTTTCCGTCTGTTGCGTCAATATCCTCCAATTTAACCATAATTTTACACCTTTTCGCATGGCTTCTTGTATAAAGGTACAAGCTTCTTCACCGCGCTCCGACCAACAAAAAAACACCGAACGGATGATTTCGGTGTTTGTTGATTATTTTTAAGGTTTACTTACTTTCGCTATCGTTTCCTTCAGCCGACGCTTTCTTTAACTTTCGTTTTATTTTCCCCATCAACATTTTAACGTAATGTCTGAAATTTCTATCCGCCGCCACAACCGCTATGCTCGGCACAACGGCGATCGCAACGGCAATACTGCCGTTCACCAACAATTCTTTCCACTCGTTCGTATATGTTTGAAGGCAGAATTGCAATGCGACCAAGCAGGCAGCAAATAAGGCAATATAGATATAATTACGAATATAATATCCCGTCGGTTTCCGATTTAGTCCGTATTTATAGAGAACGTGCGGCTCCACCACGTGGCAGATAAACAGATTGGTAAGTATGGTTGCCACGATAACGCCGACAACCGCAAAATCGTCGCCGAATAGAAAACGGAATAAGTACACGAATCCAATGGAAAGCCCGATATTGAGAACCCCTTCGATTAGCGGCTTCCATCTGTCGTTATAAAAAGTACCCGTTGCATCGCGGAACAACAGCGTTGCTTGACGCATAAATTGAATAAAATAGTTGAGCGTGATAATAAACGAAATCCACTTCGACAACTCTAAACTTCCCCCGCCGCCGTAACAAATGGTAACAAGGTTGTCGATGATCGCATAGTACCCAAGAAAAAATATAGTACCGATGATGAAATTAAACGTATGGAAGAAGTTTAAATATTTCGAAACGGCAGATTTATCTTCCTGCACGCAAAGATGTCCGATGATGGAGGTCAGCGGAGTAAAGAAAAGACAAATAACGCCCGTGATAGCGTTGACTATCGTCGTATAGTTCGTGTATCTTCCCAAGATGACAACGCTGATAAATGCGGAAATGATAATGCTGTCGGCAGAATTAACGAGCACGCCGCCGATTTTGTGCATAAACATTGCCTTAACGTTTTTCGTTACTTCTTTCTTCGTATCCGCATCTATTTTTTGTTTATTCTTTATAATCCGATGATATTTTTTGCGGACAGCAAGCTCCGTCGCCCCCCATTGCAACAACGCAGCTACGATTTTGCAGACGAGATACCAAATAAAAGAACGCGTAAGCACGAGTACGAGAATCTGCAAACCGTACTGTACTAACTGCCCCGATGAAGTAATAGAAGTAGTGATATAATTGTTTTTGTAAGCGTTGATCAGCGATGTTTTTGCGCTGAACATATAGGAAATAACTACAGATACCAGCGTTAAAAAGAACGTTAAGTAAAGATTTTGGTTGATCTCCGCATAGCCGCCCGCAAGATACTTTAAAAACGGCAACAACAAACAGCCTGCCACAAAAATAATTGCGCCGATAATCAGGTACAGTTTAACGAATAGGCGGTATAACGCGGATACCTTATCATTGTCCTCCTCGACGATAGGCTTGTACATGCAAAAAGTAATCGCGCTCCCCACCCCGAGTTCCGCCACGGAGAGAAACCCGATAATACTGACGTACAGCGAATCCAGCCCGTTTACGTCCTCGCCCGCATATTGAATTAAAAATCTTCTGACAATAATCGCCCCGATCAACAGAAATATTTTGAAAACAATCGAGATAATTACGTTAAGAAGTCCTTTCTTTTTATCCATTCGTTTTACGTTTCTTCTTTTACAAAAAACTTTTTTATATCATTAATAAAATTTTCTTCAAGCTGATCTATTTTTTGCCTAAACGGTTCTAAATCTTTAATGTATCTATCATAATTGTCCAAAATATCTTTTATTTTTGAAACAACCAGCTCCTCATTATTAAAATCTTCCACCTTATATTTATCCGGAATCGCCACATCAAAATCATTTACCGCAGCATTCCGTTTACCAACCAATAAACATGTTCCGTTGTATACGCTTTCCTTCGGTAATCGTTCCGGTCCACCAAACTCTCCAAAATCAATATATAATTTTGTCCTTCGAAAAAGCGCAATGATTTCCGGTAAAGACATCCCTTGTATCGGTTGGAATCGGATATCCTGACGCTTCAATAATTTTTCCATAATTTTTGAAGGCTTTGCGGGATTATATAATACGACATCGCTTCTACTTTCTGACGATAAATTTTTCTCCATTCCTTCATGAATAAAATCAAGGCTCAGCGGTTCAACCAGCATTTCAACGTTTTTGTATCCACGCTCTTTTAATTTGTCGTATGCATACTGCGAACCGCAATAATTATATATGTCATCCGTTATCTTAATCGGCAAAGCGGGAATAATTTGATATTTTTTCTTTACTCTGAAAATATTCAAGAATCTTTTGACAAGATTCTTAAAACGTATCTTCGCACGGCCAGTCCCACTTCGAAGTCCATCGTAGAACCCATAACTTAGCCACCAGATACATTTTCTCATGTTGCTGTACTTATGCAACACGCATGTTGAGGATTCTGGCGTTACTATAATATTCTTACTCTCATCCTCAATATCTTGGTAAGACATAATAGGAGCGTTATATTTATTGAATCTTTGGGCACACTGCGTTACTCCTGAAAAAAAATAAACGATTTTAGCATCTATGCCTCCATTATTCATATAATGGCACAATTGATGTAAAGCGTCAGGTCCACCGGAAACAGAATTGTGCGGGCAAAAAATATAAACTTTTGTATCTGGATAAATTTTCATAATGCGTCTTGATCCTTCGATGGTTAATTTAAAAAATTTCTTTTAATTGCAACAAGGATTCGTTTCTCTTATTAAACAACAGCCTCTCCTCACGATTCCCAAAAGAAATGAAAGTCATTTGTCAAAAATTGATTAGAGGCAAGCAACATATATGCAAAATAAGCAATATTCAAAGCAATATAGTAAACTTTTAATTCTTTATTTCTATTCGTATCGACTATATTGGGCACCAACATAACAAACGGCATAAAATATTCGTTTATCCTTGAAATCAAAATCAATCTGCTTGATAAGGCAATTAAACAAATTATAACTATAAAGATAATCATGATAAAATTATAACTTTCAATCTTCTTACTTTTCATTTTTGTCGATGTCAAATCTGTTTTGCAGAATATATCCTTACGGCGATAACAACTAAATGCGAGCGGAAGCATGTAGGCCAAAAAAACGAATAAAAACGGCTGAAAATGAAATTCACCGACTATTATTTTATTCTCTTGCATATAACTGAAATAATCGCTATAATTACTCACGTATTTCAAAAAAAATTCTACCAATTGCGGTAGGAATAAAAAACAAATCGAAAAAATCAACGCAATGATGATTGCATATTTTAAATTTACTTTCTCTATTTGCCGAATTGGTATAAGTAATAAAAACGCCAATGCTATATAGTGAAACATTGAAGCAATAACGACTGCAAATGCAAACCTAATATATTTTTTATGCAATAACAAATCGAAACTCAACAAAACAATCGATATTGCTAAAAATTGGCGAAATAAGCACATACTCCCAAAAAACATTCGGAAACAATACCAAATAAGAACTGATAAAAACGGATCTTTGCTATGTTTGTCTACAAAATAGCAAAAACTGAAATTAATAAACAGTCCTCCAAAAATAATTAATAAACGCGGGTTATGCGAAAACTGCCACAGTATTACATTGAGTAACACATACCCTGGTTCATGAGGTTGAGAAAAATTCACTGCGTTCAATCCCTGCGCGCCGTAAACGGTATAAAAATCAACCCATTGTTGCGTATCCGCCCCTACGCTAAAATCTCTAAAACACGATAAAAATGATAAACCCAGAAAAGAAAAAATAAGGAAGATTCTTTTCTTGTTTCTTACATTAATTCGATATAATAATAAATATGATAAAATTAAAAATATCAATAAGAAAATATAATTCATCATTCTTATATGCAAATATTGTTACTAATCCTTTAACCGTTTTTGGCTTTTGGCTTTTTGGGCTTTTTGTCTTTTCAATTCTTCCGAAAATACCCGCATCCGAATTTTTTTTTCGTTCGCTTTCTCTTTTTTAAATAGAACAGTATAAACAAAAATAAGAAACCTATCAAATCTAATTCTATTCTTTAACGCTTTACAGAAATCCAGTCCCCATTTTTGAGTATAATAAGAACTTGCTTGACACAGTCTCTGATTTTTTGCATACATACTTTTTATATCTTTTTCTTGTGTTCCGCCTTCCAAATGAATTATACTTTTTTCACCATAAAAATTTATCTTTTTCGAATCAGAATATTGCTTTATTCGCTTTATTAAATCTTCCTCTTCCCTATACATAAAGATTTTTTCATCAAATCTACCTGCTTGCTCAAAGGTAATTCTTCTGATAAAAATATCTGCCCCCAAAATAGACATTCCGTCATCAATAAAACGACCCTTTTTTATCCTAAATCTTTCGCGTATACGCCCCCTAAACCCATCAAGATCAAGATCGATACAGGAGAACGAAATTGTGTTTTTCCCCGATAAATCTTTTAATTGTAAACCAAACATTGCCAACTCTTCATCCTTCTCGAATTTATCAAGGACAAACTGAAATATCGGTTCAATCAAAATTGTATCCGGATTCAAAAATAATAAATATTTTCCGGTAGATACCGCATACCCCCGATTGTTTCCTGCACCATAACCTATATTTCCATTTTTGATTATTTTAACATAATCATATTCGGAAGCAATTGCGTCATACACTTCCGTATTTAAACTATTATCCGATACTATAACTTCTAAACGATCGCCAATATCGTTAAATTTTGCTATGGAATCAAGACAATCCCTAAGCATATTTAATTGGTGATACGAAACTATTATAACGGACAATTCAATCATAATCAAACCTCATTCGCATTTGCACTCCAAAAAATAGCAGACAATTGTTTTTTAAAATTATCTTCTAAATTCATCACGGTCTTTCTATACTCTTCAAAATCCGAATAACAACTTTTGTAATTCGTCAGCGCCAATAATATTTGTTCTTTGATTTGTTGCATATTATCCTTTTTCGACGCTATTTTATATGTTTGGGGAATTGGTACATCGTTATAATTTGCCGAAGCTCCATTAAGACCTGTTATAATACAGCACCCGTTTATGACCGCCTCTTTGGGAATTCTCTCTGCACCGGGAAATGTTCCAAAATCAATGTATAATTTGCTTTTCCTGTACAATGCCAGCAGCTCATTTTGAGTATAGCCTTTAAGCGCCAAAAACGTAATATCTTTGCAATAATGAATAAGCTTTTTTGTGAATTTAAGATTCTTTGCCGGATTGTAAATAACAGTATTGCTTCTATCGTTCTCGGTATTTACCCCGATATTTTCAAGAAAGAACTTACTAATTGGTTCGATACATAAATATTGCTTAGCTACGTCGTGCCTCTGTACATAGTCGTAAGCGTAATAAGATGCGCATAAATGAACAATCCTTTTATCTGCTGTATTAAAATCAAACTTTTTATGTTTGAGAAAATATCTAAAATTAAGCCATTTATTTTTCTTTTTTAGTTGCTTTACGATTTGACGGGGACTTAATTTTTTAAATAGTATTTTTAATTTATCAAAAGCGCCTGACCGTTCCGTATCATTATTGACGCTCAACCACCAAATATATTTTTGCGCATGTTTAAATTTGTCCAACAAAAATGTATAAGTTTCGGGACAAATAAGTACACTTTCGCTTTCATCTACGATTTCATTTATTAATTTATACTCACCGTTATCAATATAACCACGATACTGTTCTGGAATTTTATAAATCTTTTTTTTTAAATCAACATAAACGATGTGAGCTTGTATATTAATTTTTCTCAAATAGTATACAATTTGATGTAAGGCATCGGGTCCGCCGCTAACCAAATATGAAGGACAAAAAACAAAGACATTTTTCATGCTTTCTTCCCCTTTTTCATCCCTAAATATCTTGCAGTCATATCGGGCAGCCAGCGAAACAATACGGGAATATTGAAATGCTTTAACGCCTGACCCAAAACCGAAAAGGCAAGTTTCATACCCGTATCCGTCGTTTTATACCCGTCAAATTCGGGGTGTTCTTTAAACCACTTTCCCGTTTCATAGTATCTTTCGTAAAGCTGTTTCAATTTCATCTTGTGCGAATGCTCTACGACCGCAGTGGCAACGTATCCTTTTTTGTATCCTGCGTCTATTATTTTTTTTGCGTAGTACATATCTTCGCTCATCATCATAGGCACATTATCGTAACCGTTTAA